>Ga0153917_1000648_pt1 | contig 19703 bp, 21 predicted proteins | sample TSFL001MetaG_FD_104695 | JGI IMG/M metagenome (GOLD analysis project Ga0153917, IMG submission 104695) | Attine ant fungus gardens microbial communities from Florida, USA - TSFL001 MetaG | ecosystem: Host-associated > Fungi > Mycelium > Unclassified | place: USA: Florida, Paynes Creek Historic... | reverse complement strand
TATTTATTAATCCGTTATTTAAGGCGGTATCACAGGGCTAAGAAACGGTCGATAAGGGACTCAGGAAGCAGAATGACCTTGGTCGGAAACAGGAGAAAATGAAAGCAGTATAGGCTGAATGGCCCCTGTAGGATTGAAACAAAAGACACAACAATATGATTTTAAAAACAAAAACCAGTTAAATTTATGGAACATACCCCCAATAACACCCCCAAATGAAAACGAGCAGAGCTATACCAGAAACATTCGCTCTTTGAATAGAGTGTTTCCTAACCAGCCAACGTCATTTGCGCTGACGTGGAACAGCAGTTTTTTGTCTCTCAACCCAAGCATCCACTTCTAATCGGTTATACATTATCGGACTGTTATCCTTAGGTTGGCAATCGCCTGAATAGTGTCGATACTCCCTTCCCTCCACCCATGATTTTTCCCGTGCAGATCTGATTGCGTTCTTTGTGAGGCCAGTGATCGCCATCAGTAAAGACTCAGTAACCCATTTATTTGGTTCTATTCGAACTGTTTGATATTCCATAACCCACACACAATTTTTAACGAGGAGGAAAACAGTTGAACATATATTTGATGGACCTAAAAGAGGTTTGCCGCACTGTTGGGTTCAAAAAAACGGCTATTTACGAGTGGATGAATGCGGGTGAGTTCCCAAACGCTATCAAGCTAGGTAGGTCAGTAAGGTGGGTATCAACGGAAGTGGAAGAATGGATAGCTGAAAAAATTCGTGCTACAAGGCAGGAAAATAGCGATATTTGAAGAGGCCGATATGTGGCTCGAAGATTAGTCTTCATTCGAAGGCCATCAATACCGTAGGCAATCATCTATCTGTACTAGCTAAAACCTCAGCTGGCAGTCTTACGGTACAGAGCTGAATCTAATCTGGCAGTCAGCTCTGTGCAAGATGCGGAAGTTGCTAATAACAGTTTGGGTGGATCACGGGTGTAGGTCAGCACCTCCCGATCACCGTTTTGTCGTGGTATAAAGTCTTACTTTCAGGTGTCAGAAGGTGCATATCCAGTCAAAATATAACTCGTCATCCTGCTACATAACCATTCACCCCCGTAAAACGGCTCAGAACGATTCTGAGCCGTTTTTGCGGGGTAAGACGAGGGGTTTCGGGGCTTTGACTTTAGGATCGCGCTGAGGGCATCTGAGGCGGTGTGGTAAAGGGATGTTATGGTAAGCATATACAAGGAAATAAATTTATGCTTATCAAATACATGTTGGATTTTAAATCTTTTGGTATAATAATTACACTATGCCTATGTGGTGGATCACAATCCCGTAAGGCATTGAAATTAAAGGAAATTTCATACTAACCCGCCTTCAATGGTGGTGCGGTAGCTATGGGTCTACTTAAGATGCTGACAGCCTTTCACTCTTGTAAAAACTCCGGCAGTGATGATTTTATAAAAGAAAAAACACCCTTTCTCAGTAAGCATAATTCAAATAGTGCCAGTAACAGTGATAGGAAATGGCTAACAACTGGATATTACTTTTGGCTTGATTCAAAAAGACATGCTGAAAAATGGAATTACAATGAAAAAGACGGAAATGTGATAGTTAAATTCAAACTGAATCTTTCTTATGAAAATGAGTATGACATTTTTGATCTTGCAGGAAATGCAAATCATCAAGACATGTTCACAGAATATATGAAAAAATATAAGGAACGAAGAGATAGCGCAGCCCAAAAGAAAGGGAGAAAACTATCTAATATAGTGGTTTCAGAAATAATTGAAGCCATGCTAAGAAATGCAACGTTTGCTAAGTTTAAATCGATAAAATGCAATGATGACCGAAACTCAGGGGTAACAAAAATTCCTTTTGATGATGATAAACTATGCATGCCAATTGGCCAAGCATTTCAGATTTGTGTATTCGAAAGAAATAAAAATACCATCATATTTGAAGACATTGTTCACAGAGGGGTATAATCATGAACATCTTATCTAGTCTATTGAAAGATTTAGATTTAATGTCCGATGATGACATATTAGAGTTAGCGATGCGGCACTCTGAAAGCACATTTTATGCTGAAGAGTTCGTATCAAACTTTAATGCATATGATGATGTTTCGTTATCAAACTTCTCAACGAACTCCAGATTAATAGATTTAGTTATTAACGAGTATTATATGGTAGTAACAGAGGCACTTGAAAGAAATAACAAAAGAAATAAGAACAATATTCATGACTTTTATTTACTTGGACAAGTTTCAACTCTGGATGTGCGAAACACCACCCCCACCTCACTCTACTCTGATTTAATATCTTCAAAAAGATACCCATCAAGAATGGGTGTAATGAAAGCATTTCATACATCACTAAGCTCCGTACAATCCATTTGTACCTCGGGATTAGATTCTTTACTAAAGGTTTGCTAATATGAAAGTTATAGGTCACTTTGTTGATGAAATGTTTTTTACTGATGAAAAAACACTTAGCATTCTTGGAAAGAATCCCGGTGAAAATGGAAGTATCGAGCTTGGGTATAGATATAAAATCAAAACAGAAAGCGACTTCATAATAAGATTTTCTGTTTTCATTCAAAATCAAATACCTCGTAAAATGTATTTATCAATGAATGTCATTTTAGATCTAGAGGAAACCATTACTGATGCATTCAAGAAATCAAAACAACACAGAGATGAAGCAGCCAAACTAGCTTACCCATATTTAGAAACATTTATACTTGGGTATTTTTCTTTATCTGGATATGGCGCCATATCAATTCCATCCATAGATATTTTAATTTCAAATAAAAATAACCAAGAGTGACATTTGTTATTTTATGATATAAAAACCTCTATTATTCTACACACCTGTGACTTGAATACACGCTTCTCCATTACACTGACTTAAATTAGCCTGTGGGGCTTTCTTCTGCCAGACAGCCTCCATTCTTTTAGCAATCCGGCTGTATCCATCGTTCATAAACCAAGTAATCGCAGTCACGCAGGAAGCCAGAACGAAGAATAGAGCCAGGACAAGTTAAATCGCGGATTTCCATATACAGCGGAACATTGCTCGGCATATCATATACACGGATTCATTAGCGGTCAGGGCATTAACGGCAGGTTTCTCCTGCGCCAGTCCGGCCTGTTATAACTACTGTTCAACTTAATTCAGTACTATACCAACAGACTTCCTGACGGTATCCGTCATATTGCCGGACGCAATGTCTAGCTCACAGATAACCGGAGCCAGTAGTATTGGCTGGCGGCTTAACTGAGCAGGCTCAGCCAGAAACTGCTCAATCAGCATGACAACGCGCTTTTCATGTGCCTGTGGATGCCCGATAAGAGCCGCGATTTTTTAACTTTGTCACTCATATCAAATCCTGTCTACGTCTATCGTGAAAATGACGAGCCTTTATCCGGCTTCTGTAGTTTACGCCTTATATCTTTTTCTCTGGACCAACCTCAGTTGTTATAGAGCGGCGTTCGCGGATTACTGTGCCTGTTGAAGAGTACTGGGCATTATGCTTGGATTTACAACATCACTTAACCGGCATACAGAGTGACGATTTTGTTCCTAGCAGATTAAATCAACACGATATATGTAATACCTGACAAGCGTCAGCTCCTCGCTCTAAGCAGACTGTCAGACTTGATTGTTTGCTGTCAGTGGAACCGTCACAACAAGTCTGAGCTAATACAAGTCATTAATCCCCTGATGCTTCCTGCGCGGCAGCATTCACTTTCATTCCCCAGATGCTGTCTTCATGCATATCAAGGCGCACATCTATCCAGCTGTTCAGAGGAACATCGATTGGCCCCCCCTTAGTTTTCACCATTTCACCTTCGTCATTTAAGATATATTTGCGCTTAAACAGGCGAATGGTCAGCTTACCGTCATCGCCTTGCTCAGCCTCTACAATACCGAGTTCACCCATTCCGCCCGGGTCCATTGGCGGCAGCAGCTGCCATCCCTCCGATGCCAGACCCGCTGAACCAGTCAGGACATAAACACCAACATCAAGCCGGGAAATATTAATTCCCTCAGCCTCGTCGTTTGCTGTTCCGCACCCACACCAGTTGAAACCATCGGAGTCGATATCTGTGCGCTGGCTCTCTTCCTGCGATTTAACGATGCGTGCAACCGGCGATGCTGCCTTGAGCGTGCCGTCACTGGCTTTTGTGGTATTACCCGTTGTATACCCTTCATGGTAGGTCCATGCTGAACCGCTGTAATATGAGAACCAGGTTCTCCTGAGCGAATAAGACTGGTGAATACGGGTTGGCCTGTTCCCTCTGTTAATCGTTAACGTTGTCAGGTCTGCTGAAACACCAATTTCAGAGTATCCATCACCCGTGGAACCATAAAAACCTGTTGGAGTGCTGCCATCTTGTAAGCGGATACTTGCTCCGCTAGGAAATACAGCCCCCACACCAAAATCACCAACGGAAAGCATGTCTCCGGAGGTGCTGTAGACGTTCCTCGTGGCGCTACTTCCCAAACCGAGGTTTGTGCGAGCGCCTGATGCGGTTGTCGAACCGGTACCGCCCTGGTTAACGGGTACGGCCCCGCCGCTCTTAGTCGCCATATTGTCAGACAGATATTTCCATGACGGGCCGGTGAACGTAGTGCCGTCTGGCAACTTCACAGTGATGTTTCCGGCGGAACCGTACACCTGCTGCCAGTTCTGTTTGTCATAATTCAGTCCACGCAGCGCTTCAGCACTTTGCGCCACCAGCGCAGCCGTTACCATATTGAGTGCCACGCGAGGAACTGCTGACCAGGCCGCACCTGATTGTGTAGGCCCGGTAAAGTTGCTGACCAGCGTCAGCTGGGTATTACTCTCTACCGATTTAACCGGCAATGTATACGCCACGCCGCCAACTGTAGAGACAATAAAGTCACCTGCAGCGATTTCGGTTGCGAATGAGGTTCCGGCACCGCCAACAATTGCGGACCCGTTTGTCAGGGTGATGGTTCCTGCAGACATTTGGACTCCTGAATTTAGGTAATAAAAAACCCGCCGAAGCGGGTTATTGGTTTTCTTTATTTGTTGCCCCCCCATCAGGCGGGCCGCTATTCTCAATTTCTTGAAATTTCTTATAAGTTTCTATATCAAAGAAAGACACATTATCGATTTCCCGCTTCGGAAGCAGTGTTCTGAAATCATCTAACGTCAGCCTGCTCATAGTGCCAACTATGCCAATTCCCTGCCTGATATAATGCGATTGATAGTTAGAAGTAAACCTAACCTGTAAGGTGTCTTTATCCCTATAGCCACTTAATAACGGAAGTAACTCTACAACCTCATAATCCCCATGCTCGAAAGCTGGGCAGCTCACAATACCCACATACACTTTTTTTGATTTGAGAGAAACAAGCACAGGGAACTGGCTTACAGAAGCCTCCATGAGCATTGCCTCAAGAGCATTGGTGCTTGTAATCTTTGCTAATACAGAAATGTGTCTTTCAGGATTAGTGAGCCACCAGCGCTTCGCAAAGCCAGCTAGCGTAGCCAGTGTAATGGATGTGAAAGCCCATACAAAAAGCTTAAGGTCTCTGAAGTTGATAGAGGAGTCACCGTTGGTAACAGGGAACATTCTTGCGATCTTTTGAGGAGTAATCCCGATAACATTAGAGAGCCAGCGAAATAAGCCAAGGAAGCTCATGAGTGAACAACCCAGCCAAGCTATAACGACAAAAACGATACCCCATAGAGCTACAAAAAAATAAGCGTCCCATCCAGAGGAACGCTTAAATTTATATCTATCTGATAATGAGTTGGTTACGTAAATGTAACCGCACATCAGGATTACAGCTATCTGCAACGTATTCACGCAGGTACTAGCCTTCTTTAGAGTCCTTGACCTCGGCAATACCGCTTAAATTATGAATTTGAGTTGCGATCGCATCTTGTACTGCAACATTTTCAAGGTTAAGCGAGATATACCCATTTTTATTAATGGTATAACGCCCTTTGTTGCGAGACAAGGCCCTGCGGAGGCGTTCTGTCGGATTACCCATCGCCATCATATCGATCGCAGGGGATAACAATGTGGTCATACATACCCCCTTGGTTGTCTGTTAGTGAAAGAAGTAACTTTGCTTACATGCAGTTTATAGCCAGCTATAACTTTTAAGCAATCTTCATTTAGTCAAGATAGCCCCACGTTCGACGATGATCGCGATGGCCACTTTGCAAGTTAACACCACTTTCGAAGAAGTTACCCCTCAGGTAATAGTATACTATTGTCACGTTCTCGGGAGATAGGCTGGGCCTATGATCCGGTTGAAGAGTTCAAGAATATCGTAAATAGCACTTTTTGCACAAAATGCATGGCTTGGTTGGAATGCAGGACAACAAAGATTGCTGTAATATTTCGCCCCCTCCGAATGCCTAGACTAAATTTTAACCACATCAATCTTTGAAAAAACAACCAAAAACCGCCGAAGCGGGTTGTCAGTAAATTGCATCAATGACGGGTATAGTGAGGCTTGTCAGCCTTCGCCCTACGACGCTGTATTGCGAGGTCCATGAAGCGGCATTTCTTCCTCTGCCGGCACGCACCAGATTGCCGCTGCGGATCAGTCCAGCCCATTTGATGTAGTCCCAGCCAGTGTAGACTTCACTGTTATATCCGTAGCGGCCAAGCAAAATCATGCCCTCGCCAATATCGGTATTTGACCATGATGGTGTATAGGTCTGGTTCCGGTACACAAATGGCCTGCGCGTGGTGGAGAACACACAAACACCACCTTTGATGATGTTCAGCCCCCTCCCTGGCGTCGGGCTTACGCCACTGGCAAAAATTGCGATTTGCATGGTGACCGTAGCATCCTGATCGAGGCCGGAATGGTCTTTTGTTGCAATAATATTTGAACCGTCAAACTCAATTGTGACGTTATCAGCGCTCCATTTCGCAAACACCAGATAGCGATCGCGGGATATATTTGTCGTTGGGGTGGCCCAGCTACCGGTGAAAGTGACGGTACCGCGCCAGACGCAGTAGCCCGACATCGTGGCATCGGTGATTGAGAGGAAATCCGTGCTGTCCTGAATCAGCAGCCCTCTCCCGGATGAGGCCGGGAGGATTTGCCAGATAGACGCATCGAAGGTTTTTGCGCGCCCCCAGTTATCACTCCACCAGGTATTCATGGTGATGGTGTTACCTGATACGGTAAATCCATCCAGCATGCCGATAGTGGGAATGAGGTTTGTACCCCGGTTAAGTTTGTAAACCGTATTACGCGGGATAACGACGATCTGGCTGCCATCCACCCGCTGATTAATGGTGTACTGGTTAACATCCCATGCTTCGCTGACGTTCTGGCAAAACGAGGGGCAGCGGAGCCCGGCCGTAATTTCCATTGCCGGGCCGCCGTCGTCGTAGGTAATACGTAATCCTTTTGGCATTGTCACCACTCTCCAAGAACAATCAGGTTCCCACCACCGAGATCAATTCTTACGCCCCTTCCATCAATGGTGACGCCATTGCCATTCCCGGAGAACGCAAAATTACCGCTGGCGGCATACAGCGCGCCGTGCAGCTCACAGTTCCCTGATTTATCAATGTTCCACCCTGCGCCACCAGGACCAGCCACATAGTTTGAAGATCTGATGTAATTTCCAATCTTCGCGTTAGTAATGCTGCCGTCCTGGATAAAGGCATCACGGATGAACACCTGGCCGTTATAGACAAAAAATGCTGCCTGGTAATTTCCCGGATCGCTTCCCGAGTAGATACCAAACTGGTCAGCAGCAAAGACCACTGTGGATTTGTAAGACCCGCCAGATGGCTCGATAGACATCCCGAAACCAGTGTTGTACTTCACACCACTTCTGACTATCCCGAGATTGAGCGTATAGGACGCCTTTCCTGTCCCATCACTGTTTACTTCTGCCGTCAATTTCTGGTTAACAGCTGTGGTCAAATCCCCTACCTGGGCCTGCACGTAGGTAGACAGGTCTGCAAGGCCTTTATCCACTTCTGCGACCGTTGTTTTAACAACCAGGATATCAGCGCGTACCTCCCCGTACTGCTGATACTGGTGTTCAACCGTTCCGTGATTTGCCAGGGCATTCTGCATGGCTGCTTCGAGGTTGGTGTCCACGCCTTCAGAAACATTTTTGAAAGCGTCAGAGTCACGCACGGCATCATCAATAATGTCGATCAGCTCCCCGGTTTCCGTCTGGCACAGCGCGGCCACCTGGATGAAGGCTGATGTACCGAATGCATTGATGGTCCTGATGTACCAGTAATAGGTATGTCCATTTTTCAGGTTGTGGCTTGTCCACGTCGTGCCAATACCCGCACGCGTGGCTCCGGCCTCCACGGTCGCCGTATCTGTATTGGCAAGCGGCTGCTCGCCGGACGTCCAGAAATCGAACTGGGTAGAAACATTCGTGACGGCTGCCAGGCGGGGAATAAGCATCACTGCAAAGAATGCCTGCTCAACAGTGACTCCAGTAGGCGGTGGCGGTGCCTGAATGCTGAATTCAAGATATGCCTCTGGCGAAGCTGCCCCCATCTGATTAACCGCAGTGACGTGCGCAGTGTAGGTGTCCTGCAGCAGGCCTGTTAACCGCGTGAATGAGCCGGGAACCTGAGCTGTCAGCACTGGCTGCCCGTTCCTGCGGATAACAACCTGGTTATAGACAAACTGCCCGATGTTCTGCCAGGAAAGCACGCCCTGCACTACCTGACCTATTTCCTCTACGGTGTATCGCAGGTTCTGAGGCTGAGCCACTCCACCAGGAGGGAGCTGGGTAAAATCAGGACGACCGATCGGCTTACCAATGGCATCACCCCACACGTCAGCGGTTTCCTGCTTCAGCGTAATTTGCACGCCGTTCTGCACGCCAAATTTCCAGTCTGTCACGCGCATCTCGACGCTAACGATCCCAAGTGAGGGAAAATTAACTTTTACGTACATACCGGGACGGTACCGGTACCCGCTCAGGTTCAGCGTGAGATTCATCGTTCGGGAAATGCGGGTCCGCTTGAGCTTAATGTCGGCCAGCCGCTGGGCCTGAAATTCAGACGTAACGAAACGCAGCTTAAGATCCTGCGATATCTCCACGCCGTCTTCAGTTACCCACTCGCTCACAGATACCGATGGGAAATCTGCTTCGGAATAGGTCTGCTTCGGATCGACAAACGTTCCGCTGATGGTGTTCACGCGCTCAGACTGTGACACCTCAGGCATGATCTCGATATCGCCGGCCAGCTGACTCTCGGTGATAACTTCGGTTGCGGGGCCGTAATACGCACCAACGAGGATGCCATGTTTACCGGCGATGAAGGTTGGCTCTGCTGCGCCAGCTGTCAGCATCGCCTCAAGAATGCTCGCCTTATTTTCGCTGAGGTCAAATTCCCCGTTAAGCGTATAACGTTTTTCCGTCGTGCCGTCGCCGTTAGTCACCAGCTCGTCGCAGATGTTGGCCGCCTCCTGAAACTGATCCCAGTTAATATCGGCATCAGCGACTTTCAGGTAACTCCGGTAATAGTCCAGCACGCACAGCGCCAGATTGTTGCTGTACTCCGTGCGGCCTGTGCGCGGGTCGTATACTTTCCTGCCCGTCTTCTCAACCTTCACGTTCGGGATGCCGGACGGGAATTTCTCAGCATTGTATTTCAGAGACAGACGAAGCCAGGAAATCCCCTTGCCGATCATGTCATCTTTCCACGACGGGCAATTTTCAAGCATAAACGGGTCTGCTGTCTGGCGGTCGATATGCACTTCATACGTGGCGTTCTCGCCATACGAGCCAATATCATCATCGCCCAGATAAATGGTGCCCGTGCCTGATATTGGGTGTCCCGCCAGAGTAATGGCAAGGTGAACCCATTCACCATCAGTCTGCTCGCCAGACTGTTCTTCAGCGAAAAACAGAGTGCCTGCAGATACGGTCCTGCCATAAACAACCGTTTTAGGGCTGGCAGCCGCGCGCAGCACCTGCTTACGTTCTGAAGTGTCCCGATAAGACCCCAGTGATGGCTTCTTGGTCATCATCTGTGTGGCGACCTGAGCGGCAATGGTGATTGCCATTGCGATAGCGTAGGCTCCATTTGCTGCGGCGGCACCAGCGGCTACCGTCGCGATGATAGGAATTGCAGCAGGCATCAGCGAACCCTCCACGCACTAAGGGGCTTTATCCGAAGGCAAACCAGCCCCGTTTCTCCCGGCACCCACACTGCACCACCGTAAATTACCCCGGCGCATCGGGTACCCGCGTTTTCCACTACCGCGATATCTCCGCGCTGAGCCATCTTCACCGGCACTTCATCGAGGTATTTAGCCAGCACCTTTTCAACTGAACCGCCGCCGCGCAGCAGCGCCTTTTTTGCGCCCGTTTCGCTGTCGTAGGTCCCGCGCCAGCCGTCGGCGAAATTATCCCCGGTCATCGCTTCCGCACAATCTGCCGCAAACAGGCAGCAGTCATGTTCGCCCCATAAAAAAGGCCGCTTTTCAGCGGCCCTTATCACGGCGATTAATCTGTTATGCCAGTCTGGATGCTTCATGCTTCCTCACGAATAGGTAAACCCTGGCGCATCTTTTTTGCTGCCCCAGTAAATTGAACGTTCTGCCATCTGTGCGACGTAACGAAATATGCGGTCGCCTGGCTGAGTGGACTGGTGTGACTCGTCGGTATAGCGGTCCGGGAACGGTCGCTGCCAGTCCTCAAAAATATTACTGACGGTGTACTGCAGGGCATTCGTTTCACCTGCCGTTGCCCCGGTGCCGGAAACCTTCCCCTTAAAAATCAGGTCTGCAACCTGAACGACGCCGTTATCATCCATCGCCACCAGATACAGCTCCGCTGGCCTGCCCACACAGCGCTCATTGAGCGTTTTAGCAAACAGCGACATATCCAGCCCTGATAGCGTCATCCTGAGCTGCGTCGGGCTTGTTGTGTTGGTTTCGCCTACATCATCGATGGCGCCCATCGTACCCATGCCGTAATAGACATAACCGCCCAGTACCAGCGTGCCGGTACCGGAATGCACGTAGGCAGTACCGGACTTAAACTGGACATTCGCCGCCAGTACGGCGGTAACCCTGTGGCGGGATAACCAGTCCACCATCGAATCAGAAAACGGTGAATACAGCATCAGAAAGCCTCCTCAAACTCCAGCGTGTAGCTGGTAAAAATGCCCGGCACACGGTTACCTGCCCCCTGCTGGTTATCCTTCAGCTTGAAAATGCCGTATGGCTTAGCGACTTCGATTTTCCCGTTGGCAGGGGGAGAAGCGCGCAGCATAGGCGCAAAGGGAATAACGGCAGTTCCTGCTGCAGTGCTGGTCACATCAGCGGTGACCATCTTCAGCTCGTCATTAACGGTAAAGTAATCACCGGTGCGCAGTACCAGTGTGCCGGGTGTCCAGCCCTTACTGCCGAGCTGCGTACCGGTCTGGTTTGCGTCAGAAACCACCGGATTTCCGGCTGGCGTTCTGCCCCCCCGCCCCCAGTCTCTGATCTTCACCCTGCCATATTCACCATCCAGATCGGCCACCAGCGCATCGATGCGCCGGGATTTATCATCTGTAAGGTTGCTAAACGTCAGGGAGCAGATCCAGCGGGTGCCGGGGAAACGGACGGTCTGTGATGCACCATTAAACGGGGAACGAAATGTTTTTGTGTTACTTTCCGGCCGCCACGTCAGCGACGCCGGACATACATCTTCAGGCCATTCAAGCACAGCCATAGTCACCCCTTAGTTAAACGCCAAGCATCCTCCTGGCCTGACCGTTGGTCTGAAAATCACTCAGCATGTCCTGACGCGCTTTTTTAGCACCATCGGCAGCTCCCTGACGCGCAGCCTCCTGCATGGCACGATTAAGCGCGGCGTCACCGTTACCAGAAACATTGATATGCTGGGTGATATGGATTTCACCACCTCCACCTCCAGCAGCTGTAGTGCCGACCATCCTGACGCCAAGAGTGCCATTCGGTGTCCTGGTTAGTGGCATCACAGCCTCGGGGCCAGCTTCACCCATCAATCCATCGCCTTTGGCAAATTTGAACATCGTCGGGCTGGAAATGATCGAATTACTGAAATGGCTAAGATTTGGGGAATCAAAGACGCCACCTTTGGCAAACTTCAGTCCGCTGGCCGCGCCGGAATATGCGCCTGACGGTGTACTTCCTGAAGAGGTTGCATCACCCCCACCAAAAAGACCACCAAGAGAACCGAATAGTCCCCCGCCTCCTGCAGACTTCAACGAATTGACCAACATTGCGTTGAGGATGATTTTTTGCATAGAAGCCAGTACCGATTTCGACCAATCCTCCCAGTCAACTTTATTGCCTGATAAAGCATCGGAAATATTACCGATAAGACCTGTCATTGAGTTGTTCACAAGGTCTGCAGTCTGCGAGGAATAATCAGAAGCGGTATCAAACCAGTTTTTAAATCCCTTCTCGGCACCTGCAGTCCAGTCAGCCTCAGAAGCAGCGATTGCTTTATATTTTTTGTCCAGTGCATCAAGAGCCGCCGCACGCTGTGCGATTGCTTCGGTACCGCCGTCAGTTTTGGCAAAAACACGGTCAATCTGCTGCGTTTCATCGAACCGGCTGCGCTGGCGATCGCTCATTCCTCTGGTTTCGGTTGTCAGCGTCGCCTCGTCCCTGAACTTCCTGGCCGCTTCAGTTAAATCCTTCAGGGCATCAGCCTGTTCGCGCTGCTTGCGCACGTTCTCATCAGCCTTTTGGGTCCACTTTGCCAGTTCTGTAGACGATGCCTGAATAGCCCTGCGCTGCTCGTCGGTCCATTTAGTGCCTGCCTGGTGGGAAGCCGCATAAAGATCTGAGGCCTTTTCTCCCTCCGTTGCCCGCACGCGCTGTACATCAATAGCCACGCTCAGATCAGCCATCTTACGGGAATATTGCTCAGCGGTGCTGGCCGCTTCACGCTCGGCTTTACTCTGCGCATTCGAAGCAGCCGTGGAGGTCTTTTTGGCCTCAGCTGCTGCCGCATCCTTTTTGGCTGCCTGATCCTTGTTATAGACGTACTGGGTGTAAAGAGCCCCCGTCAGCTTCAAATCTTCAGCTTCATAGACGTGCTGCTGATGGAGTTTTTCTAAGCCACTGAGGCTGGCCAGCTCATTATCGCGGCGTGAGCGCTCAAGCGCGGTTTGCTGCTGAGGTGTTGCGTTCGCCAGAGAGACAACTGGCCCGGCATATTGCGGCGGCTTGGCGCCAGCGGTCGCTGACATCGAGCGGTTTAACAGGTCATACGCACCTTTCAGGATTGAAACGGCACCAGCCTGTTCGATAGCCTTTTGCGTGGCCAGGTCACTGGCATTGTTTACCAGCTTCTGCGTTTGCTCGACTTTTGAGGCTGCCTGTTCGCGCTGGTACTCCAGCTGGTTCAGCTTGTCGGTCAGCTCGATGTTTTTGGCCGTGATGTCGGCCTGGTCCATGAAGGTGTTGATCAGGGTCAGCGTCGGATGGCGGTTGTAGTCCTGCTGGATTTGGTCAACCGCCTTAAGGCTGTCTTTCACCTTCGCGATCTGAGAGTCGAGGTCGGCCAGGTCCTGTTTTTGCGCCTGTAAAGATGTACGGGCATCAGCCGCGGTCGAACGCAGGCCAAGCACCGACATCTGCTGGAGCTTGGTGTTGATCTCGTCAAGGTTGTTGGCAAAACCTACCGCCTCACGGTGCACCTGCTGGGTATGTTGATAAAGGCCATACATCGCAGCGCCGGCACCGATAATCACTCCAGGCCAGCCACCGAGAATGCCAAGAACGCCACTACCCAGGCGGGACATAACCGAGGCTGTATTCGTGAGGTTATTTACGGCCGAAGTCCTGCCAGCAAGCGCCGTATTTAGTGATGCCTGAGCTGCAGCAAGATTACGCTCAGCGACAATCTGAGCCTCAATGCTCGTCGCCGCTGCGCGCGCCTGTTGAGCGCGGTAAACAGCCTGCCGACCAGCGGCAACGCTAACCTGAGCGCCGCGAACCTGAGCCTGCGCCAGTGCGACCTCGGCGGCCGTATTAGCGAGGACTGCCCGGGTTGACTGAGCAACGCTGCCGACCATGTTGCCAAAATAACGAGCGAGGCCAACACCAACCAGAATACCGGCTGTATTTGCCACATCATCGATGTTATTCGCCAGACCATCCAGCACGCCGGAAAGCGTTGATGATGCGCCGACCGCATCGTTCGCCCCGCCAACCCATGCAAGGAAGGCGTTTTGCACTTTCTGTGCAGATCCGCTGATGGATGCGGGAAGCGTGTCGAACTCTTTACGCAGGATCTCGACGTTGGTAAGCAACGGGACGATTTTGTCTGTGGTCAGCTCGCCGTTGTTGGCCATATTACGCAGACCACCAACAGTGGTACCCAGGCCATCAGCCAGCAGTTTTACCAGCCTTCCCCCGTTCTCCATGATGGAGTTAAATTCTTCGCCACGTAAAACACCAGACGCTAACGCCTGACTGAGCTGAGTTATAACTGAGCTGGCTTCTTCTGTGCTGGCCCCTGATAACTTCAGGGATGTTGCGACAGTTTCGGTAACTTTCGCTACTTCTGCAGAAGCGTAACCAGCTGATCGCATGGACTGAGCAATACGGCTATATAAATTCGAGTTGGCAGTAAGCGATGTGCCTGTGCGTTGGCTTATGTCCATCAGGGTGCGCTGTGCTGCAGCAAAATCTTCTGTAGAAGTTGATGCCAGCCGCAAGCGCCCATTCATTTGGTTCCATGTATCGGCAAACTGAACCAGCTGATGCGTGGCAAATGCACCAGCCCACGCACCGGCAAGCCCGGCAGCAGAGGATCGCACGGTTGCAAGCTGAGAATTCAGGTCAGCCAAAGACCGCTGAGTTTCACGCGTGGCCACTGCAGCTTTTTTCCCGCCCTGTTCCATAGTGCGGTAGTAATCGGTTCCCATGCGGGACGCTCTGGCGATCTCTGACTGGAAAGAAGAAGAGTTCGCCGAAATTTTGATGATTAGCTCGCGCAGCGTTGCCATATTTCACCCATAAAAAAGCCCGCAGCCGCGGGCATCAAAGACTGGACATCCATTCTTCAAGTTCAGAGACTTCAGCGCCTTCTTCCTGCTCACCCCATTTCAGCATCACGTCAGGAATGGTGAATTTTCCGCCCTGAGAGTTCAGCATTGCAACGGAGATCTGCGCCGCCTGAGCATCGGCGCGCCAGTCACCAATCGGACTGATGCGGTCGAACTCGATCCACATTTTGAGCTCGCTGGCGGTCATGGTCTGGCGCAGTTCGTGGAGAGTGCGCCCCAACCGGAGCGCCAGCGACATCAGGAAGAAGGTCAGCGGCTGCTTTACGGCTTTCCCGCTTCTTCCTGGCTCATGCCGAGGTTGAGGGCCTGAGCCAGCAGGCGGGAGTGCACAGGACCATAAATTTTAGATACCTGCTCCTGATCCTCATCGCTGAATACTCGCTCGCCGTTTTCATCCAGCAGAACGTCAATAAACAGAACCACATCAGCCTCTTTGTTACGCAGAAACTTTTCCGCCTCCGTCAGCGTCGGTGCCTCTTCGCCCTCGGCGAGCTGGGGATTAACGATCTCCCGGAATTTCACCCAGGCATCGCCAGAGGGTTCACGCAGCGTTACCTTTGCGCCATCCCATTCAGGGACCGTGATACCTTCTTTGGTGCGATAGGCTTTCGATGCTGTAAGCGCCACGTTGCGTAATGAATTCTGTGATGTTTTTTGCGGCATTTCATTTTTCTCTTGTTACATGATCAAAGGGATAAAAAAAGCGGCCGAAGCCGCTCAGGAACCAGACGCGTAGATGCGTTTAGGTTTGCCGCGTACACGCAGAGAATAGGTAGCGCCAACAACGGAAGATGTTGCAGCAGACCATGAGCTCTGGCGTACCTCCACCAGCACGTAGAAACCATTACCAGACGGGAACACCACACGCAGCGCGCGCAGTTCGTCATTTTCGTAAGCGGTCTGCAGTGCCTCCTGTGCTGCTTCATCGCCAACCCAGTTACGGGTAATGCTCATTTCAGCTGGCGCGGCGAGGCCGTTGGTTTGCTCCTGTTCAGTTGAGCAAAGCGTGGTTACGTCGATATCCCCTTTCTGCCCGCCGGTGAAGGTGATCTCCTTTGTTGCACAGGCCGCTTCCAGCCAGGTAATACCAGCCCCCGGGAAACCTGAGGCGTTAAAATCCTCAGCGGTTACCGGTGCGTCGGAGACGGCAAAGGTCATCCCCTTTGTAACTTCATACTTACTGGTCATGGTTTCTCCAGATAAAAAAAGACCGCCGGGGCGGTCTGTTATGGTGGGTAAGGTTAAACGGTTACCTGAAATTCGAGCGTTGCCCGGTGATAGCGCAAATCAGGCTCATAGCCCGGCGTTTTCACAATGCTTTCCGGCTTCAGCACCTGCAGAGCATCAAGCGCCATATTCCTGATCGTGCGAGCTTCAGCGATGGTGCTGGAATAAACATCAACCTGGACAGAAACGGCAGATTCAGCCTGACCGCAAAGAACATCTGCGGCCACGTCGGTAATAATCGAGAAAATTACCCAGGGCGGCGAGACTGAAGGCTTCCCGTCACTGCCGAGCGGCGCAACGTAGGGATAAACCTGCCCTCCGGCCAGCGGCGCCAGCAGAGGATAGAGATCTTCTTCCGTCATTTGCTTAATGCCTCGTCAATGGCCTGGTTCATTCGCCTGATCGCGACCTCCGTCGCCTGCTCCTGGCGAACATCGAACGCGGGACGAATGAACGGGTGCGGCGGCATGTTAACGGTGCCCATTTCTACGAAACGCCAGTAAAACGCATTACGCGGATCGCTGGCTTTCATGGTGTTGTCGCTATTACCGGTTCGCATGTTGCGGCCACGGATGTGAATACCGGAAGATATTTCGCCGCGTCGGCGGCTTTTTTGGGTCACCACCACCACGTTTTTTTTCAGTTTCCCGGTACGCACCGGAGCGCGGGCGATCATTTCTTCCTTAAGCACTTCGGCGCCAGCGCGCGTGGCATCACGCAGAACCTTGTTGTTTTCAGCGCGGCTAAGCGCCTCCAGATCCTTTGCGATGTCATTTAACCCGGAAAAATCGAGGCTCGTCTCAATCATTTTTCAGCTCCCGTTTTGCATAGAATTTCCAGGCGAGTGCCGGTCGCATTTGCTACAGGAGGACCGATGATATTTAGCACCTGACCTTTATACGGGCCGCTGAGCACTTCCAGACGAGAAGAGGCATTCAGCTCTGACCTGAAGCGCATCCAGACGCGAATGGTTGCCTGCGCCGTCTCCGCGCCGCCTGAAAGTTGTTCTCTGCCGCTGATCCCTTTCACCTCAGCCGGGACCGGGTTGCCACCAGTCCACGATTCAACCGGCTGGCCAGAAGGATCTCGCGAGGTTGTGAAGGTGAGAATTTTTACCCGGTGCCTGAATCGTCCAGGTTCCATCAGGAGCCCTCCTCAGGTTCAGATTTACCGCGCCAGTTGTGATGGATGAACATCATGCGTTCTGCTGCAGCGTTCTCATAAAGCTGTACTTCGCTTTGCGCGGTGCGGTGTTCAAACATGTCAGCAAAGACAAGGAGAATGGCGCCCTTAACGGCTGCAGGAATATCAGCTGCAACCTTCCATGCTGGTTCATCGCACCAGCGTATGCAGTAATCAAAAGCAGCCTGGGCGTACAGCGTGATCAGCTCGTCCCTGTCGTCTTCCTCAAACTCAATCTGCTGCTTAAACAGACTGAGATTCATTACATCGAGAACATCAATCGCCATACGTTAAAGGGCGGGTTTCCCCGCCCCCTCCATCATGAGCCAGAAGAGAAGGTGCCCTTGATGATTGCCGTCGGGCGATAGTGCGCCAGCGCCAGGCGCTCTTCGCACAGGATGGTCAGCATGTTTTTCACGAAGTTATCGCGGTCTTCACGGCTGACTTCCACGGTGGCATCCATGCGATCCCACACCTGTGAGGCCATATCAAAACCTCCCACCGTAAAGGTACCGGCGGCCTGCGCCTTAGTCGGAACCACTGGCAGGCCCCACATGATGTTGCTGGTAAACGCCTGAGGACCACCGAAGATATAGCGGCCTTCGTTGTCTTTCAGCAGCGCGATGTTGTGCCAGTCGCGCGGGTTCAGGACGATACCGGAAGCGCTAAACTCAGACTCTGTCACCTGGTAAATAGCGTGAGCGATAATGTCAGCGCGGGTGTCGCCAGTGGCATTCAGCGAGGTGTCGTAGGCGGTTGCAACTTTGTTCAGACCTTCCAGGTTATCCCCGGTACCGTCGCCGTTCAGCAGCTGGCCTTCTTCCTTCAGCGCCAGACCGTACATGAGGCGGTTGTTGACGTATGACTGCAGCATTGGCGCATCGTCCATAACCTGACGTGACGCCTGCACCCAGTGGGCGATGGTCTTCACGTTCGCGGTCTGCTTGCTGAAGGTAATATCCGATTCAGGTTTCAGCGCCTTCTCGGCCACCACATCGGCATTATTGGTAAACACCTCTTCACGCACGTATTCGAGAGCGTTGCTGGAAATTCGGCCCTGAGCCAGCAGGTCACGGATAGTCAGACGGCGCAGACCAGGCATGATGATGCCAGGGATCTGCATCGGCTGGATCAGTGAGCCAGCAGAATCAGCGTCACTGCCGAGAGACTTGTTAAACGTCTTCGCGTCGAAGGTGCCCTGTTTGCCGTCCCATGACTTGATGAGCTCTTCAGCAGCACGTTCAGAGAAGGATTTCTTCTCACCCGGATTTTCAGCACCAGAAGCCAATTTCTGTTCCAGATCGAAGAGACGCGTACCGGATTTGGTCAGTTCTTCCTGCACTTTTGCCAGGTCGGACTGCAGCTGTTTGGAAACCTGGCCCGTGCTTTCGATTTCAGCTTTCTGCGCATCGAACAGCTGAGACATTTTCTGCTGGGACTCTTCGATAGCTTTTTGAATGAGAGCGAGTTCAGACATAATTAATTACCTAAATTAGAAGGAAAAGATTTGATGCTCTGAAGCAGAGCTTTGATTTGTGCTTCGTTTCCGTCGCCCTCGGACTCGCTCCGAATCGCTGACTTAAACCGGGCTATTAACCCAACTGCCTGTGATTTGGTGAGCCCGACTGAATCCCTCAGCCAGTTCTCCACATCACGGATCGTTTCAATGCCATCGACACTTTTCATGGCTGCGATGCCAGCCTGTTCGTTGGCGGGGAAGGTGCAGACGCTTATTTCGCGCAGTGCCTGGACATTCTTAAAAATGCGGCCTGTGGGAATGATGGTGTAATCATCTTTTGCAACGGAAAAGCCAACCGACATGCCCTCAACCGTACCGTGCTGCATTGCAGCTTTCAGATCAGTGGCCCCACTGTGCCCTGGCGTTAGTTGACCGCGCACATACAGCCCTTTTTGGTCTTCTTCCAGGTTGTCCCATTTACCAACCGGCAGCTCCCAAGTCTTGTGGTTGAAAAACATCGCCACTTTACGGGTCTGGTTCGCCAGTGCGTTTTTAAACGCCCCGGGTAGAATGATGTCGCCATCTGAATCGGTGTTATTGAAGACAGAGGCGTAACCTTCGAAAATCCCCTGCTTCCCGTCACCGGTGAATTTGATTTCTGTCTCGTCGAAGGACAGCGTTTTTACGATTTCAGGCATCACGGCCCCCATAAAAATTAAGCCCCGTTATTACGGGGCTCTTTGTTGGTTCCTAAATCGGTGATCGGCACGTATTGCGACTGGCGCATTGCCACATCGCCACCCGGCAATGGCGGGAGGTTGT
>Ga0153917_1000644_pt1 | contig 19842 bp, 17 predicted proteins | sample TSFL001MetaG_FD_104695 | JGI IMG/M metagenome (GOLD analysis project Ga0153917, IMG submission 104695) | Attine ant fungus gardens microbial communities from Florida, USA - TSFL001 MetaG | ecosystem: Host-associated > Fungi > Mycelium > Unclassified | place: USA: Florida, Paynes Creek Historic... | reverse complement strand
TATCAGCGATTACGACAGCAAGGTGAACCCGCCGCTGCCGGCCAACCTCGAACTGACCGAAGGCGGTCAGCGCATCAAACTGCGCATGGATAGCTGGACCACACAATGATCACCACCTGGCCCGCGCCGGCAAAGCTCAACCTGTTTCTCTACATTACCGGCCGTCGTGCAGACGGCTACCACAATTTGCAGACGCTGTTTCAGTTTCTCGATGTTGGCGACACCCTGGAGATTACCCCGGATAACAGCGGCAGTATCACCCTGCTGACGCCGCTCGACGGCGTGGCCGATGAAGACAACCTGATCGTGCGGGCGGAGCTGGCGCTGCGTGCCGCAGCGGCGGACAAAGGCACGCTGCCGCCGCAGGCTGGTGCCCGGATCGCGCTGGAGAAGCGCCTGCCGATGGGCGGTGGTCTGGGCGGTGGTTCGTCTGATGCGGCGACGGTGCTGGTGGCGCTGAACCATTTGTGGCGCACCCAGCTCAGCGTGGATGAGCTGGCTACGCTTGGCGTGCGTCTCGGTGCCGATGTACCGGTATTCGTGCGCGGCCACGCGGCGTTTGCCGAAGGGGTCGGCGAGCAATTGCAGCCTGCGTTTCCGGCGGAAAAATGGTATCTGGTGGCGCATCCTGGCGTCAGCATCGCCACCCCGGATCTGTTTCGCGATCCTGAACTGACGCGCGATTCACCAATACGCACATTAGATGAACTGTTGCAGCGTCCTTTTCACAATGATTGTGAAGCGGTAGCAAGAAAACGTTTTCGTGAGGTTGATGCGCTGCTTTCCTGGCTGCTAGAATACGCGCCGTCGCGCCTGACAGGGACCGGCGCTTGTGTGTTTGCTGAATTTGACACCGAGTCCGCTGCTCGTCAGGTGCTGGAGCTTGCCCCGAAATGGATGTGCGGATTTGTGGCGCGTGGGCTTAATCTCTCGCCGTTACAGCGCACCCTTTCCGGGCTCTAAGCGTAAACGTGACAGTGTCACCCTGTTCCAGACACTGCACGTGACGCATTAACACACCCGTATGAACAGGCTCAAATGTATTCGCCGGTTATTTTTGAGCGGTTCATTCTCTGGACGCCAAGCCTGAGGTTCTTCTCGTGCCTGATATGAAGCTATTTGCTGGTAACGCCACCCCGGAACTAGCACAACGTATTGCCAACCGCCTTTACACCAGCCTCGGAGACGCCGCTGTCGGCCGTTTCAGCGATGGCGAAGTAAGTGTACAGATTAATGAAAATGTACGCGGTGGTGATATTTTCATCATCCAGTCCACCTGTGCCCCCACCAATGATAACTTGATGGAGCTGGTTGTGATGGTCGACGCACTGCGTCGGGCTTCTGCTGGTCGTATTACTGCTGTAATCCCTTACTTTGGCTATGCCCGTCAGGACCGCCGCGTGCGTTCTGCCCGCGTGCCAATTACCGCCAAAGTTGTGGCTGATTTCCTCTCCAGCGTCGGCGTGGACCGTGTACTGACGGTTGACCTGCACGCTGAACAGATCCAGGGCTTTTTTGATGTCCCGGTGGATAACGTGTTCGGTAGCCCGATTCTGCTGGAAGATATGCTGCAGATTGGTCTGGAAAACCCAATTGTGGTTTCGCCGGACATCGGTGGCGTAGTGCGCGCTCGCGCTATCGCCAAACTGCTCAACGACACCGACATGGCCATCATCGACAAACGTCGCCCGCGTGCGAACGTGTCGCAGGTGATGCACATCATCGGTGACGTTGCCGGTCGTGACTGCGTACTGGTCGACGATATGATCGACACCGGCGGTACGCTGTGCAAAGCGGCTGAAGCACTGAAAGAGCGCGGTGCGAAACGCGTGTTCGCTTACGCTACCCACCCAATCTTCTCTGGCAACGCGGTGGAAAATCTGCGCAAATCAGTGATTGATCAGGTGATTGTTTGCGACACTATTCCGCTGTCGGAAGAGATGAAGTCACTGCCAAACGTGCGTACGCTGACGCTGTCTGGCATGCTGGCCGAAGCCATTCGTCGTATCAGCAACGAAGAATCGATTTCGGCGATGTTCGAACATTAATTGTTCGCGAAAAACCGGGCGCCCTGCCCGGTTTTTTATTGCCTTTGCGCGGAGTAACACCCCGATAAAGCCGCTTCCGCCGACACTATTTGCGCGATAAATGGCCTCAAAATACGCCAATCTCCCCGCCTTCCACTCTTTTTATCAGACAAGCGCATCCGGGCTTTAGCGGTCCAGTGATTAGTGATATTTTTCACCACACTTTTGCTGAGAACTCCGACCACCATGCCACTCGACATTTATACGTTGTTTATTTGCGAGCTCTACGTGCTGGGGTTTCTGAGCATTATTTTGATTTTTGCCTGGGTCGGGGCGCAGTACGACCGGGTGCTGGGTTTTACCACCCTGACGCTAATACTGACGCTTGCCGCCGTGCTGCTCAGCAGCCTGCGCAGCGCCGGTTTGCACTTTTTGCCGGTGGCGGTCGGGAATGTCATCATGCTGCTGGCCTACGGCACCCTGCTCAACGCCTTTCGTACTTTTTGCCGCCTTCCGCTCGGTTTTTGCTGGATCACTGGCGCGCTACTTTGGGCCCTGCTTTGTGCCTTTCCGCAGTTCTATCACGGCCAGCCGAAACGCGTGCTGGTCATGTGCCTGCTGTGCATCATCTTTACTGCCGCGCTGATTCGTCTGCTGTGGCAGGCGCGCGCCACGCTGACCGTCACTTTCTGGCCCGCACAGATACTGCTGTGGATCCACTTACTGTTCCATCTGGCACGCATTTTCCTTGACGATGCGGTGGCTACCCCGGTACCGGGTGCCATTGGCGGTTCCGGCTTTTCGGTGTATGTGATTCTGGAGTCGATCCTCTTCGTCATCGGCCTGACCTTCACCATTCTGGCGATGGTTAATGAGCGGACGCAGATCGCCCATAAACTGGCGTCGCTGCACGATCCGCTCACCGGCGTCTGGAACCGGCGCGCGCTGTTTGAAGCCGCAGAAAAACTGCTGCTGCGCCACGCACGTTTGCCGCAGCCCTATATTTACAGTGCAGTGCTGTTCGACCTCGATCATTTCAAAAGCATCAACGATCGCTATGGCCATCAGCAGGGGGATCGGGTGCTGGTCGATTTTTGTCAGGTGGTGAAAGCGTTAATGCCGGTTGAGGGTCAGTTTGCCCGGCTGGGCGGTGAGGAGTTTGCCGCGTTGCTTCCTGGCGACAGTGAGCAGGCGCAGCGCATATGTGAGCGTATCCGACTGGCGACACAGCTGTCGCTACCCAACGACATCGGTTATACGGTGAGCATTGGCTTTGCCACTGCCAGCCAGCGGCATCAGGCGTTTCCCGCCCTGCTGGCGCTGGCTGATGAGGCTTTGTATCGCGCTAAAGCCGCCGGACGTAACCGCGTCGAAGGTTATCAGACGCCGCAGGCGGCAATGGCTGAAGCCGGTTAGTGCGTTGAGTGGTGATCGCGACGGCAGCGTTTGTCACCGTAGTGACGCAGCCAGTAATAGCGGTCTTCCACCCTCTCCCGCCCGCTGACGCGTGCGCCGACCAGCCACAGTAGCGCACCCACGAAAATACTGAACATCGCTCCATGCGCGAGGAACTGTGGCAGGTTGACCGACGGCAGCTGGTTAATGATGGAATAACCCACCCCGAGCACCATGGTTAACAAGCCGAGACACATCAAACCATTACCGACGGTGCGGCAGTGTTGACGTTTCATGATTCACCTCCATCCTTTTCAGCAACGCAGAAAACAGCACGTTTGGTTAACTGGCCATAAGTTTAGGCAATGGCTGGCGGTTAAGATGCGTACAGGATCACACATCCTTCACAATGTCTGACAAAACTTTACCGCCAGCACCTTGATTTCGATAGAAATTGATTAGTCACCTTTGGTCATTAATCTGTCATTGCGCCCTTTGTCATCCCTGCCGGCAGGCAGTAAACTATCGCCCTTTCGCAGCGAGACAGGATAAACATCGTGAGCAGCATTAAACTGATTGTGGGGCTGGCCAATCCCGGCGCTGAATACGCGGCAACGCGCCATAACGCTGGCGCCTGGTATGTGGATTTACTTTGCTCGCGCCATAATCAGTCCCTCAAAGAGGAGCCGAAGTTTTTCGGCTACACCGCGCGCCTGTCGCTGGCCGGCGAGGATGTGCGCCTGTTGGTGCCCACTACCTTTATGAACCTGAGCGGCAAAGCGGTGGCGGCGATGGCAACGTTCTATCGCATTACGCCGGAAGAGATTCTGGTGGCACACGATGAAATGGACCTGCCGCCAGGCGTGGCGAAATTCAAACAGGGCGGCGGCCATGGCGGTCATAACGGCCTGAAAGACATCATCAGCAAGCTCGGTAATAACAACAATTTTCATCGCCTGCGCGTCGGTATCGGCCATCCGGGCGATCGTAACAAGGTCACCGGATTTGTGCTCGGCAAGGCACCGGCCAGCGAGCAGAAGCTGATTGACGAGGCGGTCGACGAAGCGGTGCGCTGCACCGAACTGTGGCTAAAAGAAGACAAGATCAAGGCGATGAACCGCCTGCACGCCTTCAAAGCCAGCTAAGCCAATTCCCGCGCCGCCGCAGGGAATTCTGTGTATAATGCGCGAAAATTTTTGAATCAGTCGGCGCTGTCTGCCAGCGCTGCACACTCAGTGAGAAAGGTAAGATCATGGGATTTAAATGCGGTATTGTGGGCCTGCCGAACGTCGGTAAATCCACCCTGTTCAACGCGCTGACCAAAGCGGGTATCGAAGCAGCCAACTTTCCGTTCTGCACCATCGAACCCAACACCGGCGTGGTGCCGATGCCTGACCTGCGCCTCGATCAGCTGAGCGAGATTGTTAAGCCACAGCGCGTGGTGCCAACCACCATGGAGTTCGTGGACATCGCCGGTCTGGTAAAAGGCGCGTCCAAAGGTGAAGGCCTGGGCAACCAGTTCCTGACCAACATCCGCGAAACTGAAGCCATCGGCCACGTAGTGCGCTGCTTTGAAAACGACAACATCATCCACGTCTCCGGTAAAGTAAACCCGGCGGAAGATATTGATGTCATCAACACCGAGCTGGCGCTGTCGGATCTCGACACCTGCGAACGAGCCATTCAGCGCTGCCAGAAGAAAGCCAAAGGCGGCGACAAAGATGCTAAGGCGGAACTGGCCGCGCTGGAGAAGTGCCTGCCGCATCTGGAAAACGCCGGTATGCTGCGCTCGCTGGCGCTGGACGCCGATGAGAAAGCGGCGATCCGCTATCTCAGCTTCCTGACGCTGAAGCCGACCATGTACATCGCCAACGTCAATGAAGACGGTTTCGAGAACAACCCGTATCTCGACCAGGTGCGCGCGATTGCTGAAGCTGAAGGCTCAGTGGTGGTGCCGGTCTGTGCGGCAGTGGAATCGGACATCGCCGAACTGGAAGATGAAGAGCGCGACGAATTCATGGCCGAACTGGGCCTGGAAGAGCCGGGCCTCAACCGCGTGATCCGCGCCGGTTATGCCCTGCTCAACCTGCAGACTTACTTCACCGCAGGCGTGAAAGAAGTGCGTGCCTGGACCATCCCGGTTGGCGCGACCGCACCGCAGGCAGCCGGTAAAATCCACACCGACTTCGAGAAAGGCTTTATCCGTGCTCAGACTATCGCCTTCGAAGATTTCATCACATACAAAGGTGAACAGGGCGCGAAAGAAGCCGGCAAAATGCGTTCAGAAGGTAAAGAGTACATCGTGAAAGATGGCGATGTGATGAACTTCCTGTTTAACGTTTAAATAAAATGTGCCGTCTCATGAGGTTTCACCGAGCCTCATAGAGACCGCAAAAACTATAAAATCCACGCAATAGCGTGGATTTTTCATTTCATAGAGTCTCAACTAATCTCGTAACAATGCTGTCAATGAGTACATGGATGAGTCCATCTTCATTTAAGTTAGTTCAATAACGGTATAATAAATAAACAAGGCGCCGTTATGCTCACTGATACCCAATGCCGCACTGCCAGGCCAAAAGAAAAACTCTTTCGACTCAATGACTTTAACGGTCTCTACCTCGAAGTGAAACCCAATGGCAAAAGGGCATGGCGCTATCGGTTTAAACTCAACGGCAAATCCAGCATGTTTGCGTTGGGTGAGTATCCGATGGTCAAACTTGCTGAGGCTCGTAAGAAATGCGAGCAAGCGCGGAGCAGGTCATGGCAGCAACAGCAAAAGGTTCGACACTTCTTAACACTAAGCCTTTTACCAGGAAGAATATACAGACTGGCAAAGTGTAACCGCATTAGGGAAGCTATTTACGAATTTGACCGGTTTTCTGCCAACGTCAAGAACATTGTCCTGTATTCAATCACAGGTAACTGCAGTGACACGGCTACCTCTCAATTTCCTAATGTTCATATAAACATTTTTTGTTAATTTTTAAATTACTGTTTTAAAAGGATTTATTTCTGGCGAGTTAAAGAGATAACATTTACAACTTTTCTTAAAGCACTGTTACTTATAAAGTTTAAAAAGTTTTTGCCGATAATCATTACGACTGAAAACTTTAGTGATCGCTATTTTATGACATCACGTGTGACATACCCTGTCACTCGGACATGGCAGGATGCATGTGTAAAGGGAAAAGGAATGGACAAACAATGAGCAAACGTAATACAAGGCTAGCGTTTCGTATCGCTGATATTCTGGCTCGCCTTAATAATGGTGAAACGTTGCATCTGGCAAAACTTGCAGAGGAGTATAACGTTTGCGCGCGTACGATCAGACGTGACATGGAAGAGCGACTACTTTTTCTTGAACTCAAGCGCGATACCAACAATGGTGGTTTTACTCTGGCACCAGAAATGCTAGGACGTTTTGATAGCAAAAGCATTGAACGCTATTCCCGGATAACTGGAATTAAAGATCTCTTTCCCACCCTAGATAAAAATTTATTAAACACTATATTCCGACCTTCTGGCCAAAATAATTTTTTGGTACATGGTCATAAATACGTAGTAGATGAGATACTTAGCGTTAATTTTCCACGCTTGCAACGTGCGATTGATGAACAGCGCATTGTGACATTTCGCTACCGTCGTAAAGACGCTTTGAGCAACTACACTGTCGAGCCATACAAACTATTAAATTATAACGGAATTTGGTATCTTGCTGCCCGACATGCAGAGAAAATAAAAAACTTCACCCTCAATAAAATCACCAATCTGGAATGTACTTTTGAAAATTTCACTTTAGATGAACACTTACATGAGAGTATAAAAAAAGAAGAAAGTGTATGGGCAAGCGAGAAGAAATTCGAAGTAGTGCTAAAAATCTCAGCGGACGTCGCAGAATATTTTGAACGCCGCCAACTTTTAAATGAACAGGTCATTGAAAAGAAAATGGCCGATGGCGCATTGATTGTCTCAACTCAGATTTCTCACAAGACCGAAATAACGCCAGTGGTGCGTTATTGGATCCCACATTTGAAAATTATTGCGCCACAGAACCTACAAAATGAACTCGCGCAGGAAATTAAAACTTGGCTGGATGAATAATATATGTCTTCGTGGAAAACACGTATCAAGCGCAACAATAAACAATCGCCGCTAAGTAATATCAAACACGCTTCACCAAAAGTAAACGTGATTGTTACCGCGACCATGAGTGCTGGGAAAACGTCTCTGATCAATGCCCTCCTTGGCACTGAATTGTTGTGGTCAGCGAATGAAGCCGCGACTGCAACGATTACACGCATTCATCATGCCACACAGGATGAAAAGATTATGCGCGGCGTCAGTTTTACCTGGGATGGGGAGTGCCACCAGATTGCTGCAACTGTTGATAACCAATTGCTACATTCCTGGAATGCCAGCCCGCTTGTAAAACACATCGAACTGAGTGGATGTCTGAATGCCTTTAACAAAAGCCGCTGTTTACCGGTCATTTACGACACGCCAGGAGCAAATAACAGCCAGGACAGCAACCATGCACAGCTATTGAAAGAGGCGCTTGAAGAATGTGATACCGGCGTTATCGTGTACGTTCTTAATGCATCCCAACCAGCAACGCGAGATGATGCTGGTCTATTAAGCGAAATCAAAAGCCATATGAATGCCAGACCAGGAAAGCGGATCATCTTTGTGCTGAATAAAATCGACGAACTTGACGAAGATAAAGGTGAAATCCCCGAACTTGCCGTACAGGCCGCCGCCCGATATCTGGAACAGAATGGCTTTAACACGCCAGTTATAATTCCGGCAATGATGAAATGTGCCTTAGTGGCGAGGAAAATGCTCACGCGTCTGCGCACAACGCGCTCACAGGCCAATCATTTACGTAACGAGTTGGCTCGTTTTCGCCTGAATAAGCACGTCCTTAACGATGCCGCCCTGATACCACCGCCGCTACGCGAAACATTACGGCAAGAGTTATCACACAGCACGGTATCCATTTCCAGCAACGATGAATTTTGCCAGAGCGAATTACGTCAGTTTGCCGCATACAGTGGTGTACGGACGCTGGAACTTTATCTGACACATTACCTTTAAAGAGCACAGCATGAATAAAATTTATATCGAACATAATCCGTTTATTGTTGAAACCCGCTTTTTAATCAATGGTTCCGAACCTGCTGAAGGCTGCAGACTGTCAAGCTATAAAGAGTTGCGTCTTCAGCTTTGGGTCGAAACCCTTTTCGATGAACTTAGCCGTCTGCTTAACGGCGATCTGGCTTTTAATGTCGAATTCAAAGGCGTTGAATCCGATTATATGGATATGCTGGAAGCCGCAGATGTCGCCCGCCAGAAAGGCATGACCATCGAGTTGGAGTTGATCAGGGTTAAAGAGGTTCATCACCGCCTGAGTGTGATTCAGTCGATGATGGAAGAAGCTCGTCAGAATCCGCAGTTTAACGATTACATCGAAAATAACGAAAAGGTCAACCGTGGGTTCCAGGAAGCCTTTAACCGCGACTTTAATCTGTATGTCGTCGCCACCATGTCGTCGGGTAAGTCCACATTAATTAACGCCATGCTCGGCCAGGATCTCCTGCCCGCAGCCAATGAAGCCACCACTGCCACCATAGCGCAGATAACCGACGACAAGACACTCGGCACCTCCTTTATGGCTAGACGCATCAGCAGCCACATAGGGCCAGGCGAAGAAATACCGGTATCATCGGATCTGCTAAAAGAGTGGAACCAACTCGAGGACACCCACCAGATTGAGCTGCGCGGTAACATCGTCTCAATACAAGAGCGCGATAATGTGCGCCTGGTGCTGACCGACACCCCTGGGCCAAATAACAGCCAGGACGGCGAGCACGAACGTGTCACCATGAGCTATATCCAGGATTCCCAACGCAACCCGCTAATCCTGTACGTGCTGAATGCGTCGCAACTGGGAATAAATGATGACCAGCACCTGCTGCGCCTGGTCGCGCAAACCATGATGCGTGGCGGCAAGCAGAGCAAAGATCGCTTTATTTTCGCCGTCAACAAGATGGATAACTTTGATCCTGAAAACGGTGAAAACGTCGGTGCGGCGCTGGAGCGGATCAAAACCTATTTGCAGAATAATGGTATTCAAAACCCACAGGTTTACCCCATCTCGGCCAACCTGACGCGCCTGCTGCGTAAAAACCCTGATGCTCTCACCCGTAAAGAGCGCGGCGAACTCAATACCATGACCGAGCTTTTCCTCGAAGAAGCCAGCATGAATCTGCCCTTTTATATGCCGCTCACCTCCCGCGTCCGCCGTGCGCTAGAGCAACGCAACCTGTCGCGCGCCCTTTACCGCAGCGGGCTGCCCGCCGTTGAGGTGATGATTGACGAATATATTGATAAATACACCTTCCCTAACCGCCTGAAACGGGCCTATGAGGCGCTCAATCAGGCGATAGAGAAAGGCATGCGTGAAGCTGAGCTCACCGAGCAACTGGATCAGGATGAACGCGCACTCGCGCATCTGAACGAACAAATCAGCCAGCTCGAACAAAAGCGCAAAGAAAGCGCAGATACCGACGTGTACAAGCAAGCACTGCGCCAGAAAGGGAAAGAACTGCCGCCGCATATAGCCACCGTTTTCACGCAAAAGCTGGCGCATGTGCTGGCAGCCATTAGAGAACAAGGTAATGCATTCACGAACGTGCCGCAGCAGACACCCGCAGATGCACAGCGGCTGTTGGATGCAGTAGAGCGCGACGCGAGTTTTCGTTACAAAGAGTTAATCAATGAGTTCGAAGCTGCATTCCTTGCCGCGCAAGCGTTAATTAAGGACGAGCTGCAGGTGGAGTACCGCCGCTATATCAGTGAGTTGTTCGAAGACACCCGCGAACTGAAACTCCCGCTGTTCCAGGGGCTGAAAGAAAACATGGCCGACTTTTCACTCAATTTGAACCTTAACGCCAACAACATTAAAAAAAGGGAAGAACGTTATAACCAACGCGAGGTGAGCGACGTGACGTGGTGGAACCCGTTAACCTACTTCAGAACACGCACCGTCTGGGATACCCGTCATGTGGAATATGTTGATATGCCCGAACTATGGAATGAAAAACGCAGCGAGATCGAGGGCAACTTCAGAGATCTGATTGATGCGGCGAGGAAAAAAACCGAAACAGATAAAGACCGCTTAGTCGAAAGCTACATCGCGTTTATCGAACGCGAATTTAACAGCAAATTCGACGCGTTGATCGCCAGTCTGAAGGAGAAAATGAGCGATCAGGAAGCGCGTGAAATCGCCATTGCCCAGGCCCGTGCGCAGAAATCGTGGATCAGCGAATTTAAAGCACGCCTCGACAACACATTGAGCCTGAAGGAGTAACCGCGCATGGAACAGAATTTTCACCACGCATTTCTGGCAGCGCTCAACAGTCCGCAGCGTGATTTTGCGCTGCTGAACGCCATGCTGGAGGAGTCTTACGCGGCGAAACCGGCGCTTTTCGACATCCACCGGGAGGATAGCGTCTGTGAGGCCATCAGCCACGACACCATTGACTGGAACAGTGGATACTTTGCGTTGCAGGTAAGAAGCCTTGAGCACAACTTTTCGCTGGAGCGAGCGCAGCATCTGATTGGCCTCAGCCAGTGGCTGACCGAGCACCAGCATGATGGCTTTCTCGCCACCCCTGCCGCGCATAAGGATAACGGACACAAAAACATGAACAATAATGAAACCACGACGTTTACGCCTGGCCAGAGCCTGCTTGGCGCGCTGGAGTCCGGCTCCCTCAACCGCCTGCGTTCAGCACTGGTTGCTGAACTGGAAAATAACCGACTGGATGCACAGACGGTTCGCCAGGCGATGAAATGGGCGGGGTCTCGCGCAACCGGACTGTTTGCCGATTATGAAGAAGACACGCTGGCGCTCGGTTTCGAGGCCGATAAAAGCAAGTGGGACGTGAATTACTACAATCTTCAGTCCGCGTATCTGATGATGAACTTCTCACGGGAACGTTTTGAGCACCTGATGGACATCTACCAGCTATTGCGCGATCGCGCGGTTTCCGGCTTTGTCCACCAGCCGAAAGCCGCACCGCGCCCTGCAAGTGCCCCGACAGCATCGGCAGCACCGCGCACCCCGACGCCTGCACCTAGCACACCGGTGCATCAGAGCGGTTTCACTTCGGCCCTGCGCGTTGCCGCACTCGCTGGCGGCGCGCTCGGCGCGCTGGCACTGCTTATTTTCGCACTGCTTTAACGGAGGCACCACCATGCTAAAACCGATGATGCCGCTGCAAATTCAGGAGATCGAGCAGCGCGCGGCAGGTACGCTGGCGTCTGCCAACACGCTTATTAATCGTAGCTATCTGGCTGAGATGCGTCACTACCCGGTGCAGCTGCTTGAAGATTATCAGGGGGTACCGATTCACCGCGCAGGTGATATCCGTCTGTTTCGCATCGAGCGTATAGTTCAGGAAAACAAGCAATCGGTGCTGGAGAGCACCACTGCCGCCTATACCGCATTAGGCGCGGCCGGGTATAGCGTTTTTTTGCTGCTGAAATCCGATGGCCGGGAAACCGATGTCTATATTGGCACGCGCGGCGCGCCAGGAAAAATGCTGGGGCAAAACTCCGGTGAATTGCTCAATGAGACATTCAAAGGGCATTTCCCCGGCAGCAAGCTGATCGCACAGAATGCGCAACTAACCGCACAGTTACTGGATGGGGCGCTGGCGCAAAAAGAAAACCCGTCATCTTCCGTCACCGCCGTAACGGGCGTTCCGTCCCTGGCAACAGAAGACAGCGAACATTTTATGCAGGGGCTGGAGCATTTTATTGATGCCGCCGAAAGCCGCATTTATCAGGCCATTATCCTTGCAGAACCGGTTACGCCGACTGAGCTGGATCGCATTCGCACCGGTTATGAAAAGGTCGCCACGCAGCTCTCTGTCCTGGCGAAGCGCCAGTACTCTTTTGGCGTGCAGGACAGTGACAGTGTAGGCCTGAGTATCAGTGAAGGGCTGAGCCAGTCTCTCGGTGAAAGTTTAGGTATGACGGTGTCCCAGGGCACCTCTTTCACCCGTGGAACGAACCACACCACAAGCGTTGGCACCTCCAGCAGCGAATCCACCTCCGGGGTCCTTGCTGACGTCATGGCCGGCTATAAAAAGGGCAGCCAGATATCACTCGGTGCAGCGTTTAAAGGTGTGTTGCAGGGCATTGCTCTCAACCGTACCCACTCTGACAGTGTGAGTGAAAATACTAGCACTGGCACGTCGGAAACCTATGGCAGCAACACGTCCGAAAGCGAATCGCGCACGCTGAACCGCAACGATACCACTACCCGCACCGATGGCCAGACCGTCAATAAAACGACCGGCAGCAGCCAGCAGATTTCGCTGGAGGTACATGACAAAACCATCGAGAACCTGCTGGCAAAAATCGATCACCATCTGGAACGTGTGAATGAAGCGCGTACCTACGGCGGCTGGCAAACTGCCGCTTATTTTATTGGTGACAGCACCGCCTCATCAGAATCGCTGGCCAGTATTTTCCTGGGGTTAATGCGTGGGACGCGCTCAAGCACGGAGGATTTTGCTTTAACCACCTGGAACTCACAAAGCAAACGCCCCATTCTTGACTGGCTGTCGGTACTGGCCCATCCACCGCTGAAACCCACCATTGCCCCGGTGCTGGCTATCGACTGGCTCACCCCGGCAACGTTGGTTTCGGGCAAAGAGATGGCCATTCAGTTGAGCTTGCCGCGTCGTTCAACCTCCAGCGTCGCGGTACTGCACACCCAGTCATTTGGGCGCAAAGTCCTGCACCTCGACGGGCCGGAACCTGATGAACAACAGACCCGCACACTGCGGCTCGGCCAGATGCGTCATTTGTGGAACGATCTGGATATGCCCATCGAGCTGGATGTGGACAGGCTCACCAGCCATGTGTTTATCACCGGCTCCACCGGTGCAGGCAAAAGCAACACCATTTACGCGTTGCTGGAACAACTGGGTCAGCACAATGTGCCGTTTTTGGTTATCGAACCCGCTAAAGGTGAATATAAGCAAGTATTTGGTCATCGTGATGATGTCTCGGTCTTTGGAACGAATGCACGCTTTTCGCCGCTGTTGCGTATTAATCCGTTCCGTTTTCCTGAAACCACTCACGTTTTTGAGCATATTGACCGCCTGGTCGATGTCTTCTCCATGTGCTGGCCAATGTATGCGGCCATGCCTGCTGTATTAAAAGATGCCATTCTGCAAGCCTACACTGTATGCGGCTGGGATCTGGTGACCTCGGAAAACCACTGGCAGCCAGCCCTTTTCCCGACCTTTGCCGACCTCCAGGAACAACTTCGCCAGGTCATTGAACAATCGGAATGGTCGCAGGAGGTGAAAAGCAACTACATCGGCTCACTGGTGACCCGCGTCAACTCACTGACTAATGGCCTGAATGGACAAATTTTTAGCGGTGAGGAGATAGATAACAGCCTCCTTTTTGACAGAAATACCATTATCGACTTAAGCCGTATCGGCTCTCAGGAAACCCGATCGTTCATTACCGGTATTCTGGTGATCCGCCTTAGCGAGCATCGTGCCGCAATGAGCGGGATGAACCAGGCTCTGCGACATGTGACCGTGCTTGAGGAGGCCCATCACCTGCTGAAGCGCAGCGGCGGCAACGCTGGCGCAGAAGGCGCGGATATCACGGGTAAAGCCGTGGAAATGCTCGCGAATGCCATTGCCGAAATGCGCACCTGGGGCGAGGGTTTTATCATTGCCGATCAGTCACCTGCGGCAGTGGATATGGCCGCCATCCGTAACACCAATACTAAAATCATCATGCGGCTGCCGGAAGATGTGGACCGCCGTACTGCCGGAAAATCAGCGGCTCTGAGCGATGAACAACTTGATGAACTGGCGCGCCTGCCACGCGGCGTCGCTGTGGTGTACCAGAACGACTGGCTGGAGCCCGTGCTGTGCAGAGTCAGGAAGTTTGAGTCCCCAGCCGAACCTTGGCAGTACAAACCCACGGCAGCGCCGGTTGCCACCAATCCGCAGGCCTGGACGCTGCTGTTAAACTGGTTGCTCAGTTACCGTTTGGCTGAGCCGGTCGACATCACGGCGCAACAACTGGTCGAGCAGGTCGATACACTGATGCTGTCGACACGTAACAAAATCCAGCTGCGTTCGTTAATTGCCGAGTTCGCGACCCATCGTACCCTGCGTATTCAACGTGCAGACCAGTTCCGCCAGCTTGCCAGCACCATTACCGGGCTACTCGATTGTCGTCGCGAGATGATGTATCGGCTCAGCCAGTGCAGCGACTTCAGCACTCTGTGTAATACGCTTGATAGCCTGCTGATCCGACGCACCGGTGAGTTACCCGCAGCGCTGCGCATTGCAGTACAGCAGTGCCTGATGAAAGACGTTTCGGGGGAATCAGAAATATGGCTGAAGACCTACGCCGGGTGGCGTAAACATGTACAGGAAATCCTGCAATGAGCGAACTGGTAGTTTTAGAAACGGTCCTTGAGGTCGTGGGTGAGCATGAGGGGTTGATTGAACTCACCAAAGATATCGATATTACCGACATTGACATTAATAAGCTTGATGAGCCCTTGACGAAAGGTGATGCGCCACTGATCGAATTGAGCGACGAGATGCGTGAGACGCTGCGTGGTAAGGGCTACAGTGAAGATGTCATTGAACGCATCGGCAGCGAACAGGAAGCGCAGATTTATCTTAATGCCGGGCTGGAATGTGAAACGGTCAACGGTAAAGATGTGCTGGTGCAACCGGATATTAACCCCGATCAGTTGGATGAACTGGGCAGAACGAATCTCGAGCGGATGGAAAAAGGCCTGCCGCCACAAGATGCCGACGGCAAGTCTTATCAGCTTCACCATATCGGACAAAATGCAGATTCACCGTTAGCGGAGCTGACGCAGAGCGAACATATGGGTGGCGGTAATAATAAAATCCTCCATGATGTGACCAAAGAGTCTGAAATTGATCGCGGTGATTTCAAAATGGAACGTATCGATCACTGGAAACAGCGTGCAGAAGATATTAAAAATCAACGAAGCGAGGCCGCAGCGTGAAACCACTGAAACAGTTTATCGAACAACATGATGTCATTACTCGTCCAGTTGATGTGCCAACGATCAATGCGGCGGAGCAGGCACTTCACATTACCTTCACCCCGGATTATAAAGCCTGGCTGGAAAACATCGGGATCCTATCTTACGAAGCGACCGAAGTGTTTGGGCTGGGGGTGAAGGAGACCGCGTGGTTAAACATTCTGCGCTCGACGGCGGAGTTACGTCAGCAACACCCCAACTTCCCGGCCTGCGCGGTTCCGCTACTGGATGCGGAGGATGGTCACTATTATCTCTATGACAACGCGACCGGCAAGATTGTGCGTTGGTCGCCGCTGTCCGGCGTGCGCGAAACCCTGAACGCCTCATTGGCAACCTTTGTGTTACAACAAATCGAGCAATAAAACACGCCTGTTGCGCCCCTGCCGCTGCAGGGGTGCAACATTACCGGTTTAACAAGGCCGAACCAAGCTCTCATTCACTCAACATGCAACGTGTAGTCAAGGATACCTGCTAGCAGCCAGCATTACAGGTCTTTAGCCTAAATGGCAGGCTTTAAACTATCAGGCATCGCTTTTGCCAAAGTGAGTATGGCATTGAGTACAAATCCATTGCATTTAAAAATAGCAATTAATATCAACTAAATAATATAAAAATCGCGACTCAACGTCTAAATAAAATGTTTTGTCTCATGAGGTTTCACCGAGCCTCATAAAGAGCGTATAAACTATAATATTCACGCAATGGCGTGGTTTTTTCAGGCAGGGATAAACCGCCAGCTTTAATCACATCGTACTTTTTACAACGGCTGGTCAAAATCTCAGCTGCAGCACTACTTATAGCCACCATCCCGAACCGCAGTAACTGTTTGATCGAAACGGGCAACCGGGCTGATGCTATTGAGGTACAGCCTGGCTGCAACCAACGGTAATCCCTGGATATACAGCAATTTAACTTATCCTGATGAACGAAAGGTTTCGAGGCAGGATTGGCTGATAAACCTGATGGACCTAAATATACTTACGCTTTGTTTGTCATTATTACAGAGCGCACTCATGAGCCGATACCATGTTGCTGGCAGTGAAGGTAAGTTTGAAAAAGACTCAGGCGAGCAGGTCATGGCCAATAAGCTGGGGCTCACCGATTCCACTGAGATGAACGAGGCAGAACTTGTTCTGTTAGAACAACTCTACCAGTCAGTTTTTGAAGAAAACTTTCCCGAAGGGAAACTTAACGTCGCGCTACTAAAAAGCTGGCATCGCCGCTGGCTGGGTAACATCTACGAATGGGCTGGACAAGAGAGAACGGTCAATATTAGCAAGGGTGGTTTTATGTTTGCGCCTTCAGCACAATTGCCAAAACTGCTGAACGAATACAACAAGTATCTTGCGCATTACACGCCCTGTAACGTCATGGAAGAAGAAGAACTCATCATTGCTATCGCCGTTACCCATGTCGAGCTGATACTTATACATCCCTTCAGAGAAGGAAACGGACGTTTGTCGCGGCTGTTAGCGGATGTCATGGCGGTTCAGGGAGGATACAAACCGCTGGATTATCAAAGCTGGGAGCAGAATAAAACCCAGTATATTTCGGCTATTCATGCTGGTATGTCAATGGACTACGCGCCAATGAAATACTGGGTCAGTCGGGCACTGAGAAGGCACTAAGCCAGTCGAAGATGCGCGAATTTTTTGCGCGCGGCTTCAAGTGAGGCCTCGACGCTAGCTGAGGACTGGCCGGTTTCAACAGCCGTTGACGTTGCTACTGAACGAATGATATCGGAGCGAGAAGGTTTAGCATAACCTGAGTGCGCTTTTTTTCTGTTGTTGGTCATTAAGCCCTCTCTACATCAGTGCAGTTGCGTAAGACACCATAGCCTCAAGAGTATATCAAAGCTTTGAACCAACATCACGTTCCCTTCTGGCTCGGCAATCTGATGTCCCATCAGGCTTCAAAGAATCTCATGAGCCCGGTAAATAAACCCCACGTAAGGCGATGAATCGCGCCGCTACGGCTATTGTGCGAATTGCGGTTTCATTGACTGAATGGCAGCAACGCGGCCGCGCGAATGTTTTCTGAAGCAGCTACGCCAGGCTAATTATCCGATCCGTTAGTGGCATACAGCGGCCATGACTCAAACAGATAGCCGTCGAAATCAATGTCGTCCACATCGGAGAACTCCAGCAGCAGCTGCTTGACGTTTTCCAGGTGCTGCCACATCGCCTGTTTCGCGGCGCGCGCGTCTTTCTTGATTAAGGCGGCGAGGATCTTTTTATGATCGTCGAGCCACTTTTTGCGGTAGTTGGTGTTGATCAGATGCCGGTGCAGCTGGCTCCACATCACGTTGTCTTCGCGCCACTGCCAGGATTGTTTGAACAGCTCCACCAGCATGCTGTTATGCGTGGCTTCGGCAATCGCCAGGTGGAAATTGCGGTCGCCGTTTTCGCTGTCGTTTACCGCGCCTGACGCCAGCTCGCGTTCTTCCAGCGCCAGCGCCTGGCGCATTTTGATGATGTCTTCACGCGTCGCCTGTAACGCAGCGAATTCGGCGATATTACTCTCCAGCAGCTGGCGGGCCTGTAGCATCTCAAACGGCCCGGCGGCATTGCAGGCGGTTTGCGCAGCGGCACGCGGTGCCGGCGTGTCGTTGATCACATAAATGCCTGCGCCACGCCGCACTTCAATCAACCCTTCCAGTTCCAGCATAATCAGCGCCTCACGCACCAGCGTGCGCGTGACGTTCAGCAGCATCGCCAGTTCACGCTCCGGCGGCAACCGCTCGCCAATCGCGTACTGTTTCTGCGTAATCATGTTGCGAAGCATCTCGCCCACTTCCTGATAGGGTCGCTGTGCTGAAGCTTGTGGTTTCATAACGCTCTTTTCTGCTGGTTCAGACATTAGGCCGCCAAATTTTCTACCCTGCACTATAACACAGGGCGTGATTTTCACCGTGGGTTAAGGCTGAAGTAGCGTCGGGCGTTATGGAAGCAGATATCCTGCAACATCGCGCCCAGCGCGGCTTCATCGTGCGGCACGATGCCGTCACGCACCCACTCGCCAAACAGATTGCACAGAATGCGGCGGAAGTATTCGTGCCGCGTATATGAGAGAAAACTCCGCGAATCAGTCAGCATGCCAACGAACTGGCTGAGCAGCCCCATCTGCGCCAGCTGCTCTAATTGCCGCAGCATCCCGTCACGCTGATCGTTGAACCACCAGCCAGAGCCGAACTGCATCTTGCCCGCCATCCCTGCGCCCTGAAAGTTACCCGCCATGGTAGCCAGCACTTCGTTGTCACGCGGATTGAGGCAGTAAAGAATGGTTTTTGGCAGCTGGTCATTGGTGTCCATCGCGTCCAGCAGGCGCGCCAGCGGCCAGGCAATAGGATGATCGCCGATGGAGTCGAAACCGCTGTCCGGGCCGAGCTGACGGAACATGCGCGTGCTGTTATTGCGGATTGCACCGATGTGTAACTGCATCGCCCAGCCACGGCGGGCATACTCCGCGCCCAGCCAGACCAGCACAGCGGTACTGAACTGCGCAATCTCCAGCTCGCTCAGCGCCATACCGCTGCGACGTCTGGCGAGAATGCCATCCAGCACGCTGTCGGCTGGCACCGCAGCATAGCGCAGCGTTTCAATGCCATGGTCGGCGGCGCGGCAGCCATGGGCGGAAAAGTGGTCCAGGCGGCGCAGTAACGCTACACGCAGCGCATCAAAGCTGTCGATACTGACATCTGCGGCGGCTTCCAGCCGGGTCAGGTAATCGGTAAATCCTTCCAGTTCAATCTTGAACACCCGGTCCGGACGCCAGCTCGGTGCCACCTCAATATCAAAGCTGCTGTCTTCAGCTATCTGACGATGATACTGCAGGGAGTCGATCGGATCGTCAGTGGTGCCCACCATACGCACGTTCATCTGGCGCATGATGCCGCGCGCGGAAAATTCAGGCGTGGCCAGCTTCTCCGCACACTCATGCCAGATGCGTGGTGCGGTTTCCGGTCCAAACAGCGTGTCTGTGATACCGAACGGCCGGCGCAGCTCCAGATGCGTCCAGTGATAGAGCGGATTGCCGAGCGTTTTTGGCACGGTCTGCGCCCAGGCGAGATATTTATCGTAATCGCTGGTGGTGTTACCGGTGATCAGTGATTCCTCTACGCCCGCCGCGCGCAGTGCGCGCCATTTGTAGTGATCGCCCTCAAGCCAGATTTGCCCGAGGTTGGCAAACTGCCGGTCTTCTGCAATCTCCTGCGGATTGAGGTGGCAGTGGTAATCATAGATCGGCATCTGCGCCGCCACGTCGTGATACAGGCGACGCGCCACC
>Ga0153917_1000643_pt1 | contig 19860 bp, 13 predicted proteins | sample TSFL001MetaG_FD_104695 | JGI IMG/M metagenome (GOLD analysis project Ga0153917, IMG submission 104695) | Attine ant fungus gardens microbial communities from Florida, USA - TSFL001 MetaG | ecosystem: Host-associated > Fungi > Mycelium > Unclassified | place: USA: Florida, Paynes Creek Historic... | reverse complement strand
TCGCTTCCATGACCATCCACGGGCTAAAGGCCCAGGGCGTCGCGTCCAGCGCGCGGAATAACGCGTCCAGCTCAACCCACTGATAGTCCATCACTTCATCTTCGTTTATCGTCACGTCATTGGTGATGCGGGCAGCAAATACCGGACAAATTTCATTTTCCACGATCCCCGACGGGTCGGCTTCCCGATAGCGAAATTCAGGGGCGACGGCGGTGATATCGGCCAGTTCAGCGCCCACTTCAAAGCGGCAGCGACGGATTATAGCCTGTACCGTCTCTTCGCCGGACTGCGGGTGGCCGCAGACGGAGTTGGTCCAGACGCCGGGCCAGGCTTTTTTGCTTAAGGCGCGTCGGGTGATCAGACATTCGCCGTTTGCGTTAAAAAGCCAGGACGAGAAAGCCAGATGCAGCGGGGTATGTAAGGTGTGCGCGGCATATTTTTCCTGAGTGCCAATCACCATTCCCTGGTCGTTTACCAAAATAACGTGTTCTTGAATACTCATTGATGCTCCAGTGCCAAAATGCCGAGTGGTTCAGCACCATCAGCCGGATCATTATACTGCATTCTTATACGAACGGTTTGGCGCGTAGAGCGGAAAAGGGCATGACCCATATTCGTTTTGGCTGTTATCATAGTGCGCCATTCACGCTGACCGAGGATCTGTTTTGTTTGCAGGAAGCCTGACGAGAAACCCCATCACCGCCATTTTTTGCCTGACGCTGACGCTATTGCTGGCGGGCTGTTCAGGGAGCAAATCTTCGGATATGGGCAGCTATTCCGGTTCGGTCTATACCGTTAAGCGCGGGGATACGCTGTATCGGATTTCGCGCGCAACGGGAACCAGCGTGAAGGATCTGGCGCGGCTGAATAACCTCTCTCCGCCCTACACCATCGAGGTGGGGCAGCAGCTGAAGGTTAGCGGCGGATCGTCCTCGGGTAAAAAATCCTCTTCGAAAGGCAAAACCGCCAAAGTGACGCCGTCTTACGCGGTGCCGCAGTCGTCCTGGCCGCCGGTCGGTCAACGCTGCTGGGTCTGGCCGGCCAGCGGTAAAGTGGTGCTGCCTTACTCCCTGTCTGAGGGGGGTAACAAAGGTATTGATATCGCGGCTGCACGCGGTACGCCGGTTTATGCCTCCGGAGCAGGGAAGGTGGTTTACGTGGGTAACCAGCTGCGCGGATACGGTAACCTGATCATGATTAAGCATGGTGAAGACTACATCACGGCCTATGCGCATAACGATACGATGCTGGTCAACAACGGGCAGAACGTCAAAGCCGGGCAGAAGATTGCCACCATGGGCAGCACCGGCACGGACGCGGTGAAGCTACATTTCCAGATTCGCTATAAGGCTACGGCCATCGATCCGCAGCGCTATCTTCCTGCGCCCGGCAGCAAACCGAAATGCTAAGTGATTATTTTATCGCCGGTTAGTGATACTGACACTTGTATGAAAAAGCGTAAGGTCTATAATGCCTTACGCACCTCAAAGCGGGCGTAGTTCAATGGTAGAACGAGAGCTTCCCAAGCTCTATACGAGGGTTCGATTCCCTTCGCCCGCTCCAGAATTCCCCTAACGTATTCATTCCAGTATCTTTTTCTAAACCATACGTGACGGCGCTCGTGATCCTCCTACAAAGGGGTCATACAGCCGATGGCGCAGCGTGATAATCTCTATCGACGTCCAAGCGGTATCTATGTTCTGCGGATCACCGTTCCGGTTCGTTATCGTGCCCTGATAGGGCAGCGTGAAATTCATGCATCTACCCGCACAACCCACCTTGCAAATGCCAGATCTATTGCCGCGCGTTTGCTGGAGAAGTGGTATGCGTCTCTGGAAGAGTTCAGGCAAGTGGATAAAGAGAAGATCAGGGGCAATGCCCCATTGTTGACTGGCGCTGGCAAAATCAGCCTGGCATTGTTTTGCGATTCATTTGGGGTTGGGGTTGAGACTGTCGTCCAGCATCTTCTGGCAGACAATGTGCCGCTTTATGCGCTTGTGTCGAATCAGCGTGGCTTCCTGATTGATGATTTCAGCAAGCTTGACCGTGATCCTGACACGCATGGATTCGTTTTAAACAACGTTGCGCATGACGGTGCCGAGGCTGCGGTAAACGGTTATATGCAGCTTTACCAACCGCAGTTTGCGCTTGTTGAATTGCTGAACGGACGAAAGGTTGAGGCCACTGCATTCAGAGCTAACAATGGCAATCCGCTTTCTCTCTGGCTGTTGGATTTACCCGGGGTGACGCTGAACGCAAGTTCTTTGTTCATCAACAACGTGCAGGCTGAAAAACTACGTAGCGCCTGGGATAAGGCGCTTACGAAATCGGAACCGACATCAACCACCCCACCAAAAGCTTCTACAGTGCCATCAACAGCGCTTCCTGCGTCCGCTATCATGAATCCGTATTGCAATCCGTTGTATGCGAGTATGACTGTTTCAGCATTGCTGGAAGCGTTTTTGGTCTATAAAAATACGGGTGATATCAAGTTGGCCAGTGAGGGGAAAATTCGTTCCAGAATTGAACACTTCACAGAGGGCATGGGCGATTTAACTCTAGGTGAACTGAATCGTGACGTAGTGAAAGATTACGTCACCAAAATGCAGAATATGCCCGGTAATCTGTATTTGATGCGGCGAAAATACAAGATTTCAGATACGCAAAAGCTTATTGAAATAGCGCTCGCTGATGGCCAGCCAGTTATGAGCCGAGATGCCATTGGTAGGCATATTGAGTCACTGGGTTCTATGCTCAAATGGGCGAAGAGTGAACGTTATCTTTTTGATAACCCTGCTGAGAATGTTCTGGCTCAGCGCCGTGTGATGGTGCGTGAGCAGGATCGCCGCGACCTCTTCACCGATGATGAACTAGTGCAAATTTTCTCGGCTGATTGGTTTAAGAAAGGCTCGGGAACGCCCAATCAATACGGACGTTATACGAGCTTCCGCCCGTTTCACTACTGGTTACCTCTGCTGGCATTATATGTGGGCGGGCGCATCAATGAGCTTTGCCAGCTTTATCTGACGGATATTCGTGAAGATAAAAACGGGGTTGCCTACATTGATTTTAACCTTGATGCGCCGGATAAGGTGATGGATGAAGAGCCGCTGGCTGGCGGCGATAAATCATTAAAGACGGTGAATGCAATCCGTCAGGTTCCAATTCATCCGCGACTTATCGAACTAGGGCTGCTGGAGTATGTGGATGCGCTGAAAGCAGCCGGGTATGATCGTCTTTTCCCTGAGTTAAAGCACAACAAAATCAAAGGATATCGCGCCGCCGCCTCAAAATGGTTTAACGAAAACTACTTTGGCAAAATTCTTGGTTTTCCCCGCGATGGTAAGAAAACGTTCCATTCGCTGCGGCATACTTTTATCAATGCCGTAGACGAGTTTGAGATCAACGAGCGCACGATTGCGCAGCTTGTAGGACATGTTCGCGGCAGCACCACTGCGATGACAACCTATCGTAAGGATGCTGATGTGGGAGAGCAATTTGGCGTGATTTCGCAGCTTCACTACAATTTGCCTGATATTGCGCAGTTTGATTCGCAAGCGGGTATCAAGGCGGCCATCGACGCGCGGCGCAGACATAAATCGTAAGATGTGCCAAACGCGCCAGGAAGCTCTGTGGCGCGTTTTTTATCAAGGGTAGTGGAAATTATGGTGCGGAATTTGCGGCGCTTTCATAGCACGGCTGGCGCAGCTAGATGAATAAGATGTAACCTTCAACAAGTAGCTACTTTCGGAACATTTTAACAACCTGAGAAGCACGGACATTTATGGCGACTTACCGACAAATTGCCGATGAGGTTAAATCCCGAACGGGGAAAACAGTAAAGACATGCTGGATAGCGCATGTTAAGTCATTGCATGGGCTGACTCGCCGCGTATCACCGAACCGGATTAGCACCGAAAGCCGCGTTTATCCTTGTCCTGATAAATGGGTAGCGGAGATCGAGCAATCAATGAGAAATCTGGGCGAGCTTTAGCTTTACCGCGTCGCTTAACTTTGGAGGCTGATTGCCTCTATAAGGACTGTCTCACCGCCACGGAAATTTTCGGATGCAATGCTTAAGAGGGGCGCTTCCAAACCTAGGGCATCCACTTTCCCGCACCCAACTTATCCGGCTGCATTGACACCGCGAACACGTTGAAGGTTAGCAGCTTCTGGTTCGTGTTTGGTTGTTACGCAGGTGATGCAAAAACGGCAGGTTTACTTTTGACGGGAACACTTTAGGACAGAAAACAGCAGAGAAGTGTAATTGTTAGAAATGTTAAAACATAAATTGTTCTTTATGATGTTAACCCTTCCTCGGGGGGGAAGCCGGACATATCAACCCTAAGGCCATCTGAGAAGATAGCCTGTAGGTTTGCTCGGTTCCCCTTGCCAGATGAAGATCAAGTCTTCCTCGTGGTGTGACGACCTTTCTTGAAAGATGCATTATGCGCAAAAGAAGCTACTCAAGAATCCGCCGATAGCTACTTTTACCCTCTGCCTGGCTGCATCAAACGCTTGCGCGCCCTACCTACCACAATCAACGTTACGCAGAGTTCCCATCCTGACGTTTTCCGCAAAAGAGCGGTGATGCCCCACCTACCCGGACCGGTTTACCGCATGAAGTAGGTGTCATTTACAGACTAGCACACTACGTTCATCAATAAAATGTCTATATATCAATAAACTGCGTTCATATTCTGAACGCAGTTTTTACAGAAGCTTTAAGATATGGGAAAAATTCGGTTTCTACGCTGTTTTGAGCCAAATAGCATATGAGTGTTAATGGGGGTATTTGGTTTTATCCCTACAGGCATTTATTTAAAACATTGCAGGTTGAAATTCATAAAATAAGATTGAAGTTATATGCTAACAAGTGAAGCATGGCTAAAAGCAATCTTTGTTATTTTTATCAAAGTATATTAATAGGCCTGCCGCTATATTATGATTAAGGGCGTGCGCAACTTGTATAGGCACGCCTTTAAATCATTTCGCCAGTTCTTTTTTGAATTCAACAGCGATCAATTCACCAGTGAGTTTTCTGTTGGGATCATCCTTTAATAAACGGTAAAGTGTAGCAATATAAGCCTCACCAAATGTTGTTGTGACGGTTGCTGCAACACTTGCTGATATAGCTGCACCTACCGCTGAACCAGCTCCCGGGATTAATTTAAGCAGGGCTCCTGCGAGTGCTCGGCCTCCCAGTGTTCCTGCAATTGCGGTTAGTGCGCCACTTACGATTGAACCAAGGAAAGCTTTATTGGTCTCAAGGCCAAATGCGAGGCTAATGCCCGCCAGCATTGTAATCTGAATCGGAACTATAGCGATAGCATCTGAAAAGGGAATTGGGATTGCAGCGGTTCCCATTGCGGAAGTGGCAGCGGCAGCAACAATTTTATGCGACTGATTAACTTGATGTTCTATTTTTATTTGTTGAGCAGCAGAGAATGCCTTTTTTTGCCCCTCGGGCAAAACCTCCATTGTAACATCGATAAGATCGTCAAGACCTGTGGCAGGAAGAGTAAGTCCGCTATCGAATATTTGTTCAATCGAGTTTACTCTCACTACATTCCGAGCGCACTCAAAATGATTTTCAACTTCGCTTTTAAACCCTTGATCAGATAGCGCATTAGTAATTACGATTATAACTGGCATTTTTTCTGACAGGGACTTAGCTAGTTTTATTTCAGCATCTTCAATTCGACGAGAGCTTTCTGACAAGCAAACCCAGGCGGCATGAATATGCGATTGCGGGTCAGTCGATGAGTTAGTGGTTGATATGAATCTAAGTAACTCATCAAGAATTTTATCATAATCAGCTAATTCGAGTCCTTTCGTATCATATATTGATATCGGAATACCCTCTTTAGTTATTTTCTTTGTGCCTTGCGTTACTGGCTTACCTTGACCTGTTGCTGCCATCCTTCCTCTAAAGACTGCATTGATCAATGTGCTCTTACCAACACCAGTTTTTCCAGCGATTAAAATATTAGCAACTCCTTGCTTTTTTAAAGCCTGATCATATGCGTCAGAAATCGCCTTGTTCACATCAAAAGTGTTAGCGGTCATTAAATCTTCCTTTTGTTTTTCCTCGAATGAGGACCAGTGGTAATTTAAAACGAAGAGTGGCAAAAATCGACCGTTTTCTGGCATCTCCCAATCGCACGCTTTCACACTGTTGGAAAAATAGCCTTGGCTTTTCTGGCAGGCCATCCTAATGTTGGCCTCGTTTTCTGGTAGGGGTCAGATGGGGAGATAACAATGGCAACTTTTGGCTACGGACGTGTTTCGACATTGCAGCAGGATAATGAGAACCAACGGCTGGAGCTTGGGCAGGCTGGGTGGCAAATTGATTACTGGTTTGCCGATGTTGTTAGCGGGAAGATTCCGGCAATGCAACGTAAAGCATTTTCTGAGATGCTCAATAAAATCCGCGATGGTGAAACGTTGGTGGTAGCGAAGCTTGATCGTCTGGGGCGTGATGCGATTGACGTCCTGCAAACGGTAAGGGCTCTGGCTGACCGTAATATCAAGGTTATTGTCCACCAACTTGGCACGACTGATCTCACCTCCGCAGCGGGTAAGCTTCTGTTGTCGATGCTAGCAGCGGTTGCGGAGATGGAACGTGACCTCTTGGTTGAGCGGACCCAGGCGGGTTTGTCGCGGGCAAAAGCCGAAGGAAAGAAGCTGGGAAGACCGTCGAAAATCGCCCCAGAAGCCCGTGACGAGATTGTAGAGAAAAAGAATAGCGGAACTAGTGTCAGTGCGTTAGCACGAGAATATGGCGTTTCTAGAGCTACGATTGCTGCAATACTTGATTAAGGCTCATCTGCATCTCAGGCCCGAGCTGGCATTTTGGGTAGCGGTGTGTATTTCTTTTGACCGTCAGAAGTGGTCTAAAAGAGGTTATGTTACATAGCTAATTCACATATTAGATCGCCGTCCATTCAGGATTATGTATGATTGGTGTGCCATCAGATAGGCATCCAAGACCGAAGAAACATTCAGTTTGGTTTAAGATGATTGTTAATAATTGCTACTAACTTCTCTGAAGATTAGTATTGTTTCTATTCCTTACTTGCGGAGATTAAAAACGTGCATTATCTCTACATCGATACCTGTGTTTGGTTAACTATAGCAAAGTCAAAGAATCAGCATGCACTACTTGAAGCATTTAACCAATTATTAGATAGTAACAACGCTGCTATTGTAATCCCAACCTTGGTGAAGGAAGAGTTTCTTAGAAATAAGGACAGGGTTATCGAAACTACTAAGCAGCAAATTGGCTCGGAATTCCATAAAGTCAAAAAATTAATCGGGGCTTATGGAGGTAATGGTAAGGGCCAAGCGCTAGCTGTATTAAATGATGTTGGAAGTCGCTTGCCTATTTTAAGCGAAGTTACAGGGCATACAGCGGAGATGATTGAATCTCTGATGGATAAATGTATAAGTCTTGAGGCTAGTGATTCCGTTCGGTTAAAAGCCGTGGCAAGGGCATTGGATAAGAGAGCTCCTTTTCATCGTTCAAAAAACAGCGTTGCTGATTCAATATTAATTGAGTTGTTTTACGACTTTATGAAAGATAAAAATGGCGTCTTCCATTTTGTTACGGAAAACTATACGGATTTCAGCTCGTTAACTGATAGGCGAAATCCACATCCGGATTTTGGTGAGATATTTTCTGATAATGTCCATTATCATTTAGATATCGCTGAGGCGATAAATAGTATAGAACCTGAGCTTTTGAGTATGCTTGAAGAAGAAAATAATTGGGTTGATGATGACACAAGAAGCTTAACGGACATACTAACTGCGATTAATGAGTATTGTGAAAAAGTATGGTATAACCGGCATAAATACAGGGAGTATAAAATTGAAATAGGTGATATTTCTATAATACCTAAAGGAGATGCACGCCATGGTAATAATGTTATTCATGAAGATATCTGGGAAAGGGCAAAGTTAGCAGCTGAGAAAGTCGAAGAACAATATGAAGACACTGGCCCTTGGGATGATTTTGAATGGGGAATGATCAATGGCAAACTATCTGCCTTAAGATGGGTGCTTGGAGATGAATGGGATATGTTAGATACCTAGTGATAATTAATCCTATTCACGGGTAGGGATTACATCCTGCTGCTTTGAATATCCGCCTGTTTTTGAAGCTCTGGTTATGATTTATAAGTATTCTATATTGTGGCTTTTTCCGGTCAGCTTTCTAGTTCTAAACTGACCGGAGTAATTAGGAATGATGTAGCAAAAGCTGGAACCTTTACATGAGAGGAAAACGCTTTCTTGAAACTATAAGATACTCAAATGCCAGATAGCTTCCGCATAACGTAGTTACATCTGCCTGTCTCCTGCTGTGGGTTTGATAAAAAGATGCAGTATGCGATCAGAAGTTGTTTATACAGTTAGTGTAAACAAAGGCCGCTGAAACCTGAGCATCTTGTTTCGGGTGTTCATATACGTAGTCAACGAAGGTCTTATAGAGCATGATCATTTGAGGAGTGACTTCGGACTTACCGTTCATATTATCAAGTCGCTGATAATATTCATCTTTGCTCACTCCTCCGTTTCGGCCTTCGGTTACGTTTGCAGTAAATTGAGCCATACCCATGCACATTTGATCTTTATGGTTATTTGTTTTATCCGGGTGGATAGCCCCTTCTAACACTTTATCACCGCTGATGGCATGTTGTGCCCACATTGAATTGTTGGCGATAAACTTTTTGGAACCGGTCGCAATACCGTATTCGATGCGAATGCCATTATCGTGATAGCTACCGTCAGCATCTTTAGTCGCTAGCTTTAAAGATATGCGGCAACCAGGGAGTGTTTTGTATTCTTGCGCCGTGATAATAACGGTGTCCGTATCGCAATCAGCAAAGCTGTATTCGGGGTTAACGTAGGTGTTAGTTTTGATGAGCAGCCCAGTAAGTCCGTTTTTATAGCCTTTTGCCGGCAGCGTTTTGAAGGCGCTGCGATCACCCTTTTTGATTGCTTCCCGGAAGTGCTCCATACCGATGCGCGTCGCCAGTTGATCGATGCTTTCTGCTGCATAAGATCCAGATGACGCAGCGATTAACATAATGGTCAGCACAGACTTGGCTGAAAAACCGGGCTTACTAAGCCGTGTTTTTGACATGTTGTTACCCCTCAGAATCCACCCCAGCGGTGTCAGTTATCGCATCATAGACCATTGATTCAAAATGTCACTATTGGAGCGTGGCTCTTTAGTGGACATCTGCGCAAATTCAGGGCATGAAAATGACCCTGAGAAAACTGTTTGGACAACGAGTAAAAGAGTTGCGCATTGCCACCGGAATGAGCCAAGAAGCCTTTGCCGATCGGTGTGGGTTTGCTCGTAGCTATATGAGCCGCATTGAACGCGGCGGTTCTAATGCGTCTTTGGATGCGATTGAGGTGCTGGCCAACGCTCTCAGTGTTGAGCCGTGGCAGTTGTTAGCGTCTGACTCATCTGAAGATAACTATCTGGAACTGTTGGTTCCATACGCAGCCGATGGTTCCTGTTTTCACCCCGGTTTGGCGAGCTCCCGTGATGGTTCGTTTGGCGTAGGTGATAAAGCGGCTCAGAAGCGTTTTGGCACGTTTTCTGAAGCTCTTGAGTATCTCCGTAGCATGGAGACAGCAAAATGGCGTAGGCCCAATACCAGTGGCAACTGGGGCATTGTTTCGGCAGTGCGGTGGGGCAAACTGAGAAAGTGAAGTAAGTGTAAGTTTATGAATTCTGGATGCTGTATTAATGAACAGTCTTCTTTGGCAAAAGGTGAGACACCTATGAATCAGTCTTACTCTTCTATAAGAGTCGACAAAACATCAAAATCCAGGTGCGTTACGTAGGCGTTACAGTGGCATTTCACTTCGGCAGTGGAGAGTATTTTTGAAAAATAATCATTTAATATCATATGATTGGCTAAATGCGCTGAATAATCTTGAGTTACTGTCACTTCATTCCGAAATTTTAACGCAGTTGCGTTTTAGAGGTGTCATTCGCACCAAGAATAATCCTGTTGGTGACTATGCTGAATGGCTGGTTTCTAAAGCACTGGGTATGACTCTTCTCAGTAATTCGTCGGCGGGCGCTGATGCCATTGATGCTGATGGCCTGAAAGTGCAGATCAAAGCTAGGAGAGTTACGCCGGATAATCCTTCCCGGCAGCTTAGTGCCTTGCGTAACTATGAGGCAGCCGATTTTGATTATTTAATCGCGGTTATTTTCGATGAGACTTACAACATTCTTGATGCTTACAAAATCCCACATGAAGTAATACGAGATTATGCACGGCATAGTGACCACGTTAACGCACATATCGTTAACCTCAAGGGCGCGATTCTTACTGATCCCCGAGTTAGTTCCATCAAAGAAGACTTGATTGTCAGGAGTTCGGCTTCAGTCAATGAAGCGGCTATGCAAACCCTTCCACCCGAACCTATGGAGGAGGTTTTGAATCAACCAGAGAAGATAACGAGTAATGTTACCCTGGTCAGCCTCCTTAAGGCTATTGGGATGGAGTGCTTCGTAAACTACTACCATCATTTTGCCGATTCAAATTTACCAAGCGCTTATATCATTGAGCAAATGCACTCACGTGAGGGTTATACAGAGAAAAGTTGCCGGAGCCGTCTCAGTAAAGCGCGAAAAGTGATCAGGGATGGTTTAAGTATTGAGGCGTTGGCGTTGATCGCTGACTCTGAGCGAATGCAAGATTCTGTCAGAAATGACGCGCTAAAACTTATCAGCGTTCTGGAGTGAAGCGGTTTGCAAAACGTTGTAGTTCCTCCTACAAAACCCTCCTACAATGCATCACGTTTTTGTTAATAAATCCATGGGATTACGAGAACTTTGGATCGGGGGTGATTTCCCTTCGCCCGCTCCAGAATCTCCCCTTGTTGCAAAACACCGCCAGTTACTGGCTTAAATGTTTGCCCTATCAACAAATTACTTAACATAAGTTGTCTTTAAGCGCATTTTCACTGTAGTGGAAAATTGAGACGCTCACCATGGTGATCCACATGGGCTGTATTTGGCCAAAGAGACAGCACGCAAGCTCAAGACACTTGCTGGTTTATGGATCCCCCATAAGATACGGCTGCTAGATGTACACAAAAGTCACCTCGATAAGGTAGATTTTGCCTGCACATTTCCGGAAGACATTTTTCTTACCGGCTATCATGGATTTTACGAGCCATCTGCTGTGGCACTTTTCATACGATGAGACTAGAGATAATAGATATTAGCGAGGAGTTGCCACTCGTGTTTGCCCTCGCATTTTATTGATAATATACTTTATTGTTCATATCACGGGGAGCATCGCATCAGGAATGTAATTTTAACCATTTTACAAGCTCGTCGTCATTTGTAACCATCCCTCCATTGCCAAGCTTTGCATTGATATCATTTATTCTAGCTTGCTTAGTCATCCCATAGGTTGGTTCTAAATTTTTAAGCATAATTTCATACATATGGTGATATCGTATAAAAGCTTCTTCAGGGGAGCTCACTTTTGGCAGTGTTGACGCCATGTAAAACATTGCGTTGATAGTCCCTCTTAAATAATGCTCCAGATTCGCAGTTAGAAAATCAATGTACATACTTGATTCAGCATTGTGAACAATAGAATTCCTGAGAATGTATAATCTATGTAGCTGAAGAGTGACTTTGTCAGCATGTTTAATTATTTTTTTTGCCATTTCACGATTGTCATTACATAATGCAATAAACTTCCTAAACATAAAAGCTGCATATGGGTACTGCGAAAGCGCACTTTCAATTTGCGAGGAGATATGCTGCTCTTTCAATAGAACATAAAGCGTGGCTAAATCCATATTTGTAAAATTAATTACTATTCCATTGGAATCTGTAATGATCATATTCTCAGCCCTAATTACATCCCTCGTTAGTACCATTTGCTTGACAATATAATCCACCCCCATACAGGGAACTACAGAATAAATTACATGTTCATCATGGGTTAAATCTTCAGAGGATACGCCAAGGGTGAGTGATTCTAAAGCAGACCAAAATGATGTATATTTACTTTCTTTAGATGCGTTACTCACGCCATTTCTAAGAAAGTGGAAAGCTGAACTTATCTTTTTAACTGAGTCACGAGAGGTTTTTACATATAAAGTAGAAATAGCATCTATGAAAAAAGAGAATTCATTTAACGTCAGTCGGTCTGAGTTAACATTTATTTCGTTTTCAAATTTCCCTATATGCGTTTCAATTCCTTGCTCATCCGTTACGGAAAATGCGTTATGTGTGTTTATGACACTCTTACCTATCATATAGGCGACAACATCCAGCGATTCAACTAAAATTGCTTCTGCGTTTGTTTTCGCCGAGAGAATAGATATTGCCTGAGTCTTTATTTTTATGCTTGTTGCTTTTTTTTGCTTATCCGTTACAAAAGGCATGTACACACAGCCATTAAAACTAAGTGGTATCTGGGCTGACATCAGCATATCATGTAAGCGATCGTTCTCCATGACAAGAGACACTTCGTATGTGGTTTGAGGTACGCATAGCTTATCTTTCCATGAATTAAAACGCTCATTGAATGTGTTACCTTTTTTCCCTAAAAGAATACGCTGGAATAATAGATAACATTCAGATAGCGGCATACCTAATGTTAAAACCACACTCATTAAGCCATTGGTTAAACTGACAATATAGCTCAATTCCTCATCATTTAGATCAGTTGTTTTCTGCAATTCAATGTCTAAACGACCTATTGTCTTAACAATATAATGCTCTTCAAGACTCGCGATCAGTTGTGCGGCAATGCTTTCGATCAGCTTACGCTTTTTTTCGATCGGACTACGTCCTGAATCTCTGATGACTTCAACCGATGTCATCAAGGCAAGCATCTGATCGGGAATACCTTCGAATACCGCATCGCATACTATCTTATCAGCCAAAAGAAGCTCATACAGTTCCTCAGCAGCCCGTGCACGCTTTTCTACTCCTTTAAATTTATCGCCAAAACGATACAAAAAAAGCAATTCTTTCAATGCATTTAAGGGATTATTGAAGCTTACTCGATCAGTGTCTATACTATCTTTATGAGAAAGATTGCCCCAACATTCAATAAAAAAGATCTGTCGCGAAGTGCAGCCTGTCGCATTGAGTCTTTTGTCAATTCTCATATGAGTTGCTTCCCTGCTCTGAAATGTTATAATTCATCAATCATATAGATTTTTAGCACGTAGTTGAACACAACTGTGTGTAATCACTGAAAAAAAAGACCCTCTCCTGATCGCCTGTGGCATGTTCCCGGACAGGTTAGGGTCGTCCTATTCGGAACCGTCCGCCTTATGAAGGGCATTTTTTTTGTCATCTTCCTTTAAATGGTAATTGACATTCCGGTGATTGCATCATGACAGAATTTACCCCTACACCGCTTTTCGTCAGTGGGTTCATAATTTGCAGGACCCTACTAGTGCCCCGCCGTTCAGGCTCGTCAGGCCAACAGCTTTATTACGGCTTGCCGGAGTTTAATAATTTGGCTCATAATGATAAGGCTGACATTAAGCTAGCCTTAGGTGTGGGCTGATGGCGCATCTGAAAACAACATTTACATTGAGTAATTGTCAGGAATTCAGGAGTGTGAACTTGATCAGAACGTCCGGACAACATAGGACGTTGTCGACCGGAGTCTGACAAAAAATGGCCGCTAAATGAGTGGGCATATCTGATTACCGGTACTGACATACCCTTGCATGCTACCATGAATAATAACTAATAGAACAGAAATCGATCAGTAACGGCGGCATGTTGAGTATAAAGCCGCCTTCTATAACTACATCATCTTGAGATTATAATACTGCACTAAACTTTTCAGTTTATCATCTAGCCCATTATTAAGTGGTGTGTATATCGTTCCGAACGCTTGAGGTAATGCTGGATGCGATCCAGTCACGAAATGTTTAGAAGAGACGGTTTTTACTAGTGTTCCAGCTTTATCGTGTGGGAATAAAACAATCAGTAAGTCAACAGGTGTAACTGAGTTATCGTTTGATAGAGAATGAATATTAAGGAGGTAGCGTGGTATTAGTTTAGGGATGTCGTAATCTCGTACATTGCGTGCATCTTTATATTTAGAATCAAGAATTAATGTTAAAGATCTACTCCATTTCTTTGAATGTATTTTAATTACAAAGTCGGGACAGAAATGATGTTTGCCATATAGAGGTGTGGCAAAGGTGTTACTAGTATCGATTAAATCACCTGGGCGTGTTGAACTCGTCATTGGAAAAATTTTTGGCTCATACAAAAGCTCCACTTGAAAATTATCTCCAGAGAACATGAAGTGATTATTAACTACGCCGGTTGGCCTATTAACCACTATCCCTCCGAACCCATTGGTTTCTGAATGTTCTCTGTATGATTGAAGACTTAAACTTACTCCGAAAATTTCAGAAATACTCTTGTGGAGCATGATAAGGCTGGTTATTTCATATACAATGGAGAGGTTTTTCAATCCGAATAGGAAATTAGTGTCATCAAAAGCAGGTGCTGATGATAAGTTCGCGATATTTATTAATCTAAAAGCTTCACGGTAATGTCCTTTCTTTGCCACAAAAGATGTTATTTTAGGAATGATGTTAGGGCTAATCTTGGATTTTATTATTTTTTTAAAGCTATAAATCAATTTTTGTAATAATGCATGATTTTCTTCAATTTCTTTGATCCTCATTTTCAAGGCTATTTTTGCATATTTTAACATTGTATGGTCAAAACGAACATATTCAGTATCGGAATAACCAACCTCTTTCTCTGCGAACTCCGAGTAATGTTTTTTTAGTGCATGCAAAAAATTATCAGCATTGTATAAGAACGAATTTATAACTATATTTTCATAAACATTCGTGTCATCAATAAGTACTTCTTTAGGTTGTTCATCAAAATGATAACAACGATTATTGAAATATATATTATAGTTCTCTGTTGTAGAAGGTGATAATTTATCTAAATTAGTAAGCGCCCAGTATACAGAATCAGGACCCGTTGGCTGTCCATTTTGGGATAAAATTAATTTCTGTTTCCAGTGAGTTTTTTTGTCATTTATAAAAGCAGGTAAAGATTGCGATAAATAATTTACAGCGTAAATCACGGCATCATACTTGCTAAACTTATGCTCTTCTTCACTATTAAAACCACCACCATTTTTGCTTCTCGAAAAACAAATGGCTACAGCATCATCAATATTATCGCTAATAAATCCTAACATTTCTTCAGCTAATTTTGCATTTTCTTTTCTGGCTAGTATGTTAAATTTGAATGTTAAGGTTTTTCCTTCTTCTTTATCAAAATATATTGTAACCTCACTCTCACCAAAAAAATTAAAGAAATAGCGTGACGAGTGAGAATAAGACGGTTCACATGATACAAAATGACACTCCCCGTAAGGGGAGTCTTCATCTCTTAAAAAGTTTGTTGGAATATCTCCGATTAACATAACAGGCTCCCCAAGAGTTAGCAGCTCTTGTTCACTTAAAATTAAGTGAAAAACCAGTTTGTCATTTTCCCTGACCTCATAACTACCACTATCTGTTAAAGGTATTCTGTACTCATCATTACCGTTATAAATATTAGCATAACAATCAATCATAAATTATTCCCATATCCAAAGAGATTTTGAGTTCCATGATTGATGCTTCTTTTAAGTAAGCGGCAAGATCTTTCCATTTCCTCGGGGAGGATATTTAACAGAGCTTCTAATCTTTTACCGAAGCCTTGTCCATAACCATTAAGTAGAGGTAATACATGTTGAGACACTGCATAGTCCAATGCTAAGTATCGACTCTCCATCGACATCAAAGGACCTGCGATATTATAATAATATCTTATAGCCTTTATTTTTCTGTACGAAACAATAATAGGAATTCCAAATTCCAATCTGTCATCGCGTAAAACACTTATTATTGATAATAATGTTTGCTCTACATCTTGAGGGATTTCTAAACTTGTTGGCTGAAATGCTTTGATAAAATCATTCCCAGATATTGCTTCCATTAGTATATTTGATTTTGTTTCTGACTCTTTTATGACAACATCATAGTTATGTTCAAAGTCATCAAAGTTAATAATTGCAGCCCTATCTAATAATCGAGGTGTCAGTGTCTGTACTGTTTCATCTTGATTTATAGTGCCTAAGAATCTAAGATAGTCTGGAACTAATAAGTATGGCTCGTCAGGATTACCAGTAGAAAGGGTGCGTTGAGATTCAGGATCTGCCATTTCCAGGAACGGGCTAAAATAATGTTCCGGTTGTGACAAGTTAAATTCATCTAAAAGAATTATTGCGGCCGCAGAGTCTACATTACTCATTTTTTCGTTATGTAAGTGAATCAGAAATTCATATAGTCCTGTTGATGAAGATGTAAATGACTGCGATAATGCATTATAGAAACCAAAAACATCCCTAAATGATGACCAACCTCTTGCTACTGGGATGTTCAATAAACGATTATGAAGACCTAAACAGTTTCCAAGCATTTTTGCAAGGGATGTTTTACCTGTTCCAGGTAACCCGCTAAACAGAGTAAATTGTGTTTGAGAAATTGTTGTTAGAATATTTGCAGCGGTAGAATAATCTGTTTTGCGGCCTTGTTTATTTAATGCGTCGAGTACGCTATCTATAATTTCTTCACGTAAATCTTCTGTCCCAATATTATTAGGTTGTTTTCTAATTGTGACATTAAAATCTCTTTTTTTAGAGTTACTTTTCGGTCTAACACCACAAAGAGCATCAACATCAGGTTTAAGTTTTACCAAACGACTCGTTAGAGCCTCGTTGCTTTCTTTTAATTTTGAGGCTACCTCATCAACTTGCTCTTGCATGCGCTTCATTCTATCACGAGCTCTGTCGCGATCCTTCTCTAGATCATCTATTTCTGTATTAAGTTTTTCGAGATTTACTAACTTAGAAAGTCTCTCTTCTTTTGTTGTTATTTCCACACTTAAATTTTCAAGTTTATTTCTTTGTTCTGACAATTGTATGTCAAGCTTTTTCTGAGCTTCCTCAGTAAGCCCAGGGAGTGAGTCTGTATTATTTATCTCAATGTCATTACGTTCCCGAGTTTTTTTCCTTATTTCAAGTTCAAGAGATTCTTTCTTCGTATTAAGTTCGGCTATAACTTCAGTTAACTTAGATGTTTCATTGTTTAATCTACGTGTTAAGTTCTCTTTTTCTTCCTTGAAAAATACCTCCCGATTTTCTTCAATGAAGTTTTTAACAATTTGCTTCCCTTTGTCTGTTGATATAAAGCTATCTAATAATTCAACTCTTGTTTCATCCCATCCTTCTGCATTTTCTAAACAATTAAATAATCTCGTAAATCTTTGAGGGAACGCTCTAAATTCTTTAGATGATGAAAAGTGCTTCCGTATTTGGGATATGGTTCCTTTAGTAAAACTTCTTATGTCAGAGTTTTGAGCAATCTTGTTTCCATACGTTGAAATGATTTGATCGTCGGAAATAAAATCAATCACCTCATCAATTTGCTCAAGATTTCTCTTTATATTTGATAAGTATGAGATTTTATTTTTAGAGTTACTAGCTATATTTGCAATGCATTTCTGAATGCCAATTTTCCCAATGTGATATTGAGGGATTCTATTTAATGGGGTATTTATAGGCTTTAAGTTTAATGTAAATGTGTCCGATGATTCATCATGAGATGCTATAAAATCGAATGGTCCAAAGATATAATCATTTTCTTCAATAACTATGGTTTTTGTAGTTGGTTTTGTCTCTGTCACCAAAAGAGGATTTTCTGGTAAAGGGAGCTTGCCATTTATAATTTGACTGACTTGAAGTCCTTTTATTTCCTCACAAGCATTAATTCTTGTTACATATTTGCAGTCTCCTTCTTTTTTTTCGTAATTCGTTGGAGAGCAAGTAGCCTCAAACAAATTTTCTTTAAATTTTTCCTTAATTTCAGAAAAACCACCTGTTACGAAAATTTGCTCAGTTTCGCAGAAAAATTCGCTTTGATTGATTGGTATTATTTCGCCATTACTAAATACTTCATAATATGCTTTTAACTTTCCAAATTGGTCTTCACGTTCACCATAAAAAGCTTGGTCAACAGTACATAAAACTTTCCTTTCATTAACATTCATTTTTAACTTCCATTTTTGTCGATAATTGGGATTTATCCTATCACTTCCGTATCTCTTATCAATTTTTTTCTTTGCTTATGAAGATGTTCGTTTGAAGAAATAGACTCTCTGCGGTACGCTTTTCGGTATCATTTACCTCGATATTTCACGTAACGCGCCGGATGGCTTCCGCCTCGTGCGGAGCCCTGAATATCCCTGATACCTGAAGATGATCCGGAGCTTAACCTGTCGCCTGCTGTCATTCTGCCCAATGAGAATTTCATGCCGGTGCTGTCCGGAGGTGAAGGCCCGGTTAATCCTGCCCGGGCCTACCTGCTTTCCCTCAACTCCGCCCGCAGCTGGCAGACCATGGCCTTGTTCCTTGGCATTGTCGCCGGCATGCTCGGGGCCGCTTCCCTGAGTCCTGCAGCTTGGGCAGCCTGCGGCGCCGTCACGGAACCCCTGCGCGACACCGGTCGTGCCACTGCCACCAACTTCGACAGCCTACGGCATCCCGCAATGTCTGTAAGCCGGGCAAGTGCAGGCGTTGTTGACATCGGAAAAGTATCATTAATTAGATAGTTGAGAGCTAGATTGCATGCTCTCACCCTGTAAAAGCAAAAAGGCCGCATTACGCAGCCTTTTCCTATCAAATTCACCCTTTCGGGAACACCCAAACATGCTTCTCAGGCAGCGAAAGATGGCAGTGCTGCGGATCCCGAACCTCATGCCCATACGCGCGGATCACAAAATCATCTCCCACCGTGCGGAACAGGTACTCCCAGCGGTCGCCGAGGTACATGCTGGTGAGCAGCGGCAGCTCAAGCTGATTTTCCCCTGGCCCCTCGACCACCGCCACGCGCTCGACGCGGATCACCGCCGTCGCTTCTTCACCGCTCTGCACCCCTTCACCGGCCTGACCCCACAGCACCCAGCCTTTCCCCTCGATACGCGCTTTGCCGTCGCGCACTTCGGTGACCTTGCCGTGCAGGCGGTTGTTGCTGCCCATAAACTCGGCGGTAAACAGCGTCTTCGGCGAGCCGTACATCTCCTGCGGCGTGCCCTGTTGCTCAATTTTTCCGTTGTTAAGCAGCAGAATACGGTCGGAAATCGACATCGCTTCGTTCTGGTCGTGCGTCACCATCAGCGCCGATAGCCCGAGCTTGATAATCAGCTCGCGGAGGAACACGCGGGCCTCTTCGCGCAGCTTGGCGTCGAGGTTAGAGAGCGGTTCGTCCAGCAAAATCACCGGTGGGTTGTACACCAGTGCACGGCCAATCGCCACGCGCTGCTGCTGCCCGCCGGAGAGCTGGTGCGGGTGACGTTTGCCGAGATGGCCCAGACCAAGCTGGTCCAGCACGTCCTGCACGCGCTGCTGGATCTCTTTGGCCGGGACTTTACGCAGCTTGAGCGGATAGGCCACGTTCTCAAACACTGTTTTGTGCGGCCACAGGGCATAGGACTGGAACACCAGCCCCAGGTTACGCTCTTCCGCCGGGACCTCGCTGCGCGGCGTGCCGTCGTAAACTTTATTATTGCCAATGACAATGGACCCCTGCGTCGGTTTTTCCAGACCCGCGACGGCGCGCAGCAGGGTGGTTTTACCGCTGCCGGAGGGGCCTAACAGGGAGACCACTTCGCCGCGCTTCAGGTTCATGGAGACACCTTTTAAAACAGGATTGTCGCCGTAGGTTAAGTGCAGATCGTCAACCGCTAATTCAATCATG
>Ga0153917_1000640_pt1 | contig 19927 bp, 14 predicted proteins | sample TSFL001MetaG_FD_104695 | JGI IMG/M metagenome (GOLD analysis project Ga0153917, IMG submission 104695) | Attine ant fungus gardens microbial communities from Florida, USA - TSFL001 MetaG | ecosystem: Host-associated > Fungi > Mycelium > Unclassified | place: USA: Florida, Paynes Creek Historic... | reverse complement strand
CGCCGGCCTTCGGCGGTCGCCCCGCCACCGTCCGCGCGGCCCGTCCCGCGGCCCTCGTCGCCCAGTCTCGCCGCCGTGCCGTCGCCAGCGTCGCGGTCGCCGCCTCGGCCGCCGCGATCGCCACGACGAGCATCGTCCTCCCTGCGCAGGGCGCCGACATCCAGCCCGCCGCCCACCAGGCCGACCTCGCCCAGGGCGTCAAGGACCTCGGCCAGGGCGACCAGGCCGCGAAGGCGGATGCCGCGACGGCCGCCGGTCAGGTGCAGGCGTCGACCGACACGGCCACGGCCGCCCCCGAGGTCGCCGCTCCCGCGGAGTCCTCGTCGCGCGGCGACTACCAGGTCGCCTCGTTCAGCGCGGACGCCGTCGAGGCGGCCACGCCGGCCGCTTCCGGCTCCGCATCGTCGACCGGCGGCGTGAGCACGGGCACGAGCGGCAGCTCGAGCCCCTCGGTCAGCGGCGCCGGCGCGAGCGCCCCCACGGGGGGCGTCTCGCTCGGCACGGGCAACTCGATCGTCGACCTCGCCTCGACCTACGTCGGCGTCATCTACTACTCGAACGGCGCCTCGCCCGAGGCCGGCTTCGACTGCTCGGGCCTCGTGCAGTGGGTCTACGGCCAGAACGGCATCTCGATGCCGCGCACCGTCTCGGCGCAGGCCGCCATGGGCACGCCGACGAGCAACCCCCAGCCGGGCGACCTCGTCGTGTGGAGCGACCACTCGCACATCGGCATCTACGCCGGCAACGGCATGATGATCGACTCGCCCGACTACGGCCGCACCGTGCAGTACCGCGCTCCCTCGTGGGGCTCGTGGTACTACGTCCACGTCGGCTAGTCGCCCCGCGATTCATCGACAGCGCGCGCACGCCGCACCTTCGGGTGCCGTGCGCGCGCTGTCGTGCGTGCGGGCCTCTGGATCGATGAATCGTCATCGACGGGGAGTTCTCCCCGCCTCGCCCCTCGAACGTCTCTCCGGGGCTCCTGCGCGCGCTGAGCGCGGTATGGGTCGTGCTCGGCGCCTCTATCGTTACCTGATCGAGATCATTCGTGATCATCCCGTGACATTTCGAGATCTCTGCGTTACTCTTGAGTGACATCGGCTGCGAATCTCTGCGGTCGATCCGGTCGAAGTGCGCATCCCGCCCCTTCGACGCCGAGCCCCACCGAACCGGGGCCTCAGCCACCACTGAGAGGGCGGGACCGGAGCTCCGCTCCGAAGCGCTGGAGGAAATCCGCTTGACTGCCACCACCCCCGAGACCGCAGCCCCGCTCACCCGCCGCGAGGCGCGAGAGATCGAGCGCCGCACGGGCGTCCGCCCCGTCGCCGTCGCCACCGGAGCCGCCTTCGTCCGGTCGGAGGCCCCGAGCGTCGCCTCGCTCGTCGTGGACCCGAGCTACGACCCCCACGACACCGGCCGCATCGAGCGCAACGCCGTGCGCGACCTCGTCTCCGTCCTCCCCACGGGCGCCACCCGCATCCAGGCCCCCGTCGCCGCCGAGCCCGCCGTCATCACCGCGTCGCTCGCCACGGTCGCCTCCCTCGACGAGGCGCGCGAGTCGCGCACGGTGCGGGCCGCCCGCCCCGCCGCGCTCGTCGCGAAGTCCCGCCGCCGCGCGGGCGCCGGCTTCGCCGCCGCCGCCTCGGTCGCCGCCGTCGCCACCGTCGGGCTCGTGCTCCCCGCCCAGGGCGTCCAGGTCGACGCCGCCCACCAGGCCGACCTCGCCGCCGGCGCCCACGAGGGCGCGCAGGTCTCCGACGACGCGATCGCCACCGCCGCGCCCGAGGCCGCCGAGACGGCCGCTCCCTCGGCCGACGCCGCGCCCGCCGTCGTCGCCCCCTCCGAGGTCTCCAACGCCCGCGCCGACTACTCGGTCGCCTCGTTCTCGGCCGAGGCCGTGTCCGCGACGGCCGGCGGCGTGTCGACCGGCACCTCGTCGCAGGGCGGCATCGACTCCGTCGTCACGAGCGCCTGGGTCGCGCCCATCAACGGCGGCGGCATCACCGACTACTTCGGCTACCGCGCCTGGACGGGCCGCCAGCACAACGGCATCGACGTGAACGCGTCGATCGGCCAGGCCCTCTACGCGATGGGCCCCGGCACCGTCACGTTCGCCGCCGTCAACGGCTCCTACGGCAACCACGTCGAGATCACCCTCGACGACGGCACGGTCATCACCTACAGCCACATGAACGCCATCGGCGTCTCGGTCGGCCAGCGGGTCTCCGGCGGCGACGTCCTCGGCGAGGCCGGCAACACGGGCTTCTCGACCGGCCCCCACCTGCACTTCGAGGTCAAGATCGGCGGCAGCTTCATCGACCCCATCCCGTGGCTGCGCGACCGCGGCGTCAGCTACCCCGGCATGTAGCGACCCGCCGTCGGCCGTCGCGAGGGCCCGGCATCCGCATCGACCAGGCGTCGACGGATGCCGGGCCCTCGTCGTGCGATCGGCGGCGTTGCGCACCGGTGAACGGCGGGCGACGACGGGACGAGCGGGAGGCGGACTTCTCGCGAGACCCTCGCCTTTCCCGGAGCGCGCGCATAGGCTGGCGGCACCAGGACTGCGCACGTCCGCGCGGTCCGCACCGCTTCGACCAGGAGCTCTCATGACCGTGGGTACGCGCACCTCCGCCAGGGGTGCCCGCGCGCACACGGGATTCGAGCACCATCGCAGCGACGTCATAGCGACGTCGTCCGCCGTGCGTGTCCGCTCCGTCCGCGCAGCATCGTCATCCATGGGCACCGCCGATCACGGCGGTGCCCATGTCCCGTCTCCGGGGTCCTTCGCGGCCGCGGACGGGAGGAGCGGCGACGCGCTCGGCGGCCGAACCGGGAGAGATCGAACGTCCCGCAAGCCGTGCGGGACCGTCCGGAAGGAACCCGACCGCATGCGAACCCTCGTCCTCAACGCCGGCTACGAACCCCTCGGCATCGTCTCCGATCGTCGCGCGCTCGTGCTCGTCCTGCACGGCAGGGCGAGGGTGCTGCGCGAGGCGGTCGACGACCCGGTCGTCGGGACGAGCGAGTCGTGGTCGCGCCCCACGGTCGTGATCCTCACCCGGTACGTGCGCGTGCCGCACGCCCGCTTCACGCCGGTCTCCCGTCGGGGCGTGCTGCGCCGCGACGACCACGCGTGCGGCTACTGCGGGGCGTTCGCCAACACCATCGACCACATCCTGCCGCGGTCGCGCGGGGGAGCGGACTCGTGGGAGAACCTCGTCGCCTGCTGCCTGCGCTGCAACAACGTGAAGGGCGACCGCACGCCCGCCGAGATGGGCTGGTCGTTGCGCGAGAAGCCGGCGGCGCCGAGGCCCGGTTGGACGGTGCGCGGCACCGCGAACGACGCGAGCGAGTGGGTGGAGTACCTGCCGGCGAAGCGGCTCGTGGCCGCCTAGCCGATGCCGCCGTCCGAACGGTGGGGACGCGCCTCGGCCCGGTACGGCGGGAACCGCGGAATCATGCGGGCGCCGGCCGCCGGCGGAGGCGATCCCCCGCGGCCGGCACCCACCGTTCGGACGGCGCCCGGCTACCGGGCCTCGTGCTCGGAGACCTCCGAGTGCAGCGACTCGGGGGAGCGTTCGCCGCGGCGGACGGCGTCGACCAGCCGCTCGTCGCGGCACGCCCGGGCGAACGCCTCCACCCGCGCCTCCGCGAGCTCCTCGAACGGAGGACGGAGCGCTGCGCCGATCGTCTCCGCCGCGACCGGGGAGGCGGCCTTGAAGGAGAGCTTGAAGGTGGCGCGCGTCGTGCCGCCCTCGTCCGCGTGGAAGCGCCAGCCCTCGCCGTACTCGCGCAGGTAGACGGGCCCCTTGATCATGCGAGCGCTGGAGGCGACGCCCGGGAACCAGGTCTCGACCTCGAGCAGGAACCGGCGGCCGCCCGGCTCGCGGGCGAACACGACGGCGCCCGGGGCGAGCTCGGTCGCGCCGCGGACGAGGAAGCGGCGGTCGAGCGTGGGATCCCAGGCGACGCGCATCGCGCCGAGACCGTTCGCGATGTCGAAGGCCGTGCGTGCGTCGAGGGGAACGGATGCGGTCGCTTCGACGTGGGGCATGCCGCCAGTCTAGGGAGCGCCGATCCGAGCGGGCCGTGCGCTCGGCATCGGCGGGTCCCCGGCAATATCATGTGCCCATGACGGACGCCGACGACCGCGTCGAGGCTGCTCGACGAGCCCTCGAAGAAGCCCAAGCCGCCCTCGCCGCCGCGCAGGCCGACGCCGCCGCGGCACCGGCCGCATCCGCGGTCGCAACCGAACCGGCCGGTCCGGCACCGGCCGCGCCCGCCGAACCCGCGGCTCCCGATTCCGCGGGACAGCAGACGCCTCAGCCCCAGCCGGCCGCCGCGCCCGCCGCTCCGGCATCCGCCGGTCCGCTCTCGGCCGCCGAGGTGGATGCCGTGCGGGCGGGCTACGCGTTCGACGGCCCCGCCCTCCAGCTCGGCGCGCTCGTCAACGGCGAGCCCGTCGTCGACGCCCAGGTCCGCATCCCGCTCGGCATGACCAACCGGCACGGCCTCGTCGCCGGCGCCACCGGCACGGGCAAGACGAAGACCCTGCAGGGCCTCGCCGAGCAGCTCTCGAGCGCGGGCGTGCCCGTCTTCGCCGCCGACATCAAGGGCGACCTCTCGGGCATCGCGAGCCCCGGCGAGCCGAACGACAAGCTCCTCGCCCGCACGCGCGGCATCGGCCAGGACTGGCAGCCGCTCGCGGCGCCCGTCGAATACTTCTCGCTCGGCGGCCGCGGCAACGGCGTGCCCATCCGGGCGACCGTGACGAGCTTCGGGCCGCTCATGCTCTCGAAGGTGCTCGGCCTCAACAAGACGCAGGAGTCGAGCCTCGGGCTCGTCTTCCACTACGCCGACCAGGTCGGCCTCCCGCTCGTCGACCTCGGCGACCTGCGCGCCGTGCTGCAGTACCTCACGAGTGACGAGGGCAAGGCGGAGCTCGCCTCCATCGGCGGCCTCTCCAAGCAGACCGCCGGCGTCATCCTGCGCGAGCTGACGAACTTCGCCGAGGCCGGCGCGGACGTCTTCTTCGGCGAGCCCGAGATCGACGTGAACCTCTTCCTGCGCACGGCCGCCGACGGTCGCGGCACGGTGAGCCTGCTCGAGGTGCCCGAGGTCGCGTCGAGCCCCCAGGTGTTCTCGACGTTCCTCATGTGGCTGCTCGCCGACCTCTTCAACACGCTCCCCGAGGTCGGCGACCTCGACAAGCCCAAGCTCGTGTTCTTCTTCGACGAGGCGCACCTGCTCTTCACCGGCGCCTCGAAGGACTTCGTCGCGCAGATCACGCAGACCGTGCGGCTCATCCGGTCCAAGGGCGTGGGCATCTTCTTCGTCACCCAGACGCCCAAGGACGTGCCCGACGAGGTGCTCGCGCAGCTCGGCTCCCGCATCCAGCACCAGCTCCGCGCGCACACGCCCGACGACGCGACGGCGCTGCGCTCGACCGTGCGCACCTACCCGAAGAGCGGCTACGACCTCGAGCAGGTGCTCACGCAGCTCGCCACCGGCGAGGCGATCGTCACCGTCATGAACGAGAAGGGCGCGCCCTCGCCCGTGGCGTGGACGCGCATGCGCGCGCCGCAGGGCTCGATGCAGCCGACGCCGGACGCCGAGATCAAGGCCGCTGTGAACGCCTCGCCGCTGCTCGCGCAGTACGGCGAGCGGGTCGACCCGGAGTCGGCGTACGAGATGCTCACGGCGCGCATGAACGCCGCCGCCGAGGCCGCGCGGCAGGAGGCGGAGGCCGCCGCGCAGCAGGCCGAGGCGGACCGGCAGGCGAAGGAGGCGGAGCGCGCGCAGCGCACCCGCACGACGACGCGCTCGCGCGGGTCGTCCGGCGGAGGCTCCTCGGCGGGCGACATCATCGGCGACGTGCTCGGCTCGCGCACGGGCCAGACGATCGTGCGCGAGGTCGTGCGCGGCGTCTTCGGCTCGCTCTTCAAGGGCGGCAAGCGCTAGTCGACGGAATGGGACGGCGGGTCTCCGCGCGGCGTCGGCCGAGCACGCGGGCCCGCCGTCCCGTTCGTCCGGCGCCCTAGCTCGTCGTGACGGTCTGCCCCTCGCTCGGCTGCACGACGACGAAGCCCGGGCCGTGGAACGCGAGCTGGAACGACTCGCCCGAGCCCCGGCCGATGAGCGAGCCCATCTTGAAGTCGTTCTTGATGCCCGGCGCGAGGTTCGACGACCAGCAGATGGCCGCCTGCGGGTCGACGAACGTGGGCTGGCGCGAGCAGTCGAGCAGCAGCGGCGGCCCGTCGCTCGAGACGGCCACCGTGCCGTGGCCCTGCAGGTAGAGGTTGAAGAGGCCGCCCGCGAGCATGCCGGCGTTGCCGATCGCCTTGATGTCCCACTGCAGGTTCGCGTCGAATGCGAGGAGGCTGCGCGTGTTGATCGTGATGCCGTCGCCCTCGAGCTGCAGCAGGAACACCTCGTGCGCGTCGCGCGCGAAGAACGACTCGCCCTGGCCGCTCACCCGCATGAGGTTGCCGCCCTCGCCCGAGACCATCTTCATCATGAGCTTGCCCATGCTGCCCGAGCCCTCGTGCTTGAAGTCGAGGTTGCCCTGGTAGGCGACCATGGCGCCCTTCGCGGCGAGCACGTCCGGGCCGAAGCCGACGCGGAGCATCTTCTTCGACTGGAGCACCCAGCGCTCGGCGACCTCCTTCTCTGCGTGGACCTGGTTGAAGAGCTCACTGCGCACGATGCGTCCTTTCGCTGGTGTGAATGCTTCCGCGGCATCGACGCCGCCTGCTCGCCCGACGGATGCCGGGGGCGGCGTCGCCGACTCGGGAGCGAGCCCGATCCCCGCCGGTGCGGGCAGGGGCTCGGGCACGCGACGCGAGCGAGTCTAGGAAGCGTCGGCGCCGGTGCGCGTCAGCCTCGCGGATGGGCTTGCCGGTCGCGCCCCCGACATCCGTTTTCAGGTCTCGGCCCTTCTGCACGCCGAAGAAGGGCCGAAGCCTGAAAACGGATGCCGCAGTTCCGGTCAGCCGAAGGCGACGTCGACTTCGAAGTCGGCGGACAGCGAGACGCCCACCGTAATGTCCTCGGGCTCCAGGGCGAACGACGGCGCGGCCGCGCTGCGGGGGTTCCCGGCCAGCATGGGCGCCGCGAACGCCGAGCCGCCCGAGTCGGCCGCCCCGGATGAGGGCCGCAGCCCGCTCTCGTAGAGGGCGACGAGCCGCGGCGCGACGGGAACCGACGTGAAGGCGCTCGCGTAGGCGCCCGCCCGCGCGATGGCGTCCCGCGCCGCCTCGAGCCGCAGCTCTGCCTCGACGCGCTCGCGGGTCTCGCGGGTGAGCGCCCACGACGTCCAGCCCACCGACGCGCCGCGGGTCGCGGCGAGCGCGCCCAGCCACGTGCCGAGGGCGTCGAAGTCGACGAACTCGACGGTGAGGCGCGAGGCCGCGCGCTGCCGCACGATCTCCTTCTTGTCGTTCCACGAGCGCACAGGGCCCGTGACGACCTGGGTCGCGTGCCATTCGCTCGCCTCGCCGGCATCCACGAAGGCCTTCGCATCGGAGACGAGGCGCTCGTGCAGGGCGATGGCGGCCTTCGCGGCGGGGGCGGCGTCGGCGTGCTCGAACGAGACGGACACCTGCACGCGGGCGAGCTCGGGCGCGAGATCGCGCTGGGCGGTTCCGGAGACGGCGATGATCGACATGCCGCGACGCTACCCTGGCGCCTTCGGGAGGAGCCGGGAGGGGTGGGACGGGGCGGCCGCGAGCGCGTCGGCGAGCGCGTCGTCGGAGCGATCGCTCGGCCGTCGCCGCCTCGGCTCACCGTGCGGGCCACGTCCATCGCGGGACGTCGAGCAGCCCCTGACCGTCGAGGCGGGTCTCGCCGGTGTCGCGGACGAGCTCGTGCCGGAGCGCGCCCGCTCGCTCGAGCGCGGCGACGAGGCCGGGGGCGTGCGAGACGACCACGATCTGCGACGAGCCCGCGGCGGGCGACGAGGCGCGCGCGACGAGCTCGGCGAGGGCGGGGAAGAGGTCGGGGTGCAGGCTCGACTCCGGCTCGTTGAGCACGAGCAGCGGAGAGGGGTCGGGGCTCGCGAGCGCGGCCGCGAGCAGCAGGTAGCGCAGCGTCCCGTCGGAGAGCTCGACCGCGCTGAGCGGCCGCAGCAGCCCGTGCTGCCGCAGCGAGAGCGAGAAGCGGCCGTCGGCGGGGACGATCTCGACGCGGCTGCCGGGGAGCGCGAGCTCGACGGCGTCGTCGAAGCCGGACAGGCCGGCCTCGCGGATGGTCTGCACGGCGGAGGCGAGGTCGTGGCCGTCGTTCGCGAGCGCCCGGGTGCGCGTGCCCACGTGCGGCTGCCGGGCGGGGGCCGACGGGTCCGTGCGGAGGGAGTCGTAGAAGCGCCAGGCGGAGAGCGTCGCGCGCAGCTCGGCGACCTCGGGGGAGGCGGTGACGTCGAGCTCGCGCAGGATGCTCTGCCAGGGCGCGACGGTGTGCGGCAGCGCCCGCCACTCGCGGGCGTCGCGCTGCCGTACGACCGCCCGCCGGCGCTCGCAGACGAGCGTCGACGGGCGCGGCGAGTCGCCGAACCACACGACCTCGCTCTTGACCTCGGGATCGAGCGCGAAGAGCGACGGGGCGCCGCCGGCTCCCGCCGTCGAGGTGGGCAGGCCGAGGTCGACGGCGTAGCCGAGGCCGTCCCCGCCGAAGCCGAGCCGCACGCTCACCGGATGCCGGCGCGCGGTGCCCTGCACGGGCGTCGTCCCCTCCCGCATGCCGCGCGAGACGCGCTCCGGGCCGGCCCACGCGATCGACGGGATGCCGCCCTCGCGCGCGACCGCGAGCGCCGCGCCGCCCGTCGCCAGGTCGGCGAGCAGCCGCAGCGCCCGGTACAGGTTGGACTTGCCCGCGCCGTTGCGCCCCGTCACGAGGGTGAGCCGGTCGAGCGGGACGACGAGGTCGCGCAGCGATCGGTAGCCGGCGACGGCGAGGGTGGAGATCATGGCGGCAGGCTACGGGCGGCCGCCGACATCCGCTCCGGCACGGCATCCGTTTCTCGATCTCGGCCCTGCTGCAGGTTGCAGAAGGGCCGAAACCAGAAATGGGGCCGGGGAGCGCTACCGATCGCGGAAGCCGGGCTCGCGCTTCTCCGCGAAGGCGGTCATGCCCTCCTTCTGATCGTCGAAGGCGAAGAGGGAGTGCACGACGCGGCGCTCGAAGCGGAGCCCCTCGGCGAGCGAGGTCTCGAGCGCGACGTTCACGGCCTCCTTCGCGAGCGAGGTCATGAGGCTCGAGCGCGAGGCGATGAGCGCTGCGGCCTGGAGCGTCTCGTCGAGCAGGCGGCCGGCGGGGAGCACGCGGGCGACCAGGCCCGCCCGCTCCGCCTCCTCGGCCGTGAGCATGCGGCCGGTGAGCACGAGGTCCATGGCCAGGGCCTTGCCGACCGCGCGGGTGAGCCGCTGCGTGCCGCCCATGCCGGGGATGAGGCCGATGCCCACCTCGGGCTGACCGAAGCGGGCGGTGTCGGCGGCGTAGATCGTGTCGCACATCATGGCGAGCTCGCAGCCGCCGCCGAGCGCGTAGCCGGCGACGGCCGCGATGACGGGCGTGCGCACGCGGGTCAGGGCGTCCCAGCCGGCGAAGAGGCCCTCGAGGTAGGCCTCGCGGTAGGAGAGGTCCTTCATCTCCTTGATGTCGGCGCCGGCGGCGAAGGCGCGCGCGGAACCCGTGATGACGATCGCGCCGATCCCCGGGTCGGCGTCGAACGCCGTCGCCGCGGCGACCACCTCGCCCGTCAGCCGGGCGTCGATGGCGTTGAGGGCCTCCGGCCGGTCCAGCGTGATGAGGCCGACGGCGTCGCGCCGCTCGACGAGGATGCGCTCGGGGGGCGCGGCTGCGGGGTCGGGCTGCGGGGCTTCGGATGCGGTCACGGCGGCTCCTCGTGCGCGGGTCCGCGGGGTCGCGGCTCGTGGTTCGTGGTTCGTGGTTCGTTCGGCGGGCGTCTCCGGCAGCGGGCTCGCTCCGTCGGCCCCGACGCCGTTGCCGATGCCGAACTCGGGAGCATGCGCCCCGGTGCGTCGATATTCGCCGAGGTTCGGCGAGATCTCCAGCGTTGGGCGCCGGTCCCCGGTTCCGGTCCCCGGGCGGGCGCGCCGGCGCGCTCAGCCGCCGGCGAGGCCGAGCTCGTCGGCGGGGTCGTCGAAGGGCGCGAAGAGCGCCTCGACCTCGCCGAGGTCGACCTCGGCGAGCGTCGCGGGCGACCAGCGGGGCGAGCGGTCCTTGTCGATCACCTGCGCGCGCACTCCCTCGGCGAAGTCGGGTCGGCGCACGGCGCGGAGCGAGACGCGGTAGGCCTGGTCGAGCTCCGCCTCGAGCGAGAGCAGCTCGCGGGCGCGGCGGAGCGCCGCGAGGGTCGCCTCGAGCGCGAACGGCGAGCGCGACTCGAGCAGGTCGGCGCAGGCCGCGGCATCCGGGACGCCCGCGGCGCGCAGCCGCTCGACGACCTCTCGCGCGGTGGATGCGGAGAAGGCGTCGTCGATCCACCCGCGCGCCGCCTCGAGCGGGCCGGCCGGGGGCTCCGTCGCGAGGTCGTCGAGGACCTCGTCGGCCGATTCGCGCTCGAGCCGCGCCACGAGCTCGTCGATCCGCTCGGCCGGCACGTAGCGCTCGCTCAGGCCGAGGAGCACGGCGTCGCCCGGCTCGAAGTGGGCGCCCGTGAGCGCCGCGTAGGCGCCGAGCTCGCCGGGCGCGCGGGAGAGCAGCCAGAGCCCGCCGACGTCGGGCGCGAAGCCGATCGCCGTCTCGGGCATGCCGAGCCGGGAGCCGTCCGTGACGACGCGGTGCCGGGCGTGGCCCGAGACGCCGATGCCGCCGCCGAGCACGATGCCCGCCTGCAGCGCGACGACCGGCTTGGGGGATCGGGCGGTGAACGCGTCGAGGCGGTACTCGTCGGCCCAGTAGTCGGCGACCTCGGCGAGGTCGCCCGCGCGCAGGGCCGCGACGAGTTCGACGATGTCGCCGCCCGCGCACAGCCCCCGCTCCCCGGCGCCGGTCACGAGCACCTGCCGGACGCGGTCGTCGTCGGCCCAGTCGTCGAGGACGCGCTGCACGTCGATGATCATCCGGTGCGAGAGCGCGTTGATCGCGCGGGGCCGATCGAGGGTGACGACGCCGAGCGAGCCGCGGATCTCGGCCCGCACGTGCGACTCGGCGCCGGTCGAGGCTCCGGCCCCGGCGGCGTGCGGTTCGGTTCCGGTCGTCTCGCGGATGGTGCCGCCGTGTCCCTCGCCCATGCCGCTCCTCGTGTTCCGCATCGTGGTCGACTCGTCGGACCCAGGCTATCCGGGCGTCGTCCGAGCGCGGTTCGAGCGCGGTTCGAGCCGGTCGAACGATCGGCCGGAATCGCCGAACTCGGGCGCGTGGGCGGGTCTGGCGCATATACGGGCTCGGCTCAGCTGCGGCGCCCGGGCTCGGCGATCGGGGTGCGAGCGGAGGAAGCCGGCCCGAGGCGCGCGTCGGATGCGCGGGGCGCAGGTATGCGCCGGGCTCGACCAGCGGGAATCGCCGAACTCGGGCGCGTGGGCGGGTCTGGCGCATATATGGGCTCCGCTCGGCTGTGGCACCCGGGTTCGGTGATCGGGGCGGCCCGTTGGGTCCGCCGGCCGTGCCGGGCGGTCGAGCGGATCGATCGGCCGGCCGCCTGCCGGTCGCGTCGCCCGCCGGGCGCCGAGCCCGAGCCCGGTCCCGGCAGCCGGCAGGGTGGGGCTGGAAGGATGTCGGCATGCAGCCCCCGCACGCGTCGACGCAGCGAGACGATCCCGAGGCGCACGTCGCGGCGCCGCTCACCGACGAGCAGGTCGCCGAGCGCGTCGCCCGCGGCGAGATGAACGCCGTCGAGGCGCAGACGAGCCGCAGCTTCGGCGAGATCTTCCGGGCGAACGCCTTCACGCGCGTCAACGCGATCTACCTGGTGCTCTTCCTGCTGATCCTCGGCACGGGGCACCTCATCGACGGCCTCTTCGGGATGCTCATCGTCGTGAACAGCGTCGTCGGCATGGTGCAGGAGGTGCGGGCGAAGCGCACGCTCGATCGGCTCGCGCTGCTCAGCCGGGCGCCGGCGCGGGTCGAGCGCGCCGACGGCATCCGGGAGATCCCCGTCGAGGGGATCGTGCTCGACGACGTGGTGCTCATCGCTTCGGGCGACCAGGTCCCCGTCGACGGGGTCGTGCTCGACGAGGTCGGCCTCGAGCTCGACGAGTCGCTGCTCACGGGCGAGTCCGAGCCCGTGCTCGGCCGTCCCGGGGCCCAGGTCATGTCCGGCAGCTTCGTGGCGGCCGGGTCCGCCCGCTTCCGGGCGACGGCCGTGGGCGAGCACGCCTACGCGAGCCGGCTCGCGAAGGAGGCGTCGCGCTTCCGCAAGCCGCCCTCGCAGCTGCGCGCGGGCATCGACCGCATCCTGCTCTACGTCACCTGGCTGCTCGTCCCCGTCGGCGTGCTCACGATCGTCAACCAGGTGTTCGGGCACCAGCAGGAGTGGCGCGACGCCGTGCGCGGGCTCGTCGCGGCGCTCGTGCCCATGGTGCCCGAGGGGCTCGTGCTCATGACCAGCGTGGCGATGGCGGTGGGCGTGGTGCGGCTCGGCCGGCGCAACTGCCTCGTGCAGGACCTGCCCGCCATCGAGCAGCTCGCCCGCGTCGACGTCGTGTGCACGGACAAGACGGGCACGCTCACGGAGGACGGCATGCGGGTGAGCCGCATCGAGTTCGTCGAGCCGGGCGACGCGGCTGCGGTTTCGACGGCTTCCCCGGCGGGGCGGCCCGGGAGCCCTGCGCCCGCCGGCACCGGCACCGGCGCCGGCGCTCCGCCCGCCGACGAGGATGCCGTGGCCGCCGTGCTCGCGACCATCGGCCGGGCCGAGGGCCGGCCGAACAGCAGCATGGCCGCGATCCTCGAGCACGTCGAGGGCGTGGCGGCGCTGCCCGCGACGCGCTCGATCGCGTTCTCCTCGGCGCGCAAGTGGGCCGCTGTCCAGACGCGGGATGCCGGCGCCTGGGTGCTCGGCGCGCCCGACGTGCTGCTCGCCGAGGGCGACGCGTCCCGCCGACGAGCGGAGCTCCTCGCCGAGGACGGCCTGCGCGTGCTCGCCCTCGCCCGCGCCGACGCACCGCTCTTCGCCGAGGGGCTGCCTGCGGGGCTCGAGGCGCGGGCGCTCGTCGTGCTCGACCAGCGGCTGCGCGCGGAGGCGCCCGGCGCCATCGCCTACTTCGCCGAGCAGGGCGTCGGCATCAAGGTGATCTCGGGCGACAACGCGGCCGCGGTGGGCGCCATCGCCGAGGCCGCCGGCGTGCCGAACGGGCGCGACGCCGTCGACGGGCGGGCGCTCGCCGCAGATCCGGTCGGCTTCGAGACGGAGGTGCGCGAGCGCACCGCGTTCGGCCGCGTCACGCCCGCGCAGAAGCGCGCGATGGTGCACTCGCTGCAGGGCGAGGGCCGGGTGGTGGCGATGACCGGCGACGGCGTGAACGACGTGCTCGCGCTCAAGGACGCCGACGTGGGCGTCGCGATGGGCTCGGGCTCGCCCGCGGCCCGCGCCGTCGCCCGGCTCGTGCTGCTCGACAACTCGTTCGCCACGCTGCCGCACGTGGTCGCCGAGGGGCGCCGTGTCATCGGCAACATCGAGCGGGTCGCGACGCTGTTCCTGACGAAGACGCTCTACTCGATCCTGCTCGCCTTCCTCGTCGCCGTGACGGCCGTGCCGTTCCCCTTCCTCCCGCGGCACGTGACGCTCATCGCGTGGTTCACGATCGGCATCCCGGCGTTCTTCCTCGCGCTCGCCCCGAACGCGGCGCGGGCGCAGGACGGCTTCGTCCGGCGGGTGCTCGACGCCGCGGTGCCCGGCGGCATCGGGGCGGCGCTCGCGGCCTACGGCGCCTACCTCACGGCCCGCGGCGTGCTCGGCTCCGGCGAGGCGGAGAGGGTGCCCACCTCGTCGACGGCGTTCCTCGCACTCATCATCGTGGCGTTCTTCGTGCTCGTCGCGGTCGCCCGTCCCTACCGGCTGTGGAAGGCCCTGCTCGTGGGCGCCATGATCGGCGGCATGCTCGCCGTGCTGCTCACGCCGCTCGGCCGCGCGATGTTCGAGATCGACCTGCGCGATCCCGTCGCCGTGCTCATCGCGTGCGGGTTCGGCGCCGCGGGCATCGGGGCGCGGTTCCTCGCGCAGGCGGTCATCCGGGTCGTGCGCGAGGCGATCGAGCGGCGGCGCGCAGCGAACGGGTCCGCGGTGACGGCGGAGCCGCGGCGGGGCTGAACGGTGGCGCCGGCCGGAGCGCGGAAACGCCTGGCGCTCAGGGGACCAGATGGCGAATAGAGGATCTGTCCGCGTGAGCGCCAGGTTTTTCCGAGCCGGAGCCGGAGCCGGCGGAGTCCGCGACCGGGCCGCGCGGCCGAGGCGGGCGGGCCCGGGCATCCGGAAGACTGGGGGGATGGACGACCCCGACCGCTCCCGCCCGCTCCGTCGGCCGGAGGCCCCGCCCGCGGTCGAGGCCGCGGGCGTCGAGGTGCGGGCGAGCCCGTTCGACGACGCGCCCGTGCTGCTGCACGCCACCGACCTCGTCGTCCGGCGGGGCGAGGCCGTCGCGCTCACGGGCGTCAACGGCGCCGGGAAGACGACGCTCCTGCGCGCCATCGCCGGCGCCGTGCCGATCTCCGCAGGCCGGCTGCTGGTCCTCGGCAGGGAGCCCGGCGCGCGCTCGGCCGAGGCGCGGCGCGAGGTGAACGCCATGCTCGACGGCATCCCGTGGAACCGGAAGCTCACCGTGAGCGAGCACCTGGTGCTGGTGCTGCGCACGTGGGGTCGGTCGCAGGCGGATGCCGTCTCGAGCGTCGCCCGCGACCTCGAGGGCTGGGGCGTCGGGCGGATCGGCGGGGCGTTCCCCGGCGAGCTCTCGAGCGGGCAGCGGCAGATGGCCTCGCTCATCGCGGCGCTCGCGCGCCCCGCCCGGCTCCTGCTGCTCGACGAGCCGGAGCAGCGGCTCGACGCGGCTCGCCGGGACCGGCTCGCCGGGATCCTCGCCGAGCGGGCCGCGGGCGGGTGCGCCGTCGTCTTCGCCACGCACGACGCGCGCGTGGCCGAGCGGGCCGGAGCGCGGATCGCGGTCGTGCGTCGGCCGGGCGACGACGGCGCCGACATGGATGCCGACGCGGACTCGATGGGCGCCGACGATCGGTTCGACCGCGACCGCGGCGAGGAGGAACGCACCGCCCGACCCGGAGCGCCCGAGTGATGCGCTCCCGCGCGTCCTCCGCCGTCTACACCGGCGCGCTCGCGCTCCTGGTCGTGGTCGCGCCCCTCGCCTCGTTCCTCTGGCAGGGCGCGCTCGCCCCGGACGTCGCGGCGCTGCTGCGAGCCGCCGAGTGGCCGGGCGTCGTCGCCGCTGCCGTGGATGCGGGGCTCGTCGCCGCGGTCGCGCTCGGCGGATTCGCGGGGCCGCTCACGGCATCCGCGTTCCGCACCTGGCTCCGGGCGACCTCGGGGCGCCGCCGGCTGCGGGCGTTCGGCGGGCTGCTCGCCGTGCGCGCCCTGCTCGTCGTGCTCGCCGTGGCGCTCGTCGTCGGCGTCCCGCCGCTCGCGCTCGTCGTCGCGGGCGGGGCGGGGCCGATCGCGACGGCGAGCGGCGCAGGACCCGGCGCGGATGCCGGTGCCGCCGCGCCCGGCGTCATCGTCTGCGCGCTCGCTCTCGGCGCGCTCGCGTTCGCCGCCTGGCTCGCGGGGCAGACGGTCCCGCGCCGCGCCCGCGGCCCCGTCACGGGCGCGCTCGCCGCGATCGGGGTCGGCGCGGCGACCGCACGCGCGCTCGTCCCGGGCTCGCAGGCGGCCTGGGCGGCGACGCCCGGCGGCTGGGTCGGCGCGGCCTGGGACGCGTGGCTCGCCTGGACGCTCCACGCGCCGACCGTCGCACTGCAGCCGGGCCCCGGTGCCGGCGACCTCGCCCTCGTCGTCGGTCCCCTCCTCGGCGGCGCGGCGCCGGCCGTGCTCGCGTCGCTCGCCGTCGCGGTGGGTGCGGTCGCCCTCGCCCGCCTCGAGCGGATCCCTTCCGGCGAGCTCGACCGGCAGGCGCGCGCCTGGGACGCCATGGAGCTCTCGCTCGCCGCGGGCGAGCCCGCGGGCGTGGCCGAGCAGCTCGACGGCGAGCCGGTCGCGCTCCGCGGCGAGGCGCTCGCGGCGGAGGGATCGATCCTGCGGCAGGCGACCGGGGCCGACGCCCGCGCGCTCCTGCGCGCGCCCGGCGCGGCCGTCGCGAGCGTGCTGGCGCTCCTCGCGGGAGCCGCGGCCGTGGCGCTCGGCGTCGCGACCGCGGCCCCGTCGTCGCCGCGCGTGCTCGCCTCCGCATCGGAGGCGCTCGTCTCCGTCGACGAGCTGCAGCGCCTCGGCATCCTCCTCGGCCCCTTCGCCCCGGTGCTCGCGGCGACGGGCGCGCTCCTCCTCGTGGCCGGGCTCCGCCTCCCGTTCGCGGGACTCGACCACGGCGCGGCGATGGCCGCGGCGCCCGGTGCGGCCGGCGGATCAGCCCGGTCGGTCGTCGTGGTGCGCGCCGTCGTGCCCGCGCTCGCCGTCCTCGCGACCTGCGCGGTCGGGGCGCTCGCGGCGATCGCGCTCCACTGGCTGCTCGGCGTCGACGGGACGTCGTGGCCCGCCGGGCTGCTCGCGGCGTCCATCGTGCTCGTCGCGGGGACCGCCCGGGCCGCCGCGTCCGTGCGAGGCTTCCTGCCCCTGCGGCTGCTCGCCCCCATCACGACGCCCGCCGGCGATCCGTCCGGGGCGATCATCCTCGTCTGGCAGCTCGAGGCGGCGATCGGCTCGACGCTCGTCGCCTGGGCGGCCGTGGCGCTGTTCGGCGCCGCATCCGCCGTGCCCGGCACGACGCCGATGCTCGCGCAGGTCCTGACGCTGGCTGCGGTCGCGCTGTCGATCGGGAGCGGCGCGGTCCGCCTCCGGCGGTTGCGCTGACGCGCGGCGCCGACCCGGCGCCGACGCCGACCCGGTGCCGGCGCGGAAACGCCTGGCGCCCAGACGAACAGAGATGCCTCCATTTGCCATCCGTTCCCCTGAGCGCCAGGTTCTTCGGCCATGGGAGGCGATGGGGCGAGGCCCGACCGGGTCGTCGTCGCGTCGACGCTGCGGAGGAGGCCGCCAATCGCGCCCGGTCGTCCGCGGCCGGGGCTTGTGCGACGCCACGATTCTCGGCCGAGCGTCGTCGCGGGGGTCCGATAGTCGAGCATGAACTGCTCGAACGGGGACCGGGGCGGACCATGCGCTGGCCGGTCCTGAGGATGCTGGCGGCCGTCGCGGCCGCGTCCGGCGTGGTCGCCGGCTTCGTCGTCAACGTCGATCGCGCGGCCCGGCTGCACGAGGATCTCGGCGTCGTGCTGGCGAACTACTTCAGCCTGTTCACGATCGTCTCGGCATCCATCGCCGTCGTCGTGCTCGTGCTCGCCGCGGTCGGGGCGAAGCGGGAAGCCGACGGCCGCGGGGGAGGAGCGGCCGGCGGCGGCCGGCGCCGGCGCGAGGAGCCGTCGGCGGTGTCGATCGCCCTCACCGTCGTCACGGGCGCGTTCCTCCTGCTGGGCGCGGTCTTCAACGTGCTGCTGCGCGGCCACCCGCCGCAGCTCGCGATCCCCGATCCGCCGTTCATCGGATTCCTGGACTCCTGGGCGACCGAGGTGCTGCACGTCGTGGTGCCCGCGTACCTGCTGGTCGATCTGCTCGTCGGGCCGCCGCGGCGCCGCGTGCCGTGGTGGGCGCTCGGCCTCATGGTCGCCTACCCGCTCGCCTGGACCGGCTACACGATGGCGCGCGGCGAACTCGTGGCGAACCCCGACGGCAGCGCGCCGTTCTGGTATCCGTACGACTTCCTCGATCCGCACGGGGACGGCGGCTGGACCTCGGCGCTGACGTACATCGGCGTGCTGCTCGCCGGGTTCGTCGTCCTCGGCGCGCTCCTCATCCTCGTCAGCCGGTTCCGGACCGGACGGGCATCCGGGCGGGATCCGGCTCGCCGGGCAGGGGGGTCGCGGCAGGATCGGCGCTGAGCCGCGAAGGATGCGGCGGGCCGCCGCCCGGGCCCGCGCCGCCGCGCATCCACTCCTATGCACCACCCGGTGACGGAAGTCAAGGCCCCCTGGGAGAGCTCGCAGACTGCGCGGTCGTCCGCGCATCGCTCGTTAGCGTGGAGGAATGGTCACGCGCTCCTCCATCAGCTCGTTCGTCGCCCTGGTCGTCGCCTGGCTCCTCTCGCGGCGGCTGGTGAGGGCCGTCCTGCTCTACGGCGAGCGGCGCGGGGGGATGCTCGCCGACGCGATCACCTACCGCACGCTCTTCAGCGTCTTCGCCGGGCTGCTGCTCGGCTTCTCGATCGCCGCGCTGTGGATCGTCGGCGACCCGAAGGCGCTGGACGCGCTCGTCTCGGCCGTGGGCGCCGTCATCCCGGGGCTCGTGGGGGAGGGCGGGCTGGTGGACCCCGCCGACCTGCTCGTCCCCGCCGCGCTCACGCTCACCGGGGCGATCTCGCTGGTCGGCCTCGTGGGCGCCGCGATCGGCGCCATCGGATCGCTGCGCTCCGCCCTGCGCGTGCTCGCCGGCACCCTCCACGACGACGTCCTGTGGATCTGGGTGCTGCTGCGCAATCTCGGCCTCGCGCTCGGCATCGGCGCGGCGCTCGTCGCCTCGGCGGGCGTCACCGTGCTCGCCACGGCCGGGGTGGAGGTCGTCGCCGGCTGGTTCGGGCGGACCGAGGACGTCGCGCTCGACGTCCTCGTGCGCATCGTCACCGTCGTCGTGGTCTTCGCGCTCGACGCCGTCATCGTCGCGGCGCTCTTCCGCGTGCTGTCCGGGCTGCAGCCGTCTCCGCGCGACCTGTGGGGCGGCGCGCTGCTGGGCGCACTCGGGCTCACGGTGCTGCAGCAGCTTTCGGGCCTGTTCGTCTCGGGCGCCGGTTCGAACCCGCTGCTTGCCTCGTTCGCCTCGCTCATCGCGCTGCTGCTGTGGCTCAACCTGTCGACGCAGGTGATCCTGATCGCGAGCTCTTACATCGTGACGGCCGTCGAGGACCGCGCCGACCGCTCGCGCGCTCGGGCGGCGACCTTCGCCGAGCGCCGCGTCGCGCAGGCGGAGCGCTCGGTCTCGATCGCCGAGGCCGAGCTCGAGGCGGCGCGCGCCGGCGTCGAGAAGGAGCGCTCCGCGGCCCCCGGGAAGGGGTGAGCGCGCCTCGCGCCGCATTCCGGCGGATGCCGTTCCATCGGTCGGCGAATCCACTTTGCGAGTCGGGCTGAAACGCATTACGGCGATCGCCTTCGGTGCCCCTGGGTTCACGGGTGCAATGCCGGTGATCCCTGCGGTTCCCGAACCTCCGCTCGGCCCTCGCCGCTCGGCACGTCGTGTCCCATATCAGATACCGACCTATTCGTAATTCGATGGTCCGTATCGTCCAGCATCATTTCGAGCAGGCTCGTCTCGATATCCTGCGCGCCGTGCTCGCGAGTCCCGCGACCCGGCTCCCGGCTCCCCGCTCTGACTCGTCGAGGCGTCCGGCGCCGCGCCGGGAGGGGCGAGGCGCCCCGTTCCGCGTGTCGGTCCGCTGGTCGTGATCAGCGCTTTCGTCGGGCGAGGTCGGTCGTGGACGAGAGGGCGCAGTGCTGTTCATTCGGGCGGGCCGATCGGCCGAGTCGAATCCGACGCATTCCCCTCGTGTACTCGAGTCGCGAGCCGGTGAATTCTGCGAGCGACTCGAGGGAGTTCCTCCGGGTCGGTCGATCCTGTCGGCTGGATCGGCGCCGCGACTTCACGGACGCATTCTCGCTCTCCCGCGACGCTCCATTCGGAATGGATTCCGAAGACGTCTCTCGGGGGCGTCGGAGAGAATGCATTGGAATGCGCGGATGAATTGCCGGGACGCGTGCGAAGATGAAT
>Ga0153917_1000639_pt1 | contig 19988 bp, 22 predicted proteins | sample TSFL001MetaG_FD_104695 | JGI IMG/M metagenome (GOLD analysis project Ga0153917, IMG submission 104695) | Attine ant fungus gardens microbial communities from Florida, USA - TSFL001 MetaG | ecosystem: Host-associated > Fungi > Mycelium > Unclassified | place: USA: Florida, Paynes Creek Historic... | reverse complement strand
TATAGTTTTAGCATGTGCAGATGTTTAGGGTATGCGTATGGCTGACATATGCAAATGCCTAGCATGAATATGTTAGGACTATACAGGTTTCTCTCTTTTTCAGCCCAGATCCGAAAAAAGGTAAATTCGGATCTCTGGGAGAGCCGATATGGTGAAAATAAGTTTGCTGTAGTGGGTAAGAATTTCCGTGAGAAGGGGAAAGGGTCTCAGTGCCGTCAGCATAGTTCCGTATGTCACCAGAACCGCAATGGCAGAAAGCATCTGATAGGCACGTTCGTATATAGAGAAGCTGGATGCAAGTGGTCACGTTTATGCGCTTGTAAAGGCTTGCGGTAACTATTAGGTTATGTTCTGTACTGACATCCCGGGTGCGTAAACGCAGATATCAATTTTTGATAGACATGTTAAAAGGAGGTAACAGTGAAGCTATTCCCGAATGGCTCTGAATGGCGTAAATGGGATCTGCATGTTCATACCCCTTCGTCATCACTTGAGAATCAGTATCGGAATGACTGGGAAGCTTATCTTTCTGCAATTGAAGCGTTTGGTGACGAGGTCGCTGTCATGGGAGCGACCGACTACTGCACTATCTCCGGGTATGAGAAGCTGCTCGCATACCGTGCACAGGGCCGGATAGCCAACATTGAGGCCGTTTTTCCTAATATAGAATTTCGCATCACACCTGAAACGCAAAAAGATAAGGGTGTGAATATTCATCTTATTGTCAATCCGGCGGATGCCGGTCACGTTGACAAAATAAAACACGCGCTGGGCCGGCTTCACTTCCGTTACTGCGGGCAGAACTATTCCTGCAGCGATCAGCAGCTGACTGAACTGGGGATTGCGGTAGCAGGGTTGTCCTCTCCCGAGAAAAATCTGCGCGACGGCATTAACCAGTTCAAACCTTCTTTTGACGTCTTTGAAGACTGGCTGAGGAGTGAAACCTGGCTGCGGAACAACGTTATTGTCATTGCATCTAACAGCTCAGGAGACGGAATCTCCGGGCTACGAGACAATGGTCTTCTTGCTGTTCGGCAGAACATCTATCGCCTGGTTGATGCGATTTTTTCTGGTAACCCGCAGGATTGTGAGTACTTTCAGGGACGCGGCAGCGACAGCAGGGCTGAAGTCATCAGTAAATACGGCAAGCTACTCCCCTGCCTTCACGGTTCGGATGCACATGGACTGACTAAAATTTTTCGTCCCGACGGGGATCGTTTTTGCTGGATTAAAGCCGATCCTACTTTTGCGGGATTAAAACAGGTACTGTACGATCACACTCGCGTCAGGATCCAGAAAACGTCCCCCCATACAAAAACGCCTTATCAATATATTAAACACGTCTGCTTTACGGATCGCAGTGGCCATGCACTTTTTTCAGACCAGCCTGTAAACTTCAGTCCCGACCTGAATGCAATCATAGGCGGGAAGTCTTCAGGCAAATCTCTGCTGCTTTACCACATGGCATGCGCCATTAACGCTGATGAGGTTAGCGAGAAAATCAGGATCTCAGGACAAGCCGCCTATGACAACTTTAGCAATCTCGATGTTGAAGTCACATGGGGAAACGGTGAAGTTAGTTCATTACATGGTGACGACTGTCGGCCTGTGACCTACATTCCGCAGCTCTATATCAATCACCTTGCCGAACGTAGCGGTCAGCTTCAGCTAAATCAGCTGGTCGAGGAAATTCTTTATCAGAATAATAATTTCAAGGCTTTCGCGGTTGAGAATACCGCACAGCGGGAAGCGACTATTCGGGTCATAAAAACCAGGATTGATTATCTTACCGAGCTGCGCAAAAAATACAGCGAATGCGGTAAGGAAATGGAGAAGTACGGCACGGAAAAGGCGGTAAGTGATGAAATCCGGCGGCAGGAGGAGAAGATAGCTCAACTGAGGAAGCAGGCATCGTTTACACCGGATGAAGAAAAGCAGTATATGGCACTCAGACTGCGCACGGACAACCTTCAATCCCGTCGGCGCGCGATAGAAGATCTTACTGATGCCAGTAGAAGCCTTAAAGAAAGCCTTTATCGGCATGCCGGTAGCACGATACAAAGCCTTACCGACCAACTCAGGCTGGATATTCCGCTGTCTGAGAATTCCTCTTTTTTGGAGAAAAGCCTTCGTCAGCTGGAGGCCAGTCTTTCAGCTGCTGTCAGTGACTTCATTGGTCGCCACGAGGCCCGTTTTGGCTGCATCCCCGCAAGGCTGAGGCGGATTGATACCGAAAGCGCAGCCAAAAGGGAAACGCTGCTTCCCCTGTCAGTAAAAATTACCGATCAGGAAACGCTCAAAGCATCCATGGCTGCGCTTGAAAAGGAAAGAGAAAAACTCAGACAGCTACAACAGCTCTCTGAACGCCGTCGGTCCATTTTACAGGAAGGTAATGATACAAAAAGCCAGCTCCAGACCGAGTATGCGCGCCTTACTGACCTTTACCAGGCTTACGTGGACGAGCTAAGCAAGCCTGAATATCACCCTGAAGGCGAAATTAGCGTAATTGCTCGCATATCCTTTAATGCTGAGAAGTTTGATCGCTTCACCGGCTGCTTTGACCGGCGAGGGAACATAAACCTCCTGCTCGGCGATCTGGCCAGCCCGAAAGGCGGCTACACATTTTCCGCTGATAGCCATGCGGATACGATCGCAGGCATCTATGACCGCTACAGAAGCGGCGGGGTTGCTCCCGCTCTTCGTAAGGGCATTGAGGATTCCGATATTCTGAGTTATCTCTATGATGACTGCTACCTGATTGATTTTTCTGTCCGTTACCGCAACGACGATATCGTGCAGATGTCGCCAGGCAAACGGGGTCTGGTGCTGCTTAACCTGATCCTTCACCTGAGCAATTCGCGACACCCTATCCTTATTGATCAGCCTGAAGACAATCTCGATAACCGGACGATTTATTCCCAGCTCAATGATTTCGTCAGGCTGCGCAAGGCGGACCGGCAGATCATTATGGTGACGCACAATGCCAACCTCGTCGTGGGAACGGATGCTGAATGCGTGATCGTATCTAACCAGAGTGGGCAGCGCTCGGGCATTGAGAACAGTGAATTCCGGTTTGAATATTATACCGGCTCACTGGAATGCTCGTTCACTTCACAGGACGATTCCGGCCGTCTGCATACCCGGGGTATCAGAGAACACGTTTGTGAAATTCTGGAAGGCGGGATCCAGGCCTTTAAGGAAAGGGAACGCAAGTACGGCCTTTAGACTAAAACAACGCTTCAGTTCTTGCCGTACGCTGGGCATCGGCAAGAACTGACCATATTTCTGCTCTTCTATTATCATCCTGATCCGAACCTCAATAACCCGGAAGGTATCCGGGTCAAAAAGGGCCAGTAAAGATATGGGAACCTAGAGAATGGCGATGGAATTATCATTGCCGATGGTAAGTACCGTCTGACCCTCCTTCACAATCCGGATGAACTCATTTTTTTCGAGGATCCTGATTAACCTGCTGATACCTTTACCACCCCGTGAAACCTTAATCTGCGCCTTAATTTTTTCCGGGGCGATGTAGCTGTTCAGTCCGTCCACCGAGCACAGGGCATAGAAACGCAGATTCCCTGAATGACTCAGGAAATTAGCCTTCCGGTCGGGACTCATCCAGCCTATCATTTCCAGAATGTCATCATAGTGTTTCCTCAGAAGACTGCAGCTGGCTTGCGTACCGTATACTGGTTTGGAGTAATCCGTTTTCCCGGTAACGGGATCGCGTTGGTGAAATTTCCACACAGCTTCATGGTGCGACAGCCGGTTTCTCAGTTCTTTTATCTGAAAGAACGCTTTACAAATATCTGTCCGAGTAAAACCTGCGGGGGCGTTCGGGAACACATGCGAAGTCAGGGCCGGCCAGAGTAATCGATCGCTCTGGTTATCTTCATACATGTCTGTCAGCAGCGTGGTCCAGAACCCAAACGTCAGACCTGAGATAATCCGGTCTGGCGTTGGTTTTTTACCTTCCTTACTAATCTGGGACTTAGCCATGGCTACCTGGTTTTCTTCTGACAGTGTTCGCGCCAGGAGCCTGTTACCCCATCTGTCCACTTTATAGCCTGCAGCATCCTGGCGATCTCTTGGCGTCCTGGCTCGCTGGTAACGTTCAGCCGGACTAATACGTGTATCCCCCATGTATTTAGGGAGACTGGTAACCCAGTTTGCGTTTGTGTCCCACAGGCCTTTCGCCCCGGCAGGCGGGAAAGACTGTATAGCGGTATTCAACGCATTACGGAGCGTGACTTCAAGGCACTGCATGGCGGGGAGTAGAGCCCCTGCCAACGCCTAATTCCAGTGATATGCAGCCATCACCTGAGAGGGTTTGACCTTCAGATTCTTTTTATATATATCCAGCCTTTCTGTCGTTATGTAGCGTTGTACTGTCATTGTTCTTTCCCAGAAAACGTTTGACATACGTGGTATATGTCTGGCCTAATAGTCACATCAAGGCGGAGTCGCCTCCTCTGGAGGTATCTCGCGGAAAAAGTAGTCTGGAAAAGCCATCCTTCGGGGTGGCTTTTCTCGTTTCAGAGTCCGGTTATTGGCAACAGGGATTTCGCGATTCTGATCTCATTAATCTCCTTGTAATACTCCTCCTGCCCGATAACAAACCAGAGAGAAGTATAGAACTGGGCGATGGTCAGTTCGTCCCGTCCGGCCACTTCACAGAACAGAGCCATTATCATCGAAATTCCTTTAGGCAGAAACGGGATCATGCCGTAACGAAGCTGTCGTGCACGAAGCTCGAGATAAGGAATATTATTCATCATTATACGCTTGAGATCGTCTTCATTATTAAGTTCGAGGATACGACAGTATTCCCGGTTATAGATCGGGACAAGATCGCTTTCAAAGCTCTGCGAAGTGATCTCACGTTCAGTCAGTCGGGCAACCTCCTTGTCCATCAAGGCAACCAGTTCGCTGGTACGCACAAAATTTCCCAACAGATCGCCGAATGTGGCTGTCAGTAGCTCAAGCACAAGATCGTTCTTGGATTTACCTGTCAGTCGGGCCTGTTCTGTAATAGCAGCATCGACATCAGCAGGTATTTTTCGCAGCGTCATCACCCGATTTGTTTCTTCCTGGCATTTATCCATTATCTCCCCCATCATCGCAACCATAAATAACATTAGAAATGAACTAGCATCCTTTATCTCACATAAAGCCAGTTAAAGTCAATTAATGTGATTTGCAATCAATTTATAATTATGATGCAAAATATCAGAGTGTGACATTTCATGCTTTATTCTGTTTTCACCTCAGATCCGATTTCTGGTGAAATCAGAGATAGGGGGCTGGAAAATCAGAGCTATCGTGCCAGCGGCCTGACGTTACTGACCGCTGCAATCACGCTATGGAACACGGTATATATAGAAAGAGCGATTGAGTCACTGAAACGCAAGGGTATCCCGATTAACGAGCAACTGATTTCTCATCTTTCTCCCCTCGGCTGGGAACATATCAATCTCAGTGGCGATTACGTCTGGCGGAATAATCTTAAGCTGGGAGCCGGAAAATACCGGTCATTACGGACAGTTAACACCGAACTGTACAAAAGACAGGCTTAGCGTGGGATAATTTCCGTTTTCCACGCGGACCCCTACTAGATAAAATTTAAAGGCATGGACACTAAGTTACATTGGATGCATAGGACATCATTACTTTTATCCAGCGTTCCCCATGAATTTTCAGTATTCCAGCGGTCTTCCTATTTTCATCACGGCAGATAACTTACATGTACATCCAGTCGAAAAAAAAAGAGATATTATTCATTTGTAACTGAATGTCTTTTTGTTGTTAAATTTGAACAAGGAAAGAAATGAATTCATATTTCTACCTGAAGGTTTATATTAAAAACTCAAACCTCACCAGGTATATTTCCCGCAAGATGCGGGGGCGGGTGACATTTTTTAATTCCCATAATCTGCACAGCGGTCTTTTCCGCAAAAACTTCCTGTCCTGTCCTGTCCTGTCCTGGCTTGGCTTGGCGGAAAAACGTTCCGGCCGATGCATGTGGTGCAGCGGTTTCGCGACTGCCGGTACGGCTTCAGCCTCAGGGAGTGGATTTCGCTGGTTATTCCCCTGAGTGGGGAAACCATGCAGGAAATATCCCGCTGTACCGGGTTGAAGCCCCAGGCCCTTTATCAGATCCGGCACAACGCCCTGAAAAAAATCGGAATTAAATCGTACCGCGAATTTTGTGAGCTGTATCTGCGGGGTGAAATACGTACGGAAAACGGCTGCCTTACCCGGAAATAGCCCCGGGAACAGCCGCCCTGATTTTATTCCTTTGATTTTACTCGCGCGGCCACGCCGCGCGCGGGGAGACGTGTATGCATTTTTCAGCTTTCGGCCTGCAGCAGGCCATTCAGAACCGGGAAATCACACTGTTTTATCAGCCCATTGTCTGCGTCGACAGCCACGACGTCGCCGGTTGTTAAGTCCTCGCCCGCTGGCTGCATCCGCAGAAGGGCCTGCAGGGCGCCGGAAATTTTATTCCCGCCATCGAAGCCACCGGCCTCGGTGGAGACCTGCTGCTGACGTTGAACCTGAGCCTGAGCCTGATGATGGCACCGTTTTTTCGCCCGCACCTGCTGGCCCTCTTTATCCGGCTGGAGCAGGCCGGCGTGTCCCACGTTCTGGAAATCACCGAGCGGGAAGATATCCACGCCTTTCCGCAGGCGGCAGCAGTCTTCCGCCTGCTTGCTGTTGAAGGGCTGCGGTTCGCCGTGGACGACTTCGGCACCGGCCATGCCAGCCCGGCGCTGCTGAGCACCTACCGGGCGGCCTTCATCAAGCTTGACAGGAAGTTTATTTCCGACCCCGTCAGCACGGTGGCTGACCGGATGATTGCCCGCACCGTCAGCCTGACCCGGCACCACGGTGCCCGGGTCATTGCCGAAGGTATCGAGACCCCGGAGCAGGACCCAGACCTCCGTCGCGCGGCCCTTCGCCAGGAAACAAGCCTGCTCGTCGGCCAGAAGAAATTGGTTAATTCACATGATAAAGCATAGCATTAGTACTGCTTAGGGAGTTGACGTATCGCCTCCAGCCTCCCATTATCCATCCGTATGTACCCTCCCTTCTCTAGATCCGACAGCACATGATAAATCAGTGTCCTCGATAGTAGTGTCGTTCGTTGGATATACGTCACTACTCCAGCACGTTGCCTCGCGCGGCTATCCTTATGCATCAGAAATTCTAGTAGCTTGCTTCTGATCGCTGTATACGATGCCTTACACACCAGATGTTCATCTCGGTAGATCAATAGCCGGAAATAATGGGCCAGCACCTCGCTAACCTCCTGCCACAACATCCGGCTGGTCAGGATCTCCCGCACCTTATCGACAGGCAGTGTGGCCACCCGAGTTTCCGCTGACAGCCGCACATAGTGCCGCCCAAATGGCTGGAATAACTCCACCAAGCCTATCAGAGCTGGGCCGTTAGTCACCCAAAATGTCATGTCATCGTACTTCCGATACACCTCCACTCGTCCGCTCGTGACCAGCCAGAACGTGTCTCCTCCTGGGGTCAGACGGCGCGGGGCCACTTGACATGGGATGGAGTAAGGGAGTAGCGCATCATACAGAAGGCATAAAACCGCATCCGGGCGCTGCAAATGCTCAGGTTCTAGCGGGCCGGAGGGGAAACTCGGCTCTTGCGGAGTTTTAGATACACCTTGAGGCTCACAATTTGGGAATCCTCTAGCATTTAACCATCTGATTTCAGGCATAATAATCCTCTCCTCCGCCAACTTGGCAGGGCTTAATTTTCATTAATGAGTGAAAAAGGACATAAAATGGAACAGCGTAAATATCTTACCCGCGATGAGATCCAGCGGATTATCTCGGTTGCGTCAGGTAGCGGACACGGGAGTCGCGACGCCTGTCTGTTTAGGTTATGCTTCTGTCACGGTCTGCGGGTTAGCGAGCTGTGCCAGTTAACCCTATCTGACCTCGACATGCATCAACAAGTCATCTATATCCACCGGCTTAAGAAGGGTTTATCGACTACTCACCCTCTAACCCGAGAGGACATCCGGATGCTGAAGCGCTGGCTGACAGATAGGGCAGTTTATCGGGGCGCAAATGAACCTTGGATTTTCCTGTCGCAGAAGGGGGGAGCCCTGAGTCGGCAACAGATCTATCACCTGCTTCGCAAATACGGCGAAGAGGCAGGGCTGGGGATCATCCCGCATCCACATATGCTTCGGCACGCCTGTGGTTATGCTCTGGCAGACCTAGGGGTCGATACGCGTCTTATTCAGGATTACCTAGGTCATCGTAATATTCGCCATACCGTTATTTACACGGCCACTAATGCACAACGATTTTATGGAGTATGGCAGGACTGAGGCAGGAAAAAAATAATCCATTAATGGGTCAAATTGGACCAAACTGTAATTAATTTAGCTGGACTATGTAAAAATACCAATTGAAGTTTCTATACATTTCTGGACAACAACTTAACCATATGATTTTTTTGGTTTTTTTAAATCTTAATCTGTTCTACTTGCTTTCGTTATAGGAGGGGTAAACCTCCTATCTGTAACATTCCCTCGTTTTTTTCCATTTTTATATTTCAAAATATTTCAAAAATAGATATTACCACCAACTATAATTGTTATAACAATATTTATAACCAAAAAAAACCAAAACAAAGTCATTAATTCTGCATTAGTCAAATTGGTCCAAAGTGACAGATTTTCTTAATACGGTCTGTTACAGCTCTGAACAATTAACGGTCCGGTTATATAAGCCGGGTGATACTTTATGGTACTGGAGTCCAAAGATGAAAAAAACACTTATTGCTATTGCAATGGCAGGCAGCTCACTGGTTGGTATTAATGCACACGCTTATGATGGTCAGGTTCACTTCACTGGTAATATTACGGCTGATGCCTGTACTGTTAATGATGGTTCAGGTGATCCGATTGAAGTTGCACTTGGTACCGTTTCCCAGAGTTCATTTACAGCTGATGGCGACAAGTCTGATCCGACTAAATTCTCAATCGCCCTGACGGAATGCCCGGCGACCCTGACCAGTGCATCGATCAAATTCGATGGTACTGCTGACGCCAATAACGGCAATGTTCTGGCACTGGATTCCGACTCTACCGGTAAAGGTGTGGGTATTGAAATCAGCGAAGCTGACGGGACCCAACTGCCATTATATACCGCGTCTAAAGCTGTAACCATTACGTCTGGTGCGGCTAACTTTGACTTTATCGGCCGCTATATCGCTACTGACTATGCAAATCTGGCAGCAGGTACTGCAAACGGAACCTCTGATTTCACCGTTGCATATAACTAATGCACAGGCGCATTCGCGCCATGTTTCTTCAGTCTGGCATTAAATAATACCGCGCTCCTCGGGGGCGCGGTATCTGATGATTAACAGTCAGGATACAGCTGTTTATTTAAGTGCGACAAATTTCCGGGAAATTGTATTTCATTCGATGGCCCTAATTAATTCAAAAAATTCATTCTCCCCCGGAAGTAATATGCATGAGAAACATCTGTCTCGTGATGTTTATTTATGGCCGGCTGAACGTAATGTTCTAATGCCGGTCCGGACAGCAACTGAAAATAACAGGATCAGCCGATGAAAATATGGTCAGCAACGGGTTGGGCTCTTCTGGCAATGACCGTCTGGGCGGGCAGCGCACAGGCAGGCGTGACGGTGGGCGGCACCCGGGTGATATACGACGGCAGTAAGCGAGAAGGCACCCTCTCGGTGCGTAACCCGGACAAACGTGCCTTCCTCATTCAGGCATGGATAGACAGCAATGGACCGGAGGGACAAGAAAAAAACACTCCCAAACCGCCATTCGTGCTGACACCGCCACTATACCGTCTTGATCCAAACGCGGAGAACATCATGCGTATCATTCGTACAGGCGGCAGCATGCCGGAAGATCGTGAGTCGGTGTTCTGGGTCAATGTCAAGTCTATCCCGTCCATGCCGGAAACCTCTAAAAACGTCCTGCAGATTGCTGTCAAGACGCGGATTAAGTTGTTTTACCGCCCGGCCGGGTTGAAGGCCCCAGAGAATGACACCTGGAAACAGTTGTCATTCAGCCGCACTGGGACGCAATTGACGGTGACCAACCCTACACCGTATTACGTGTCCTTCAGCAGCATAAAAGTAGGCATCACCCCGTTGACCCAGACCTTCATGATGGTGGCCCCTAAAGGCAGCGCGCAGTTTGCCCTTCCGGCAGCAGCCAGCGGAAGCCAGGTTAGCTGGAAGGCCATTAACGACTATGGCGGTGAGACGCCGGAACAGACATCTCCACTGCGCTGAGACGTCGAACTGTAGACACCCCCCCTCGAGGTCACGGGGGGGCATGCGCCACTCTCCGAACACACTGTACGCAGAATAAAAAAGAGCGACAAATACGATGATTGCAGACCATATCCCAGTATCTCCCGCCGAAGGGAGGCCTGTATCACCCCGGCGCCTGACGCCGGTTGCCGTTGCCGTCACCCTGCTGCTGTCTTCACAGGTGCAGGCCGCGGAAGTCTTTAACGTACATGCCCTGGAACTGGATAACCAGACCGTGGCCCCCGGCAGCTTGTCCAGCTTTGAATCAGGCAATCAGGCGCCAGGTACCTACCATGCTGATATCTATATCAACGGTCTGGAGCAGGAAACTCGGGATGTAACATTTGTAGCCGGTCCGGACGGCAAACTGCAGCCGCAGCTGACGGTTAGTGATTTGGCACGTTATGGCGTGATGGTGAAATCCATCCCATCCCTAAGCAATGTGCCGGCCGAGACGGTGCTGGTCCCGCTGGAGAAGTACATTCCCGAGGGTAGTACGGACTTCAACTTTAATCAGCAGAAGCTGCTGCTCTCTGTACCGCAGGCCAGTATGGGACTCGCAGCGCAGGGGGCTGTTGACCCTAAATACTGGGACGAGGGAATCCCCGCCCTTATGAGTAGCTACAGCTTTACCGGAGCCAACACCTGGCAGGACGAAGGCGGGCGGGACGACAGCTACTTCCTGAACTTGCGCAGCGGAGCCAACCTCGGAGGCTGGCGCCTACGTAACTACAGTACTTGGAACTACACGCGGAACTCCGGGAATGACAACAGCTACGGCAGCAGCGGTTCGGAAAGTCACTGGAACTCCATCAACACCTACGTGCAGCACGACGTGGCGGCCCTGAAGGGGCAGTTCACCGCTGGTGATAGCTACACCCCGTCTGACGTGTTTGACAGCGTGCAGTTCCGCGGAGCTCAGCTGGCGTCTGATGACAACATGCTACCGGACAGCCTGCGCGGATTTGCACCGACCGTCAAGGGTATCGCCAACAGCAACGCACAAGTAACAATTAAGCAGAACGGCAGCGTCATTTACCAGACCTACGTACCACCGGGCCCATTCAGCATCAACGATCTGTACCCGACCTCCGCGAGCGGTGACCTGCAAGTGACGGTGAAGGAAGCCGATGGCTCGGAGCGAAGCTTCGTACAGCCGTTTGCGAACGTTCCGGTCATGCAGCGTGAGGGGCGACTCAAGTACGCCATGACACTCGGGAAATACCGCTCCCAAAGTGACCACGAGGACGAGCCGAACTTCGGTCAGGGAACCATAATTTATGGTCTGCCGCATGACATGACGCTGTACGGCGGGACCCAGAATGCGCAGCACTATGACGCCCTGGCCGGCGGGGTGGGCTTCGGACTCGGCGAACTTGGATCCATCTCAGTGGATATGACGCAGGCATGGACCGACCTGCAGAACGGTAATGACAAACAGGGGCAATCCTATCGCTTTCAGTACTCAAAAGATATTCAGGCGACGGACTCCACCGTGACACTGGCTGGCTATCGCTACTCAACTGAAGGGTTCTACACCTTCCAGGAAGCGCTGGACTATCAGGCATATGACGAAGGGTATTACGACACTGATCTGCAGTATAACAAGCGCAGCAAGGTGCAGGTGGACCTGACGCAGAATCTGATGGGAGGAGACTGGGGCACATTGTCGTTCTCAGGTTACCAGCAGGATTACTGGAATGAGGACGGGTACGAGCGCAACCTGAACGTCAGCTACAACAACTCCTGGAATGGTATCAGCTGGAGCCTGATGTTTACTTATACAGAGGCGGCCGGCATGGAGCAGGACAACAACCAGCAGTATGCACTGAACGTGAGTATTCCTCTGTCTAAATGGCTGCCAAATGCCTACGTCAATAACAGCATGACCGTGGATAAACACGGACAGACGCATAACCAAGTGGGGCTGAATGGCACTGCCCTAGCGGACAACAACCTCTCGTACAGCGTGGCAGAAGGGTATGACAACCACGGCGGCGGCAACAGCGGCATGGTAAGCAGCGACTACAAGGGTACTTACGGCGAAGTCAATGCAGGATACAACTACAACAAGGACTCAAAGCAGATGAACTATGGTCTGCAGGGGTCGCTGATAGCGCATGAGCACGGTCTGACCCTATCCCAGCCAGTGAGTGACATGGCGGCGATGGCGCTGGTCCGAGCACCGGGTGCTGACGGGGCGAAGGTGCAGAATAATACCGGGGTGTACACCGACTGGCGCGGGTATACCGTGGTGCCGTACCTAAGTCCGTACCGCCGCACGCGTGTGGCGCTGGACCCGGGTACCCTGAAAGAAGGTGTGGATATGGATCAGAACGTACAGCAGGTGGTGCCGACTGCGGGGGCGCTGGTTCTGGCGGACTTTAAAACCCGTGTGGGGGCGCGTGTACTGATGACGCTGATGCAGGGCGGGAAGCCAGTGCCGTTTGGGGCAACAGTGTCACTGGGTGATGAGGGTGACAACACCGGCATTGTGGGTGACGGCGGTCAAGTGTACCTGAGCGGGGTACCGCAGAACGGGAGCTTGACGGCGAAATGGGGCAACGGGGCGACGGAGCAGTGTCATGCGACGTTCACTCTGTCGAGTGAGCAAGAGAACAACACTAACGGCCAGGCGGCGGGCGTAATCCCTGCTGTGGCAAGCTGCGGCTGAGGAGACGAGCTATGAGCAAGATCATAAAAAAATTAATTACTCTATCGCTGTTTATTTTTCTTATTTTTATAAAAGAAAATATTGCATTGGCAGGTTACGGATGCGCATCCGGTGGGAAGGCGAATACACTGACCCTTAATTTTGGGACTATCACTGTCGATGCCAGTGCTCCGGTAGGTTCAGTGCTTGCTGAGAAAACAGTATCAAATATGACAAGTTCACCAGGTTTCCCATGCACCCCACCCGAGTTAGTATCTTTTAATATGCTTTATGGGACTTATTATGGCGGACCATCAGGCTATGTTTATAAAACAAATGTACCAGGTGTTGGTATACAAGGTAAATACTCATTTAATGATGCAAACGTGTTTTGGACTGGTTATTTTAATAGTAACGGGAATGGAGCTGGGCCAACAAGTGGCTTTCGTACTCTTGTCAATTTAGGAGACACTACCTGGCAATTAATTAAAATTGGCGATATGGAGTCAGGACTATTAGAGCCAGGAAGTCTGGCTACCGCTGACGCAGGGGTTATCCTTGGATATTATAATATTGCAGCCAGTAATATTGTATTACCAACCTGCGACGTCCAGTCGTCGCAGCTCAACGTATCCCTAGGCACCTGGCAGACCAGCGATTTCACCGGCCCCGGCTCCACCAGTGACACGGTCCCGATTGGCCTGAAGCTCAGTTGCCCGTCCACCGGGACTCGCGTCAGAGTCACCATCACAGCCGATGCTGACACCTCTCAGGCTGGCACCCTGAAAATTAATGCTGGCAGCGGTACCGCCACCGGGGTCGGAATACAAATGCTGAATAAGAGCGGTAACCCGCTGCAGCTCAATAAGCAGTTTCAGGTTTCGTCTTCAGCCGCTGGCAACTTTAACCCTGGCTGGAATGCGCGCTATATCCAGACCGGCAGCACCGTTACTGCCGGCAAAGCCAACGGCGACGCCACCGCCACTTTTAACTATAACTGACCGGGAGACAGGAACATGTTCCTCCTTTGCTCACAGGCCGTGCCGGGCTCCCGGCACCGGGTCGCGCTATTCCTCGCCCTCAGCCTCGGCTACCACGCTGGGGCAGCCATGGCCGACAGTGCACAGATTAACTTTACTGGCGAGATTCAGCAGGCGGGGTGTACCGTCGAAAGCCCGACTGATGTGACAGTGACCATGGGGAGCTGGTTCTCCACCGAGTTCAAAGGACCCGGCACAACCACCTCCAAGATCGCCATTCCCCTGACTCTCGACTGTTCCGCAGGAGCACGCGTCACCGCCCTCATCACCGGAGATGCAGCTCTCTCTCAGCCTGGCACCATTAACGTTGTGTCCCGCGGCAGCGGCACCGCCGCCACTGGCGTGGGTGTACAACTGGTCGACGGCAACAGCACCCCACTAAACATTAATACCAGTTTTGTGGTTGCTAATTCGGCCACGGGCGGCACCTTTCTGCCCAACTGGTATGCCCGTTACATCCAGACCGACGATACAGTGGAGGCCGGGATGGCCGACGCCATCGCCGTGCTGACTTTGAGCTATCAGTAGGAGCCAGGAGCAATGACCATGTCTATCTCTCTTTTTTCAGGTCAGTCACCGCTGGCGTCAGTCCTGCTATTCGGTCTCCTGGCCGGAGGTCTGGCCCGGGCAGACCAAGTCAATCTGACGTTTAACGGCAATGTCATTAGCCCGAGTTGCACCATCGATGCCGGCTCGACGGACATTCCGGTCTCCCTGGGCACCGTCGCCGCCACTACTTTTATAAAAGCTGGTGATCGGGCATCACCTACGTTGTTCCCAATCAAACTTGGCAGCTGTCCGAGCGGGACGCGGGCCGCCTCTGTCACCTTTGACGGCACCGCGGATGATACCGACACGACCCTGCTCGCCCTGGATGATGGCGGGGCCGTGGGTGTGGCCATTGAGCTTGCGGACATCACTGGAAAAAAAATTGACATCAAAAAGGCATCGGATTGGTACGGACTGGTGACTTCCGGGGACAACATTCTGACCTTCCAGGCCCGCTATGTCGCCACCCGTATCCCGGTGGAGGCCGGGAAGGCTAATGCCACCGCCCAATTTACTGTGAACTACCAGTAACGATGATGTTCATCCGCTTTAGCGAACTCACCGGCGTGCCTGTCGGGTGATATCGCCACACCAGGGAGTAATTTAAGGACCGGCGCCCAGGACGGGCGTGTACAGGGATGTTTTCTTACCGTGCTGCTTTTTAATTCCGCCTGTCCGGGAGGGACAGCCTGCAGCCGGCGTTCAGGTCCGGCCAATTCTGGCCGGCATGGCACATAATTATCCGGAGTATTAAACATGAAACTATCCGTTACCTGCGCAGCCCTTGCTTTCACCGGTGTACTGTCTGCCCAGGGCCTCGCAGCAGAAGGTAAAGTGCATTTTAGCGGCAATATTACTGCTGAAAGCTGCACTATTAACAGCAGTGACATAAACCAGACCGTGGAGCTCGGTACCGTGACATCCGCCTTATTCGACGCAGCGGGGGATAAATCTAATGCAGTGGACTTCAGCATCAACATGACCGGCTGCCCGGCAACAGTGGCCAGTGTCCAGACCAAGTTTGATGGCGTACCTGACCCAGATAATACCGATCTGCTGGCCCTGGACTCTGCCTCAACAGCAAGCGCTGTGGGTATCGGGCTGGAAGAGACGGACGGGACCCCTATCCCACTCCATACTGCCAGCCGTGAAGTTACGGTCGAGAGCGATACCCATGCGGCCACCCTGACCTATCAGGCCCGCTATGTGGCCACTGCCGCCCAAGTCTCACCGGGAACCGCAAACGGCGTCACCCAGTTCTCTCTAAATTATAACTGAATTCAGGTTCATTGCCGCTGGAACCTCTGAACAAGGAATATCGTTATGAAAGCGCCGAGATTGTCTGAAACCCCGCTCATAATTTCAACCGACATTGCCGATGTCGTCCTCCTGACACTCAGTATGGCCGGTCGCAGTACGGGGCTGGACGTTGCACGCCTCAGCGGACTGTCGTGCCGAGACGTCATAGCGGCGCTGACCTCGCTTGCACGTGAAGGGCGGGTCATTCAGCTCAACGGATTCTGGGCATTGTCAGAGGGGAAGACCCAAACAAAACTGACGGATGGCAAGCGTCCGAGAGTCTGCCGTCGTCCGGCGAAATGATCGTTTGGCAACCAGCCTGGTTTTTTTACAGGTTTTGAGGCTGTCCGATTTTAAGTTGCTGTATAGGCACTGGTTATGGGTCTGCATGCCGGCAGAGTTTATGGTTGCCACTCTCCTGTGGGTGTAACAGACAGGGATACTTCATGAATACAACAACGGTGCCTGACATCGTAATGGATAAAAAATGAACGGATTTGAGTTTTTCCCGCAGCTACATGATGCCCTTTACTGGCTGAAAAGCCATGAGGACTTACTCCTGGTGTATATCTGTAATGCAGTCGTCTCCGTAGTCATATTGCTTTTCGGTCGCCTGCTGGCCCGTTTGCTGGCTCGTGCCAGTGAGAAGGTGCTGGAGCGCCGCGGGGTGGATATCACTATCGTGCAATTTTTTGCCGCACTAGTGCGCTACGCCATTATGGTGTTCGCCATTATTGCCGCCCTTGGCCGTCTGGGCATCGAAACTTCCTCCATTATCACCGTCCTGGGGGCCGCAGGTCTCGCCGTGGGGTTGGCCCTTCAGGGCTCACTAGCCAACTTTGCCGCTGGCTTCATGCTGGTGACCCTGCGCCCGTTCCGGGTTGGAGAAATGGTGCAGACCGGGTGCATTACCGGGGTGGTGGAGAAAGTGCATATTTTCTCCACCACTATCCTGACCGCTGATCGCAAGGAAGTCGTTATCCCTAACGGAAAGGTCATTGCAGATCCGGTTATCAATTTCTCTCGACATCCATGGCGTCGTATCGACCTGACAATCGGCGTGGGCTATGCCAACCGTATCTGCGATGTAAAGTCAGTGATCCACACTGTAATTATGGACGACCGACGAATAGACCCCTCACGCGGCATTACTGTTCGTTTGGCCGAGTTGGCGGCCTCGTCGCTTAACTTCACCGTCCGGGTGTGGGTGCGCAATGCAGACTATTTTGACGTTATGTTTGACCTGCTTGAGCAGATAAAAGAGGCACTAGATGAGAATAATATCGATATACCGTTCCCGAAGATGGACGTGCATCTGACAAATATCGCTGCGATTCCTGAGGCGGCGCCTGGTCATGCACATAATTTCCCGGGCTACGGCCCGGGGCGAATCGCCTGACTCATGCGTCGTCGCTCTTCGACTGGCGAGCCGCTTCCGACATTCTCCGCCCGGGAGCGGTCAGCCACGCTACTTCAAGAATCATACATGAGTGAAGGAGCTATGGATACACGAATCCTGCTTCATACGGTAGGTGTCGAATTGGGCTATGACGTCAATCTCATTGCCGGTGATGACGGTGAGGTGGTGATGATCACTCTCTGTCGAGGGACAGGGGAGTGTCGAATTTTCTCGGGATCGTCATGCGTAGATGAGATGCTGCGTTACCTGTGGGCAGAAGCAAGTAGCCACCAGCTCACCCTTCGAACAGTCCGACTGAAGGCATTAGGCAGACATTCGGCCACCTGAATGTCTTCAGCAGGGCCGTCCGGATAAGGATGACCATTCTGATACAAAACTATGAAAAGACAAAGCGAGGTATCTGTGTCCTTTGATTATAAATCCACACAGCAGGTATTATACGTCCAGCTGAATAACTTCCCGCGCAACGTTTGTACCGGTTACGGTCAGTTGAATGGCGGAGGCAAGGTATATTTGCCGGATGGTTCCCTCATCATGTACTTGGCGGTAGATATGGAATACATCACCGACCCGGAATCGCAAATTACGGCTAATCACAGTCTGACGTTTGGCGAAATGCCGTGTGACAGTGCAGGAAATAACCTTTTGAAAGGATACTGGTTCAGTACAGTAGATGGTTATATGTCATCCGAGAAGATATACGTCATGTTGCACATGGCGAAGGAACCCTCTCACCGGGTGAACCTGACTACGGGTGTACTGACTGATGACAACCATGATAATAACTACCTGCGTAAAGTAGTACTCTCCTATATGATAGCGGAGAAGCCCTGATAGTAAGGCCGGGCCAGCTGCCCGGCCTTACTATCACGACGGGAGAGGACGGGTATGATCACAGTTCCGTAGGTAACGGAAAAATTGATATGCCAGACAGTATCATCTCAGAACACCGTATCCAACATTCAACAATAAGGACCGACAAAACAGCATCACGGACCTCGATACAGTTTTATCTGGGTAGCAAGATGTGTTTCCCATATTCTATGGTTTTATCTTTATGAACTGTTGCTATTAATCTGTAGAAACCGCATTTCTTAAATTAAGGAGAATGCCATTCTCAATCAACTCACCTTCACAGCAGGTATCAATGTACACTGTCAGTAATACGCTTTTGATACGACCATAGCTTTAATTCATTGCTCGGCATTATTGTTTTAATAGCATTTACCTACATTAACCGACTCTGTAAAGAGAACTAAATATATATCCCAGCCTGTCGGTTTCTCGGTTATGTACCAGATGATCCATCGCCTGGGATGACTCAACAATTTCAAGCCGTAATGCCTGCTCCAAAATTGAGTCGAACTCTCCTGATTATGGCATTTTATGGTCTTCTGATAAAACCAGGTTTTATTTCCTATGAAGACATTGAGGATGCCCGCTGGTTGCCTGAGGAGGAAGAGTATGGGATCCCTGCACTCCCATGTAACCCAGATAAACTGTGCAACCATCCCAAAAGCTGGTTCAAGCGATAACACGGAATGAAGGAAAAGCATATGGATGTGAAACCAGAGAATGCAATCCGTTTGCTGCGTAACAGGGATGTTTCCATCCTTGAGGATTATATTCAACGGGAGGTATTATCATTATTCAATAATGATAATACAAAACCTTCTCAAAATGTCAGGGTTATACTCGCTCTGAATATTCAGACATGTAGTATGGTATTAAAGAAACCTGAACTGCAGTCGCTAGCAATGGATATCCTGTTTGGTTCTAATAAGAAATATATAATCGAAACGCTTGACCACGTTAAAAAGCTTCTTCTGGATTATACTGATTGAATCCCCACCCTAAATATTAGGGGTTCTACCAGTTAGGCGGAGACACTTCACCACAAGAATATTCTTAGACGCGTTTATATCGCGGTCATGCGGTGTTCCTTACTAATCGCAGGTAGGAGGGTTTTAGCGAAAATGCTGCGCTCCCCTTCCTGAAAATACCTGACGGCTGACTTTGACAGGAGCGATTCCACACCCAACGCCTCAACCCGGTACCAGCTGTCACTGAGCACAAGGTCAAGAGCCAGCAGAATAGTGCTTTTCCCGGACTCATTGTCCCCAACCAGAATATTACGGTCATTGCTGAAGCGCAGGTTCAGTTCCGGAAACTTTTTAAAGTTTTGCAGCATCAGCCGCGTGATCAGGGGCATCTTTTATTCCTTTATATACCGCTGTCTGAAAAAGTGGCCGTCAGCGCCAGACCGCCTGTTTTGTTTTACAGCGTTATCTTATCCAGTCTTCCAGCATCAGGCCCGGCACCCGCTCAAACTCCCGCACATTATTTGTCACCAGCACCGCGCCTGCTCCAGGCGCTTCAGTACGGCTTCTGGCTGCTCGCGCATGATGAACGAGCAGATGTTCGTGTCGAGCATATAGATCCTGTTCACAGGTTTACCCGTCCTTCATCGCTGACAACATCCTCGCGCTCCGCCATAAAGTCCGGGTCAGCTTTTTCGAGCTGCGCGAACGAGCCCCAGGTCGGCCGGACGGGACGCAGGATGATGCTGTCCCCTTCCCGGACGATCTCCAGCTCGCTCACCCCCTCAAAATCCAGATCGCGGGGCAGACGGATGGCGCGGTTGTTGCCGTTTTTAAATATCGATACGGTTCTCATTATTTCCTCCTGG
>Ga0153917_1000637_pt1 | contig 20063 bp, 18 predicted proteins | sample TSFL001MetaG_FD_104695 | JGI IMG/M metagenome (GOLD analysis project Ga0153917, IMG submission 104695) | Attine ant fungus gardens microbial communities from Florida, USA - TSFL001 MetaG | ecosystem: Host-associated > Fungi > Mycelium > Unclassified | place: USA: Florida, Paynes Creek Historic... | reverse complement strand
GGCCGGACGTGAGCGGGGGCGGAGACATTCCTCCACTGCCTACCATCCGGCGTGGCTCAGGCGCTTCGAACGGGCGCTGGACCGCGCGAGCAGTGCGCGGTGAGCGCTCCGTCGATGAGGATCTGATGCGTGGTCGGCCGCCCTCGCGTTATACGGGCCCGGGACCGCTGTGCCGAGCCGCCTCCGCCGCCGCGAGCGGGAAGCGGGCCACGACGCGCCAGTCGTCGGGCGTCGGCCCGGTCTCGGCGGAGCCGCCGAGCTCCTCCGCGCGCTCGTGATGGAGCGGATGTCCGCTCCCGGCTCGAACGAGTCGGGTGGGCGACCGTCGTCGGCCACGTCGACGACGAGGGCGCCGTCCTCCGCCGAGACCTCGATCGTCACGGCGCCCGCTTGAAGCGCGGCCGGATTCGAGGGGGCCTCGCGGGCGGGTGCGCAGCGACGGATGTAATACTCCTCCTACGTAGGAGGAGAGACGCATGCGACTCAACAGCAAGGGTCAGGTGACCATCCCGGCGCCCCTGCGCCACCGATTCGGGTTCGCGGAGGGGGACGAGGTCGACGTGGTGGTGGACGGGGACGCCCTGCGCATCGTGCACGCCGCCCCCGGGGACACGCGGGGGGACCGGCTCATTGCACGAATGCGCGGACGAGCGAGTGCTGCTCGCACCACCGATGAACTGATGGCGCTGCTGCGCGATGAGTGAGGCGACGCTGGTCGACACCAATGTGCTGCTCGACGTGCTCGTGGACGATCCCGCCTGGGCGCGATGGTCGAGCAACGCCCTGCGCGACGCGGCGAATCAGGGCCCGCTGGTGATCAATCCGATCATCTACGCGGAGGTGTCGATCGGATTCGACAGCGTGGAAGCGCTCGAGGACGCGATGCCGACGAGCTTCTTCCTCCGAGAGGAACTGCCGTGGGCGGCCGGGTTCCTCGCGGGGAAGGCGTTCGTGAGGTATCGCCGCGGGGGAGGGGCGCGCAGGAGCCCTCTTGCCGACTTCTACATCGGGGCCCACGCGGCCGTCACCGGGCACCGCTTGCTGACGCGGGATCGAGGGCGCTACTCGACGTACTTCCCCACGGTCCGACTGATCTCGCCGTGACGACGAAGCGGGCTCTTCCTGCGTTGTCGACGGGAACGGCCCGCCCTACTCGGCCACCGCGAGCGGGAAGCGGGCCACGACCCGCCAGCCGTCCGGCGCGGGCCCGGCCTCGGCGGTGCCGCCGAGCTCCTCCGCGCGCTCGTGGATGGAGCGGATGCCCGCGCCGGCCTCGAACGACGACGGAGGGCGTCCGTCGTCGGCCACCGCGACCACGAGCACGCCGTCCTCCGCCGTGAGGCGCACCGTCACCGTCGTCGCGGTCGAGTGGCGGCGCGCGTTCGTCACCGCCTCCATCGACACCCGATACGCCGCGAGCTCCACCGCGGGGGTGAGCGGCGGCAGCTCGTCGGCGACGACCTCGAGGCTCGGCGCTCCGTCGCCCCGCTCCTCCCGCAGCGCGCTCGCGAGACCTCGGTCGAGCGCGACGGGCCGCAGGCCGTAGACGACGCGGCGCACGTCGTCGAGCGCCGCGCCGACGTCGCGGCGGGCGAGCGCCAGCGTCTCGCGCGCCCGGCCCGGCTCCGCGTCGACGAGGTTCGCGGCCGCGTCGATCCGCATCGCGGCGCCCGTGAGCACGGGGCCGAGGCCGTCGTGCAGGTCGCGGTGGAGCAGTTGCCGCTCCCGCTCCCGCGCCTCGATCGACTGGGCGCGGGCCCGGCGCAGATCGGCCAGGAGCCGCTGCTCGCGAAGGACGGCGGCGATCGCCGGCACGACGAGCTCGAGGGCCCGGCGGTCTGCGGGATGCAGTCTCCGCTCGCCCGCGCGGAGGGTCACGACGAGGGTCGTCTCGTCGTCGACCGCGAGCGGAACGCGCATCGGATCCGGCGGCTCGACGCCGGCATCCGCTCGAACGCCCTCAGTGTCGCGCAGCAGGACGCGGGGGAAGCGCAGGCCGCGGCGCACCTCGGCGAGCACGCCGTCCAGACCCGCTGCCGACCGCGTCGTCGCGATCGTGCGGGCCGGGTCGTCGCGCACGCCGAACAGCGCGCGGCCGACGAGCCGCTGCAGCAGCCTCCGCAGCGGATCGAACAGCAGCGCCACCGCGATCGCCGCGAGGACGGCGACCGCGCGGTCGGCGTCGGGCGGCACGATCAGGGCGAGCGCGGCGACGATCCCCGCGTACAGGGCCACGACGAGCGAGACCAGCACGCCGTACAGCAGCGTTCTCGAGAGCACGACCCGGATGTCGAGCAGGCCGTGGCGGATGATCGCGATGGCGATCGCCACGGGGATGAGCACGGTGCTCAGCAGCAGGAGGATCGGCCCGTCTCCCGTGACCCACCGCTGCAGGTTGATCGCGAGCATGCCGAGGAGGGCCAGGAGGAGCCACAGCAGCTGCCGTCGCACCCGCTCGTCCCCGCGCGCGTACCGCACGACGAGCGCGGCCACGACGATCGGCACCGCGGGCAGCGACATGACGCTCTGGATGCCGTCGAGAACCTCCGACGGAAGCCCCTCCACCGCGAACAGCGGACGCGACGCCGGCTCCCCCGGCACGACGTCGACCGGCGTGATCATGCTGATCGCGAATCCGTAGGCGCCGCCGAGCACGAGGTACGCGGCGGCCGGCCGCCAGCGGGCGCTCGGCAACCGCCCGTCCGGGAACAGCAGCAGGGCGAGCATCGCGAGGCTCGGCAGCCCCAGCCCCCAGGCCCCCAGGAACAGGCCGGCGAGCAGTCGGGTGAGCGGGGTCGGCCAGCCGAGCGAGATGCCGAGGATGCCGAGGGGCGCGAGCGCCGCCGAGACGAGGTGGCCGAGGCCCGCGGCCGAGAACACCGGACCGACGGCGTTGCGCGGCCGGAACCAGCCGATCATCACGCCCGAGCCGACGAGCGCGAGGCCGACGACGGCGTTCGTGAGCGTGTAGCTGCCCACGTAGGCCTGCCAACCCCAGCCGAGCGCGATCGCGGCGCTCGCCGACGTCGCGGCGAGCGCCGCGGCGACCGCGCCGACGACGAGCACCCAACGACGCCGCGGCTTGCGGCTGTGCGCATCCATGCCTCGATTGTGGACGCGATGCGGCCGCCCGCCCAGGGGCGCGATCCCGGGGCGGGAGGGGGCGCGATCCCGGGATGCGCGGCGGATCTCCCGGCTCGAGGGGCGTCGAGCCCCGCGCGGCGGGCGTGCCGCGCGCCGACGCTGGAGACGTCCGACCGAACCGGCCGGAGAACGGAAGGAAGGCTCCCATGTCCATCACCACGACCACTCCGACCGGCTCGCGATCCGGCCTGCTCCGCGGCGGCCTCGTCCTGGCGACGGCGCTCGCGGCGCTCGACCTCGCAGGCGGCATCGCGACGATGGCGAACTCCGACGCCTTCGGCCTCGCGGTCGCCGTCGGCATGATCGCGCTCGCCGTCGTCACGCTCGTCCTCGTCGTCCTCGCCTGGCGCGGCAGCCGCCGCGCCGCCGCGGGCGCCGCAGTCGCCCGCGTGGTCGCGTCCCTCGCGGGGATCCCGGCGTTCCTCCTCCCGGAGGCGCCCGCGTTCCTCGTCGTCCTCGCGGCGGCCGGCATCGTCCTCGCGCTCGTCTGCGCGGCGCTCGTCGCCGCCGGCCTGCGGCGTCGGTCATGACCGGCGTCGACGAGCGGAAGGCCTCCGCTCGGGCGGGTCGGCTCGTTCGCGTGCGCGACACCCGGCCCGGCGCACGCGCGCTCGCCGCCGTGCTCATGCCGATCGGGCCCGCCATGGCCGCCGTCGTCCGATTCTTCGCGCAGGACGACGCGCACGTCGGCGAGCGTCTGGCCTCCGACCCGGCGAGTCAGGCGTGGCTCGCCGTCCCCGGCTGGATCATCCTGTTCACGCTCGTGCCCGGCGTCTACGCGGCGCTGCGCCTGACCCGTCGGCGCAGCCCCGTGCTGACGCTCTGGACCGGAGCGCTGCTCGTGCCCGCCTACCTCGGCATGACCGCGCTCGGCGCCGTCGACGCGGCCGCCTACGCGGGCCTCGCGATCGGGCTCCCGCCGCAGACCGCCTCCGCGCTCGCCACGGCCGCCTTCGGCGCGCCCACCGTCGCGCTGCCCGTGCTCGTGTTCGTGGTCGGCCACATCACGGGGACCGTGCTGCTGGGCGTCCTGGTCGTGCGGGCCCGGCTGCTGCCGGTCGGCTGGGGCGTCGCCATCGCGCTCTCGCAGCCCGTCCACCTGGTCGCGACGATCCTGGGGCTGCCCTGGCTCGACCTCATCGGCTGGGGGACGACGGCCGCCGGCATGGCGGCGCTCGCCCGGGTCGCGCTGCGCACCCCGGACGACGAGTGGGACCTGCCGCCGCTGCCGCCGACGAGGTGACCGGCCGGCCCCACCGGTCAGGACAGGCGGCCCAGGCCCGCCTCCCGCGCCGTCACGATCGCCTCCGCGCGCGTCGCGACGCCGAGCTTGGCGAAGATCGCCGAGACGTGGTTGCCGACGGTCTTCGGCGAGATCGAGAGGCGCCGGGCGATCGCGGCGTTCGACAGGCCGCGCGCGACGAGGTCGGTCACCTCGCGCTCGCGGTCGGTGAGCCGGGGGAGCGGTGGCGCGGATGCCGGCGGCGAGGCGGAGCGGCGCAGGACGCGTTCGGCGACGTCACGGCTGAAGATCGCCTCGCCGGCCGCCACGGCGCGCACGGCGCGCTCGATCTCCTCTTGCTCGGCGCCCTTGAGCAGGTAGCCGCGCGCGCCCGCGGCGAGCGCGTCGGCGATGAGGGCGTCCTCGTCGAACATCGTGAGCACGAGCACGGCGGTGCCGGGGAAGCCGGCCGCGATGCGCCGCGTCGCCTCGACGCCGTCCATGCCCGGCATCCTGAGGTCCATGACGACGACGTCGGGATGCAGCAGGGCGGTCTCTCGCACGGCGGCGGCGCCGTCGGCGGCCTGCCCCACGACCTCGACTCCGGCGAGCGTTTCGAGCAGCGCCACGAGTCCGCCGCGCACCACGGGATGGTCGTCGGCGAGCAGCACCCGGATCGTCATGGATCGATTGTGCCGTCGGGCGAGTCGCAGGCATAGGGCCTCGGCTCCGAGCCTCGTCGGGAGGTCCGGCCGGTGCCGAGATCGTTGCGCGCCGTTGCGCCGTTGCGCCGTTGCGCCGTTGCGCCGTTGGGTCGTTGGGTCGTTGCGTCGTTCAGGCGTTCAGGGCGGCGTCGACGGCCCGCGCGACGACGGATTCGATCGGGGCGTCCGGGTCGACCGTGAGGCGATGCAGCAGCAGCCCGTCTCCCGTCGCCATCAGGAAGACGGCGTTGCGCGCCGCATCCTCGCCCCCGATCCGGGACAGGACGCCGTGCACCCACGCCTCCATGCCGCTGCGCTGCTCGCGAAGCGGCCGGACGGCGTCGTCGTCCGCGTCGAGGAAGAGCGCGTACCGGGCGCGCGTGCGGGCCGCCAGCGGGCCGGACTGGAGCTCGATCATGCGCGTGAGCGCGGCGACGAGCTCGTCGCGCGAGCCGATCTCGGGAACGCCGGCGTCGTCCCGCTCCCGGCGTGCGATCCATTCGGCGACTCCCGCCACGAGGGCGGCCCTGGTCCGGAAGTGGTTCGAGGTCGAGCCGGGCGGGAGGGACGCCGCCGCATCCACCCGGCCGTGCGTGAGCGCTCGGATGCCCTCGGTGCCCACCAGCTCCACGGCGGCGTCGAGAGCTCGGTGTCGGGTGCTGCTCATGGCGTCGAGCCTACGCACCGTCTCCGAGTTCACTATTTTCATAGTGGATTTTCACTATGAAAATAGTATCCTGTGGTCGGAGCCGCTCCGGCCCCGGAATCGCGACGATGCGGAGGTCCGCTCATGGACACGACGGCGTTCCCGCAGGACTCCGTCCCTCGGACGTGGTCTCCGCCGCTGCCGGAGGCGGCCGGGTTCGAGCACCTCATGATCCGAACGCCCGGAGCGCGTTGCCACGTCGCCGTCATCGGCGAAGGCGAGCCGGTCCTGCTCCTGCACGGCTTTCCGCAGCACTGGTGGCAGTGGCGCCTGATCGCCCCGATGCTCGCCGCGCACGGCCATCGGGTGGTCTGCCCCGATCTGCGCGGGTCGGGATGGACCGAGGCCGATGCGCCCGGTGTGCGGCGCGAGACCCGGCTGCGCGACGTGCTGGCGATCCTCGACGTCCTCGGCATCCACCGCGCGCACGTGATGAGCCATGACATGGGGGCGATCTCCGCGATGCAGCTGGCCTACGAGAACCCCGAGCGGGTTCGCGCCATGGTGCAGCTGTCCGTGCCGCCCGCGTTCCTGGAGTTCACGCCGAGGATCATCCCCGCGTTCGGGCACCTGCCCGCGCTGCTGATGCACCGTCCGCCCCGGTCGATGCGGTATATGTTCGGGCCTCGCTACATGTTCCACCCGCTGCCCGAGGACGTGCTGGCCGGCTATCTCGCCGTCGAGCGGCGTCCCGGGGTGCTGCGAAGCGTGCGCGACCTCTATCGCGGCATGGTGGTCCCGGAGACGGTGCGGCTGGTGTGCGGCGACTACAGGCGGATGCGGCTGCACCCGCCGACGCTGGTCGTGTTCGGCCGGAACGATGAGCCGTTCACCGAACGGAATGTTCGCAGGATCAGTCGTCGTCATGCGCGGTACGCCGACCGGTTCGAGCTGGCCTTCGTCGACGACGCGGCCCACTTCGTCACGGACGACGCCCCCGACGCCGTCGTCGCGCTCGCCCTGGGTTGGTTCGAGCAGCAGGACCGGTTCGAGCGACCGGGCCCGGATCGACCCGCGAAGAAGGAAGCAAGGAGGCGCGATCTCATGAGCCGAATCGAAGGCGCCGAGGGCATCGGCCTGCGGGTGCAGCAAGAGCTTCCGGGCACTCCCGAGGAGGTGTTCGACGCGTACACGGACCCCGCCGGTCAGCGGATCTGGCTCTCGGCGCTCGGACCGGACGAGGGCTGGGTGCGGACGACCGCGGACCTCCGGGTGGGCGGTGTCTGGGAGGCGCGGTTTCGCCCGAACCCGCAGACCCTCGTCCACGACGTGCAGACCTATCGAGAGATCGAGCGACCGAATCGGCTGGTCACCGACCTGGTCGGCGAATCGAGCATCGGCGGACGATGGATGCCGCCGCTCGAGACGCGCATCACGATGACCTTCGAGGCGAGCGGGGGCGGCACGCTGGTCACGGTGGAGCAGCGCGGCTTCCCCGCGGCCGAGATGCGCGACCTCTTCGCGAACGTCGTGTGGCCGGGTGGCCTGGACCGCCTCGGCGCGTTCGTCGCCGCATCCGCCGCCGAGCGGGAGGGGAGTGCATGACGGCGGTCGCCCGGGCCCGGTGCGACGTCCGCGACGCATACGTCGTCCAGCGCACGCTCAGCACCTTCGCGGTGCGGTCCGAAAAAGCCGAAATGGCGGGGTTTGGTGCGTTCGTTCGCGAACGAACGCACCAAACCCCGCCATTTCGGAAGAGTGCCCCCGACAGGAGTCGAACCTGCGACCTACGGTACCGGAAACCGGCGCTCTATCCACTGAGCTACGGAGGCAACAGGCAGCAACGTTAGCAGGTTCCGGAGGGTGCTCGTGACAGCGCGCGGGAACCGCGTGCGCCGGAGCGCCCCGCGTGAGAGAATCGCCGATCGTGCTCCGAACCCTCGAATCCTCGATGGAGCTGACCATCGGTCAGCCCGCCAGCATCGTCTTCTCCGTCGCCGCCCACGAGCTCGCGAACCGGGCGAGCGAGACGTTCGTCGTCGTCGGCGATGGCGAGCCGCTGGAGGTCGTCGAGTCGATCGACCGGGCCGAGTGCCGTCTGCACCGGGTCGAGACGACCGCGAGGCGCGTCGAGGTGCGCTACCGGGCCGAGATCGAGGGGCGGGCGACGCCCAACGTGCCGGAGGAGCTCGACCGCATCCACTACGTGCGCCCCTCGCGGTACGCCGAGAGCGACGCGCTCGGCCCCACCGCCCGCGCCCTCTTCGGCGGACTCAAGGGCTTCGAGCTGCTCGACGCCGTCGTCGACTGGGTGCACTCGAACCTGTCGTACCAGCCCGGCACGAGCCTGCCCACCGACGGTGCCCGCGACACGTTCCTCAAGCGCCGCGGCGTGTGCCGCGACTTCGCCCACGTCGTCATCGCCATGCTGCGGGCGAACGACATGCCCGCGCGGCTCGTCTCGGTGTACGCGCCGGGCCTCGAGCCCATGGACTTCCACGCCGTCGTGGAGGCGTTGGTCGACGACGAGTGGTACGTCGTCGACGCCACCCGGCTCGCGCCCCGGCACCTCATGCAGCGCATCGCGACCGGCCGCGACGCCGCCGACACGGCCTTCCTGAGCTACACGCTCTCGAACCTGCGCCTCGTGAAGCTCCGCGTCGACGCGACCTGCGACGAGCTCTCGCCCGAGGACCCGGGCGCGCGGGTGCAGCTGCGGTAGCCGGCCGCCGTGCTGAACAACTGGGGCGGATTCGCGTGGATCCGCCCGGAAACGAGCGGAATCCGCGAAATGCGCACCACTTGTGCGAGTGACGCGGAGATCCGGAGACCGGGCTGGGGCCGGGCGAGGCGATCCGCGATGCACGCCCTCGATAGAATCGTCGGCTATGACCTCAGCTGATCTCGCCGTCTCCCTCGCCGCCGCCGTACGTTCCGCGCTCGACCGACGCGACGGCGGCGCGGAGATCGCGATCGAGGCCGCCGACATCGTGCTCGAGCGCCCCAAGAACCGCGAGCACGGCGACTGGGCGACGAACATCGCCATGCGCCTCGCCAAGCGCGTCTCCGCGAACCCGCGCGAGCTCGCGGCCGACGTCGCCGAGGCGCTCGCCGCCGACCCGCAGGTCGCCAAGGCCGAGGTCGCGGGCCCGGGCTTCATCAACATCACGCTCGACACGGCATCCGCCGGCGCCCTCGCGAAGACCATCGTGGAGGCCGGGGAGGCGTACGGCTCGGGCGACGCCTACGCCGGTACGAGGATCAACCTCGAGTTCGTCTCGGCCAACCCCACCGGCCCCATCCACATGGGCGGCGTGCGCTGGGCGGCCGTCGGCGACAGCCTCGCCCGCGTGCTGCAGGCCGCGGGCGCCGACGTCACCCGCGAGTACTACTTCAACGACCACGGCGCGCAGATCGACCGCTTCGCCCGCTCGCTGGTCGCCGCGCACCTCGGCGAGCCCACCCCGGAGGACGGCTACGGCGGCGCCTACATCGGCGAGATCGCCGCCGACGTCGCGAAGCACTACGACGGCGACCTCGCCGCGCTCGACCGCGACGCCCTGCAGGAGGCGTTCCGCGCGGGCGGCGTCGAGCTCATGTTCGGCGAGATCAAGCAGAAGCTGCACGAGTTCGGCGTCGACTTCGACGTCTTCTTCCACGAGGACTCCGTGCACACCTCGGGCGCCGTCGGACGCGCCATCGAGCGCCTGCGCGAGGCCGGCCACGTCTTCGAGCAGGACGGCGCGACCTGGCTGCGCACGACGACCTTCGGCGACGACAAGGACCGCGTCGTCGTGCGCGCGAACGGCGAGCCCACCTACATGGCCGGCGACATCGGCTACTACCTCGACAAGCGCGAGCGCGGCTTCGACGAGTGCATCATGATGCTCGGCGCCGACCACCACGGCTACGTCGGCCGCATGATGGCGATGGTCGAGGCCTTCGGCGACGAGCCCGGCGTCAACCTGCAGATCCTCATCGGCCAGATGGTCAACCTGGTCAAGGACGGCGAGCCCGTGCGCATGTCCAAGCGTGCCGGCAACATCGTCACCCTCGACGACTTCGTGGATGCCGTGGGCGTCGACGCGGCCCGCTACTCGCTCGCCCGCTCCTCGGCGAACCAGACCCTCGAGATCGACCTCGACCAGCTCGCCCAGCGCACGAACGACAACCCCGTCTTCTACGTGCAGTACGCCCACGCCCGCACCCGCGCCGTCGCCCGCAACGCGGCCGAGTCGGGCGTCGACCGCTCGGCGTTCCGCCCCGAGCTGCTCGAGCACGAGACGGAGAGCGCGCTGCTCGGCGCTCTGCGCGAGTACCCCCGCATCGTCGCGGCCGCCGCCGAGCTGCGCGAGCCGCACCGCGTCGCCCGCTTCATCGAGGAGATCGCCGGCCTCTACCACCGCTGGTACGACAACTGCCGCGTCATCCCGCGCGGCGACGACGAGATCACCGACCTGCACCGCACGCGCCTGTGGCTCAACGAGGCCGCGAGCCAGGTCATCCGCAACGGCCTGGGCCTGCTCGGGGTCACGGCGCCCGAGCGCATGTAGCGCGCGATCCGCGGCCCGCGACCGCTGACGGAACCGTCTCTTCCCATCTCGAGCAGAGGCCCCTTCGGCACCGTGCCGAAGGGGGAGTCCCGTTCCGTCGGCGCGGCCGGGACGCGGGGACGACCCGCCCAGGGCGCGCGGCTACCGTGGTGGGCATGAGCAACGGCACCCCGAACGGCCCCTCCGAGCCCAACCCCTTCGGCGTCGGCGGCGGTTCGGGCGGCTCGTCGGACGGCGCGCCGTACCAGCCGACGCGGCCGTTGCGCGGCTCCGGCTCGCCGTTCGACGACTCGAACCCGACCGAGCCGCTCGGTCCGCGCGGCTCCCGCAGCGCATACCCGCCGGCATCGCCCGGGGCCGACGGCGGGCAGCGCACCGCGCCGGCGGGGGAGCACTGGGCGACGAACGGCGCGGGCGTCACCGGAAGCCCGGGGGCGACCTCGACCGTGCCGGACTCCGCCGGCGGCTCGCGCCCGAAGCGCCGCCGCGGCCTCGTCGTCGCGGGCGCCTGCCTCCTCGGCGCCGCCGTGCTGGTCGTGGGCGCCGACTTCGCGGCGCGCGCGATCACCGAGGCGGAGATCGCCAAGGCGGTCGAACGCGACCTGCCGACCGGGGTCGCCGGCGGCGTCTCCGCGCAGGTCGGCGGCGTCTCCGCGCTGTGGCAGCTCGCGACCGGTCGCTTCGAGCACGTCGGCGTCGCGGGCGACGGCCTCACCGTGCTCGACGTGCCCGTGCAGGCGCGCGTCGACCTCTACGACCTCTCCTTCCGCGGCGAGGCGAGCGCGACGTCCGCGACGGCGACGGCGTCGATCCCCGAGTCGCTCGTCAACCGCGCCGCCGAGCTGCCGGGCGGCGGCTGGGTCTCGCTGGGCGACGGCGAGGCGTCGTACCGGCTCGACGGGACGTGGCTCGGCGCCACCGGGAGCGCGGAGGTCTTCGCCCGCCCCTCGGTCGACGCGACGGGACGGGTCGTGACGCTCAAGCCGGAGCGCGCCGCGCTCACGGCGACCGTCTTCGGCCAGCAGCTGAGCGTCGAGCCGCCGCTCGACGCGCTGCCGGGCGTCGACGTGTGCGCCGCCCAGTACCTGCCGCAGGGCGTGACCATCACCGCGGCCACGGTCTCGCCGGGCAGCGCGGAGCTCTCGCTGTCCGCTCGCGACGTGCCCTTCACGTCGCAGTGGGCCGATTCGCGGGGATCCTGCGGCTGACGCGCGCCCGTCCCGTCCCGTTCCGGCCCGACCCCTCCGCGGCCCGCCGGCGCGTCACAGCCCCCGGCGGGCCGATACGATCTCAGCATGCACGTCGACGCCGCCCTCCAGACGCCGAACCCTGCGCTCGCCAATCCGCTCGCGCCCTCGTGGCTCGAGGTCCCCGCAGACGCGAACGACCTCCCCGCGATCGTCTGGTCGAGGAACGTCCGCCGCACGGCCGACGGCGAGCTCGAGATCGGCGGCATGACCGCGTCGACGCTCGTCGACCGGTTCGGCTCGCCCGTCTACGTCGTCGACGAGGACGACGCCCGCTCGCGCGCCGCGGAGGCCGCGACGGCGTTCGGCGAGGCGTTCGCCGCGATCGGCGCGGACGTCAAGGTCTACTACGCGGGCAAGGCGTTCCTGACCACGGCCGTCGCGCGCTGGATGACCGAGGCGGGCCTGTGCATCGACGTCTGCTCCGGCGGCGAGCTCGCCGTCGCCCTCGCGGGCGGCGTCGGCCCCGCGAGGATCGGCTACCACGGCAACAACAAGTCCCTCGCCGAGATCGACCGGGCGGTCGAGGTCGGCGTCGGCGCGATCGTCATCGACAGCCTGCAGGAGATCGACCGCGTCGCCGAGGCCGCAGAGCGTCGCGGGGTCCGGCAGGCCGTGCGCCTGCGCGTCAACTCCGGCGTCCACGCGCACACCCACGAGTTCCTCGCCACCGCCCGCGAGGACCAGAAGTTCGGGCTCCCGCTGGATGCCGTCGACGACGCCGTCGCCCGCATCCGCGCGCACGCCTCGCTGCGCCTGCTGGGACTGCACTCGCACATCGGCTCGCAGATCTTCGACGCCGAGGGCTTCCGCGCGTCGGCCGACCGCATGGTCGCCGCCCACGCCCGCATCGCCCGCGACGGCGACGCGCCGCCCGAGCTCAACCTCGGCGGCGGCTACGGCATCGCCTACACGCGCGTCGACACCCCGTCGTCGCTGCGCGAGATGGCCGTCCGCATGGCCGAGTACGTCGCCGCCGCGTGCGAGCGGGAGGGCGTCGACGTGCCCCTCGTCGCCTTCGAGCCCGGCCGCGCGATCATCGGGCCCGCGGGCACCGCGCTGTACACCGTCGGCACGACCAAGCCCGTCGTCGTGACCGTCGACGACGCGCCCGCGGACGCCGACGGCGAGCGGCCCGTCGCCGCGCGCCTCTACGTCTCGATCGACGGCGGCATGAGCGACAACGCCCGGCCCGCGCTCTACGAGGCCGACTACTCCGTGCGCATCGCGTCGCGCGCCTCGGACGCCGCGCCCGCCCTGGTGCGCGTCGCGGGCAAGCACTGCGAGTCCGGCGACCTCGTCGTGCTCGCCGACTACCTGCCCGGCGACGTCGCGCCCGGCGACCTCGTCGCGGTGCCGGCGACGGGCGCCTACTGCTGGTCGCTGTCGAGCAACTACAACCTCCTCCCGCGGCCGGCCGTCGTCGCCGTGCGCGGCGGCGACGCGAGCGTGCTCGTGCGCGCCGAGACCATCGACGACCTCCTCGCGCGCGACGGGGGACTGCCCGCGCGCGCCTGACGGCATCCGCCGTCATCCGCGTCGGGCGCCGCCCCACCGCCCGACGCGAGCACGACCCGACGAACCGCACCCGTCCAGGCGTCCGCCGCCGCGACGGCACGAGTCACAAGGAACCCGAACTCATGATCGAACACCGCACGGTCCGCGTCGCCCTCCTCGGCGCCGGCTCGGTCGGCTCGCAGGTCGCGCGCCTCCTCCTCGAGCAGGGCGACGAGCTCGCCGCCCGCGTCGGCGCCCGCCTCGAGCTGGTCGGGATCTCGGTGCGCAACCCGCACGGGCGCCGCGACGTCGACCTGCCCGCCGAGCTCTTCACCACCGACGCCGAACGGCTCATCCTGGGCGCCGACATCGTCGTCGAGCTCATGGGCGGCATCGAGCCCGCGCGCACCCTGATCGCGCTCGCCCTCGAGTCGGGCGCCGACGTGGTGACCGCCAACAAGGCGCTCATCGCCACCCACGGCCGCGAGCTGTTCTCGATCGCCGAGCGCGTCGGCGCGCAGCTCACCTACGAGGCGGCCGTCGCGGGCGCGATCCCGATCCTGCGCCCCCTGCGCGAGAGCCTCGCAGGCGACCGCGTCGAGCGGGTCATGGGCATCGTCAACGGCACCACGAACTTCATCCTCGACCGCATGCACACGCGCGGCGACAGCCTCGAGGAGGCCCTGCGCATCGCCACCGAGCTCGGCTACGCCGAAGCCGACCCGACGGCCGACATCGAGGCCTACGACGCGCAGCAGAAGGCCGCGATCCTCGCCTCCATCGCGTTCCACGCCGACGTGCCCGTCGAGTCGGTGCACCGCGAGGGCATCACGTCGATCACCCGCGAGCAGATCCAGGCCGCTCAGGACGCCGGATTCGTGGTCAAGCTGCTCGCCATCTGCGAGCGGCTCACCACCCAGGCGGGCGTCGAGGGCATCTCCGCCCGCGTGTACCCCGCGCTGGTCAGCGCCCAGCACCCGCTGGCGGCCGTCCACGGCGGCAACAACGCGGTGTTCGTCGAGGCGGCGGCGGCGGGCCCCCTCATGTTCTACGGCGCGGGCGCGGGCGGCGTGCAGACGGCGTCCGCCGTGCTCGGCGACCTCGTCTCGGCGGCCCGCCGCTACGTCGTCGGCGGTCCCGGCCTCGGCGAGTCCAAGCACTCGACCGCCCCGTCGCTCGACATCGGCGAGATCACCACGCGTTACCAGATCTCGCTCGAGGTCGCCGACCGTCCGGGCGCGCTGGCCGAGATCACGGGCCTGTTCGCCGAGCACGGCGTGTCCGTCGAGACGCTCGTGCAGTCGGCTCCGGATGCGGCCGCGGGAGCGGCCTCGCCGCACGCTACGCTGGTCATCGGCACGCACTCGGCGACCGAGCGGGCGCTCGCCGCGCTCGCGCTCGCGCTCGCCGACGTCAGCGCCGTGCACGCCGTCACGGGCGTCCTCCGCGTCGAGGGCCAGGCGTAGCCGGAGCCCTCGGTCCGCGCGCGACTGTCGCGCGCCGACCACCCCCGTCGAGGAGCGGCCCCGGCCGCCGCCTCGAAGATCCACCGGGCGCTCCGGCGCCCCGACAGCAGCGACATCGAGCCGACGGTCCTCCCGGCCGGCACGGCCACGGTCGCGCAGACGCCTGGCCTGGAGGTCCGCGCATGAACAACGCACAGCCCGCAGTCGACGAACTCGCCATCGCGCCCGGCCGGCGCGTCGCCGTCCGCGTCCCCGCGACGAGCGCCAACCTCGGCCCGGGCTTCGACACCCTCGGCCTCGCGCTCGCCCTGTACGACGAGCTCGAGGTCGAGTCGGCGGAGCCGGGCGTCCTCGACATCCGGGTCGAGGGCGTCGGCGCCGGCGAGGTGCCGCTCACGGAGGAGCACCTCGTCGTCTCGTCGCTGCGCTACGCCCTGCGCGAGCTCGGCGCGGCCCAGCCGGGGCTCCGCCTCGTCGCGCGCAACACGATCCCGCACGGCCGCGGCCTCGGCTCGTCGGGCGCCGCGATCGTCGCCGGCGTGATGGCCGCCGCGGGCCTCGTCTCCGACGCCCGCGAGGTCGACGCCGACACGCTGCTGCGCATCGCCACCGAGCTCGAGGGCCACCCCGACAACGTCGCCCCCTGCCTCTTCGGCGGCCTCACCATCGCGTGGGTCTCGAGCGACGACCTGCCCCGCTCGAAGAAGCTCATCGTGCACCGGGGCGTCTCGCCCGTCGTGCTCGTGCCGGCCGAGACGATGTCGACGAAGCTCGCCCGCAGCCTCCAGCCGGAAAGTGTCCCGCACGCCGACGCGATCTTCAACGTGTCGCGCTCGGCGCTGCTCATCGCGGCGCTCGTGCAGAGCCCCGAGCTGCTCTTCGAGGCCACCGAGGACCGCCTGCACCAGAGCTACCGCGCCTCCGCGATGCCGCACACGAACCGCCTCATCGAGCAGCTACGCGCCGCCGGACTCCCCGCCGTCGTGTCGGGTGCCGGCCCCAGCGTGCTCGTGCTCTGCGGCAACCCGGCCCAGCGCCACACCGCCGCCGACGTCGCCAAGGCGTACGAGGGCACCGAATGGAGCGTGCTCATGCCCGCCGTCGATTTCCTGGGTGCTACAGTTGAGGTGCTCTCGGCCGAGACGGGTTCACCGTCGGCGTAGTCGCCAGCCGAGGCGAACCCATTCACGAGGCAGTTGACCCGATCGGCGGTCCGCTCGTTGCGTGCGTCCGCACGCGTCGCGATCCGCACTCCTTGGGAGAACTGCCGGTACTTTCGCACCCTTCCGGGTGAGGACGAGGATTTCTCACATGAACGACACTCCTGGCGTCGAGGACGCCACGACCACGTCGGTTCCGCTCACGTCGATGCGGGTCGCCGACCTGCAGGCGCTCGCCGCCGAGCTCGGCATCCGCGGCGCCGCCCGCCTCCGCAAGCAGGCGCTCGTCGACGCCATCGAGGCGGCCCGCGCCGCGGCCGAGCCCGAGCAGGCTCCGGCCGTCGAGACCCCGGCCGTCGAGGCCGAGGCCCCCGCTCAGGTCGAGCTCGATGCCCTGCTGCCCCCGCCGGCCGCGGATGCCGCCGAGGAGCCGGCCGAGCCGCGCGGCGAGACCGCCGAGCCGGTCGAGGCCGAACCGGTGCGCGAGGCGCCCGTGCGCGAGTCGGCTGCCGAGGCCGCGCAGGTGGAGCGCGAGGCCGAGGCCTTCGCGCTCGGCGAGCAGATCCGCACCGAGGCTGCGAAGGCCCGTGCCGCCCAGCGCGAGGAGACCCCCGCGCTGACCCTCGACGACCTCGTGCTGCCGCCCGCGCGCGGCGAGGGCGAGGGGGAGGGCGCCGAGCCCGAGGACGAGGAGAGCGGCCGTCCCGTGCGCAAGCGAGGCCGCGGTCGCGGCCGTCGCGGTCGCGGCGCCGAGGGCGAGCAGCAGGACGCGGAGCCGACGCCGCCCGCCGAGGAGCCGGCCGAGGCCGACGAGGAGCCGAGCGGCGGTCGTCGTCGTCGCGGTCGCGGCAACGGCCAGAACGGCCAGGCGCAGAACGGCCAGGGCCAGCAGAGCCAGAACGGTCAGGCCGACCAGGGCCGCCAGCAGGGCGTCCAGGACCAGCGCGACGACTCCTCGGACGACGACGAGCAGGGCGAGGGCCGCCGCGGCCGCGGACGCTACCGCGACCGCAAGCGCGGCCGCGGCCACGGCGACGACGTCGACCCCGAGGTGCTCTCGGACGACGTGCTGCTGCCCATCGCCGGCATCCTCGACGTGCTCGACAACTACGCGTTCGTGCGCACGAGCGGCTACCTGCCCGGCCCGAACGACGTCTACGTCTCGCTCGCCCAGGTCAAGAAGTACGGCCTGCGCAAGGGCGACGCGATCGTCGGCGCCATCCGCCAGCCGCGCGAGGGCGAGCAGCAGCACGGCCGCCAGAAGTACAACGCGATCGTGCAGTTCGACACGATCAACGGCCAGACGCCCGACGAGGCGCAGGAGCGCCAGCAGTTCGACGTGCTGACGCCCCTGTACCCGCAGGAGCGCTTCCGCCTCGAGACCGCCGAGGCCCGCGTCACGCCGCGCCTGATCGACCTCTTCGCCCCCGTCGGCAAGGGCGCGCGCGGCCTCATCGTCGCACCGCCCAAGTCGGGCAAGTCGGTCGTGCTCCAGCAGATCGCCGACTCGATCGCGCAGAACAACCCCGAGACCCACCTCATGCTCGTCCTCGTCGACGAGCGTCCCGAGGAGGTCACGAACATGCAGCGCACGATCCACGGCGAGGTCGTGGCGGCCACGTTCGACCTGCCCGCCGAGGACCACACGACGGTCGCCGAGCTCGCCATCGAGCGCGCCAAGCGGCTCGTCGAGCTCGGCCACGACGTCGTCGTGCTGCTCGACTCGATCACGCAGCTGTGCCGTGCCTACAACCTCACCGCGCCCGCCTCCGGCCGCATCCTCGCGGGCGGCGTCGACGCCTCCGCGCTCTACCCGGCGAAGCGCTTCTTCGGCGCCGCGCGCAACGTGGAGAACGGCGGCTCGCTCACGATCCTGGCCACCGCCATGGTCGAGACGGGCTCGCGCACCGACGAGGTGATCCTCGAGGAGTTCGCCGGCACCGGCAACATGGAGGTGCGCCTCTCGCGCGAGATCGCCGACCGCCGCATCTTCCCGGCGCTCGACATCCAGCACTCCTCGACGCTGCAGGAGGAGGACCTCCTCACGCCCGACGAGGTCGAGGTCACCTGGTCGATCCGCCGCGCGCTCTCCGGCGGCGAGCCGCAGCGCGCCCTCGAGGCCGTGCTCACGCGCGTCGCCGAGACGTCCACGAACGCCGAGTTCCTGCAGAGCGCCCGTCAGCAGCCCATCGAGGCGGCCGTGAACGGGAAGAGCGCTCGATGAGCGCGGGCGACGTCTTCGACAGCGTCAAGCTGCTGCGGGCCGAGCACGAGTCGCTGCAGGAGCAGCTCGCCGACCCGGAGCTGCACGCCAACCCGGCGCGCGCGAAGAAGGTCAACCGGCGCTACGCGGAGCTCTCGCAGATCATCGCGGCCGACCAGTCGCGCATCTCGCTGGAAGACGACCTGGCGGCCGCCCTCGAGCTGGCCAAGGAGGACGAGGCCTTCGCCGAGGAGGCCGAGGAGACCCGCGCGCGTCTGCACGAGGCTCGCGAGAAGCTGCGCCGCCTCCTCATCCCGCGCGACCCCGACGACGGCCGCGACGTGATCATGGAGATCAAGGGCGGCGAGGGCGGCGAGGAGTCGGCGCTGTTCGCGGCCGACCTCCTGCGCATGTACTCGCACTACGCCGAGCAGCGCCGCTGGAAGGTCGAGATCCTCGACTCGACCCCCTCCGACCTCGGCGGCTACAAGGACGTCCAGGTCGCCATCAAGGGCTCCTCGAACGACCCCGCCGAGGGCGTGTGGGCGAGCCTGAAGTACGAGGGCGGCGTGCACCGCGTGCAGCGCGTGCCGGCGACCGAGTCGCAGGGCCGCATCCACACGTCCACCACGGGTGTGCTCGTCTTCCCCGAGGTCGACGAGCCGGAGGAGATCGAGATCAACCAGAACGATCTCAAGATCGACGTCTACCGCTCGTCCGGTCCCGGCGGCCAGTCGGTGAACACGACCGACTCGGCCGTGCGCATCACGCACCTGCCCACGGGCATCGTCGTGTCGATGCAGAACGAGAAGAGCCAGATCCAGAACCGTGCGGCCGCGATGCGCGTGCTCATGGCGCGCCTGCTCGCGCATCAGCAGGAGCAGCTCGACGCCGAGGCGTCGGAGGCGCGCAAGAGCCAGATCCGCACCATGGACCGCTCGGAGCGCATCCGCACGTACAACTTCCCGGAGAACCGCATCGCGGACCACCGCACCGGGTTCAAGGCGTACAACCTCGACCAGGTGCTCGGCGGCGCCCTCGGCCCCGTCATCGAGTCGGCCATCCGCGCCGACGAGGAGGCGCGGCTCGCCGCCCTGGGGGAGCAGGGCGCCTAGCTGTAGTGCCCAGGCAGGTTGTTTGAGATCCGGCTGATGGGCGGGAGCTTCCCGATGGCTGTGTGGGGCCTGTGGTGATTGTAGAAGTGCAACCATGCTGGCAGGGCGGCTCGGCGCGCTGATTCTGAGTTGTAGTGCTTCGAGTAGGCCCAGCCATCGGCGAGGGTGCGGTGGAATCGTTCGATCTTGCCGTTAGTCTGCGGCCGGTAGGGGCGGGTTCGCTTGTGTCGGATGCCGAGTTCAGCGCATGCCGCTCGCCAGGCGTGGGACTTGTAGGCGGGTCCATTGTCGGAGAGCACGCGCTCAACGGTGACACCGTGATCGGTGAACCAAGACGCTGCGCGGCGCAAGACGCCGATCGCGGTGTCGGCCTTCTCATCGTCGTGAATCTCCGCGTAGGCGACCCGGGAGTGATCATCGATGACGGTATGGACGTAGGCGTGACCGAGCAGCGGGTCACGTTGCTTGCCCTTGCGGCGGTGCTGATCGGTCGCGGCTCGGTTCTTGCCGCCCTGCTGCCGGCCAACGAACCGCCAGCCCCCGCCGAACGGGATGTTGCCGAGCTTCTTCACATCGACATGGATTAGAGAACCGGGACGGTCGTGCTCGTAGCGGCGAGCTGGCTCGCCAGTTTTCACATCGACATGCGAGAGACGATTCAGGCGGCAGCGGACCAGCACCGCGTGAACCGTCGAGGCCTGCATCCCCAGCCGTCCGGCGATCTGAACCGGCCCCAGTCGCTTCTTGATCCGCAGATGCACGATCCGCTTCACGACAGGCTGCGGGGTCTTGTTCGGATGCCGATGCGGCCTGCTTGACCGGTCTGCCATCCCCGCCTCGCCGAGCTCGACATAACGTCTCGCCCATTTGGCCGCAGTCGGATACGACACCCGGAAGTACCTTGCTGCGCCCGCGACCGGCCAACCCTCGTCGACGACCTGCCGAGCCAGCCGTAGTCGTTGGCGCGGCGTCAAGGCCGCATTAGCGTGGGACACGAGAACCTCCTCGGTTCAGAGCGGAAGCGGTAGCAGCTCCACTCTGCCTTGGAGGTTCTCGTCACATCAGGGCATCCAGATCAAACAACGTCCCTGGGCACTACACCTAGC
>Ga0153917_1000636_pt1 | contig 20086 bp, 18 predicted proteins | sample TSFL001MetaG_FD_104695 | JGI IMG/M metagenome (GOLD analysis project Ga0153917, IMG submission 104695) | Attine ant fungus gardens microbial communities from Florida, USA - TSFL001 MetaG | ecosystem: Host-associated > Fungi > Mycelium > Unclassified | place: USA: Florida, Paynes Creek Historic... | reverse complement strand
TGGCGGCCATGTAGCTCCAGTGATAGGGCACATAGAACAGCAGGATGAAGATCGGGATGAGCAGGACGCGTAGAACGGTGAGCAGGTTTGGAATATTCATCGGTACGACTGGCTGCGGGTTGAGGGTGGCATTCTACTCGCTATGCAGGCTGGCATAAATCGACTCGGCAAGCTTTTTACTGATGCCCGGTGCCTTGGCGATCTCATCGATGCTGGCGCGGTTGAGTTCCTGCAGGCCGCCGAAATGTTTCAGCAGGTCGCGGCGACGCTTGGGCCCTACCCCGGCGACATCTTCCAGGCTCGAGGTGCGTCGGGCCTTGCCGCGCCGGGCCCGATGGCCGGTGATGGCAAAACGGTGGGCTTCGTCGCGGATCTGCTGGATCAGGTGCAGCGCCGGGGAGTCGCCCTTGAGGGTGAACTCATGGGCCACGTCATTGAGGTAGAGCGTCTCGAAACCGGCCTTGCGGGTCACGCCCTTGGCCACGCCAAGCAGGGTCAGGTCGGTCAGGGCCAGCTCCTGCATGACCTCGCGGGCCATGTTCAGCTGGCCCTTGCCACCGTCCACCAGCAGCACGTCCGGCAGCTTGCCCTCGCCATCCTTGATGCGGCCGAAACGACGCGTCAGGGCCTGGTGCATGGCGGCATAGTCGTCGCCGGCAGTCACACCTTCTATATTGAAGCGCCGGTAGTCGGACTTGAGCGGCCCCTCGGGCCCGAACACCACGCAACTGGCCACGGTGGCTTCGCCGCTCGAATGGCTGATGTCGTAGCACTCCAGGCGTTGGGGCACTTCATCCAGGCCCAGCACCTGCGCCAAGGCTTCGAAGCGTGCCGCCATATGCTGGCGGTTGGCTAGACGGGCATTGAGCGCCTGTTCAGCGTTGGTGACCGCCAGTTGCTGCCAGCGCGCCCGGGTGCCACGTACCCGGTGGCTGATGGCCAGTTCGCGACCGCGCAGCGTCTGCACCGCCTCGCTGATGGCGGCGAAGTCCTCGTGGGTCACATTGACGATCAGCTCGCCAGGCAGTTCGCGCTCGGCATTGCCCAGGTAGTACTGGGAAAGAAACGCAGCCATGACCTCGGCCACCTCCTCCTCGATACCCACCTGGGGAAAGAAGTTCTTGCTGCCCAGCACCCGCCCACCGCGCACGCTGATCAGGTGAACGCAGGCGCCGCCCGGGTTGACGAAGGCGGCCACCACGTCGACATCGCCGGACCCGCCTTCCATGTACTGCTGGTCCTGAACCCGGCGCAGCAAGGCGATCTGGTCGCGCAGCTCGGCCGCCCTTTCGAAGTTCAGGGCCATCGCGGCCTTTTCCATCTCGGTATTGAGCTCATTGCCCAACTGCTGGCTGCGACCCTCGAGGAACATGATCGAGTGGCGCACATCCTCGGCGTACTCTTGGGGCGCCACCAGCCCCACACAGGGGCCTTTGCATCGTTTGATCTGATACTGCAGGCACGGCCGGGTGCGGTTGGCGTAGTAGCTGTCCTCGCACTGGCGCACCGAAAAGGCTTTTTGCAGCAGGCTCAGGCTTTCGCGGATGGCACCGGCGCTGGGGTATGGGCCGAAGTAGCGCCCCTTGGCCTTCTTGGCGCCACGGTGAATGCCCAGCCGTGGGAATTCGCCGTCGGACAGAAACACATAGGGATAGGATTTGTCGTCACGCAGCAGGATGTTGTAGGGCGGGCGCCATTCCTTGATCAGCGTCTGCTCCAGCAGCAACGCCTCGGTCTCGTTGGCGGTGATGGTGGTTTCGACCTGGGCGATGCGCCCTACCAGGGCCGCCGTCTTTGGCGCAAGGCCAGTCTTGCGGAAGTAACTGGCCAGGCGCTTCTTGAGATTCTTGGCCTTGCCCACATAGAGCAGCCGCGCCTCGGCGTCGAACATTCGGTAGACGCCTGGACGACCGCTGCAGGTCGCCAGGAACGCGCTGGCATCGAAGATTTGTGACATGGGGGTTTACAGGCTTGCGTCAACCATACCGTGGCGAACGGCCAGCAATGTCAGTTCGACGTCACTGGTGACCGAGAGTTTTTCGAAGATCCGATAACGGTAAGTATTGACGGTCTTGGGCGACAGGCACAACTTGTCGGAGATGATCTGCACCTTCTGGCAACCGACGATCATCAGGGCGATCTGGATTTCCCGCTCCGACAAGGCATCGAACGGCGAGCCCTGGGGCTGGAACGACTTGAGTGCCAGTTGCTGGGCGATCTGTGGGCTGATGTAGCGCTGGCCGGCAAAGGCCAAGCGGATGGCCTGGACCATTTCATCCAGCCCCGCGCCCTTGGTCAGGTAGCCGGCCGCCCCGGCCTGCATGAGGCGGGTGGGGAACGGGTCGTCTTCGCACACGGTGACCGCAACCACTTTGATGTCCGGCTGGCTGCGCAGCAACTTGCGGGTCGCCTCCAGGCCGCCGATGCCTGGCATTTTCACATCCATCAGGACGACGTCCGGCTTCAGTTCGCGGGCCAGCTTGAGTGCCGTCTCGCCGGAGTCCGCCTCACCCACCACCTGCAGGCCATCGATATCGGCCAGCATGCGTGTGATGCCGGTGCGCACCAGATCGTGATCATCGACCACCAAGACCCTAATCAAACAGACACCTCGTCAATGGGGCGATTGGATCCCGCCACCTTAACAAAATTTTTCGCTGCTGACCTAGTGACCTGGCGAGCTAATTCACCCACTCCACATCAAGCGCCACTAGGGCAACGCATCATCGAAAACCGCTTGCCGCCCCACCGTGCGCAGGTGGCTGTCCTCCCGTGCGCATGCCTCTCCCGCCAGGCGCTGCAACAGATGATGCAGCGCCACCTGGTCGGCCTCGGGCAATCGACGGAAGAGACCGAGCACACGGTCCTCCTCGACCGTCAGGCTGTCCAGCGGCGCCGGGGTATGCACGCCACTGAGCACATAGAGCGCGTCCACGCCGCGATTGGCCAAGGCCGCCAGGTAATCGACCCGGGGCGTACGCTCACCGCTCTCATATTTGCCCTGGGCGTTGGGCTCGACACCACCGATGTCGCCGAACACCCGCTGGGTAAGGCCAAGACGCTCGCGCTCTTCCCGCAGCCGCGGACCAAATCCGTTCATTCGATTCCCTTCCTTTTCTGTCCCTGAACACCAGGTCGATGGCGACCTCCAAGCGAGTGGTCACCAACCCGGATGGCACTATGCCAATTGGGATCCAATCCTTGCAAGCCATCATTGCGCTATCGGTCACGATCTGCCCCGTTGGTCAGCCTGCGTCGATCGTGCGCTGCATGCGCACGAAGCATTCGTCTTCGCCCATTTCGGCGAAGCCGTGGCGCCGATAGAGCTGGCGGGCGGGGTTGCTCCTGAATACCATCAACCGCAGCAAAGGCAGACGCCGCTGGCTTGCCCATTGGGCCAGGGTTTCCAGCACCCAGGCGCCGACACCCCGCCCCCGGTGTTCCGGGAGCAAGTGCAGCTCGCGAATGAACAGCGCCTGGCGGTCCTGGCTGAGACTGCAATAGCCCAGCACCTGGTCGCCCTCCATCACTAGCCACTGCTCGCGCCAGCCCCAGGCCTCATCGAAAGCCTCCTCGATCCACAGCAGGTCGAATTGCCGGTAGTAAGGCAGCATGGCGCGACGGGTCAGGTCCCGGGCGAAGGTGCGGTGGGCATCGGTGGCGAGGGCCAGTTCAAGGGGCATCGGCGACAGGCTTCCTGGCATCTATTGGGCGTAGCACACCGGCGAGCTTCCCGGCCCTCGGCGTTCCAGTTCATCTTCCAGCCACCCGGCCAGCACCTGGGCATTGTTGTGCTCGGTGTCCTTGCCGGCGTAGAGCAAGGTCAAGGTGCCCTTGGCGGCCATGTCCAGCAAGGGATACCAGTGCTCAGGATGGGCCGCCAGCTCCTGCCGGTAGCGCTGGGTGAAACCAGCGAAATCCACCTCGCCATGATGAAACGCCTTGCGCAGCTCATCGGACGGTGCCACTTCGCGCAACCATTGGCCGTGCAAATCGTCTTTGCGCTTGTTTCGTGGCCACAGGCGATCGACCAGCACCCGCTGGCCGTCTGTGGCCTCCATTGGATCGTAGACACGCCTGCAACGAATCATGGCGCCCTCCCCGGGACAAACGTTCCTTATCAGACTAGGGCCTTCCTTGACCGAGGTCACGTGCAGACCGTGGAATGCCTTCTATGCTTTTGAGCGCCCGGCATCTTTGCCCGACGCCACCCGGAGCCCTCCATGGCAACCTCGTCACTGGCCAGCCAGACCGAGCCGACCCAACGCGACGCCCGCCCCCATCTGTCGCACAGACCCGGTCGCGCCACCCTCACCCTGTTCATCGGCCTGCTGCTGGCCGGCGTGGCCTACACCGCCTGGAGCCTGAAGCAGGACGTCAGCGCCAGCGGCACGGTGGTCACCACCCTCACCCCCTTCCTGTTGCTGGGCCTGGCGCTGCTGATCGCCCTGGGCTTCGAGTTCGTCAACGGCTTCCATGACACGGCCAACGCCGTGGCCACCGTGATCTACACCCATTCGCTGCCGGCACCGGTGGCGGTGGTCTGGTCCGGTCTGTGCAACTTTCTTGGGGTGCTGCTTTCAAGCGGTGCGGTGGCGTTCGGCATCATCGCGCTGCTGCCGGTGGAGCTGATCCTGCAGGTAGGGTCCACGGCCGGCTTTGCCATGGTGTTCGCCCTGCTGCTGGCGGCGATCATCTGGAACCTGGGCACCTGGTGGCTGGGCCTGCCGGCATCATCCTCGCACACCTTGATCGGCTCGATCATCGGCGTCGGCGTGGCCAATGCGATGATGCACGGGCGTGCGGGCACCAGCGGGGTGGACTGGAGCCAGGCAAGCAAGGTGGGGTATGCCCTGCTGTTCTCACCGCTGATCGGTTTCGCCTGTGCCGCCTTGCTGTTGCTGGCGCTGCGCCTGCTGGTCAAACGCCGCGAGCTGTACCAGGCGCCGCAAGACAGGAGCCCTCCGCCCTGGTGGATCCGTGGCGTGCTGATCCTGACCTGTACCGGCGTGTCGTTCGCCCACGGCTCCAACGATGGGCAGAAAGGCATGGGCCTGATCATGCTGACCCTGGTCGGCACCCTGCCGATGGCATACGCATTGAACAAGACCATGCCCACCGCGCAGGCACAGCAGTTCTCCGTCGTGGCCGAAACCACCCGCCAGGCCTTGGTGCGCAACGCACCTCAAGCGGCACCGGCCGACCCGCGCCAGACTCTGGTTGCCTTCATCGCCGAGCCCAAGGCAAGCCCGCAACTGGTGCCGGCGCTGGCCGCGCTGAGCGGGATGATCGGGGAAGAAGTCAAAGGCTATGGCTCCCTCAACCGGGTGCCGGCCGAGGCCATGGCCAACGTGCGCAACGACATGTACCTGGCCAGCGAAGCCATCCGCATCATCGACAAACAACAGTTGGCACGCCTGGACGCCGACACCCAGCACCAGCTGGGCGTGTTCAAGCAGCAACTGGACAACGCCACCCGCTACATTCCGCTGTGGGTCAAGGTCGCGGTGGCCATCGCGCTGGGCCTGGGTACCATGGTGGGCTGGCGGCGCATCGTGGTCACGGTGGGCGAGAAGATCGGCAAGGCCCATCTGAGCTACGCCCAAGGCGCTTCGGCGGAGGTGGTGGCCATGTGCACCATCGGCGCGGCGGACATGTTCGGCCTGCCGGTGTCGACCACCCATGTGCTGTCCTCCGGCGTCGCCGGCACCATGGTGGCGAATGGCTCGGGTATCCAGCGGCGAACGCTGTTCAACCTGCTGATGGCCTGGGTGCTGACCTTGCCGGCGGCGATGGTGCTGTCGGGCTGCCTGTACTGGTTGCTGTGCCAGGTGTTCTGACGATCCAGGACCGCATCGCGGCCCTGCAGGCTGGCACGATCAACCCGGAATCTTAAGGCCCCGCTGCACCGCCGGGCGGGCCAGGAAGGCAGTCAGCACCCGCTGCACCTGCTTGAATTCATCGAACCGCACCAGATCCCGGGCGTTGTAGCGCTCCACCAGGTTACGCACCCAGGGGAAGATGGCGATGTCGGCGATGCTGTACTCGCCCACCATCCATTCGCGCCCGGCCAGGTGCCGGTCGAGCACGCCCAGCAAACGACGCGACTCGTTGACGTAGCGGTCCCGCGGGCGCTTGTCCTCATAGTCCTTGCCGGCAAAGAAGTGGAAGAACCCTACCTGGCCGAACATCGGCCCGATGCCACCCATCTGGAACATCAGCCACTGGATCGTCTGGTAGCGGGTGGCCGGGTCCTGGCTGAGCAGCTGGCCGGTCTTCTCCGCCAGGTACTGCAGGACCGCTCCGGACTCGAACAGCGGCAGCGGCTGGCCGCCCGGTCCGTCGGGATCGAGGATGGCGGGGATCTTGTTGTTGGCGCTCAAGGAGACGAACTCGGGGCTCATCTGCTCGTCGTTGTCGAAGCTGACCTTGTGCGCCTCGTAAGGCAGGCCGATCTCCTCCAGCATGATCGAGACCTTGACGCCGTTGGGCGTGGGCAAGGAATACAACTGCAGCCGCTCGGGATGGTGCGCCGGCCACTTGCGGGTGATGGGAAAAGCGCTGAGATCGGTCATGGGCACTTCCTGAAGACGGGGAAATGACCACTGTAGGGCCAACGCAGCCCTTTGACCATCGGTTGTTACCGGGGCTTTCGCCGCCATCTGTGGAAGCGGGTTTACCCGCGAATACGTTGGTGAATCCACTATCGCATTCGCGGATGAGCCCGCCCACAAGGACTGTGCAGTGTTTCGGATGGCGCGCCCGCAGGTGCGCCATCCGTCACATCAGAACCGCGTCGGAACGCGCTCTGCCCCTTTGGAGATGATCACTTCCACGCGGCGATTGAGCTGCCGGGATTGCGCATCGGCATTGGAGGCAACCGGGTATTCCTTGCCATAACCGCCGGTGGTGATCCGGCCAGGCTCCACGCCCTGACGGCGCAGCGCCAGCGCTACGGAAGCGGCACGCTGTTGGGACAGTTGCAGGTTGAACGCATCGCTGCCGGTGGCGTCGGTGAATCCTTCGACCAGTACCTTGCGCTCAGGGTTGTCCCTCAGGAACGCGGCCAGCCTCTGGACATCGCGATCGCTGCCGGCGCGCAGTTGTGCCCGACCGGTATCGAACAGCACATCACCGAAAGTCACCACGGCCCCGCGCTCGGTCTGCTTGGCGTTGAGCGACTGCAACGCCTTGAGCTGGGCAGTACGCACTTCCAGGCGTGCCTCGGTGCGCTGGGCCTCGATACGTTGCAGACCGGCTTCGGCCTGGCGCAGCACGATGGTCTGTTCGGCCGTCTCGATCTTGCGGTTGGCCAGATAGGCGAGCTGCTCCACCTGCGCCCCTTTGCGGTCCTTGAGCGAGGCAAGCTCTGCCTTGCCCAGGGCACGGTAGGCGTCCTGGGTCTCCAGGGCGGCTATACGGCTGGCGTCGGGCTTGCTTTGCAGGACCGAGTAGGCCTCGCGGGCCTCCAGCAGGTGTGGGTTCTCAGGCGTCGCGCTACAACCGGCCAGCGCCAGTGCGAGCACCGATATACCGGGCAACAGATACGATTTCGACATGTTCGGCTCCTTATTGGGCAGTCGTGGCAGGCTGGGTGTCGGGGGCTTCGAGCATTTCCTGCTTGAGCACCTCGATGCCTTCGCGCGCGGCTTTCAGCTGGGCCTGGGCCTTGCGCTCGGCGACACCGGCGTCGGCCTCGGCTTGCTCGGCGAGTGTGCGGACCTTGGCCAGGTCCTTTTCGCCCAGGGCCCGTTCCATGGCATTGAGCTTGTCCTGGGCCGCGCGCATTTCGACGGGCGCATATTGGGTCGCATCGGCGGCCACGGCGCGATTGACCGCGTTACGGGTCAGTTCGATCTGTTCGGTAGGCATGGCAACACTGGCGCAACCGCCCAAGGCCAGCAGAAGGCCGCCCAAGGGCAAGAGGTTGCGGATGGATCTGGCACGCATGAAATAACTCCTCGGTGCGCTGAGCGCATGGGCACGGAGCTCCCGCCGCGGCCACACACGCGTTTGCATCAGGATTGGAAAAGTCTGGGAGGCTCAGAAGAAACTCGCCTGCGCTGGACAGGCGAGAATGGGAGCTTGATGTGGGACTAAACGAACATCCAAGACCATCGGTGGTGAAAACCGGGCCAGCCTATTCGTAACCCTGGACGAGCCACATAGGACTCACCTGACAAGCCTGTAAGGCTTTTCAACGACTGGAGACATTGAACACACAGACAGGCGGTTCTGGACCGCCTGCCGGCAACGCTGTTCAAGACAGGCCGTGGGCCTTGAGCTTGAGTTTCTCGGTATCCACTCGCACGAACACCGAGTCGGCCGTCACCGTCAGCACATCGCCCGCCCAGACTTCGCAGATGACCCGGCTCTTGCGCCCGACCTCACCCTCTACCCGCGCCTTGAGCAGCAACTCCACCCCCATCGGCGTGGGTTTGAGGTAAGTCAGATTGAGGGTGCCGGTGACGCAATCTATGCGCGGCAGGCTACCGGGCTCGCGGCCTTCGGCCCGGTAGTGGTACGCCATGGCCGTCCAGTTGGAGTGGCAGTCCACCAGCATTGCCAGCAAGCCGCCATAGACCAGGCCTGGCCAGCCGATGAAGCCGCTGTCGGGCGAATGGCGGCAGAGCAGGTGAACACCCTCGGCGTCCCAGTGGCTCTTGATGTGCAGGCCGCTGGGGTGCGAGCAGCCACAGCCGTAGCAGGTACCGTCGGGGGCAGCCTGCTCCTGCAGGGAAAGTACGTGTTCGTTCATGAGCGTCCCGTGCCTGTTGGAATTGAAAAAAGAGACAGCGCCGATGGTAGCGCCCTGCTCGCGCGACGCCAAACAGCGAGATAAAGGCCCACCGCCAGTGCGACTGCATTATGGGCACTCATCCGTGGCAGATAAACTTTCAGGTATTTAAACAGCGCGTTGTTATTTCAAGGTTGTCATTGTCGATGCGGGCCAGTATTAATCTGGAAGACGAGGTCAACAAACGACCTTTTTGAAGCACATGATTCCTTAAAGGAATGTAATCCTTCCATTTCCGCTTGGTATGCGCCGCTCATGTCAAAACGCCTGATGCCCTCCACCACCGCCTTGCAGTGCTTCGAGGCAGCCGCCCGTCACCTGAGCTTTACCCGTGCGGCGCAGGAACTGCACCTGACCCAGAGCGCGGTCAGCAAGCAAGTGGCACAGCTCGAGGACATGCTTTCGCACCCGTTGTTCCAACGCATCCGCCGACGCCTGCACCTGACGCCGGCCGGCGCGCTGTACCTGGCCGAAGTGAACAAGATCCTCACCCAGATCGACATCTCCAGCCGCTACATCCTCAGCTACGGAGACGAGACCGAGGTGCTGCGCATCGCCACCCAGCCAACTTTCGGCGCCCGCTGGCTGGTGCCCAGGCTCAAGGGCTTCGGTGAGCGCCACCCGCATATCCACCTGGATATCCGCAACGAACTGGAGCCGTTCGACCTGGTGCAGGCCAAGGCCGACATCGCCTTCTTCTTCGGCCAGGGCACGTGGCCGGGCGCCACCTGCATCGAGCTGTTCAGCGAAGAGGTGGTGCCGGTGTGCGCGCCATCATTGCGTGAGCGGCACCGTTTCGACAGCGCCGCGGCATTGACCGAACATCGCCTGCTGCAATGCGCTTCGCGCCCGGAGGCCTGGCACGAATGGTTCCTCGGCCTTGGGCTGCACAGCACCAACAGCTACCACGGCCCGCGCTTCGACACGTTCTACCTGTGTATTCGCGCCGCCATCGCGGGCTGCGGCATCGCCCTGATCCCGCGCTACCTGGTGGCCGAGGAGCTTGGCGAGGGCAAGCTGGTGGTGGCCTGGGACCATCCGGTACCCAGCAACGGCAGGCACTTCATCGCCCATGCCGAGCATGCGGCCGAGGTGCCGAAGGTCCGCGCCTTCGTGCAGTGGATCCGGGAACGGGTGGCTGAGCAGGCATGACCCGGGCGCGGCGGCCTGATCCTGCGCTGGGGCCGTGAATGGGGCCAACATCAGGATCTTAAGGAATGACCGCAATCGAATAATTCGTTTGCGAAACTAGACGCCGACACGCTTGGATAATAAGAAATTCAAACCAAGGTTTGCGTGCACATGAATCAGGAAAGTATCAGCCAGTCCATCGCCATCGTTCATCCGATTACACTTTCCCATGGCCGCAATGCCGAAGTCTGGGATACCGACGGCAAGCGCTACATCGACTTCGTCGGCGGTATCGGCGTGCTCAATCTGGGCCATTGCAACCCGGCCGTGGTCGAGGCGATCCGGATCCAGGCCACGCGCCTGACCCATTACGCCTTCAACGCCGCGCCCCATGGCCCTTACCTGGCGCTGATGGAACGTTTGCAGCACTTCGTGCCGGTGAGCTACCCGTTGGCGGGCATGCTCACCAACAGCGGCGCCGAGGCTGCGGAAAACGCGCTGAAAGTGGCGCGTGGCGCCACCGGCAAGCGCGCCATCGTGGCCTTCGACGGCGGCTTTCATGGCCGCACCCTGGCCACCCTCAACCTCAACGGCAAGGTCGCGCCGTACAAGCAACGCGTGGGTGAATTGCCCGGGCCTGTCTACCACCTGCCCTACCCCAGCGCCGACACCGGCGTCACCTGCGAGCAGGCGCTCAAGGCGATGGACAGGCTGTTCAGTGTGGAACTGGCGGTGGAAGACGTAGCAGCGTTCATCTTCGAGCCGGTACAGGGCGAAGGTGGCTTCCTGGCGCTGGATCCAACCTTTGCCCAGGCACTGCGCCGCTTCTGCGACGAGCACGGCATCCTGATCATCGTCGATGAGATCCAGTCGGGTTTCGGTCGCACCGGCCAGCGTTTCGCCTTCCCTCGCCTGGGGATCGAGCCGGACCTGCTGTTGCTGGCCAAGAGCATTGCCGGCGGCATGCCGCTGGGCGCGGTGGTCGGCCGCAAGAACATCATGGACTCGCTGCCCAAGGGTGGCCTGGGCGGTACCTATTCGGGCAATCCGATCGCCTGCGCGGCGGCCCTGGCCAGCCTGGAACAGATGACCGACGAGAATCTCGCCACCTGGGGCGAACGCCAGGAGCAGGCCATCGTTGGCCGCTACGCGCGCTGGAAGGCCACCGGGCTGACCTCGGCCCTAGGCCGACTGACAGGCACCGGAGCGATGCGCGGGCTGGAACTGGTCAACGCTGACGGCAGCCCCGCACCGGCCCGACTGGCCAATGTTCTGGAAGCTGCGCGCACCAAGGGCCTGCTGCTGATGCCCAGCGGCAAGGCACGGCACATCATCCGCCTGCTGGCACCGCTGACCATCGAACCGCAGGTGCTCGAAGAAGGCCTGGATATCCTCGAGCAGTGCCTGGCTGAGTTGGGCTGAGGCCTTAGAGGCCCAGCTCTTCAGGAGTGAGCATGTCGGATTCGAAGGCGATCCAGCCGCCTTCGAGTTCGGCGTGGCCGTTGACGATCGGGCCGTAGTAGGTCAGGCCATTCTCCAGGGTCACGCAGATGTGCGTGGCATCCTTCTCCGGTGCTGCCAGGGTGCCGACGAAGTGCACTTTCTTCAGGGTTTCGGTAACCGCTTCGAGGCCCACGCGCATGTTGGGGTTCTCCATGGCTTCGGCGTCACCCCCACGGTCTTCGGCGCTGACGGTTACGGTGGCGATGTAGGGGTACTTGCTCAATCGGGGTGCCTCGCTGGAAAGGGACGGCGCATCGAGCGCCAAGGGCGTGTAGGTTACGGCAGGCGATGCGCGTGCGCGAGTGCCCGGCTTGCATTTGCATGGACAAACCTGCCTTGAGGCAAGTGGAGCCCTCCGGCCTGGGGCGGCGCCGCGAAAGGAAGGCAGTGCCTTCCCGGCCGCCGACCGACATGGCCTCCCCCGCCCCAATCTGTTAGGGTGCCCGCCGATGCACGCCACACCACACGAGGATCCCGAGTGAGCGCCGAAGAACCCCTGATCGCCGACCTGTTCGATGTCGACAAACGCCTGAACCTCAAGCCCGTCGTGGACTTCAACGCCTACCTGCGCAACGCCTTCGACGAGGGGGCCTGCCGCTGCCACCGTTGCGTCGAACTGGGCGGTGACGAAAGCAGCTACAGCCACCGCCACACCTTCGCACTCGAAGGCCGCACCCTGCACCGGCGCTTCGCCAACACGGCAGGCAGCGATGTACTGCTGGTGCTGAAGAAGGCCTGGCTGTCCTACACCAAGAACGATCTGCAAGTGGTCGGCGCACTGGACCTGAGCACCCTCAAGGCGTTCACCGAAGCCGACCTGCACGAGCGCCTGCTGGCCCTGCTGCCGGCCAGCGGCCTGGCCCGCGAAACCGACGGCCAGTGGCACCTGCAAGCCCTGGCCGACTGACCCGGACACCTGGCCGCCGGGCTCACTGCCCCTGGCGGCCATGCAGGATGGCGCGGCCTTTCTCCAGGTAAGCGTCCATCTCTTCACGCGGCACCATGCTGCCGCCCGTCGCCCAGACCAAATGGGTGGCATTGGCCATGCGCCGCTCATCCAGCCCCAGGCGCTGGCGATAGCCCTGCTTCTCCAGCAGCACCCGTCCCATGCCCGGCACGCCCGCCAATGCCGACGGCTCCAGCGCGAGCCCTTCCAGCTTCTCCATCAGCGCCAGCAGGCGGAACAGTTCGGCATCGCTGAGGGTGTAGTAGCCATCGATCAGGCGCTGCATGGCCCTCCCGACGAACCCCGACGGCCGTCCGACCGCCAGCCCGTCGGCGGCGGTGTGGTTGTCCAGGCCGAAATCATAGACCGACACCTGCTCATGCAGGCCGGTGTACACCCCCAGCAACATGCAGGGCGAATGGCCGGGCTCGGCGAACAGGCAATGCACCGCGTCGCCAAACGCCTGCTTCAGGCCAAAGGCCACGCCGCCCGGGCCACCACCCACGCCGCACGGCAGGTAGACGAACAGTGGATGCTCGGCATCGACCACGACGCCCGCCGCCTGCAACTGCCCGCGCAAGCGTTCGGCGGCCACGGCGTAACCCAGGAACAGGTCGGTGGAGTTCTCGTCATCGACGAAGTGGCACGTGGGGTCCGCATCCGCCTCGCGCCGCCCCTGCTCGACCGCGACACCGTAATCGGCATCGTACTCGCGCACCTCGACGCCACAGGCACGCAGGCGATCCTTCTTCCACTGGCGGGCATCGGCGGACATATGCACCGTCGTACGGAACCCCAGGCGTGCGCCCATGACCCCGATGGACAGCCCCAGGTTGCCGGTAGAGCCGACGGCGATGCTGTACCGGCCGAAAAAGGCCCGTGCCGCGTCGCTGTCAAGCGTGGCGTAATCGTCGCCCGGTCTGAGCAGGCCGCCGGCCAGGGCCAGGTCCTCGGCGTGCTTGAGCACTTCATAGATGCCGCCACGGGCCTTGATCGAGCCGGAGATGGGCAGCAGGTTGTCGGCCTTGAGCCACAGCTGGCCGACAGGCGCGATAGACAGCTCATCGCACAAGGCAGCCTGCAGGCTCGGCAAGGGCAGCAGGGGTGATTCGATCAGCCCGCCGGCCTCCAGGGTCTGCGGGAACGCCGAGGCGATGAACGGCGCAAAACGCGCCAGCCGAGCGCTGGCATCGGCAATATCCGCCGCGCCCAGCGGCACGTCGCTCAAGGCCTGGGCGCAAGGCGCCACGCCAGGATTGAACCAGGTGACCGGGGCGTGGCGCACCAGGTCGGCGATCAGCGGGTGCTGTTGGCACCAGGTCTGAAGCGGTACTTCGAGGGCCATGGGACGACTCCAGGCAAATCGGTCGGCAAAGCCGGGATTAGGCGGCACATGACGACCCCTTGGCAACCGTCGGATACTCGCCCGCCACCCCATCAGGGTCGCCAGCGTCTGCTACCTTGGGAGAACCCGCTCACCCACAGGTGACTGACCATGGCCCGCACGACTCCCATCGAGCTGTACCGCAACATCGGCATCGTCGCCCACGTCGACGCCGGCAAGACCACCACCACCGAACGCATCCTGTTCTACACCGGGGTCAACCACAAGATGGGCGAGGTTCACGACGGCGCCGCCACCATGGACTGGATGGCCCAGGAGCAGGAGCGCGGCATCACCATCACCTCGGCGGCGACCACGGCGTTCTGGCAGGGCTCGACCAAGCAGTTCGCCGACAAGTACCGTTTCAACATCATCGACACCCCCGGCCACGTCGACTTCACCATCGAGGTGGAGCGCTCGCTGCGCGTGCTCGATGGCGCCGTGGTGGTGTTCAGCGGCGCCGATGGCGTGGAGCCGCAATCGGAGACGGTCTGGCGCCAGGCCAACAAGTACCACGTGCCGCGCCTGGCCTACATCAACAAGATGGACCGCCAGGGCGCGGATTTCCTGCGGGTGGTCAAGCAGATCGACCAGCGCCTGGGCCACCATCCGGTGCCGATCCAGCTGGCCATCGGCAGCGAGGAGAACTTCGTCGGGCAGATCGACCTGGTGAAGATGAAAGCCATCTACTGGAACGACGCCGACCAGGGCACCAGCTATCGCGAAGAGGAGATACCCAACGACTTGCGCGCCCTGGCCGAACAGTGGCGGGCCCACATGATCGAGGCCGCCGCCGAGGCCAATGACGAGCTGACCATGAAGTTTCTCGACGGCGAGGAGCTGAGCCAGGACGAGATAAAGGCCGGGCTGCGCCAGCGCACCCTGGCCAACGAGATCGTGCCGACCATCCTCGGCTCGTCCTTCAAGAACAAAGGCGTGCCACTGATGCTCGATGCGGTGATCGACTACCTGCCCGCCCCCAGCGAGATCCCGGCGATCAACGGCACCGACCCGGACGACGAGGAAAAACACCTGGAGCGCCACGCCGACGACAACGAACCGTTCTCGGCCCTGGCGTTCAAGATCGCCACCGACCCGTTCGTGGGCACCCTGACGTTCGCCCGCGTCTACTCCGGCGTGCTCAGCTCCGGCGATGCGGTGCTCAACTCGGTCAAGGGCAAGAAGGAACGGGTCGGGCGGATGGTGCAGATGCACGCCAACCAGCGCGCCGAGATCAAGAACGTCTGCGCAGGCGACATCGCCGCGCTGATCGGCATGAAGGACGTCACCACCGGCGACACCCTGTGCGACATGAACAAGCCGATCATCCTCGAACGCATGGACTTCCCCGACCCGGTGATTTCCGTGGCGGTGGAGCCCAAGACCAAGGCTGACCAGGAGAAGATGGGCATCGCCCTGGGCAAGCTGGCCCAGGAAGACCCTTCGTTCCGGGTCAAGACCGACGAGGAAACCGGGCAGACCATCATCTCCGGCATGGGCGAGCTGCACCTGGACATCATCGTCGACCGCATGCGCCGCGAGTTCAACGTCGAGGCCAACATCGGCAAGCCCCAGGTGGCCTATCGCGAGAAGATCCGCAATACCTGCGAAATCGAGGGCCGCTTCATCCGCCAGTCCGGCGGGCGTGGCCAGTATGGTCATTGCTGGATCCGCTTCGCACCCGGTGACGAAGGCAAGGAGGGCCTGGAGTTCATCAACGAGATCGTCGGCGGCGTGGTGCCGCGCGAATACATCCCCGCCATCCAGAAAGGCATCGAGGAGCAGATGCAGAACGGTGTACTGGCCGGCTACCCGCTGATCAGCCTCAAGGCTGCGGTGTTCGACGGCTCCTACCACGACGTGGACTCCAACGAAATGGCCTACAAGATCGCCGCCTCCATGGCCACCAAGCAATTGTCGCAAAAAGGCGGTGCCGTGCTGCTGGAACCGGTGATGAAGGTCGAGGTGGTCACCCCCGAGGAGTACCTGGGCGACATCATGGGCGACCTGAGCCGTCGGCGCGGCATGATCCAGGGCTCCGAGGACAGCCCTGCGGGCAAGGTGATCCGCGCCGAAGTGCCGCTGGGCGAGATGTTCGGCTATTCCACCGACATGCGCTCGATGACCCAAGGGCGGGCCAGCTATTCGATGGAATTCACCAAATATGCCGAGGCGCCGGCGAGCATTGCCGACAGCATCGTCAAGAAGAACAAGGGGGAATGATCCGATTGCGGGGGGAGCGACCGGATGCCTTCATGGACAGCCCCGCCCTCCCGGGCTCAGCACTCAGCGTGAAGACGGCGCCGCCCCTGCGTGAGCGGCCTTGCACCGCGATTGGACTGCACAGCAGCCCCATGCACCGTCAATGCTGCTCCCCCGCCCGCCTGAGCAGCTTCTTGCAGCGCTCCGACAGGTGCACCACCCGCAGGTGCTTGCCGGCCTTGGCATAGCGTTCGCGCAGCGTCTGCAACGCAGCGATCGCCGAGTAGTCGACAAAGCTCAGGTGCTTGCAATCCAGAACCACGCTGGCCGGATCCTGCGCCGGATCGAACTGATCGAGAAACGGCGTGGTCGAGGCGAAGAACAACGTGCCATGCAGCTGATAGACCTTGCTGCCCTCCTCGTCCAGGTGGCTGTCGGCATAAAGCTCACGAGCGTGCTGCCAGGCAAAGTTGAGCGCGGCGATGACGACGCCGAACAGCACGGCGATCGCAAGATCGGTGAACACCGTCACTATCGTCACTGCGATGATCGCCAGCACATCGCTGGCCGGCACCTTGCGCAGCACCCGCAGCGAAGCCCAGGCGAAGGTCTGCTGGGCGACCACGAACATCACCCCGACCAGTGCCGCCAGCGGAATGCGCTCGATCAAGGGCGACAGGAACAACACGAACAGCAGGACCATCCCACCGGCCACCACGCCCGACAGCCGACCACGGCCATTGGAACTCAGGTTGATCACGGTCTGCCCGATCATCGCGCAGCCGCCCATGCCGCCACACAGCCCCGACACCATGTTGGCCGCCCCCAGGGCAACGCACTCACGGTCGGGATAGCCACGGCTCTCGGTGATCTCGTCGGTGAGATTGAGCGTCAGCAAGGTTTCCAGCAGTCCGACCATCGCCATCAGCACCGCGTAGGGCGCGATGATCCTGAGCGTCTCGAGGTTCCACGGCACCTCTGGCAGGGCCAGTTGCGGCAGCCCACCGGCGATGTGCGCCATGTCGCCAAGCGTGCGGGTCGGCAGGCCGAGCAGATAGACCAGCAGGCCCACGCCCAGGATCGCGACCAACGCCGGCGGCACGGCGCGGGTCAGGCGCGGCAGCACATGGACCACCGTCATGGTCAGTGCCACCAGGCCGATCATCAGGTACAACGGCGAGCCGCTGAGCCAGTGCTCGCCATCCTTGAAGTGCTCCAACTGGGCCAGGGCGATCACGATCGCCAGGCCGTTGACGAAGCCAAGCATCACCGGATACGGCACCAGGCGCACCAGCTTGCCCAGGCGCAGCACGCCGAACAGGATCATCACCACCCCGCCGAGCAGCACCGTGGCCAACAAGTACTGGGCACCGTGCTGCACCACCAGGGCGACGATCACCACGGCCATGGAGCCGGCGGCACCAGAGATCATGCCGGGGCGCCCGCCGAACAGCGCGGTCAGGGTACAGATGATGAAGGCGCCGTACAGACCCATGAGCGGGTTGAGGTGGGCCACCAGGGCGAAGGCGATGCACTCGGGCACAAGCGCGAAGGCGGTGGTCAGGCCGGCGAGCACGTCGGCGCGAAGTCGGGCGGGTTTCATGGGCTTCCTGTGGCGCGCTACAAAAACAGGGGCGCGATGTTACGGAATTTGTCTGCCAGCGGCCACCGCGCCGGCTGGCCTGCGGGCGGGGTGAGCTTCGAGCCGCAGGTGGTACTTCGTGATCCTGGCCAGGGCCATGTCTTCTGCCGGAAGCGGAGCCCCTGGCGTGGTCCGCAGCGAGACGGCCGTACCGGGGCTGGAAAAGGTTTCATGATTGGCCCGACAGGGAGTGCCAATGAGCATGGCCTGTGATCCAGGCCCGGCAAATTCGTGACAAATTTGCCATCATGATCATTCCACCCGCGGAGATCACGGACATGCCGCTACGCCCTTTCATCGCCTCCCTGCTGCTGGCCGCCAGCCTCACCGCCCAGGCTGCCACCGAGGTGCTGCCGCTGCAGTACCGCACCAGTGCCGAGCTGCTGCCGGCCGCCCAGTCGTTCATCGGCAAGGACGGCACCGTCAGCGCCTTCGAGAACAAGCTGATCGTCAATTCAAGCCCTGAACGCATCGACGACCTGCGCGCCCTGCTGCAACAACTCGACACGGCACCCAAGCGCCTGTTGATCAGTGTCGACAACGACGACAGCAACTTCCAGGACAACCGCGGCAATGCCCGCATCATCCATTACGGCACCAGCAACCGTGACGGCGGCCTGCAGCAGGTCCAGGCCAGCGAAGGCCAGCCCGCGTTGATTCAGATCGGTCAGAGCATCCCCATCACCAGTACCAGCACCGATGGCTATGGACGCATCCAGAGCAACACCGAGTACCGCAATGTCACCCAGGGTTTCTACGTCACCCCCAGTCTGAGCGGCGACACGGTTCGTCTGCAAATAAGCACCAATAATGATCGAATGAGCCTCGAACGCCAGGATGTAGTAAAGGTTCAAAGCACCGACACGACAGTCACCGGCAAGCTGGGCGAGTGGATCACCCTGGCGGGATTCAATCAGCAGAGCCAGGCCGAACGCAGTGCGTCGAGCTACAGCTACAGCACCCAACGGGGTGAAAACATGACATTGCGTGTCAAAGTCGACCTTCTCGACTGATCCCAGGCAATTCACGGCCTCGACCAAAGGCCTTGGAAATGACCGGAGAGTCTCGTCAGACCAAAGATGTAGTAATAGAAAAAAAGCACTACAAAACATTTGACAGGTACTTTTTCCCAAGGGCATGATGGCCTCGCTCCCGCTAATCAGAGGCCCTGGCAAGGGCCTTCGAGGCGCGCTCCTCCTTACCCCTGGAGGCGTCTCGTGTCTATACGGCCCACAAGGCGGTTCGACGGGATAGTGACTGCAACGAAGAAGTTGTCCCGAGGGACGGAAGCGCATCACCGCAGCACCAGGCAGTCCTGTCGCACCGCAGCAAGGCAACCACGAGCCGACCTGCCGCCACACCTCGCCCGGCCTGCCCTTCCCCTTCGAGCCTCCTTCGCACGCAATCACCTTCCGCCGGACAGGACAGCCGTCAGGCTTCTGACCTGCAGGGCGCAAGCACTTACTTCCAAGACTGATGCGACGAGGTTTTATTTCCATGGCACTGACACGCGAACAGCAAATTGCAGCCCTTGAGAAAGACTGGGCCGAGAACCCGCGCTGGAAAGGCGTGACCCGTACCTATACCGCCGCCGATGTCGTCCGCCTGCGTGGTTCCCTGCAGCCGGAGCACACCTTCGCCCGTCAGGGTGCAGAAAAACTGTGGAAGCTGGTCACCGAAGGTGCCCACCCGTCCTTCCGCCCTGAGAAAGATTTCGTCAACTGCATGGGCGCCCTGACCGGTGGCCAGGCAGTCCAGCAGGTCAAGGCCGGCATCCAGGCCATCTACCTGTCCGGCTGGCAGGTGGCCGCCGACAACAACTCGGCCGAGTCCATGTACCCTGACCAGTCGCTGTACCCGGTCGACTCGGTTCCGACCGTGGTCAAGCGCATCAACAACGCCTTCCGCCGTGCCGACCAGATCCAGTGGAAAGCCGGCAAGAATCCAGGCGACGCAGGCTACATCGATTACTTCGCACCGATCGTGGCTGACGCCGAAGCCGGTTTCGGCGGCGTGCTGAACGCCTACGAGCTGATGAAGAACATGATCGAGGCAGGCGCCGCTGGCGTTCACTTCGAAGACCAGCTGGCCTCGGTGAAAAAGTGCGGCCACATGGGCGGCAAGGTGCTGGTACCCACCCAGGAAGCCGTGCAGAAACTGGTTGCCGCCCGCCTGGCCGCGGACGTCGCTGGCGTGCCGACCATCATCCTGGCCCGTACCGATGCCAACGCCGCCGACCTGCTGACCAGCGATTGCGACCCGTACGACCAGCCGTTCGTGATCGGCGAGCGCACCCGTGAGGGCTTCTACAAAGTGCGCGCCGGCCTCGACCAGGCCATCGCTCGCGGCCTCGCCTACGCCCCGTACGCCGACCTGATCTGGTGCGAGACCGCCAAGCCGGACCTGGAAGAAGCCCGTCGCTTCGCCGAAGCGATCAAGAAGGAGTACCCGGACCAGATCCTGTCGTACAACTGCTCGCCT
>Ga0153917_1000634_pt1 | contig 20122 bp, 17 predicted proteins | sample TSFL001MetaG_FD_104695 | JGI IMG/M metagenome (GOLD analysis project Ga0153917, IMG submission 104695) | Attine ant fungus gardens microbial communities from Florida, USA - TSFL001 MetaG | ecosystem: Host-associated > Fungi > Mycelium > Unclassified | place: USA: Florida, Paynes Creek Historic... | reverse complement strand
GCCGGAACTGAAGATCATCGACGTCTTCATCTGCAAGCTGCGCAAGAAGCTGGCCAACGCCGCCGGCGGCGCGAACTACATCGAGACGGTCTGGGGCCGCGGCTACGTGCTGCGCGAGCCCGAAGGCGGCGACTATCTCGAAAGCGCCTGATAGCGCCCTCCCCGCTCCCGCATCAGACCCGCCGCTCGCCGGCGGGTTTTCTTTTGCGCGAATGTCGGGTTTGCGAGAACGGGCCAGACGCAGCAGCGGCTGGCTCCTCCGGAGGCAGCCGCCAGACCGCAGACAAGATCCATAAGCCGTTGGAAAACGATGGATCCTCGGCTCAAGGCCGAGGATGACGGCAGCGGGTGGGAAAATAAGGCTCAACAAGCAAACGCGGCCGGCTCCCTGGGAGCGGCCGCGTTTTCGTTCAGCTATGGAAATCTCTTCAGGCGGCGATCGAAAGATTGCCGAAGACCTGGGTCAGGATCTTCCGGTCGAACGGCTTCAGCAGGAAATCGTCGGCGCCGGCGCGCTTGCCCATCATCATCTTCTTGAGGTCGGCCTCGACCACGCAATAATAGATGCGCACGGACTTGCCCTGCGGCAGGTTGCGCACGTTGCTGATCAGCTCGAGCGCGCCGTCCATGGTGGAATCGACGATCAGGATGTTGGGCAGTTCGGCTTCGCAGCGCACCAGCGCCTCAAGCGAGCTCGAGGCTTCCAGCACGAGGAAATCGAAACCGGAAAGAATACGCTTGCCGACCTTACGGACGACATCGGAACCGTCGGCGATCATCAACCGCTGCATTAGCTGCTCCTAGGTCTCCCGCTCGCAGAGCGGGAACGATACAGGATGCAACTCTACCGGCACCTGGCAAACAAAGCGTTAGCGGCCATGGTTAACGAACCATGGCCGCCCACCGATCATTCCGATGCCGCAACCATGCGGGCGGAGAAGACGATCTCTTCGGGATGCACCGTCACGTCGAGCTCCATTCCCGCCTCGTCGGCGAGCAGCACCGTGTAGTAGGGCTGGATGGAATGCGCGTCGACCGCCTCTTCCGGCGTGCCGGAAAGGATTTCCATGAACTTCGGCGGCACGCGCAGCATGCGGCCCTTCACGGCGAGCTTGAACACCGCGTCGAATTCCGGGTTTTCCAGCGTCACGTCGATCGAGCCGCCGCGCGGGATCGCGCCATAGGCGATGAGGAACAGGTTGAGCAGCAGCTTGACCCGGTTCTTCGCGACGATGGCGCGGGGGCCCGTCCAGGTGATCTCCGTCTTCTTCTCGGCCGCCGCGAAGTCGCGCGCCGCCTTTTCCGCCTCGCCCGTATCGATCGAGGCGCCGACCGAGCCGGACGCGCCGAAGGCAAGGCGCGCGAATTTCAGACGCACGGAGGCGTTGAGGGCGCTGGCGCGGATGAGATCCATCGCCTCGGCGTCGGCACCGCCCTCGTCGAGCAACTCGAGACCATTGTTGATCGCTCCGACGGGCGAGATGACGTCATGGCAGACGCGGCTGCACAGAAGCGCTGCCAGATCGGGACCGGTCAGCGTAAGGTTCGGATTTTTCGCCATAAAATTCTCCCAGATCCACGCATTCGTTCATCGCGGGCCGCCCGTGGCGGGCGCACGCGGGTACATTCCGCGCGACGCATAGCACGCCGGAATTGCGCGAGGCGTGCTCGATTTCAAGACAGCCATAATGACACCACATTTGGTAAACCGATTGTTAAGATCATCGGGTCAAATTGCTGATGGAACGGGGCCGGGACATGAAGGAAGGCGGACGGACATGGCTATTTCACATCTGGTGACGAAGGTATTGGGGCTCGCCGCAGCGGCGTGCATGACCCTCTTCTTCGCCTTGCCGGCGGCTGCGCAGCAGAGCAACCAGTATACCATGCAGGAGATCGTCGACACCGGTCACAGCTTCTTCGGCGAGACCTCCGGCGGCCTTGCCAAGCTGGTGGAACGCGCCTTCGAATCCTACGGCCTGCCGAACGGCTACATTCTCGGCCAGGAAGGCTCCGGCGCCTTCGTTGCCGGCCTGACCTATGGCGAGGGCACGCTCAACACCAAGAATGCCGGCCAGCACTCCGTCTTCTGGCAGGGTCCCTCGCTCGGCCTCGACTGGGGCGGCCAGGGCAGCCGCACCATGATGCTCGTCTACAACCTGCCGAATGTCGATTCGCTCTACGACCGCTTCGGCGGCGTCTCCGGCTCGGCCTATATCATTGCCGGCCTCGGCATGCAGGTCAACGTCAACCGCGACATCGTGCTCGTGCCGATCCGCACCGGCGTCGGCGCCCGGCTCGGCATCAACGCCGGCTATCTGAAGCTGACGCGCCAGCCCACCTGGAATCCTTTCTGACACGAATGAAGCCGACGCCTCGTCCGTCAGGCAAAAGCAGGCCGATTTCGCGGGAACGCCCCCTGTGCAAGCTCGAACGAGCCGCTATAGTGCGCTCGTTCGAGACCCGTTTTGGGCCATGTTTGGAACGAGTGGATCCGTGATCGAGTACGCCCTCCTCTTCGCACTCGGCTTTCTCGCCGCCACGCTGGCCGGCCTTCTCGTCGCCCCGGCGATCCAGAAGCGTATCGTCAGGTTCACCGAACAGCGCATGCTCGCCACCATGCCGCTCAGCCCGCAGGAAGTGCGCGCGCAGAAGGACATGGCGCGCGCCGCCTTCGCCGCCGAAAACGCCCGCCTCGCCCAGGATGTCCGCCGCGTGCGCGAGAAGCACACGCTGGAAATGGTCCGCACCGAGAAGCTGATCGCCGAGGCCGGCGCAATCAGCACGGAAAATGCCGAACTTCACGCCCAGATCGCCGACATGAACATCGAGGCCGGCGACCGGCGCTCGGCGCTCCGGCGCGAGGAAATGAAGAGCGAGCAATTGAGAAACGCCCTCGTCGGCGCCGATCGCGAGATCCGCGCGCGCGCGGCGGATATCGAAAAGCTCGAAGGCACGATCGGCCGCCTGCGCGCCGACCTCGACAACATGAAGATCGACCTTGCCGCGCGCGACACGGTGATGGAAAACCTCCAGAGCCGCATCGGCAACCTGAAGGACGAGCGGGACAAGCTGCGCGAGGATATCAAGGCATCCATCGAGAAGGCGAAGGCGCTCGAAATCCGCCTTTCGCGCGAGGAAGGCCGGACCCGCCAGCTCGAGACGAAACTGACGCGGGAACTGGCCGGCAGCGCCGACAAGGACAATGCGATCGAGCGGCGCATCGCGGAGATCGGCCGCCTGCGCGAGAAGGTGAAGACTTTGACGGCAGAAAGCAAGGAAGCGGCGAAGGCCAGCCACGCCACCGGCCTCTCCCGCAACATCGCGGCAAGCCGCATTTCCAACCGCCGCGCCGAAAAGGTGCTCCAGCCCGTCCCGCCGATCGACATCGTCGCGCTCGAGGAGGGCGCCCGTAACCAGAGCACCGCGCTCACGGAACGGCTGCTGGCGGCCAGGACCGATGCGAACGACGCCGCGCTGCGCGAGGAGATGGCCGACCTCGCCAGCAAGATGATCGTGCTGACCGCCACGCGTGAAGGCGCAAGCTCCCCCGTCCATGACCTCATCGCGACCATCGAGCCCGATCTCGAAGGCGACGACCAGAGCCTCGCCCGCCGGGCGCGCGAGCGCATGGGCCACGACGAGAGCTGACCGCGGGCGGGTCGAGTCGGAAGCGGAGTGGCCTCGCCAGCACCGGATTGTCGCCGGTGCCTTTTCTGCGTAGCATTCCCCCACGCCCTTCCAGCGCTTTTGAGGAGTCCCGCGGTGGCGAAAGTCGTATTCGCTCTGAACCAGTCCTTGGACGGCTATGTCGATCACACGGCATTTGCGCCGGAGCCGGCGGTGTTTCTTCATTTCATCGATGACGTGCGCGGCCTCACCGGCATGATTTACGGCCGACGGATGTACGAAGTGATGCGCTATTGGGACGACGACCGTCCGGAATGGGGCGAGGCGGAACGCGACTATGCGGCGGCATGGCGCAGCCGGCCGAAATGGGTCGTGTCGCACTCGCTCAAATCCGTCGGCCCGAACGCCACGCTTCTTGCCGGAGACATCGAAGCGCCGATACGGCAACTGAAGGCCAGTCTCGACGGAGAGATCGAGGTTGCCGGACCCGAACTGGCGAGAAGCCTGACCGATCTCGGCCTCATCGACGAGTACCGGCTATATCTCCACCCCGTCGTGGTCGGCCACGGCAAGCCGTTCTTCGCCGGCCCGCGCCCGCCGCTGCGCCTCGTGGCGAGCGACCGCATCGGCGAGAATGTGATCCGGCTGACCTATCGTCCCGCCTGAAGCAATTCCAGCAAAAGTGCGAAGCGGTTTTGCGTCCGGGATTGCGTAGAAATAAAGAGTTGGAACGTTTTCGCGATTCGAAGAAAGCGAAAATGCTTTAGCTCACCCGTCCCATCGTCAGGGCGATCTGGTAGAGCGCGATGCCGCTCGCCGTCGCGACGTTGAGGCTGTCGAGGCCGGGACGTTGCGGGATGCGGGCGGTGCGGAACGAGGAGAGGATGCTCGCCGGTAGCCCCTCGCCTTCCGTCCCAAGGACGAGCGCGATCCGGCGTGCGGCGGGGATGGCGGCGACAGCTACCTCCCCGCGCGGCGAAAGCCCCCAGATCTCGAAGCCCGCTTCGGAAAGCCCGCGCAGCATGGCCTCGGCGGCAAGGCCGCGCGCGAAGGGCACCGTCAGCACGGAGCCGACCGATACGCGAATCGCCTTGCGGTAAAGCGGATCGCAGGACGTCTCGTCGAGGAACACCGCATCCGCGCCGAAGGCGGCGGCGTTGCGGAAGATCGAGCCGACATTGTCATGGTTGGAAAGGCCGCAGCCGGCCAGGACGAGGCTCGCCTCCGGCAGCCGGCCGAGCAGCGAGGCGCCGATGTCCGCCGCCGGCTTGCGGCCGAGCGCCAGCACGCCGCGATGCATGTTGAAACCGGCGATCGCATCGAAGACCGGCTGCGCGGCGACATAGACCGGCACGCTTTCGGGAAAGGCGTCGAGCATGTCGCCAAGCCCGGCCAGCCGGTTTTCGAGAAGCAGGATGGCTTCGGCCGCAAAGCCGTTGCCTCGCGCCGCGCCCTGCCCGAGCATGCGCAGCACCACGGTGCCCTCGGCGACGAAAAGCCCGTCGCGGCCCGTCAGGTCCCGCTCGCGGATCGAGACGAAGCCGGCAATGCGCGGATCGTCGGGATCGTATATGCGGATCGGCGCGGCGGCCATGCCGGATCAGTTGCCCGCAATGTCGATTTCGGCGACGACGCGGCCGGCGGCGATGTCGAAGAGGAAAGCCTTGCGCGCGCCATCGGCCATCGCGCCGTAGAACAGGATTTGCCCCGCCGACTGCGACACGGCCGAAACGGCGAAACCGGCCGGCAGCGTCGCGGTCGCCTTGACCGGCGCATCGCTCGGCACCGAAAGGCCGCCCGAAGTCGCCACCGCTTCCGGCTTGCCATCCCGGTTGCTGATCTTATAGACAATGGCCGCGAGCACCGCCATGAACATCAGAAGCATGATGCCGCCCGAAACGAGTTGCAGGCGCATCATCTTGCGGCGCACATTCTCCATGACCGGGTCGAGCGGCTTGTCTTCCTGATCGTCGTTTTCGATATTGGACATGTCGGGCGCCCTTCCGGCAATCAGCATAAGTGAAACGATGACCGACCCCTTTAAAGAAGCCGAGGCCACAAGAAAAGTCCTGACCGCGCCGGAAGATGCGGAAGGACGCATCGACGCATGGCTGGCCGCCACGCTTGCCGGCGACTATTCGCGCAGCCGCATCAAGGCGCTGATCGAGGAAGGCGCCGCCATCGTCAACGGCGCGGTGATGACCGAGCCGAAGCGCAAGGTGCATCCCGGCGACGTGATCGAGTTCACCATGCCCGCCCCGCGCGATCCCGAGCCGAAGGGCGAGGACATTCCGCTCGACGTGCTTTACGAGGACGACGACCTGATCGTGCTCGTCAAGCCGGCCGGCCTCGTCGTGCATCCCGCCGTCGGCAACTGGACCGGCACGCTGGTCAATGCCCTCATCCACCATTGCGGGGCGAGCCTTTCCGGCATCGGCGGCGTGCGCCGCCCCGGCATCGTGCACCGGCTGGACAAGGAGACGAGCGGCGTCATGGTCGTCGCCAAGAACGACGCGGCCCACCGCCATCTCTCCGACCAGTTCGCCGACCACGGCCGCACCGGCCCGCTGGAACGCGCCTACCAGGCCATCGTCTGGGGCCGCCCGCGCCAGATCAAGGGCACGATCGACGCCCCGCTCGGCCGCGGCGCCGACCGCACCAAGCGCGCGGTCAAGCGCGAGGATGCGGACGACGCCCGCGAGGCGATCACCCATTACGAGGTGGTGGAGCGCTACGGCGAGACCGAGGACGGCACGAGCCTCGCCTCGCTGGTCGAGTGCCACCTGGAGACCGGCCGCACGCACCAGATCCGCGTACACATGGCCCATATCGGCCATCCGCTGATCGGCGATCCGGAATATGGCGCGGCCTTCCGCACCAAGGCGAACCGCCTGCCGGACGAGGCGCGAAAGATCGTCAACGGCTTCCGCCGCCAGGCGCTGCATGCCTTCCTCCTCCAGTTCGAGCATCCCTCGACCGGCGAGACCATGCATTTCGAGGCGCCCCCGCCGGCGGACATGGAACGGCTGATCGGCGCCTTGCGCAGCATGGAAGAGGCGTAAACCCCTTGATTTCCGGGCGGCGGACCCCATCTTGGGGATGTGTCGCAAAATCCTTTCCGCCGCCGTCTTCACGCAGCCGTGAAGGCGCGCGTGTCCTTGAATCATTGTTTCGCCATACCTATCTGTAGGATCAGTGGGGTCGCCATGACCCACGGGGAGCATGGTCGCTGACGGGGATTCGGTCTCGGGATCAAGCTCCGTACCAAGGCTTGCCGGAATGGAAGCCGTCTCAGAAAGGGGTGCTGAATGGCCCGCAATACGCTGCCGTCTATCACGGCCGGAGAAGGTGGTCTCAACCGCTATCTCGATGAAATCCGCAAGTTTCCGATGCTTGAGCCACAGCAGGAATACATGCTCGCCAAGCGTTACCAGGAGCACGGCGACCGCAACGCCGCCCATCAGCTCGTCACGAGCCACCTTCGTCTCGTGGCCAAGATCGCCATGGGGTATCGCGGCTACGGCCTGCCGATCGGCGAAGTCGTTTCCGAGGGCAATGTCGGCCTGATGCAGGCCGTCAAGAAATTCGACCCGGAACGCGGCTTCCGCCTTGCGACCTATGCCATGTGGTGGATCAAGGCCTCGATCCAGGAATATATCCTGCGGTCCTGGTCGCTGGTGAAGATGGGCACGACCGCCAACCAGAAGCGCCTGTTCTTCAACCTGCGCCGCATGAAGGGCAAGATCCAGGCCATCGACGATGGCGACCTGCGCCCCGACCAGGTGAAGGAAATCGCGACCAAGCTCAAGGTCTCCGAGGACGAAGTCGTCTCGATGAACCGCCGCCTGTCCGGCGACGCTTCGCTGAACGCGCCCATCAAGGCGTCTGAAGGCGACAGCGGGCAGTGGCAGGACTGGCTCGTCGACGACCATGACAGCCAGGAACAGACCCTGATCGAGCAGGACGAACTGGAAACGCGCCGCGCCATGCTGGCCCGCGCGATGAGCGTCCTCAACGATCGCGAGCGCCGCATCTTCGAGGCCCGCCGCCTCGCCGAGGATCCGGTCACGCTGGAAGAGCTTTCCAGCGAGTTCGACATCAGCCGCGAGCGCGTGCGCCAGATCGAGGTGCGCGCCTTCGAGAAGGTGCAGGAAGCCGTGCAGAAATACGCGGCCGAACAGGCCCGCGCTGTCCGCGTCATCGAAGACGCATAAGGCGAACGGCATCCCGACATGAAAAAGGCCCGGCAGCGATGCCGGGCCTTTCTTTTTGCCTGTTGGCGGAGCCTTACTGGCCGGCGCTTCCGGCCGCGGCCCAGGCCTTCATCACCTTGTCGAAGGCTTCCGTGCCGGCCGCGCCCTTGTCGAGCGTCAGCAGCGCGCGGCGGCCGTTGCGGTAGGTGATCGGGATATCGATCCACGAGCGCGTGCGCATGAGTTCCGTGTTCTTGGCGATCGCCTCGGGGAAATCGTTGAGCGCGATCATGTGGAAATCGTCGGTGATCTTGGCAGGCACCGCGATGAGCGCGTCGCCGCGGTCCTGCTCGGTCCGCTTCATCGCCACGCGCTGCACGCTCTCGATGCCGCCGCCCTCGAAATTCTCCGGCAGCGAGAAGACCAGCTCGACGATATGGCTCGCCGGCAGCGACTTGTCCGCATTGCGGCGGAAGGTGATGAGCGCCGTCAGGCCCTTCGAGGGCACGTTGATCTGCGCGCGCACCACCGGCTCGGGCTTGGCGTCGCCGCCCGGCGATTCCTCAGCGCTCGACCAGGCGACCGTGCCTTCGATGGCCGTCGGCGAGGTCTGGCCGAGACGCTCTTCGTAAAGGAACATCTTCTGCGACACGCCTGCGGCGGGCTGCTCACCGGTTGCGGCCGGGACCTGTTCGCCGGTCGTCGTCGCCGTACCGTTACCGGCCGGGGTCTGCTGCGCCGTTTCCGTGCCCGTGGCCACGCCGGCATTGCCGTCGTTCCCGGCCGAGGCGGTTTCCGTGGACTGGGCCGCGACGGACTTGCCCTCTTCGGTCCCGTTGCCGTCGAGCGCCGGCGCCGGGCCGTTGTCGACCTCCGAGCCGTCCGTCATCAGGCGCTGGGTGAACTTGCCGCTGGCATTCTGCTCTGCGGAAGCGACCTCGGTGTTCGCCGTGGTGCCGGCAGCATTATTATCGCCCGTCTGCTGGGTGGAAGGCGTGGTGTTCGCCGGCAGGTTTCGCGCGCCATCCGCCGTGTCGGTGGCCGGCTTCGTTTCCGCAGGCGTCTTTTCCGCCGGGGCGGTGAAGGAGGCGATCTTCTCGTTGACCCAGCCGTTCACCGTATCGCGGTTGAACCAGTAGGCCGCGCCGGCACCGCCGACGATCGCCAGGAACGCGACGGTAGCGGCAAGCGCACCGAGGCCGAAACGCGACTTGCGCGGCTCGGCGCGGAACGAACGCTGCGACGCGCGGGCCGTCTCGGCGCCTGCTGTTACCGCTGCCGTCGAGGTGATCCCCGCAAGGCCGTCATCGAAGGCCGGGGGCTTCGCCGTAACGGACGGTTCCGTCTTGGCCGGGAAGCCCATCAGGTCGTCGAGGTCGTCCCAGTCGCTCTTCTTCGCGGTGTCGGCCGGCTGGGCTTCCGCCGGGACGGCCTTTTCCTCGGGCCATTCCCAGGCGAGCGGATCGGGCTCGACGGCGGGCTGGTCGCGGTTCTCGGCGACGGTCGCGGTGGTGGCCGCCTCGTTCCAGTCCCATGCGGCCTCTGCGGCGGGCATGCGGGCTTCCGCCAGCGGATCGGCCTCCGGCGCCTGTACGTCGTGAACGGGATAGGCGACCGGATCGGGCTCGACGACCTCCACCGTCTCGGCCCCCGCCTCGGCGGTCACGTCATGCTCGGGCTCGTGCCAGGAGGGAACGTAGTCCTCCGTCGGCTCGGCTTCCGCCTGCCAGGACGGCTCCACATGGGCGGCAACGGCGACCGGCTCGTGATGAACGATCTGCTCCTCGACGACGGGTTCGGGCTCCGGCTCGACGTCCGGCTCGCTGACGGCGACGGGTTCCTCGGCAGCCGGCTCTTCGGCCACCGGTTCGTGCGCAATGGGTTCATGAACGACAGGTTCGTAAGCGACCGGCTCCTCGGCCGGCAGCTCTTCCGCATGATGCTCGACGGCGGCCGGCTCCTCGTAAGGCTCCGGCTCGGCGGCTGTGACAGGCTCTTCTTCCGGCTGCGCGACGGCGGCGGGCTCTTCCGCCACCGGCACGGCTGCAACGGGTTCCTCGACGGGTTCGAAGGCGGGCTCCTCGGCCGGAAGCGCCTCGGCATGATCGCCCTCGACGTCCGTGATCGCCGCTTCCAGCTTGTCGAGCTGGCGCTTCATGAGTTCATCGGAGGGGCGCGGGTTCATGGATTCGAGCTGCCGGCGGACCGCGCCGCGGGCTTTCTCGTAAACCTTCTGCCGCATCTCGGCATTGTTGTCCGAGAGGCCATCCACGGCCCTTCGAATGACTGCTACAAAATCCGCCATCAGAACTTTCCGTCGTGTTCGCGTGCTATCCTATTGGAATAGGTCACGGAACTGGTGTTGAGCTTGAGATTAGTCCTCAAACGGGTCGGTCACAAGTATGGTGTCGTCGCGCTCCGGGCTGGTCGAAAGCAGGGCGACCGGCGCGCCGATCAGCTCTTCGACCTGACGGACATACTTGATCGCCTGGGCCGGCAGGTCCGCCCAGCTGCGCGCGCCGACCGTCGATTCCTTCCAGCCTTCGAGCGTGACATAGATCGGCTCGACGCGGGCCTGCTGGCTCTGGCTCGCCGGCAGGTAGTCGATCTCCTTGCCATCCAGCTTGTAGCCGACGCAGATTTTCAATTCGTCCAGCCCGTCGAGAACGTCGAGCTTGGTGAGCGCGATGCCGCTGATGCCGTTGGTCTTGACCGTCTGGCGCACCAGCACGGCATCGAACCAGCCGCAACGGCGCGGGCGGCCGGTATTGACGCCGACCTCGCGGCCCACGGTCGCAAGATGCTTGCCGATCTCATCATCCAGCTCACAGGGGAACGGGCCTTCGCCCACGCGGGTCGTATAAGCCTTGGTGATGCCCAGCACATAGCTGATCGCCGTCGGGCCGAGGCCCGAGCCGGCGGCCGCCTGCCCGGCAACCGTGTTGGACGAGGTGACGAACGGATAGGTGCCGTGGTCGTTGTCGAGCAACGCGCCCTGCGCGCCTTCGAAGAGGATGCGCGCGCCGGACTTGCGGTGCTTGTCGAGGACATCCCAGACCCGGTCGACATAGGGCAGGATCTGCGCGGCGACGGAGGTCAGTTCCTCCTCGATGGATTCGACGGAAATTTCGGCAAGGCCCATGCCCCGGCGCAGCGCATTGTGGTGCGTCAGCAGGCGCTCGATCTTCGGCCGCAGCGTCTCCGGCTCGGCAAGGTCGATCACGCGGATGGCGCGTCGGCCGACCTTGTCCTCATAGGCCGGGCCGATGCCGCGGCGGGTCGTGCCGATCTTGGTGCCGTTGCTGGAGGCAGCGTCCTCGCGCAGCGCGTCGAGATCGCGGTGCAGCGACAGGATGAGCGGCGCGTTGTCGGCGATGCGCAGCACCTCCGGCGTCACGGCGACGCCCTGCGCGCGCAGCTTTTCCACTTCCGCGACGAAATGGTGAGGATCGACGACGACGCCGTTGCCGATGACGCTGAGCTTTCCGCGCACAAGACCGGACGGAAGCAGGGCCAGCTTGTAGCTGATGCCGTTGATGACGAGCGTATGACCGGCATTGTGGCCGCCCTGGTAACGAACGATCACCTCCGCCCGTTCCGAAAGCCAGTCGACAATCTTGCCCTTGCCTTCGTCACCCCACTGCGAACCGACAACTACGACACTTGCCATTTCATCTTTCCCGTTTTCGCGCGCGAGCGCTTCACTCGTTTACGCGCACGTGCACGTGCGCCTGACCTGAAACCCGCGCATCTATACTGTGTTGTCTTTGGGAATGCGACCCTGTTATGGCGGCCGGCATCCGCTTTTTGCATGACATGGCGCGGATTTTCGCCTTATGTGAGGCGCCGCCTACCCATCCCGCCCCTGCCTTTCTCACCCGGACAAGCCGCCTTGAACAGCAGAGCCTATATCTATCTGTCCGTCACCACGCTTTTCTGGGGCGCGAACTCGGTTGCCGGCAAGCTCGCCGTCGGCCATGTCAGCCCGATGGTGCTGACGACCTTCCGCTGGATCGTGGCCCTTCTCGTCATCCTCGCCTTCATGCTGCCGCAGGTGAAGCGCGACTGGCCGAAGATCCGCCGCCACTGGCTGCAGCTCCTGCTCTACGGCGTCTTCGGCTTCACGGCCTTCAACGCCCTGCTCTACACCGCCGTCGGCTATACCAGCGCCATCAATGCGGTCATCGAGCAGGCCGGCATTCCCATGCTGATCTTCGTCTTCAACTTCCTGCTCTTCCGCATCCAGGCATCGCTCGCGCAGGTCCTCGGCTTTACCGTGACCCTTGTCGGCGTGCTGTTAACAGCCGCTCATGGCGAATTCTCGGCACTGGCGGAACTTCAGTTCAATTTCGGCGACGCCCTGATGCTCGTCGCCTGCATCGTCTATGCCGGCTATACCGTATCGCTGCGCTGGAAGCCGGAACTGCACTGGCAGAGCTTCATCGCCGCCCCCGCCTTCGGCGCCCTCCTCAGCGCCATCCCGCTTTTCATCTGGGAACTGTCGCGCGGCGCGGCCATCTTCCCGGACGCCACCGGCTGGGGCGTCGTGCTCTATGCCGGCATCTTCCCCTCCCTGCTCTCGCAGGTGCTCTATGTACGGGGCGTCGAGATGATCGGCGCGAACCGCGCCGGCCTCTTCATCAACGCCATTCCCGTCTTCGGCACCATTCTCTCCGTCCTTTTGCTCGGCGAGACGATCCAGCTCTTCCATGTCCTCGCCCTTCTCCTCGTCCTCGGCGGCATCGCTGTCGCCGAATGGGGCCGGCCGAAGGAAAAGAACGGCTGAAACGGAAAAGGCCCGCCGGATCGCTCCGGCGGGCCTTTCCATTTCCGTCTTGGGAGGGACGAAGATCAGTCGACGTTGAAGACGAGCGGCTTGACCTGGCGGATCGCCGGGTTGGCGCCGAGCTTGGCGACCACCTCATCGGAAAGCGCACCGTCGACATAGAGCAGCGCGATGGCGTCGCCACCTTCCTTCTCGCGGCCGAGCTGGAAGTTGGCGATGTTCACGCCGGCCTCGCCCAGCGTCATGCCGATGAAGCCGATCATGCCGGGAACGTCGGTGTTGGTGATGTAGACCATGTGGTGGCCGACATCGGCATCGAGGTTGATGCCCTTGATCTGGATGAAGCGCGGCTTGCCGTCGGAGAAGACCGTGCCGGCGACCGAGCGGGTCTGGTTGGCGGTCTTCACCGTCAGGCGGATATAGCCGTCGAAGACGCCCGACTTGTCGCGCTTGACCTCGGAGAGGATGATGCCCTTCTCCTTGATCATCACCGGCGCCGAGACCATGTTGACGTCGGCCACCTGCGGGCGGATGAGGCCGGCGAGCACGGCGCTGGTCAGCGCCTTGGTGTTCATCGACGCGGTCGCGCCGTCGTAGAGGATTTCGATTTCCTTGATCGCGCTTTCCGTGACCTGGCCGACGAAGGCGCCGAGCACGTCCGCAAGGCGGATGAAGGGCTTCAGGATCGGCGCTTCCTCGGCCGTGATCGACGGCATGTTGATGGCGTTGGAGACGGCACCCTTGACGAGGTAATCCGACATCTGCTCGGCGACCTGCAGGGCCACGTTCTCCTGCGCTTCCGTGGTCGACGCGCCGAGATGCGGCGTGCAGACGACGTTATCGAGACCGAAGAGCGGGCTTTCCGTCGCGGGCTCGACCTCGAACACATCGAAGCCGGCGCCGGCGACATGGCCGGACTTGATGGCTTCGGCAAGCGCCGCTTCATCGACCAGACCGCCGCGGGCGCAGTTGATGATGCGCACGCCCTTCTTGGTCTTGGCGAGCGCTTCCTTGCCTAGGATGCCGCGCGTCTTGTCTGTCATCGGAACGTGCAGCGTGATGAAGTCAGCGCGGGCGAGCAGGTCATCCAGCTCCACCTTCTCGACGCCCATTTCCACGGCGCGCTCGGCCGACAGGAAGGGATCGTAGGCGATGACATGCATGCCGAGGCCGATGGCCTTCTTGCAGACGATGCCGCCGATATTGCCGGCGCCTATGACGCCGAGCGTCTTGCCGGTGATCTCGACGCCCATGAACTTCGACTTCTCCCACTTGCCGGCCTGCGTGGAGGTGTCTGCTGCCGGAAGCTGGCGGGCGACGGCGAACATCAGCGCGATGGCGTGCTCGGCGGTGGTGATCGAGTTGCCGAAGGGCGTGTTCATGACGATGATGCCGCGGCGCGAGGCGGCCGGGATATCGACATTGTCGACACCGATGCCGGCGCGGCCGATGACCTTGAGGTTGGTCGCCGCGGCGATCAGCTTTTCTGTCGCCTTGGTGGCGGAGCGGATGGCGAGGCCGTCATAGTTGCCGATGATCTCGGCGAGCTTTTCCTTGTCCTTGCCGAGCTTCGGCTGGAAGTCGACGTCTACGCCGCGATCACGAAAGATCTGGACGGCGGTTTCAGAGAGTTCGTCGGATACGAGTACGCGAGGTGCCACGATAGGCCTCCTTAAATCGGTCTTGAAAGATGAGATAAAGGGTGGCTCCGCCCGAAGGACGAAGCCGGTCGCGAAATCAGGCCGCAGCCTTGGAAAGCGTCGCCTTCTGGGTCTCGAAGGCCCAGGTCAGCCAGGGCATCAGCGCCTCGAGGTCGGCGGTGTCGATGGTGGCGCCGGCCCAGATGCGAAGACCCGACGGGGCATCGCGATAGGCGCCGATGTCGTAGGCGACACCCTGCTTGTCGAGCAGCGAGACGAGACCCTTGGCGAAAGCCGCCTGTGCATCAGCGTCGAGCGCCAGCACGTCCTTGTCGGCGATCGTCAGGCAGACCGAGGTGTTGGAGCGCGTCGCCGGATCCCTGGCGAGATTGGCGATCCAGTCGTTCTTCTCGACGAAGTCGAAGATGACCTTGGCGTTCGCATCGGCGCGGGCCATCAGGCCCTTGAGGCCGCCGACTTCCTTCGCCCAGAGGAGCGCATCGATATAGTCCTCGACGCAAAGCATGGAGGGCGTGTTGATCGTCTCGCCCTGGAAGATGCCCTCGATCAGCTTGCCGCCCTTGGTCATGCGGAAGATCTTCGGCATCGGCCAGGCCGGCGTGTAGCTTTCGAGGCGCTCGACGGCGCGGGGCGACAGGATGATGACGCCATGTGCGCCCTCGCCGCCGAGAACCTTCTGCCAGGAGAAGGTGACGACATCGAGCTTGGCGAAATCGAGGTTCTGCGCGAAGGCGGCCGAAGTCGCGTCGCAGATGGTGAGGCCCTTGCGGTCGGTCGGGATGAAGTCGGCATTGGCAACGCGCACGCCCGAGGTCGTGCCGTTCCAGGTGAAGACCACGTCACGGTCGAAATCGATCGTGGAAAGGTCGGGCAGCAGGCCGTAATCGGCCGTGATCTTGCGGGTGTCGGGGAGCTTCAGCTCCTTCACGACGTCCGAAACCCAGCCCGAACCGAAGCTTTCCCAGGCGACCATGTCGACGCCGCGCGGGCCGAGCAGCGACCACAGCGCCATTTCGACGGCGCCGGTATCGGAGGCCGGCACGATGCCGATGCGGTAATCCGCCGGCACTTCCAGGACTTCACGGGTGAGATCGATGGCCTGCTTGAGCTTCGTCTTGCCGATCTTGGCGCGGTGCGAACGACCGAGCGGAGCATCGGAAAGGGCTTCGAGCGACCAGTTGGGGCGCTTCGAGCACGGGCCAGAAGAGAAATGGGTATTGTTCGGACGCACGTCCGGCGGTGTGACGGTCTTCGTCATGATCGCTATCCTTCCAGATAGATAGCTCCTCGTTGGGGAGGAGTGTCCCGCCGCCGTGGATATGGGAGAGCCGTTTTCAAGTCAAGCGGAATATGTCGCGATCGAAAAATAATAGGGCGCAATGGAAACGGCGCGCCGGTTGCCCGACGCGCCGTGAAAACTGCTGGACGATGTCTTACCAGAGAGGAACGCGCAGCCCCACACGGAATTCGTGCTTGTGCAGCCCGTGGTCGCGGATCTCCACGTCACCTGCGGCGGAGCGGAAGGCCTTGCCGCCGCCCATGCCGGAAAAGCGATAGCCGAAGTCGAGCTTGACGCGGGAGGTGAGATCCACGGAGGCGCCGGCCATCAGCGCATAGGTAAAGCGCAGGCCATCCCGCCCTTCCAAGCTGGGGCAACCCGCGCCCGAGCAGGCGGGGTTCCGCCAGTCGAGCCAGGTCGCGCCGAGCCCCGCCCCGAGATAAGGCGTGAAGCCGGCGAGCGTGCCGAGGTCGATATAGCCGTTCGCCATCAGGCCGGCGGCGGAATAATCCGCCTTGAAGGCGCAGGGACCGCCGGCGCAGGCCGCGCTCCCCTTGAAGCCGTCCTTGGAAAAATCGGCGGTCACATCGCCACGCAGCAGGTCGCTGAACTGGTAGCCGATGCCGACGCCGTAGGAGAGCGGCCGGGAGAAGCGCGCCGTATCGAAATCCCGCGCGCCACCCGCGTCCGTCAGGCGGGGCCGGTCGCCCTTGATCCAGCCGGAATAGCCGAGATCGCCGCGAATGTACCAGCCTTGCGCGCTGGCACTTTTCGACACGTCGATTTCCGGCGCGTCGATGATCTCGATGTCGCCGGCAACGGCGCTTGTCGCGATGAAAGCTGCGACGGCGGCCATGCCAAACGATGCGAAGCGGCGGAACATGTCTCGATTCCCTGAAGACCGGATAGCCCGGCGGTGACCCGGTGCCGGCCGCCTCACGCCGCCATACACCGTCGGTTAACCATATTTCTTAAGGAATGAAGAAACCGTTAAGCCCCTCCCCGCCGCGCCGGAATGCAAAAGGCCGCCCCGAAGGGCGGCCCTGAAAATCCATCCGGCAAGGCGGCTTACTTGTAGACCGGCTGCTCGATCGGAATATCGGCCGGCGGGATATAGGTCGCCGTTTCGCAGCCGTTGAAGGAGTAACGCAGACCGGCACGCGCCTCATGGCTGTAGAAGCCCTTGTCGTAGCCGGGGCCGCCGTTGTTCTTGAAGCCGAACATCGCGCCCTTGGTGATGTGGCGGAAGCGATAGCCAACGTCAGCCTTGAGGTTACAGGTCAGGTCGATCGAAGCACCGGCCATGAGCGCGTAGGTAAAGCGCCAGCTCTTCTTGCCGCCATGTTCGGTCGTGGTGCAACCCGGATTGGCCGGGTCATCGCAGATCGTGTTGTTCAACTTGTTCCACTTCACATAGGAACCGCCGATACCGCCGCCGACGTAAGGCGTGAAGACACCATAGTGGCCGATATCGACATAGGCATTGGCGAGCAGGCTGAGAGCGGACATTCCCGAGCGATCGGTCGAATGGCAAGGCACCGCGCCGCACAGGCCGGTCGTGCCGCCCCGGAAGTTTGACTTGAACATATAGTCGAGCGTCACGTCCGTGCGGAAGTGGTCGTTGATCTGGTAACCGACACCACCGCCGATGACAAAGCCGCTTTTCAGCCGCGTATAGTCAAAATCGACGTCGTTGCCGTTCGATCCCTGGAAATAATGCGCACCGCGCATCTTGTTGTACGACCAGCCCGCATCGCCGCGCAGATACCAGCCGCTGGTCTCGACAATGGCGGTCTCCTGCACCGGGGCCTCGATGACCTGCGGCTCATACAGATCGGCCGCGTAACCCGACGTGCCTGTCAGCAGGACGGCGACGATGCCACTCAAAACTTTCCTCATGGCCTTGCTCCAATAGGCTTGTGCTTGGCACGCCCGGCAAGCCGGCTTTCCAAGTCCCTCGATCGGCTATGGATAATGGCGAAGAAAGGTTAAGGCCCGATTAACTACAAAAGTTTACTCTATCCGTTAACAACCATTCACAAATTCGGAAAATCTTTAAGTAAAGAGCACGCTTCGACTTGCAACCAATAGAAAAGGCCGGAGCTAAGCCCCGGCCTTCAAAAATAGCGATCGATCCGTTCAGGCGGCGCTGCGCACCGCGCCGATGACGCCGACGAGCTCGTCCACGATGCGCTCCACCTGGGCGCGGTCGTCGCCTTCCGCCATCACGCGGATCAGCGGCTCCGTGCCGGAGGGGCGGATGAGCAGGCGGCCGTTCCTGGCGAGCTGGCTTTCCGCATCCGCGATGGCCTGGCGGACCGTCGCATCCTCCAGCGGCTGGCCGGCCTGGACGCGGACATTCTTCAGCACCTGCGGCACCGGCTCGAAACGGTTGCAGACCTCGCTTACCGTCCTGCCGCTGCGCTTGACGCAGGCAAGGATCTGCAGCGCCGCCACGAGGCCGTCACCGGTCGTGCCGAAATCGGACAGAACGATATGGCCGGACTGCTCGCCGCCGACATTATAGTCGTGCTGGCGCATATGCTCGACGACATAGCGGTCGCCGACCTTGGTGCGCTGGAGGCCAAGGCCCTTGTCCGTAAGGAAGCGCTCAAGACCGAGATTGGACATGACGGTCGCGACGATGCCGCCGCCACGCAGCATGCCGTCCTCCGCCCAGCTTTCGGCGATGACGGCCATCAGCTGGTCACCGTCGATGATCTTGCCGTTCTCGTCGACGATCTGCACGCGGTCGGCGTCGCCGTCGAGGGCGATGCCGATATCGGCGCGCACCTCATGCACCTTGCGCTGCAGCGTCTCGGGATGCGTCGAGCCGCATTCGAGATTGATGTTGAGGCCGTCCGGCTCGTTACCGATGGTCACGACATCCGCGCCGAGTTCCCAGAGCGCGGCCGGCGCCACGCGGTAGGCCGCGCCGTTGGCGCAGTCGATGGCGACGCGCAGGCCCTGCAGCGTGACATCGCGCGGCAGCGTGCGCTTGGCATGCTCGATATAGCGGTCGTGCACGCCGTCGATGCGCTTGGCCCGGCCGATCTCGGCGGACTTGGCGAGCTGCGCCATCATGTCCTTTTCGAGCAGGTCCTCGATCTCCATCTCCAGCTCGTCGGAGAGCTTGTAGCCGTCCGGGCCGAAGAGCTTGATGCCGTTGTCGTAGAAGGGATTGTGCGAGGCCGAGATCATCACGCCGATATCGGCGCGCAGCGACCGCGTCAGCATGGCGACGGCCGGCGTGGGGATCGGGCCGAGGACGAAGGCGTCGATGCCGGCCGCGGTGAAGCCCGCCACCATGGCGTTTTCCAGCATGTAGCCGGAAAGGCGCGTGTCCTTGCCGATCACCACCCGGTGACGGTGCGCGCCGCGCCGGAAGATCGTGCCGACGGCGATACCGACCCGCATGGCAAGGTCCGGCGTCATCGGGAAGGTGTTGGATTGACCCCGGATGCCATCCGTGCCGAAGTAACGACGTTTCATGTTCGCTCCTGAATTCGCCGGCCGGGCGGCATGCCGCCGTGCCGGCGCGATACGCGCCCCATCTGCCGCGTCCAAGGTGCCTTCCGTGAGGCACCAACGAGGCGAGCATACTAGCCCCCTCGGGTAACCTTAAGCTTAAGACGCGCAGCTTTTGCGCTTCTTTGCCACAAAACCGGACAAAGAACACCCGTCCCGGAATCAGAATTCATTACACTGCGTTACCGAAAGAAAACGGCCGGGAAAGATTTCCCGGCCGTTTTCATGTTTCCTGTCGCGGCGGTTACTGCGGCTGCGGTTCCATTCCGCTTTCCGGTTCGCCGCCCTTCTTCTGGCCGGCCTTCGGAACGGCCGAGCCGCGATGCGGCGGCGTGTCGTCGCCAAGGTCGCGCGCCGGCTTCTCGCCGCGGATCAGCGCCTTGATCTCGTCGCCCGTCAGCGTCTCGTATTCGAGCAGGCCTTCGGCGAGCGCCACGAATTCGTGGTTCTGCTCGGTGATGATGCGCTTGGCCTCGGCATAGGCCTCGTCGATCAGCCGGCGGATCTCGTTATCGATCTTCTGCGCGGTCGCTTCGGACACGTTCTTCTGCTGCGCGACCGAATGGCCGAGGAACACTTCCTGCTGGTTCTCGCCATAGGCGACCTGACCGAGCTGGTCGGAGAAGCCCCACTGGGTGACCATGGCGCGGGCAAGCTTGGTGGCCTGCTCGATGTCCGAGGATGCGCCCGAGGTGATGTTGTCCTTGCCGAAGGTGATCTCTTCGGCGACACGGCCGCCCATCATGATGGCGAGGCGCGAGACCATCCACTTGTAGCTCATGGAATAGCGGTCGCCTTCCGGGAGCTGCATGACCATGCCGAGCGCGCGGCCGCGCGGAATGATCGTGGCCTTGTGCAGCGGATCGGCGAGCGGCACCTTGAGCGCGACGATGGCGTGGCCGGCCTCGTGATAGGCGGTGAGCTTCTTTTCCGCCTCGGTCATGGCCGAGGAGCGGCGCTCGGCGCCCATCATGATCTTGTCCTTGGCGTCCTCGAATTCCTGCATGGTGACGAGGCGCTTGTTGCGGCGCGCGGCCATCAGGGC
>Ga0153917_1000630_pt1 | contig 20189 bp, 13 predicted proteins | sample TSFL001MetaG_FD_104695 | JGI IMG/M metagenome (GOLD analysis project Ga0153917, IMG submission 104695) | Attine ant fungus gardens microbial communities from Florida, USA - TSFL001 MetaG | ecosystem: Host-associated > Fungi > Mycelium > Unclassified | place: USA: Florida, Paynes Creek Historic... | reverse complement strand
CTCGCGCTGATGCCGTCGGGATCGACGTCGTCGCCGATCGTGAACTGGCGCAGGTAGGCGCCGAACGGCCGCTCCTGCAGCAGCAGGCGGCTGTTCTCATGCGCTCCGGCCGAACGCTGGGCCCGGACCGTCAGCAGGTGGCCGTCGACGTCCACGTCGATCGACCCGGGGTCGACGCCCGGCAGATCCGCGTTCAGGATGTAGCGGTCGCCCTCACGGAAGAGATCGACCGGCATGACCCGGGGCTGCCGACTCGTATCGAAGACGCTCTGCGCGATCCTGTCCAGCTGGCTGAAAGGATCGAACGACATTGCCATGATGTGAACTCCTTTCGTCTCGGGTGATCTCGGGGTCCGTCGACGCGCGGAGGGTCCCGCACCCCGGGGGAGACGGGAGCGGCGTGCCCGGCCGCGCGCTTCGGATGGGCGCGGGTGCGCGCCGGCTCAGCCGTCGGGCCGGACGACGGGAGCGCGACGGGCGTCATGACCGCCGTGCGCGGCAGCGGCTCGATCCCGGCCATGATCGCCTCGAACTCGTCGTCGAGCCATTCGGGATCGGCGCAGATCAGGTCTGCGAACCCTGCCGCCGATGAAGTCAGCGCGTCCTGCAACGTTCTCGTCACCTCCGACCATGACGGACCGGAGTGCGTGCCCGATCCGTCGCCCCAGGACTGAGATCACCTGCATCGTTTGTCTGCACCAGTGTTAATACCTCATCCGGCGGCGGATATTCCAGTCTCTCGGCGAAGTCTCAGAATGGCTGGTCGAACCGGGGAACGGCATGCGCTCGCCGAACGCTGGCGATTCCACGGCACTCCGCCCGTATCGGCCTCGGTGAGACAGCATCGCCAGAGTTCGGTGCGAGGGGCGGCACGAGACGGCGGCCATGTAGCGCGTGGTCAGCGCTCGAGGGCGTCCTGGATGCGCGAGGCGGTCAGGAGCGCATCGGGCAGCCGCGCGGCGAGGCCGCGCCGCGGCATCCGGTCGAGCGTGGCCGCCTCGGCGGGCAGCGCGCGGTGCTTCCCCGCGACGAGCCGCCCGAGGGCGTGCGCGAGGGCGAGGGGATGCGATTCGAGCGCGCTGTGCCCGTTGCCGATGCCGACGAGCACGGCATCCTTCGCGGTGGATGCCGTGCGGTGGGCGATCGCCGGCGGTGTGCGCAGGTCCCGGTCGCCCGAGAGCACGACCACGGGCCAGTCGAACGCGGGCGTGAGCGCCGGCAGGTCGAAGGGCTCGCCGGCGAACGCGGGGAATCGGTCGGCGACGGGTCGGTAGGTGAGTGCCGGGTCGAACGGCAGCCCGTCGAGCTCGACCCCGTAGCGCAGCTCGCGAAAGGCGAGCGCGCCCACCAGGTCGAACTCGTAGAGCCCCGGGATGCGGCGGGTCGAGGCGTCCCGCGTGGCGTACTCGGCGAGTGCGGCCCAGACGGCGTCGGGGCGGCCGCGCAGGCGCCGGTCGAGCAGCGGGCGCAGCAGCTCCTCGCCGCCGAGCTCGTGGCCGGCCCGCACGACGTCGAGCAGCAGGCGCTCGTCGGCGCCCCGCTCCACGAGCGTTCGAACGGCCGCGGCGACGGGGCCGTCGGCGTCCCAGAACAGGCCCCGCACCGCCGCGCGCTCGATCGCGATGTCCCGGGTCGACTGCAGCGCCGAGTCGATCAGCATGCCGGCGACGCGGTCGGGATGCCGCACGCCGAAGCCGGATGCGAGATAGCTGCCGTACGACGAACCCGAGAGGAATGCGCGCGGCACGCCCTCGCGGTCGAGCACGGCCGCGAGATCGTCGAGCGCGTCCGTCACGCGCATGGCGGAGAACGGCAGGTCGCGGCCGGTGAGGTCGGTGCGGGAGAGCCCCACGCCGCGGTGCTCGACCATGATGACGTCGAGGCCGCGGCGGGCGAGAAGCCGGCGCAGGCCTCGGTAGGGGAGCGCGGAGCCGAGCCCCGGTCCGCCCGGGATCACGACGACGGGCGTGCGCCCGCGCGGGCCGAAGCGCACGTACGCGAGATCGAAGGCGGGCGAGGTCGCGGTCTCCGGGCGGCGCACGCGGCGCAGCCCGGGCATGCGCGCCGTGAGCGCCGCCAGGGCCCGATCGATCGGGTGCGCCTGCGGGCCGAGGCTCATGCGCCGGCGCGCTTCGTCGTGCGCCTGGGCCTGATCCGGCCCGGTCGCCCGGGCCGAGTCATCCGCCGAGACCGAGTCATCCGCCAAGTATGGGCCGCTCGCGCCGAGCGTTCCCCGCATCCGGGCCCCGCCGGTGCGGCGTCGGTGCGGCGCCCGCGGTCATGCGGGGGCGGGCCGCCTCCTCCGGACCGGCGTTCGCCCAACTCTGGCGATTCCGGGCGACTGCGCCGAATAGGGGCTCACCCTCGCCGGATCGCCAGAGTTGCGCGGAGGCGCGCGCTCGCCGAGCCGCCGAGCCGCCGAACCGCCGAACCCGCCGGACGCGTCAGACGGCCTCGGCGGCGCCGTTGCGGCGGGGGTCGGCGCAGGAGCGGGCGAAGCCGGTCGCCGCGTCCCGCGTGACGGCCTCGAAGTTGCCGGTGAGCGAGTGCCACGGGCCGAGCCCGCGGGTCCATCGGCCGCGGGCTCGGCTGCGACGCTCGAACTCCCGCGCGACGCCCGCGTCGAAGCCGTGCTCGAGCGTCACGCCCGGCAGCCAGCCCGCCGCCGGCTCGTGCGGACGCACGCCGAAGCGGGGGAGGGCGACGGCGCGCTCGATCGGCTCGCCGAAGTCGAGGATCCGCACGAGTCCCTGCAGCACGCAGGCCACGAGCGACACCGACGGCGAGCCGCACACGACGACGGGAGCCCCGTCGCGCACGACGATGGTCGGCGCGAGGTAGACCGCCGCCTTCTCGCCCGGCCACGGCATCCCGCGCTGGAAGAACGAGCCGCCGCCCGAGAGCTGGAAGCCCTCCGCGAAGAGCCCGTTCACCCACGGCGACGCCATGTGCGAATGGGTGAGCGAGGCCGCGTTCCCCTCGGCGTCGAGCACCGAGACGTGGATCGTGCCGGGTGACGGCGGCGCGGCCGAGGGGCCGGGCGACCGACCGCCGAGCCGGCCCGCGCGTTCGCGCACGGCTTCCGGCTCGAGCCGGCGCAGCGCCTCGTCGCGCGAGCGGCGCGGCGGCGCGTAGTAGACCTCCTCGTGCACGTCGACGAGCAGCTCGAGGGTGTCGGGCGACGACTCCGCCGCGCCCATGGATGCGAGGTCGAAGCCCTCCAGCAGGGCCAGCGCCTCGTGCAGCATCGCGCCTCCGTCGTCGGGCGGCGCCGAGGCGACGACCTCGGCGCCGCGGTAGCCGCCGGTTAGCGGCGCCGACTGGACCGCCCGGTTCGCGGCCAGGTCGCTCGCGACCATGACCCCGCCGCCCCGGCGCGCCTCGGCCGCGACGGCGCGGGCGAAGTCGCCCAGGTAGTAGTCGTCGCCCTCCTCGGCGAGCCGGCGCAGCGTGCGCGCCATGCGCGGCTGGCGCAGCGCGGCGCCCGGCTCGAGCAGGGCGCCGTCGGCGAAGTACGCCTCCCGGCCCTCGGCGTGCACGCCGATGCTCGCCCGGTTCGCGTAGAGCTCGCCCCACAGGTACGGGCCGATCTCGAAGCCCTCCTCGGCGATCGCGATCGCGGGCTCGAGGATGCGGTGCAGGGGCAGCCGGCCGAGCCGCTCGTGCGCCTCCCGGAAGGCGGGCCACCAACCGGGCACGGGCACGCCGCGGCCGGTCGTCAGGTCGGCGCCCGTGAAGCCGGGCAGGGGCGCGGCGGGTGCCGCGACGTTGCCGTTGACGTAGCCCGCCTCGCCGTCGGCGGCGCGGTGCAGCAGCGACAGGCCGCCCGTGAGCGAGGTCATGTGCGGCTCGACGACGAGCTGCGCGGCGGCGGCCGCGAGGGCCGCGTCGACGGCCGATCCGCCCTCGCGCAGCGCGTCGGCGCCGGCGCGGGTCGCGAGGGGATGCGAGGTGACGACGGCGCCGTCCGATCCCTCGACGGGCGGCTTGGCGCCGAATCGGGCGCGCTCGACGGGGGTTCCGGTCATGGTTCGTCTCCTGCTTGTCGTGATGGGGCTTCGGGGTTCGTCCGGTTCGGCGGTCGCCGACTCGGCCCGCTGGCTCCCCGACTCGCCGGCCGAGCGCGGACGGCCGCGCCGCGGCGCCGACGCGAGGTCGTCGCCACGGCACGGCCGTCGCGGCCGTCGGGAAGGCCGAGGAGCCGTGCGAGGGCGCCCGCCCTATGCCCGGACCGCGGCCGCCCGTCGCGCCGTCAGCTGCTCGTCGACGGCCTTCGGCATGGCGAAGATCGCGACGAGGATCGACACGACGCAGATGGCCGTCATGTACCAGCCGAAGGCGACGTCGGAACCCGTGGCGCCCTTCAGCCCGGAGGCGATGAGGCCCGCCGTCGAGCCCAGCAGCGTCGTGCCGATGTTGTAGTTGAGCGCCGCCGCGCTGCCGCGCACCTCCGCCGGGAAGCTCATCACGTAGGCCGTCGTGAGCGGGGCGCCCACGAAGTTGTTGATGAACGTGAAGGCGATGACCGCGATCGTGGCGAGGGCGACGTCGCCGCCGCCGAGCGCCGCGAACGTGGGCACGGTCGCGACCGTGAAGAGGCCGTAGCCGATGATGAGCGGGTACCTCGCCCCCACCCGGTCGGCCACCCATCCGCCGAGGATCGCCGGGATGGGGCCGATCGCGTAGGTGAGCAGCGACGCCAGCAGGGCGCTCGAGGCCGCGAAGCCAGCGTTCACCATGGCCGTCACGAAGTACGCCTGGATGACGAACGAGCCCACGCGCTGGCCCGCGCCCAGGCCGATCGCCTTGAGCATCTCGCGCCAGTAGAGGCGCACGGCCGTGCGGAACGGCGTCTGCTTGACGTGCTCGGCCTCGGCCTGCGCCTTGAACGCCTTGAACTCGGGCGTCTCGTCGACGTGCTTGCGGATCCACAGCGTGATGAGCGCGAGGGGCAGGGCGACGAGGAACGGGATGCGCCAGCCCCAGCCGGAGAAGTCGTCCTCCGTCATCGACTGGATGGTGACGAACGCGACGAGCGTCGCCAGCAGCGGGCCCACGGAGGTGGAGGCGACCGAGAGGCCGGCGAGCAGGTTGCGCCGCCCGCCCTGTTCGTGCTCGAACAGGAACGTGGCCGCCGTCGTGTACTCGACGGCCGCGCCGACCGCCTGCAGCACGCGGCAGGCGAGCACGAGGACGGGCGCCGCGATGCCGATGACGGCGTAGGTGGGCAGCACGCCGATGCCGATCGTGCCGAGGCTCATGGCGACGATCGTGAGCAGGAGCACCCACTTGCGGCCCTTGAGCTCGACCAGGGGGCCGAGCGCGACGGCCGCGACGGGGCGCAGAGCGTAGGCGAGCACGACGCCCGCGTAGGCGGACAGCAGCTCGGTCGTGGGGTTGTCGGATGGGAAGAACTGGTGCGCGATGAACACGGCCAGCGTCCCGTAGAGGCTGAAGTCGTAGTACTCGACGATGTTGCCGAGCAGTGCTCCCGTGAGCACCTTCGCGCGAGCGGATGCCGAGGGGCGTCCGCCGGCGATCGAGGTCGAAGCCGCCATTGCCTTCTTCTCTTCTCTTCCTTGAGTCGGTGAGTCGTGGGGTCGGGGTCGGGTGGCGCCTGGGGCGGCGCCACCCGCGTGGGTGGGGTGGGGGAATCGGATGCGGGGTGAAGGGCGCGGGCCGGTGGATGCCGTGGCCGGAGTCGGGCCGGAGCCGCGGCATCCACCGGGATCGGGTTCGGGGTTCGGGAAGCGCGACTGCGAGCCGCGAGCCGCGACCGCGAGCCGGGTTCGACGCGCGCCGCCTCAGCCCGCCGCCGCGAAGCGCTCCGGCCGGAACGTCGCGAGCATGGGGTGCCGCTCGCCGGTCAGCAGCTCGTGGGCGATGAGCTCGCCCGCGATGAGCGCGAGGGTCGCGCCCGAGTGGGTGAACGCGGCGTAGGCGCCGGGCGCCGAGGCGAGCTCGCCCAAGACGGGCTCGCCGTCGCCCGGCACGGGCTTGCGGCCGAGCCGCCAGGACGCGGCGCGCAGCGTCCCGCCCTCGACCACGGCGTTCGCCTCGTCGACCAGCTCGTGCACGACGCGCTCGTCGATCGTCGGCTCGCCGTCGACGACGCGGATGTCGTGCTCGTACCAGGCATGGTCGAGGGCGTACGCGCCGCCCGGGCTTGGCCGGATCGCGACGCGCGGCGAGTTGACCACCGACCGCAGCCGCGCCGCCGACGGCTCGGTCGTGACGAGCATCGACCAGGGCGAGCCGTCCGGGATCGTCGCGCCGAGCGGCTCGACGACCCCGGGCGTGCTCGCGCCGCAGGCGACGACGACGGCGTCGCCGTCGATCCGCTCGCCCGCCGCCGTGACGACGCCGACCGCGCGGCCGCCCTCGACGCGCACGGCGCAGACGCCCGCATCCGTCGTGATCGCGCCGCCCAGCGCGCGCAGCTCGGCCGCGAGGTGCTCGATCAGGTGCGGGAGCGAGACCCAGCCCTCGCCAGGATTGCGGATCGCGACCTCGGGCACGGCGCCGGGCCGGATGCCGTGCACGGCACCCGGCACCTCGTCGGCGGCGAGCAGGTGCGAGTCGTAGCCGTGGCGCGTCTCGGCGGTGTGCCGGGCGCGCTCGGCGTCGGCGAGGCCGGCCGCCTGCCAGTGCAGGCCGCCGTCGAAGCGCAGCCACTCGCGCGTCGGGTCGGCGGCGAAGAGGGTGCGGTAGCGGTCGACGCCCGCCATGCGCAGCTCGTGGTACTCGCGGGAGCGGGCGCCGGCCGAGTTGAGCCACGACAGGGAGCGGCCCGAGGCGCCGTCGGCCAGGGCGCCGGCGGTGACGAGCTCGACCCGGGCGCCGGCGCGGGCGAGGTGCGTCGCGGTCGAGACGCCGATGACGCCGCCGCCGAGCACGACCACGCGGCGCGGCCGAGACGCGGTCCTGTTCGCAGGCGAGGTCCCGTTCGCGGCCGCCGCAGCTCCGCCCGCCGCGGCGTCGGCCGCGCCGCTCGAGGCCGCCCCGCCCGTCGCCCCGGTCACGACGCGCTCCAGCCGTACGCCGCGCGCGCCTCCTCGGCCGAGATGCGCCCCTCGCGCACGTCGCGCTCGATGTCCTCGGCCGCGCGGGCGGCCGGGTCGCCGTAGCCGCCGGCGCCCGCGGTGAGGATGGCGACGCGGTCGCCGGCATCCAGCCGCGTGTAGCCGTGCACGATCGGGCGCGCGCCCTCGGAGAGCTCGGCGCCCGCCGAGGCACCCTCGCCGCCGCCGAAGAGGCCCCACGGCCTCGACCGCATGCGGGAGGTGTCGAGCCAGAAGTGCACGCCGTCGCCCTCGACGCGCACGGTGCGCCGGATGCCCATGCCGCCGCGGTGCTCGCCCGCGCCGCCCGAGCCGTCGATGAGGGCGTAGTCCTCGACGACGAGCGGGTACTCGGTCTCGAGCGCCTCGACGGGCAGGTTGCTCGTGTTCGTCATGTGCACCTGCACGCCGTCCATGCCGTCCTTCGTGGCGCGGGCGCCGCAGCCGCCGCCGATCGTCTCGAGGTAGACGAAGTAGCGGCCGGTGCGCGAGTCGACGCCCGAGAAGTGCACGCCCGTGTTGGCGCCGTTGCTCGCGGCCGTGACGGCCTCGGGCAGCGCCTCGGCGAGGGCGCCGTGGACGAGGTCGACGACGCGCTGGCAGGTCTCGGAGCGGCCGTTGACGGCGGCCGGCTCGACGCAGTTGAGCACCGAGCCGAGCGGCGCCTCGATCGTGACCGGCCGGTGCAGGCCGGCGTTCGGCTCGATGTCGGGGTCGACGAGCGTCTTGAGCGAGTAGTAGACGGCGGCGTGGAGCGCCGTCCAGACCACGTTGACGCTCGCCCGCACCTGCTCGGGCGCGGCGAAGGCGAACGCGATCTCGTCGCCGGAGACGGTGATCGAGACGGCGAGGTCGAGCTCCTCGTCGAGCTCCGGGCAGTCGAAGCGGTCGGCGAACCCGTACACCCCGTCGGGGATGCGGGCGATGGCGGCGCGCGTGCGCCGCTCCGTGTAGTCGAGCAGCGCGGCGCAGGCGCGGCCGAGCGTCTCGCTGCCGTAGCGGTCGGCGAGCTCGCCGTAGCGGGTCACCGCGAGCCGGTTGGCGGCGAGCTGCGCGCGCAGGTCGGCCCGCCGCTCGTGCGGCACCTGGCAGTTGAGCAGGATGAGGTCGAAGAGATCCTGCTGGAGCTCGCCCGCCCGCTGCAGGCGCACGGGCGGGATGCGCAGGCCCTCCTGGAAGATGTGCGCGTGCCCGCGGTCGCCGAAGTCGGCGTGATGGGCGAGGTTCGCTACCCAGGCGACGATCTCCCCGTCGACGTGCACGGGGGAGACGAGCACGATGTCGGGCAGGTGCGACCCACCGCCGTTGAACGGGTCGTTGCCGATGAAGACGTCACCGGGCACGACCTGCTCGCGCGGGTAGCGCGCGGTGATCGCATCCACGATGCCCATGAGCGAGCCGAGGTGCAGCGGCGAGCCGCCCTCGTCCTGCGCGAGCATGCGGCCCTCGGCGTCGAACACGGCGGCCGTGCAGTCGCGGCGCTCCTTGATGTTCGTGGAGAAGGCGGCGCGCACGAGCGTCTCGCCCATCTCCTCGACGATGGAGGCGAGGGCCGAGCCGATGACCTCGATGAGGATGGGGTCGGTTCCCTGGGGCATGGTCGTTTCCTTCCGGTCGGTCCGGTGCTGCGACGTCCCCTGCGGCGTCGCGGGGTCGTGGGCCGGTGCGCCGCTCATGCGCCGACCTCGACGACGAGGTCGCGGTACTCGTCGACGGTCGCGACGTCGCCCGGCAGCAGGAGCGTCGTCGTGTCCATCTGCTCGATCACGGCCGGGCCCTCGATGCGGTTGCCCGGATCGAGCAGGCGCCGGTCGTAGACGGGGGTCGACGTCCAGCCGCCGCGCTCGGGCAGGTACACGTCGCGGCGGTCGCGCACGGCGGCCGAGGCGTCGGCGCCGCCGAGCTCCTCGCGCTCGAGCTCGGCGCGGGCGACGTCGCCGATGGCGCGCACCCGGTAGGTGACCAGCTGCACCTCGTCGTCGGCCGAGACGAAGCCGTACAGCCGGTCGTGCTCGTCGGCGAAGCGGCGCCGGAGCTCGGCGATCGTCCCGTCGGTCACCTCGCCCTCCGGCACCTCGACCGAGAGCTCGTAGTTCTGCCCGGCGTAGCGCATCTCGGCGGTGCGCTCGATGCGGCGGTCGGCCTCGGCGATGTCCTCGTCGGCGAGCCAGTGCTCGGCGTCGGCGGCGAGCTCGGCGAAGGCCTCGGCGACGGTCCGCACGACCGCGGCCGCGCCGTCGCCGTCGCCGTCGCCGGCGCGCAGGGGCGTCAGGCGCGTGCGCAGGAAGTCGGCGCGCACGTCGGTCATGAGCAGGCCCGCGGCGCACTGGGCGCCGGGCGTGAGCGGCACGAGGATGCGGCGCATGCCGAGCTCGCGGGCGAGGCGCGCGGCGTGCAGGGGGCCCGCCCCGCCGAACGGCACGAGCGTGTAGTCGCGCGGGTCGTAGCCGCGCTGCACCGAGATGACGCGGATCGCGCGGGCCATGTTGGCGGTGACGACCTGGATGACGCCGAACGCGGCGTCCTCAGCGCCGAGGCCGAGCGGCTCGCCCGCGCGGGCGACCGCGCGGCGAGCGGCGTCGGCGTCGATGGGCATCTGCCCGTCGAGCAGGTGCACGGGGTTGAGCACCTGGAGCACGACGTTCGCGTCGGTGACCGTGGGCTCCTCGCCCTTGCCGTAGCAGGCGGGGCCGGGGTCGGCGCCGGCGCTCTGCGGGCCGACCTTGAGCGCGCCGCCCGCGTCGATCCAGGCGATCGAGCCGCCGCCGGCGCCGACCGTGTGGATGTCGAGCATGGGCGCCCGCACGGGGCGGCCGTCGATCTCGGTGCCGGCCGTCACGCGGGGCACGCCGCCGCGCACGAGCGAGACGTCGGAGGAGGTGCCGCCCACGTCGAAGGTGATGATGTCGGGGTGGCCGGCGGCGCCCGCGATCTCGGCGGCGCCGACGACGCCCGTGCTCGGGCCGCTGAGCACCATGCGGGAGGGCATCGCCTCGGCCGCCTCGAAGGGGATGATGCCGCCGTTCGACTGCGTCACGTGCGGCACGGCCGTGAGGCCGCGGGCGGCGAGCTCGGTGCGCAGGCGCGCGAGGTAGCGCGAGACGACGGGGCCGATGTAGGCGTTCACGACAACCGTGGAGAGCCGCTCGAACTCGCGGAACTCGGGCAGCACGGCGGAGGAGATCGACACGTAGACGCCCGGCAGCTCCTCGGCGAGGATGCGGGCGACGGTCTGCTCGTGCTCGGGTCGCACGAAGCTGTAGAGGAAGCACACGGCGACCGCCTCGGCGCCCGACTCGCGCAGCGTCGCGGCGAGCTCGCGCACCCGGCCCGCGTCGAGCTCGTGCTCGACGCGGCCGTCGTGGCGCACGCGCTCGTCGGCCTCGAGGCGCAGGTCGCGGGGGACGAGCGCGGTCGCCTTGTCGGCCTGCAGGTCGTAGAGGGAGGGGCGGCGGCCGCGGCCGAGCTCGAGCAGGTCGCGGAAGCCCTTCGTGGTGATCAGGCCCGTGCGGGCGCCGCGCTCGGTGAGCAGCGCGTTCGTGCCGACGGTGGTGCCGTGGGCGAAGTACGAGACCTCGTCGAGGGAGCGCCCGCCGATCTGGTCGAGGATGCGCGCGACGCCGTCGAGGATGGCGCGGCCTGGGTCGTCGGGGGAGCTCGACACCTTGCACACGTGCATGCGCCCGGTGCGCTCGTCGAGGGCGCACACGTCGGTGAACGTGCCGCCCGTGTCGACACCGATTCTGAGGGTCATCGTTCCTCGCTCTTCGTTGAACGTCAGCGGTTGCCGGGAGCCGGTCGGTCGATATGCGACCGGTCTCATTTCGAGATGAGAACCTTCTCATCTCGGGTGCTGAGAACCTTCTCATGCGTGATTAGGATGTGTCAAGGGCCGACGCAGCGCCGCGGCGTCCCGCACGAGAGCGAGAGGGGGACCCGTGACGCTTCGCCAGGCACCGTCGCTCATCGACGTCGCGCGCCTCGCCGGCGTGTCGACCGCGACCGCGGGCCGCGCCCTCGGCGGCTACGGCTCGGTGCGCGACGGTACGCGCGAGCGCGTCGCGGCGGCCGCCGCCGAGCTCGGCTACCGGTCGAACGACCTCGCCCGCAGCATGATCACCGGCAGCACGCGGCTCATCGGGGTCGTCGTGCCCGACGTCACGAACCCCTTCTTCGCCTCCGCGCTGCGCGGCATCGCCGACGCCGCGCAGTCGAACGGCTTCGACGTGCTGCTGGCCAACAGCGACCGCGACGTCGTCGCCGAGGCCCGGGCCGTGCACGTCATGGCGAGCAAGCGCGTCGACGGGGTCGTCGTCGCGGCCGCCGATCCGCAGCGGGGCGGCCACCTCGTGGAGCTCGTCGACCGCGGCACGCCCGTCGTGCTGCTCGACCGCGTCGCGCGCGGGCTCGAGGGCGTCTCGAGCGTCATGATCGACCACGAGGGGGCGATGCACGCGGCCGTCGAGCACCTGCTCGGGCTCGGGCACCGGCGCATCGGCATCCTCACCCAGGCGTCGCGGGCCGGCGTCGTCGTCGCCGGGGCCGGGTCCGAGCCCCGGGAGGGCGCGGGCGGCGCCGGCGCCGCGGGCTCGACGCTCGCGAGCGGAGACGGCGCGTCGACGGGCGGCGGACCCGGAGGCGAGGCGTCCGCGATCGGGCCGGCCGCAGCGCTGCCGAGCCAGCTTCGGCTGCTCGCCTACCTCGACGCGCTGCGCGACGCGGACATCGAGGCGCAGCCGTCGTGGATGGCGTCGGCGCCGTACGACCGCGATGCGGCGTGCGCGGCGGCCCGCGCGCTGCTCGAGCGGAGCGACCGGCCGAGCGCGCTCGTCTGCACCGACAGCGTGCTCGCCGCCGGCGCGTACCAGGCGGCGCAGGAGCTTGGGCTGCGGGTGCCCGATGAGGTGTCGCTGCTCGGCTTCGACGACGACGCCTGGACGACGCTCGTGCGCCCGCAGCTCTCGGTCGTGCAGCAGCCGAGCTACGAGCTCGGCGTCGCGAGCGCCCGCCGCCTGCTCGGCCTCGTGACCGGGGCCGGCGGCGACGCGCCCGGCACGAGCCTGCGGCTCCCGGCCGTCGTCGTCCCCCGCGCCTCGACCGGCGCGCCCGGCCCCGCCTGAGCGGCGCGTCTCGGCCTCCCCATCCGCCCAACTCTGGCGATCTGCGCCCGCCTCGCCGAATAGAGGGGCGCCCCGGCCGTATCGCCAGAGTTCGGCGGGGCGGTTCCGGGAGGGGGCTGGCCGCAGCCGGTGATGGCGCGCGTTCGCCCGCGCGGGGGATGCCGCCGCCGGGCGCCGCTCGCTAGCGTGGACGGGATGAACGGACAGGCCGAGCGCACGCATCCGCTGCGGCGGATCTGGCTCGCCCTCCTCGGCACCGACGTCGACGGGGCCGCCGGCTGGCTCCGCCCGCGGCCCACGCGCGCGCAGCTGCGCACCGACGTCGTCGTCGCGCTCATCATCGGCGGCCTCATGGTCGCCTCATCCCTCGCCTACGCGACCATGGACATCGCCGGTCAGCTCGGCCAGACCTTCGCGCCCTGGGTGCCCGTCGTCACGCCCCTGCTCTACACCGCGGCGCTCGCCGTGCGCCGCGCGCTGCCGATCCCGGCGCTCCTCGTCGGCACGGTCGCGTTCGTGCTCGGCCTGAGCCTCTCGTACCACGAATACCTCGTCACGCAGGTGGCCTACTTCCTCGTCATGTACACGGCCGGCGCCTGGAGCCGTCACCGCGTGCTCGTCACCTGGACGCGCGTGCTCATCTGCATCGGCATGATCGCCTGGGTCGTCGTCATCGCCTGCGGCTCGCTCGTCGCGGCATCCTCGACGCCCGAGCTCACCGACGACGACCGCGCGCACATCACGACGGCGGTCGTGACGCTCGCCTTCAACCTCGGCATCAACTTCGCCTACTTCTCGGCCGCCACCTGGTTCGGCAGCAGCGAGTACCGCCGCGCCGCGCAGCGCGCCGTGCTCGAGGAGCGCTCGGCCTCGCTCGCCGAGCACGCGGCAGCGCTCGAGGCCGAACGGCGCATCGTCGCCGACCAGGCCGTGCGCCTCGACCGGCTGGAGATCGCTCGCGAGCTGCACGACGTCGTCGCCCACCACGTCTCGATCATGGGGCTGCAGGCGAGCGTGGCGCGGCGGGCGCTCGAGCGGGCCTCGACGATGGATGCCGGATCGGCGGCCTCGTCGGCCGAGGCCAGGGTCGGCGCCTCGGCCGCCTCCGTCGAGACCGCGCTCGAGCAGACGCGCGCCATCGAGCAGAGCGCGCGCTCCGCGATCGACGAGCTGCACACGATGCTCTCCACGCTCCGCCGCGGGGGAGCGGACACCGGCGACGCGGCGAGGGCCGGCGGCGACGGCGATGTCGACGGCGACGCGCTCGTCGCGCCGCCCACCGAGGGGCTCGAGGCGGTCGCCTCCTCGACGGCCACGATCGACCGGCTGCCGGAGCTCATCGAGGAGTCCCGCGAGGCCGGGCTGCGCGTCTCCTGGCACGTCTTCGGGCAGGTCGGCGAGGTGTCGAGCACCGCCCAGCTCGCGATCTACCGGACGCTTCAGGAGTCGCTCACGAACGTGCGCAAGCACGCGGGCGCGACGGCCGCGGTCGACGTCCGGCTGCGCTATCTCGACGACGCCGTCGAACTCGAGGTCGCCGACGACGGCTGGCGCTCGGCGACGCCCGCGGTCGCGCCCATGCCCTCGCCGGCGCTCTCGACGGGCCGGGCGGGCCGTGGCATCCAGGGCATGCGCGAGCGGGCGCTCGCGGTCGGCGGATCGCTCGAGGCCGCGCCCCGCGCCGCAGGCGGGTTCGTCGCGCGCATCCGGGTCCCCTCGAGCCGGATGCCGGAGGGATGCCCGGAAGCGGACGCTCCGGACGGCGCAGGCGTCCACGGGGCGGCCCGCTCGGCGGACGAGCCCGGGGCGGACGCGGTGCGGAGCGGTGCGGATGGATCGTCCGACGGCGTCGGGGCGGTCCGGGCGGCGGGGGCGGGCGATTCGGCCGATCGGGCGTCGTCGGCCGATCGGGCAGCCGCCGGTTCGGCTGCCGCGTTCGCGCCTCCCGCACCGCCTGCGCCTCCCACGGGTCTGCCCGCTCGCACCGATCCCGATCCCGACTCCGACCCCGACGAGCGCCGCACCGGGGAGGCCGAGCCGGTCGATGCCGCGCGTCCCGTCGGCGCCGCTCGCGCGGCCGCCGCCGACCCCGCCTGACGACCGCCGACCCGACGGAGAGCACGACATGACCGAGACCAGCGCCTTCGCCCCTGAGCCGGCCGACCCCGCATCCGCCTCGCGCTCCGGTGCCTCCTCCGTGCGGGTCGTCCTGGTCGACGATCAGCGCCTCGTGCGCATGGGCATCCGGATGATCCTCGAGACCGAGCCGGGCGTCGAGGTCGTCGGCGAGGCCGGCGACGGGCTCGAGGCGATCGAGCTCGTGCGGGCGGTCGCCCCCGACGTCGTCTGCATGGACGTGCAGATGCCCCGCCTCGACGGGCTCGAGGCGACGCGGCGGCTGTGTGGCGATCCGGCGGTCGCCGCGCGCGTGCTCATGCTCACGACGTTCCGCGACGACGCCTACGTGCGCGACTCGCTGCGCGCGGGCGCGAGCGGGTTCGTGCTGAAGAACTCGCCGCCGGAGACGCTCGTCGAGGCGATCCGCACGGTGGCGGCCGGCGACGCGCTGCTCGACCCGCAGGTCACCCGGTCGGTCATCGAGCAGCTCGCGCGGATGCCGGACGCGCGCGACGACGCGGCGTCGGCGGCGCTGCCGGGATCGGGCATCGGCCCGTTCGGGCTCGCGGGCGCGGATGCGGGATTCGGCGCACCGGGCTCGTCGACCGGTGGAGCGGCGGCCGTGTCCGGTCGCGCGGGTGCGGCAGCCGATCCCTTCGCGGCGACCCCGGAGCTCGCCTCGCTCACGGAACGGGAGCGCGAGGTGCTGCCGCTGCTCGCCGAGGGGCTCAGCAACAGCGCGATCGCGAAGCGGCTCTGGGTGTCGGACGCGACGATCAAGACGCACGTGTCGAACGTGCTTGCGAAGCTCGGCGTGCGCGACCGCATCCACGCCGTCATCTACGCCTACGAGCACGGCGTCGCCCGCCCCGGCGACTGACCGGCACCTCCGCCCCTCCATGGAACCGAATTCCCCCTTCGGAACCGTGCCGAAGGGGGAATTGGGTTCCATGGAGCGCCGCCCGCGCCCGCGCTCCCGTCCGCAGCGGCGCGTCACCTCGGATCGCTCGCCGAACTCGGGCTCCTGAGCCGAGCCGCGGCGAATAGTGCGCCAGCCCCGCCCAGCCGCCCGAGTTCGGCGACGGAGTCGCCGCTCAGCAGAGCCGCGAGCGCAGCGAGCTCCCCAAACACCCCACCCACCCAGCCGGCGTGCCGACCCCTGCCCTGCTCGCGACGTAGTGCGGGCGGCGAGGAGGGGCGCGCGCAGCGATATCCGAGCACGCGGAAACGATGATCGCGAGGCGTGAGCAAGCGCGCCCCTCCGACCCGCCCGCACGGCCCTCAACGATTCAACGCATAGAAACAGCCGCCGCGAAGCGACCCCGACTCAGCCCCACCGAATCGAACAACCGCGAAGCGACCCCCTCCCAGCCTCCGCCGAACCGACCACCCGCGCACCACCGCCCCCGGTACCCCGGTACTACGTGCGCCGCCCCCTCGGCACCGCAGCCCGACGCCGCGCCCCTCCCCGCATCCGTACCGTCGTCGGCATGATCCAGGCACACGCACTCACGAAGCAGTACGGAAGCAAGCGGGCCGTCGACGACGTTTCGTTCACGATCGCGCCGGGTCGGGTGACGGGCTTCCTCGGGCCGAACGGCGCGGGCAAGTCGACCACCATGCGCATGATCGTGGGCCTCGACGCGCCCACCTCGGGCCGGGTGACGGTCGGCGGCCGGCCTTACCGGGAGCATCGGGCGCCGCTGCGGGAGGTCGGCGCGCTGCTCGACGCGAAGGCCGTGCATCGCGGTCGCAGCGCCCGCGACCACCTGCTCGCGATCGCGGCGACGCACGGCATCCCGACCCGCCGCGTGGACGAGGTGATCGGCGTGACGGGCCTCGACGCGGTGGCGGGCAAGCGCGTGGGCGGCTTCTCGCTCGGCATGGGGCAGCGGCTCGGCATCGCGGCGGCGCTGCTCGGCGACCCGCACACGCTGATCCTCGACGAGCCGGTGAACGGCCTCGACCCGGACGGCGTGCGCTGGGTGCGCGAGCTGGTGCGGGGGCTGGCGGCGGATGGGCGCACGGTGCTCCTGTCGAGCCATCTCATGAGCGAGATGCAGCTGACCGCCGACCACCTCATCGTGATCGGCCGGGGTCGCATCATCGCCGATGCGCCCGTCGCGGAGGTGGTGGCGGCGTCGACGTCGTCCGCGGTGCGGGTGCGCACGCCGGAGCCGGAGCGCCTCATGCGGGCGCTCGAGCATCCGCACGTGACGGTGGAGCTCGGCGCCGAGGGCGCGCTCACGGTCACGGGCACGACGAGCGACGCGATCGGCATGATCGCGGCGCGGTCGGGGGTCGTGCTGCTCGAGCTGGCGCCCATCACCGGGTCGCTCGAGGACGCGTACCTCAGCCTCACCGACGCCTCCGTCGACTACCGCGCCGGCGGCGCGGACGGCGACGGCGCGCACGGCCGGCACGGCGCTCGAGCCGGCCGCCGGGACCCGCAGGACCCGCACGACCCGAGCGGGCCGGACGCCCGCGCAGCCCGCGAGACCGCTCGCACGAGCACGATGGAGATGGCACGATGACCACGACCGGCACCCGCACCGCGACGATCGACGGCGCACGACCCGGCATCCGCATCGCCGGCACCCGCGCGAGCGCCGGAACCCGCGACGGGGACGCCCGAGGCATCACCTTCGGCGGCCTCCTGCGCAGCGAGTGGATCAAGCTGCGCTCGCTCCGTTCGACCTGGATCGTCGTCGCCGCGCTCGTCGCCATGTCGGCCGGCGGGGCCGCCCTCATGGCGGTGAGCGGACCCTGGATGCAGGACGGCATCCCCGCCGACGCCTCGGCGCAGGCGATGTTCGTGGCGCAGCTGCTCGCGATCGTCACGATGTTCGCGCAGCTCGTCGTCGCGGTCTTCGGCGCCCTGTCGCTCGGCGGCGAGTACGCGACGGGCATGATCCGCTCGACCATGACGGCGGCGCCGCGCCGCCTGGGCGCGTTCTCGGCGAAGGCGATCGTGCTCGCGGCCTTCACCTTCGTCCTGACGATCGCGAACTTCGTCGTCGCCTACCTCGTCGTGCTGGCGATCCTCGGCGGGCACGGGCTCTCGATCGCGCTCTGGCACCCCGACGTGGCGCTGTCGCTCCTCGTGGATGCCGGCTATCTCGTCGCCGTCACCGTCTTCGCGTTCGGCATCGGCGCGGTGACCCGATCGAGCGCGGGCGCCATCGCGATTACGCTCGGAGTGCTGCTCGTCGTGCCGATCGTGCTGAGCTTCCTGCCGGAGCCGGTCGCGACGTCCGTCGGCCCGGCGATGCTCTCCACGGCCGGCCAGCAGCTGATGTTCGTCGATTGGAGCGATGTGACCGGGACCGCCGCGAACGACCTGGCGCGGGCAGCCGGCGTGGTCGCGGCGTGGCCCGCGGCGAGCGCGCTGCTCGGCGGCATCCTCATCGCGAAGCGGGACGTGTAGCGCGTGACCGTCCCGACCGGAGCCCGCCTCGCGGATTCGGGGATCGAGCTCGATCTCCCGAAGCCGCCGGGCGGGTTCCGCCTGTGGCTGGAGCGGCATCCGCGGCTCGTGGACGCCGCGGTCATGCTCAGCTACTCGTTCCCGCAGCTCGTGCTGACCGTCGCGGTCGCGGTGTCCGCGGCCGGCGGGCAGGAGGTGCCGCTGCTCATCGGCGCGGCGGCGGAGGCGGTCCTGTTCGTCGCGACGACCGTGCTGCTGATGCTGCGGCGACGGCGGCCGGTCGCGCTGTTCGTCGTCGCGACCATCGGCCTGCTGCCCGCGGCGCTCGGCACCGACATCCCGCTGTTCTTCTTCGCGCCCTGGGCGGTCATGATCGCGATCTACACGCTCGCGACGGTGCGCGGGAGCCGGCAGGCGGTGATCGCCTTCGCGGTGGCGGCGGCGCTCTCGGGCGCGGGCACGGTGGTGCTCATGCTGCCCGGGCCGGGCGTGCTCGCCGGCGGCTTCTCGGCGATCTTCATGGCGCTCCTCTACGCCTCGGCGCTGCTCGCGGGCACGACCGTCGGCGGGCGGCGGCGGTACGTCGCGGCGCTGGTCGAGCGGGCCGAGCAGCTCGCGCGCGAGCGCGATCAGCAGGCGCGCATCGCGACGCAGGCGGAGCGCTCGCGCATCGCGGGGGAGATGCACGACATCATCGCCCACTCGCTCTCCGTGATCGTGCGCCTGGCCGACGGCGCCGAGGCGGTCATCGAGCAGGATCCGGCGGCGGCGAAGAACGCCATCCACCTCGTGAGCGACACGGGCCGCTCCTCGCTCGCGGAGATGCGGCGACTGCTGGGCGTGCTGCGCGACGACGAGACGGATGCGGGTGCGGGTGCGGGCGCCATGGGCGGCGGTACGGCGGCGCGCGGCGTCGGCGCGCCGGCCGTCGGCGCCCCTGCGGGCGCGGGTCGAGCGCGCGGTGCGGGAGGACCCCGGGGCGAGCTCGAGCCGCAGCCCCGGCTCGAGCAGCTGCCGACGCTCCTCGAGCGATATCGCGCGGCGGGCCTGCCCGTCCGGCTCGAGCAGCGCGGCGTCATGCCCTCCTCGGTCGGCGTGCAGCTCGCGATCTACCGGGCGGTCCAGGAGGGTCTCACGAACGCCCTGCGCTACGCGCGCTCGCCCGGGCACGTGACGGCGCGCATCGTGGCGCACGAGGCGGGCGCCGTCGAGGTCGAGGTGGTCGACGACGGCCTCGCCGGGCCACCGGCCGCGTCGGTGGGCATGGGGCGGGGCATCATCGGCATGCGGCAGCGCGCCGCGCTCTACGGCGGCTCCGTCGAGAGCGGGCCGCTGCCGGGGCGGGGCTGGCGCGTGCGGATGACGCTGCCGCAGGCCGGCGACGACGCGACGGCGGATGCGGGGGAGCGGGGCGCTGCCTCGACCGGCTCGACCGGCGGAGCGCCCGACCCGGCGGTCGCACCGGCATCCGCATCCGGCTCTCCTTCGGCGGCCGCCCCCGCGACGTCGACGCCGGCGCCGACTCCCGCGACGCGCGCTGCGACACCGCCCCCGCCGCCCCACGGGCCCGCGGCCCGGCCCGCGCCGCCCGCGCCGCCGAGCCCCGTATCCGCATCCACCCCGTCGACCCGGCCGGCCGCGCCCGTCCGGCCCAACCCCCGAGGAGACCGCTCATGACCGACGCCCGGATGCCGACGCAGCCCCCGGCGCCCGAGCCCGCACCGCCCACGCGCGTGCTCGTCGTCGACGACCAGGACCTCGTGCGCACGGGCCTGGTCATGCTCATCCAGGTGCAGCCCGACATCACCGTCGTGGGCGAGGCCGCCGACGGCGCGACGGCGATCGCGCGCGCCCGCGAGCTGCAGCCCGACGTCGTGCTCATGGACGTGCGCATGCCCGGCCTGGACGGCATCGCCGCGACCCGCGAGATCGTGCGGGAGCGGCCGGAGACGCGCGTCGTCATCCTCACCACCTTCGACGTCGACGAATTCGCCTTCGGCGGCCTCAACGCGGGCGCGAGCGGCTTCCTGCTCAAGGACGCCCCGCCCGCGGAGCTCGTCGCGGCGATCCGCGCGGTCGCGAGCGGCGAGGCGAGCGTCTCCCCGCGCATCACCCGCCGCATGCTGGAGCTCTACGCCGGCACGCTCCCGACGACCGAGGATGCCGAGGGCGGCGCGTCGGGCGGCGTCGCCGCGTCGGGCGCGAGGGGCGCCGACCGGGCCGCCGCCGCGCGCCTCGACGTGCTCACGCAGCGCGAGCTCGAGGTGCTCACGCTCATCGGCGAGGGCCGGTCGAACCAGGAGATCGCGGCCGCGCTCTTCCTGAGCGAGTCGACGGTGAAGACCCACGTCGGCCGCGTGCTGCAGAAGCTCGAGCTGCGCGACCGCGTGCAGGCCGTCATCCTCGCGTTCCGCACGGGGCTCGTGTAGGGGCGGGTCGCTGCGCGGCTGTTCGTTCGGCGGG
>Ga0153917_1000629_pt1 | contig 20204 bp, 20 predicted proteins | sample TSFL001MetaG_FD_104695 | JGI IMG/M metagenome (GOLD analysis project Ga0153917, IMG submission 104695) | Attine ant fungus gardens microbial communities from Florida, USA - TSFL001 MetaG | ecosystem: Host-associated > Fungi > Mycelium > Unclassified | place: USA: Florida, Paynes Creek Historic... | reverse complement strand
TCCACCGTCTTGGCAAAGCGGGCATTCGACAGCGTGTATTCATGGCCGAAATAGACGGTCGTCTCCTCCGGCAGCGCCGCGAGCTTCGACAGCGAATCCCACATCTGCGCGGGCGTGCCCTCGAAGAGCCGGCCGCAGCCGAGCGCGAAGAGCGTGTCGGCGGCAAAGAGCAGCTTCTCCTCCGGCAGGTGGAAGCAGATGTGGCCGAGCGTATGGCCCGGCGTCGCAATGACCTCGACGCGCCGGCCGGCGAAATCGAAACTGTCGCCGCCATCCACCTTGCGGTCGATGCCCGGAATGGTCTCGCGCGCCGGGCCGATGATCGTCGCGCCGAAGCAGTCCTTCAGCGCGAGATTGGCCTCCACATGGTCGCCATGGTGATGGGTGGTGAAGATATGGCTGAGGCGCCAGCCGCGGCGCTCCAGCGCCTCGAGGATCGGCTTTTCCTCCGGCGCATCGATGCTCGCCGTCACGCCCGTCGCCGGATCGTGCAGGAGCACGCCGAAATTGTCGCTGCGGCAGGCAAAGAGTTCGATTTCCAGCGGGGTCATGGTCCATTCCTCGTCATATCGGCAGGGCATCGCGGGCGAATGTAAGGCAATCGGCCTTGAAGTCCACCGGACCATCGCTAACATCTTGTCCATGCATGCAGATATCGTCGACCTCCGCGAATTCTACCACTCGCCCCTCGGCCGCCTTGCCGATCACTCGATCGCCATGGCGCTCGCCTCGCTCTGGGCGCGGCTGCCGGACGAGCGGCTGGTCGGGCTCGGCTATGCCGTGCCCTATCTCGACCGCTTCCGCACCGATACGGAGCGCACCTTCGCCTTCATGCCAGCCGGCCAGGGCGCGGTGAACTGGCCGCCGGGCGAGCTTTCCTCGACGGCGCTGATCTTCGACGAGGAACTGCCCCTGCCGGACGCCTCGGTCGACCGGATATTGATGGTGCATTCGCTGGAATTCGCCGAGAACCCGCGCGAGACGATGAAGGAGCTCTGGCGCGTGCTGGCGCCCGGTGGCCGCCTCGTCATCGTCGTGCCGAACCGGCGCGGCGTCTGGGCGCGCATGGAGCACACGCCCTTCGGCTCCGGCCGGCCCTATTCGCGCGGCCAGCTCACCGCGCTGCTGCGCGAGACCAATTTCACCCCCGGCGCCTCCGCCGAGGCGCTGTTCTTCCCGCCCTCCAAGCTGCGCGGCGTGCAGAAGCTGCGCGGCGCCTTCGAGCGGCTCGGCCGCTCGCTCTGGCCGATGTTCTCGGGCGTCATCATCGTCGAGGCCCAGAAGCGGCTCTATCAGGGCCTGCCCGTCGCCGCCCGCGCCTCGCGCCGCGTCTTCGTTCCCGTGCTCGCCCCGCAGGGCATCCCCACGACGCGCGAGCGCACCCTCGACAAAAGCCGGCCCGCCCGCTAGAGCGGGCCCGAACGGCAAAAAAAGGCAACGGGCATGACGGACGGACATTTCGACAAGATCGCGCTGATCGGCATCGGCCTCATCGGCTCCTCCATCGCCCGCGCCGTCAAGGCCAAGGGCCTTGCGAAGATCGTCACCATCTCCAGCCGCAGCATGGAGACGCTGGACCGCGCCCGCGCGCTGGAACTCGGCACCGACTATGTCCACGACGCCGGCAAGGCGGTCGAGGGCGCCGACCTCGTCATCGTCTCGGTGCCCGTCGGCGCCTCCGGCAAGGTGGCGGAAGAGATCGCCCCGCACTTGAAGCCCGGCGCCATCGTCACCGATGTCGGCTCCACCAAGGCATCGGTCGTCGCGCAGATGCTGCCGCACATGCCGAAGAACGTGCATTTCATCCCCGGCCACCCGCTGGCCGGCACCGAGCATTCCGGCCCCGATGCCGGCTTTGCCGAACTCTTCCAGGGCCGTTGGTGCATCCTGACCCCGGTGCACGGCACCGACAAGGACGCCAAGCGCAAGCTCGCCGCCTTCTGGGAGGCTCTCGGCTCGAAGGTCGACGAGATGGATACGGAGCACCACGACAAGGTGCTCGCCATCGTCTCGCACCTGCCGCACATCATCGCCTACAACATCGTCGGCACGGCGGACGACCTGGAAACGGTAACGGAATCGGAAGTCATCAAATATTCCGCCTCCGGCTTCCGCGACTTCACGCGCCTTGCCGCCTCGGACCCGACCATGTGGCGCGACGTCTGCCTGCACAACAAGGATGCGATCCTCGAAATGCTGGCGCGCTTTTCCGAGGACCTCGCCTATCTCCAGCGGGCGATCCGCTGGGGCGACGGGGACAAGCTCTTCGATCTCTTCACCCGCACCCGCGCCATCCGCCGCTCGATCATCGACGCCGGCCAGGACACCGCCGCGCCGAACTTCGGCCGCCCGGTCGATGACGACAAGAAGGGCTGATCAGAGGGGCGGGATTTCCGCGACGGGGAAGAGGCCGAGATAGACCGTCCCCTGCCGGATATTGACCTTCACGACGGCCCGCTCCTGTCCGCCCGAAAGAATTTTGACGGCCTCCGCGACACGCTTTGCCGTCTTTGCGGCCTGCGGAAACAGCTCCGAGACACGGTCGCGCCAGGCCGTGATGCCCTCGATGGTTAGGTCGAGTGCGCCGGAGACGGTGCCGTCATCGCCCACCGCCACGGGACCGGAAAGCGCCAGCGTCTGGCCCGCACCGAGATCGAACGACAGGGTTCGCAACTCCGTGCTCGTGCCGAGCGGCAGGTTCGGCGGCGGGCCTTCGGCGGTCAGCCATTTGGCGGCATCTGCGATCGTCAGGTCGGCCGCGACGTTCATCGGCGGCAGCGCCTTGCCGTTGAGTTCCAGCGAAAGCGCATCGAGCGAGGCGGCAACGTCGAGCGCGTCACCGGACCGGCGGACATGCTTCTCGCCATGAGCCGCGGCAATGCCGACGGAAAGCCCTTCCGAGGGCATGTTCAGCTTGCCCTTCAGCCCGTCATAGGCGGCGGAGAACCGGTCGAGCCCGTCCGTCCAGGCGACGGCGCTGGCATGCATCAGGTCCCAGTCGGCATCGAAGACGAGGTCGGGCGTCATGCGCACCTGCGCCGGCCCGTCCAGCTCGAACACCGCGTGGCCGGGGCGATAGACCTGCGCCGCCGAGCGCAGCGCCCCGAAGGTCGCCGAAAGCCCGGAGGGACGGTCGTCGATCGCGACCGAATCGCAGAACACCCCGATGCGGAACGGATAGCCGCGGACGGAAAGATCGCTGCACGCGGCCGAATGCATACCCCGGGCGGAGGCGGCAAGCTCGCGCTCCACCCGGTCCTTGATCCAGCTTGCGGCATAGAACCAGCCGCCCGTATAGAGCGCCACGAAGAGAACGACGGCGATGGCGAGCAGGATCAGCTTGCGCGTAACCCCGGAAGCGTCGGCGGCGCGGCTTGACGATGCCATAGTGTTCTCCAATGGTGACGAAGATGATTTGCGCGACAATGCCGGCAATTGCGGCGGCTTTTTGAGAGACGATCCAGGTGACGGTGGATATGAACGAATTCTGGGTCTTTGGCTACGGATCGCTGATGTGGAATCCGGGCTTCGAGTTCGAGGAACGGCAGGCGGCCCACCTCTTCGGCTTCCGCCGCTCGCTCTGCGTGCGCTCCTGGGTGCATCGCGGGACGGAGGAGCGGCCCGGCCTCGTGCTCGGCCTCGACCGCGGCGGCTCCTGCTGCGGCGTCGCCTTCCGCGTGACGCCGGAAAAACGCGAGGCAGTGGTGGACTATCTGCGCGAGCGCGAGCTGGTGACCCACGTCTACAAGGAGCGCACGCTGCCCGCAACGTTGAGCGACGGCCGCCGCATCGCCACGCTCACCTATATCTGCGACCGCGCCCACCACCAGTTCGCCGGCTCGCTGACGGTGGCGGAAGCGGCCAGTACCGTCAGCGCCGCCACCGGAAAATCCGGTCACAACATGGATTACGTCCGCAACACGCTGGCGCATCTGCGCGAGATGGGCATCCGCGACCACTGGCTGGAGGATGTCGGCCGGACGGCGGAAGGCCTTTACGCCCGCGCCTCGGCCTGATCGCGCGCCTCTGCCTTCAGCTCCGCGAGACGCCGCTCGGCGGTGGGCGGCAGGATGAGATGCGGATTGGTCTCCACCGTCTCGACCAGCAGGCGGTCGCTCGCCGTCTCCATTACCTCGACGAGATGGGCGAGGAAGGCATCGGGCTCCATGCCCGGCATGATCGCCGGCAGGATGCGCACCTTGAAATGGCCGGGCTGGCGGATGAACTTGCGCCGCGGCCAGAAAAGGCCGGGATGCATGACGACCGGCACGACGGGCACCTGGAGATCGCGGTAGAGGCGGGCGATGCCGTATTTGTATTCCGGCGGCGCGCCCGGCGGGCGGCGCGTGCCTTCCGGATAGATGATGAGCTCGCGGCCGGATTCCATCTCCGCCTTCGTGCGCTGCATGACGGCCGCCATGGCCTTGCCGCGCGCGCTGCGGTCCACCGGCACCATGCGCTGCTTCTTGATGTACCAGCCGAAGAGCGGGATCCAGGTCAATTCGCGCTTGAGGATGTAGAAGGGATCGTCGAGCCACGGCAGCAGCGCATAAGCATCCCAGAAGGACTGGTGCTTCGGCGCGAAGATGTAGCCGCCGCCCTTAGGAATGTTCTCCAGCCCCTCGATCTCGAAGGTGGTGCCGACGATCTTGTCGAAGAGCCAATGGTTGCTGCGCACCCAGTTCTTGGCGATGACATAGGCCTTCTTGCGCGGCAGCAGGAAGTAGACCGGCGTGAAGACGATCATCTGTAAGATGAGATTCACGTAGAAGACGGCATTGAAGAGCACGGAGCGGAAAGCGATCATCGGGCAGCCTGTAAGCGGGACGTGCTTTCGCCCTACACGATAATCCCCGGCGGGGAAACTCCCGTCGCGGCGATCTCAACTGCCGGTCATGTCGGCCCGCAGCCCCGACCAGCTTCGCGCGCCGGCAAAGGCCCGCACATGCGCGAGGCAATATTTGAGATATTCGGAGAGCATGGCCTTCAAGATGCCCGGCTGGCGCAGCCAGTTACCGTTCTTCAGGTCGGTGTTGACGACCGGATAGGCGATGAAGTCGGTCTCCGGGTCGGCCGCCTTCAACTCCAGCAGGCTGCGCGGCATGTGGTAGTTGTTGGTGACGACCAGCACGCGGCGGAACTGGTTGTCGCGGATCCAGCGCGCCGTCTCGTTGGCATTGCCGATCGTGTCCACTGCCTCGTAGCCCATGTCGACACAGCATTCGAAGAGCGCGGAGGAGCTTTGCGTGAGCTTGCGGAGCTGGTTGCCGCTCGTCGCGGGATTGACGCCCGAGATCAGCAGCCGCCCGCCTGCGCCCTTCTTAAGGAGCTCGATGGCGCGGTCGATGCGCTGGTAGCCGCCGGTCAGCACCACGATGGCGTCCGCCTTCGGCTCGGGCGGCGCTTCGAGTGCGGCGACGGTCTCGGCGAAATAGAGAAAGCCTCCGGCGCCGGCCATGGCGGCAAGCAGGATGAGCACCAGAAAGGCGCGCACAACCCGCCGGGCGGGCCGCCGGCGGCGGCGTCGCCTTGCCTCGCCACGCGAGATGCCCTCCGGCAATCCCTGCTTTGCCCGTTCCAGCGTGTTCATGATTCGACCCATAGAACCGGATTGCGGCAACGGATAGTCCGTTTCGGGGCGATGATCCACCCCGCGAGAGGTCATGAATCGGGCAATTGATCGGTGCGGGAGGGATCGGAGCGAATGAGATCGATTTCGTGGATCGTGCACATGACCGTGAAGCGCGCCGTCAATGTCGTGAGCAAGGCGATGACGACGATGGTCGCCGCGATGCCGAGATAGCCGGTCAGGCCCATGGAGAAGGAGCCGAAAAGCGCCGTCGCCTGGTCGCTCTGGGGCGTGGCGATGGACCGGCCCTGCCAGAAGCCTGCAATGGCGAAGAAGAGTGCCGCCAGGAACCCGCCGGCAAAGGAGCCCTTGAGGCTGATCATCAGGAAATGCTTCTGGAATTCCGAGGCGACGAAGCTCGCCTCGGCGCCGACGAAATGCAACACCTCGACGATATGGCGGTTGCCGGAAAGCGCCCCGCGCGTGGCGAAGACCACGGTCAGCACCATGGCCGAAAAGACGAGGACAAGCACCCCCGTGCCGATGAAGGCCGTGGTGCGGGCCATGGCGACGAGACGGTCGACCCAGGTGCGGTGGTCGTCGAGCGAGGCTTGCGGGATCGCCTCCGACAGGGCCTTGCGCATCGCCGCAAAATCGGGCGGGCTCTGCTCGTCGATGGTGATGATGACGAGGCGCGGCACCGGCAATTCGTCGATGTCCAGTCCCTCGCCGAGCCAGGGTTCGAGAAGGCGGGCGGTCGCCGTCTTGTCGACGATGGTGCCGCCGCGCGTGCCGGAGAAGGTGAGCGCGAGGTCGCGCGCATCCTTGAGCGCGGTCTCCATGTCGAGATTGTCGTCCGGCTTGATCTGGATGGTGATCTCGCGGGAGATCTGGCTCTGCCAGCTCGCCGCCGTCGCCCGCACCATGGTGACGGCCCCGAAGGTGAGGCAGGCGAGGAAGGCCATGATGGCGATGACGAACATCAGCGCCCGGCCGGAAACGTTGGCCGGCGGCACGATGGGCGCGGTGGGGCGCACGCGCATTTCCGGCCGGCGGGCGGCTGCGGCATTCTCGCTGGCTTCGCGGGGCGCGTCAGTCATAGATGTCGAGCCTGCCTTGCGAGAGGATCATGCGCCGCGCCTCCACCTGGTCCATCAGGGAAAGATCGTGCGTGGCGATCACCACGGCGGTGCCGAGCCGGTTGAGCTCGAGGAAGAGGCTGAGCAGCCGGCGCGCCATCGGCGGATCGACATTGCCGGTCGGCTCGTCGGCGAGCAGCAGCTCCGGCCGGTCGATGAGCGCGCGGGCGATCGCCGCGCGCTGCTTCTCCCCGCCCGAAAGCACCGGCGGCAGCACGTTGATCCTCTCGCCGAGACCGACCCATTTCAGGAGTTCGAGCACGTCGGCGCGATAGCTGGATTCGTCCTTGCCGCGCACGCGCAGCGGCAGCGCCACGTTCTCGTAGGTCGTCAGGTGATCGAGCAGGCGGAAATCCTGGAAGACGATGCCGATACGCCGGCGCAGCATCGGCAATTCGTCGCGCGGAATGGTCGAGATTTCCCGGTCGAAGGTGCGGATGATGCCGCGCGTCGGCTGGAGCGACAGGAAAAGCAGGCGCAGAAGCGTCGTCTTGCCCGCGCCCGACGGACCCGTCAGGAACTGGAAGGACCGGCGCGGGATATCGAAGGTGAGGTCCCGGAGGATTTCCGGCCCCATTCCATAGCGCAGTCCGACATTCTCGAAGTGAATCAATGGCCAATCCGGTTCTAGAAACGGTCACCCCATCGGTACCGCGGCTGACGTCGCACAGGAAAGCGGCTCTTTCACGGTCGGGTTTCCGAAGCATTAACCAGTATGGTTTACGTTTCGTAAGGATTTCATTCAATGCCCGACTTTTCGCCATGGATTTTGCGAAGGGCGGCCAGCGGAGGTGGCGATGAACGCCTTCAGAGCGAAGCAGCAGGCAAGGGGCCGGATCGACCTCCTGCCCCCCGAGCCCAAGGCACCGGCCGCAAGGCAGCGCTTTACCAGGCGGCTCGAAGTGGTGGATGCCGATTTCGTGGTGATCCGCGCATCCGGCGCGCGCACCTCGAACGACAACCACCGCCCCGCCCGTCCTGCAAGGACGCAGCCACTTTCCCAACATCTCTTCTTCCGCATCGCCGCCGCCTGTGCGCGGCTCGCAGAAACGGGATTGCAGCGTCTTCCCGGCCGCGCCTTTGCCGGCCTCGTCACGGCGGCGTTCCTCTTCGTCTTCGCCTATGCCGGCGGGCTCTCGGCGCTGAAGGCCGCCATGCCCGGGGCGGATGCGGCCGAACCGCTGCGTGTCGCCGGGCTCAGCGCCACGCTCGACGACCGCAACGGCATGAAGGTGCTCTCCGTCTACGGCCGCGTGGACAATGCCGGCGGCAAGGTGGAAATCCTGCCGCAGCTCGAAATCCGCGTCGATGGCGCCGGTACCGCGCTCCAGCGGCGCGTCGCGCTCGATGCCGCGACCATCGCCCCCGGCGGCAGCGAGCCCTTCGCCCTGCGCATCCCACACAGCGGCGGAAAAGTGCCGAAAGTCTCGGTTTCCTTCGTCCGCGAGGGTGCGCCGGCCAACTGACTGTGCTAATCGGCTGCTTTGTTCCGGTGCGGTTCCGGGCGTCATTGCGCTCCGAACGGTGACCGGAATTCTCTGTCACGACCCCAGGGAGCCGTCTCGCGATGCAGATTGTCCGCGGAAAGAAGATCGAAACGCTTTACGACGCCGCGCAGATCGCCAAGCGCAACGAAGAACTCGCAGCGCAGATCGCCGCCGGCCCGACGAAAGACCTCCTCGTCATCGCCGTGCTCAAGGGCTCGTTCATCTTCGCCGCCGACCTCACCCGCGCGCTGCACGCCGCCGGCCTCGCGCCGGAAGTGGAATTCATCACCCTTTCCAGCTACGGCGCCGGCACCGTCTCGCAGGGCGTGAAGGTGATCAAGGACATCGACAGCGACGTGCATGGCCGCGACATCCTGCTTATCGACGACATCCTCGAATCCGGCCGCACGCTCAGCTTCGCCAAGGAGCTGATGTACGAACGCGGCGCGCGCAACGTCACGATCGCCGTGCTGCTCGACAAGCGCGAGAAGCGCAGGACCGATCTGGAGGCCGATTATGTCGGCTTCGAATGCCCGGACCATTTCGTCGTCGGCTACGGCATGGACGTCGCCTATGCCTTCCGCGAGCTGCCCTTCGTGGGCGTCGTCACCGGCGACGCGGAATAGAGCAATTCCAGCAAAAGTGCGCAGCGGTTTTGCATCCGGAATTGTGCAGAACCAAGCAACTGGAGCGTTTTCGCGATCCAGAGAAAGCGCAAACGTTCCAGCTAGCCCCACTTTCCTCCATCAAGCGTTTACGGATCGACAAGGAAAGTCTGGTCTTTTCGTTCCCATACCGGGGCCAATGAACAGGCCCGAAGGGGAAGCGATGGCGAAGATCCTGATCACCGAAGACGAAGACTCCCTGCGCCGCTTCGTGGCGCGGGCGCTGCGGATGGATGGTCACGAGACCGTCGAGGCGCCGGACGGGGCCGCGGGCCTCGACGCGCTGACGGACGGGGGCTTCGACCTCCTGCTCTCCGATATCCGCATGCCCGTGATGGATGGCATCGAGCTCGCCCACAAGGCATCCGCCGCCCACCCGGCGCTGAAGATCCTGCTGATGACCGGCTATGCGGAGCAGCGCGAGCGCGCCGACGACCTGACGACGAAGATCGTCGACGTCGTCAGCAAGCCGTTCAGCCTGCCGGATATCCGCCGGGCCGTCGCCATGGCGCTTGCCGCCTGATCGTCCGCTGTTTCAGCGAATCCCGAGGAGTCGCTCCAGGTAATCCCGCTCAAGGGCCGGCGAACCGCCGGTGCCGAGGCGGCGGCGGATCTCGTCGAGGATCTCGCGGGCCCGCTGGATGTCGATCTCTTCCGGGACCCTGTTCCCGCCGGCCTCGCTGTTGCCACCTTCGGCGTTGCGCTCGCGGCCGAGGGGATCGCGGCCGTTGCGTCCGGCCTGCGGCATGCCCTGCCCCTGTCCCTGGCCCATCGCCTGCATCTGGTTCATCATGTTCTGTGCACCCTGGCGCAGCGCCTCGAGCGCACGCCCCTGGCTGCCGACGGCCGCTTCCCCCTCGCCCTCGCCGAGAGACTTGCCGGCATCCTTCATCTCGCGGCCGGCCTGACCGAAGCCCTCGCCCGGCTCCATGCCCATGCCCTTGAGCGCCTGCTGCAATTCGCCGAGCTGCTTGCCGAGACCGTCCTGCTGCTCGCGAAGCTTCTTCAGGGCATCGCGAAGCTGGTCCGCCGTCATCTTGTCGGACGGCTGCGGGTTGGCGCCGTCGTCGCCCGGCTGTGCCTCGTCCTCCTCGCCCGGCATCGGATCGCCGCGCTCCATGCGGTCGCGCAGTGCCTGATCGAGCTTGAAGGTCTCTTCCATCAGCTTCTGCTGCTTCAGCACCAGCTCGCCGAGCTTGTCCATCTGCTGGCGCATGGCGTCGTTCTGCTGGCCTTGCCCCTGCTGCGGCCGGCCGGCCTGAAGATTGTTCATCATGCGCTGCAATTCGGACAGCATCTGCTGCGCCTGATCCCGCGCACCCGAGCGCGCCAGGTTCTCGATCTGGTCCATCATGCGCTGCAGATCCTGCTGACGCAGGATGCGGCCCTGCTGCTGGGCATTCTGCTGGCCGTTCTTGGCCGCCTGCCGCGCCAGTTCCTCCATATAGGCCTGCATCGCATCGCGCAGCTCCTTCATGAGCCTGGCGATCTCTTCCTCGGAGGCATTGCGTTCAAGAGCCTCGGAAAGCGCCTTCTGCGCATCGCGCAGGCGCCGGTCGGCGAGCGACAGGTTGCCGTCCTCGATGCCGAGCGCGATCTCCCAGAGATAATCCGCCGTATCGCGCATCTGGTCTTCACTGCGGGCAAGCCGCATGCGCGCTCCGGCCGACTGGATCAACAGGAAATGCGTGAGGTTCGGAATCGTCTCCTCGGGACGGATCGTCAGCGCCTCGTTGAGCGTGATGGCAAGCGGCAACTGCCTTGCATCGAGCGCGAAGACCTGCCGCTCCTCGGCGACGGCGGCGGCGAGCGGCTCGAAGAAGTTCTTCGCCGGCAGCACGATCTCGACGGGCTGGCTGCGCCCCTCCTGCCCCGCCGCATCCTTGGCGACGAGCGTGATCTTCACGCGCTTGCCGGAAAGCGGATGTTCGGAGAGGTTGCGGCTCGTCGTTCCCTTGGCCTCGCGCGCGGCGCGGCGCGGCAGGTCGAGCCTATATTCCGGCAGCGGATAGAGCGGGCGGGCATCCTTCGGCTGGTCGACCGGGACGATCTCCGCATGGGCCTCCTGAAGCCCGTAGTCGTCCCTCGCGATGAAGCTGATCTCAAGGGCCGAGGCGACCGTCGTCTTCGGAATGCCGTCGAAGGCGATTTCCGGCACGCGGTCCGGGATGACGGCGAAGGTCCAGCTACGGCCGTCGACCGAGAGCGTGCCGTCCTTCAGGATCTTGTAATGCATGGTCCGCGCGCCGCCGACGGTCGCGGCCGGCGCCGTTCCGTCCTTCGGCTTTTCCGCCTCGGGACGGATGGCCGTAACGGTGTTTTCGCCGGCCACCTGATAGCCGACCGTCTCATTCCCGCTGCCGCCGGTCACGCGCACCGTCAGGTCGCTGAATTGCGGAATGCGGATTCCGCCCTCCGCGACCTCGGCCGGCTGGCCCTGCGCGTTGCCGGTGAGGAACACGGGCGCCCGCGCGGTATGGGCCGGCGGCGTCACCCAGGCATCGATACGCATGTCCGGCGCCGCCTCGGCGGGCGCCTGGAAGGAAACGACATCGACCAGCAGGCCGCCGCGGTTGGAATAAGAGAAGGCAAAGGCGATGGCGACGAGGAGCAGCGGCACGGCGCGCAGCGCATGGCGGTCGTGGCGGGCAATGTCGGGCTCGGGCGTGCCGGTGCGCAGCGCGCCGATCATGCGGGCCATGCGCGCCTGATGCTCGCGCCAGAGCGCTTCGCCGAAGGCGTCGCCGACCGCCGGCCTGTCGTCCTGCACGCGGATCGCCTGATGCGTCAGCGCGTTGCGTGCTTCCAGCATACGGTCGGCGCTGTCGACCGACGGCCAGGAAATGCCGCACAGCCGGGCGAGCAGGACGAAGAACCCGATCGCGAAGGCCGCGAGCGTTACGACATGCAGCCAGAACGGCGCATGGCGGAAATAGCCGAACCAGGTGAGCGCGAGGAAGGCGGCGATGAGGAGCAGGACCGGCAGCAGGCGCGGCGCGAGCGCTTCGAGATAGAGCACGGCCCTCGCGGCAAGGCGTTTGGCCGCAAGCCGGCGGGCCAGCGGATTGCTGGTCGCCCCCTTCTCGCGCTGCCTGTCAGATGCCATCGATCAACGCACTCCGCCGCTCTTTCTCACCATCCGAAAATAACATCCTTTGTGGCGAAGACGAGGGCGCGCGCAAAATCGTGAACGCTATTCCCCGCCTGCGGCTCAGGCGAGCCAGTCCGGCAGCGAATCGAGGCCGATCAGGTCGTCATAGGAAAGCCGCGGGCGGATGACGTGGAACTCGGACCCGTTGACCAGCACTTCCGGCACCAGCAGGCGGCTATTATAGGTGCCGGCCTGCACCGCGCCATAGGCGCCGGCCGAACCGACGGCGATGAGGTCGCCGGGCTTCGGCTGCGCCATTTCGCGGTCCTGCGCCAGATAGTCGCCCGTCTCGCAGACCGGACCGACGACGTCGGCGCGGATGCGCGGCGCATTCGCTGCCGAAATGACCACCGGCTGGATCTCGTGCCAGGCCTCGTAAAGCGTCGGGCGGATGAGGTCGTTCATCGCCGCGTCGACGATGACGAAGGTCTTCTCGCCGCCGTCCTTCACATAGATGACCTCGGTGACGAGGATGCCGGCATTGCCGACGATCAGCCGGCCGGGCTCCGTGACGATCTTGCAGTTCAGGCCCTTGAGCTGGTTCTTGACGATCTCGGCATAGGCATCCGGTAGCGGCGGCGGCGCGTTGTCGGTCTTGTAGGGAATGCCGAGGCCGCCGCCGACATCGACATGGTCGATGGTGTGGCCGTCGGCGCGCAGCGTCTCGACGAGTTCGCGCAGCAACCGGAAGGCGTCGTCGAAGGGTTGCAGCTCGGTGATCTGGCTGCCGATATGCATGTCGATGCCGGTGACTTCGATGCCCGGCAGGCTCGCGGCACGGGCATAGACGGCGCGCGCGCGCTCCCAGGAGATACCGAACTTGTTTTCCTTCTTGCCCGTCGAGATCTTGGCATGGGTGCGGGCGTCGACATCCGGGTTGATGCGGAAGGAGACATGGGCGACCTTGCCGGCCTTCACGGCGCGGGCGTTCAGCACGTCCAGTTCCGGCTCGGATTCCACGTTGAAGCAGTAGATGCCGGCTTCGAGCGCAAGGTCCATCTCCCGCGGCGTCTTGCCGACGCCGGAGAACATGATGCGCGAAGCGGGAACGCCGGCGGCAAGCGCCCGGCGCAGTTCCCCTTCCGAGACCACGTCTATGCCCGCGCCGAGCCGGGCGAGCGTCTTCAGCACCGCCTGGTTGGAATTCGCCTTCATGGCGTAGCAGACCAGCGCATCGACGCCCTCGAAGGCCTTGGAGAACACCTTGTAGTGCCGCTCCAGCGTGGCCGTCGAATAGACATAGAAGGGGGTGCCGACCGCCTTGGCGATCTCCGGAACCGGCACGTCCTCCGCGTAGAGAATGCCGTCGCGATGCTCGAAATGGTTCACTGCCTGATCCGTAGAACTAGAGCAATTCCAGCAAAAGTGCACAGCGGTTTGCGTCCGGAATTGCGTAAAAACAAAAGGATAGAGCGTTTTCGCGATTCGAAGAAAAGCGGAAATGCTCTAGAGAAGGGGGTCGAGGACGAAGGGCTTGTCTTCGACCTGCTCGACCTTCTTGCCCTTGATGGTCTTCACGACCGGCTGTCCGCCGCCCGGCAGGTCGAGATCGCCCTTGCGGCCACAAGCGGTCAGAACCGCTGCGGAAAGGCAGAGCACGAAAGCCAGCCTGCCGATATCGATGCGTGTCATGAAGCGTTCCCTGGAATTGCCGGTGATCGGGTGGGCATCATCCTTAGCGAATTCGCCCGCCCTGTGCACCCTTAATCTCTTGATGATTCCTGCAAGCGGTTTGATCAGTTCCGCTGCCGCCACCAGGCGATCTGCCGGCGGACTTCCGAAGGCGCGGTGCCGCCATAGCTCTTGCGGCTGGCGACCGAGGCTTCCACCGTCAGGACGTTGAAGATATCGGCCGTGATCGCCGCGTGGATCGCCTGCAGCTCTTCGAGCGAGAGCTCGGCAAGGTCGCAGCCCTTGCTCTCGGCGAGCGCCACGGCCCGGCCGGTCACGTGATGGGCGTCGCGGAAGGGCAGGCCCGCCTCGCGCACCAGCCAGTCGGCAAGGTCCGTCGCGGTGGAATAGCCGGAGCCCGCCGCCGCCTTCATGCGGTCGGCGCGGATCGTCATGTCGCGCACCATGCCGGTCATGGCGGCGATGGCGAGTTCCAGGCTCTCGGCGGCGTCGAAGACCTGTTCCTTGTCTTCCTGCATGTCCTTGGAATAGGCGAGCGGCAGGCCTTTCATCACCGTCAGCAGCGCGATCAGCGAGCCGTTGATGCGGCCCGTCTTGGCGCGCACGAGCTCCGCGGCGTCGGGGTTCTTCTTCTGCGGCATGATGGAGGAGCCGGTCGAGAAGGCGTCCGACAGGCGGATGAAGCCGAATTGCGGCGTCGACCAGATGACGATCTCCTCGGCAAGGCGCGAGAGGTGAACGGAGGCGATGGCGGCGATGGAGAGGAACTCCAGCGCGAAGTCGCGGTCCGAGACCGTGTCGATGGAATTGCGCGTCGGCTCGCGGAAACCGAGAGCCTTAGCCGTCATGTGGCGGTCGATATTATAGCCGGTGCCGGCAAGCGCGGCCGCGCCGATCGGGCTTTCGTCGAGATGCTCGATGGCATGGCGCACGCGCTGGCGGTCGCGGCCGAACATTTCCACATAGGCCATGCAATGGTGGCCGAATGTCACCGGCTGGGCCGTCTGGAGATGGGTGAAGCCGGGCATGACCGTCTCGGCGTGCTCTTCCGCGCGGTCGAGGAAGGCGGCGATGAGGCTCGTCAGCATCCTTTCGGTCTTCTGCAACTCTTCCTTCACCCAGAGGCGGAAATCGAGCGCCACCTGGTCGTTGCGCGAGCGGGCGGTGTGCAGGCGCCCGGCGGCGGGGCCGATCAACGTCGCCAGCCGTGCCTCGACATTCATGTGGATGTCTTCCAGCTTGCGCGAGAACTCGAAGGTGCCCGCCTCGATCTCTGACAATATCGTGTCGAGACCGTGAACGATCTTTTCCTTATCGTCCGCCGAAATGATGCCCTGGTGGCTAAGCATTTCGGCATGCGCCTTTGAGCCGCGGATGTCCTGGGCATAAAGCTTCTTGTCGAAGCCGATGGAGGCATTTATCTCCTCCATGATCGCATCCGGTCCCGAGGCGAAGCGGCCGCCCCACATCTGGTTCGAGGATTTCGTCTCGGAAGTGCCGTCAGCCATGGGTGCCTATCCTGGAGAATGAAATGTCAGTGAAGAAGAAACTCGGCCTGCCGACAGGAAAGCTGATCGCCATTGCCGGGCTCGCCGGACTTCTCGCCGGTGGTGCAGCGATATACGTGAAGGAAAGCCTGTCTGGCAATGGCGCGGTCGCGTCCGCCGGTTCCGCCGCCTGCCCGCTCGCCGCCGAAAAGGCCGCCGCGATCACGCCCTTCTCCAAGGGCCAGGTCGCCGCCATGCGCACGGTCGACGAGCACCGTCCCCTCCCCGACCTCGTTTTCGACGACCCGGACGGCAAGAAGAAGACCATCGCGGACTTTGCCGGCAAGACGCTGCTGGTCAATCTCTGGGCGACCTGGTGCGTGCCCTGCCGAGAGGAAATGCCGGCGCTCAATGCGCTGCAGAAGAACCTCGGCAGCGACAAATTCGAGGTCGTGGCGATCAACATCGATACCGGCGACGACGAAAAGCCGAAGACCTTCCTCGACGAGACGAAGGTCCACGACCTCGGCTATTACCGCGACGCCTCCATGGGCGTCTTCAACACGCTGAAGAAGGAGGGCCTGGCCTTCGGCCTGCCCGTCACGCTGCTGATGGACGACAAGGGCTGCCTGATCTCTGCCATGAACGGCCCCGCCGCCTGGGACGGCGAGGACGCCAAGGCACTGATCAACGCCGCGCTGGGGGCGCCGAAGAGCTGAGCGGTTACGCGGCCGCGTAGATCCGCGGCCGGCGGATCTCGATGAATCCCGCCTCGCCCTTGCGGTACGGAAATTCCGGTGCGGTGTCGAATTCCACCGGCTGGCCGCTGCCGGTCATCGCCAGCACGCGGCGCGAATCCGGCCGGTCGATGACGCGGACGATCTTCGCCGCGATCCCCTCTCCGTCCTCGCGCCAGGTGACGTCCACGGGACGGAAGAGAATCTGCCCGCCGCCATCGGCGACACCCTCGGCCTCGAAGGCGACGTCCTCGACATAGGCCCTGCCGCCGCGGATATCCGCGTCGAGCCGGTTGGCATCGCCCAGAAAATTCATCACGAAGGCATCGGCCGGGTTGCGGCAGACGGTTTCGGGCGTGCCCTCCTGCACGATCCGGCCCTTGTTGAGGATGACGACGCGGTCGGCAAGGTCGAGCGCCTCTTCCTGGTCGTGCGTCACGAAAAGCGTGGTGATGCCGAGTTCGTCGTGGATCTTGCGCAGCCAGCGGCGCAGGTCCCGCCGTACATTGGCGTCCAGCGCCCCGAAGGGCTCGTCGAGCAGCAGCACACGCGGATCGACGGCAAGCGCCCGGGCAAGCGCCACGCGCTGGCGCTGGCCGCCGGAGATCTGGCCGGGGAAGCGGTCCTTGAGCCCGCCGAGCTGCACGAGGTCGAGCAGTTCCTTCACGCGCGCCTCGATCGCCTGCGGCGTGCGCTTCACCCTGGAAACCTTCATGCCGAAAGCGATGTTATCGCCGACCGTCATATGCGGGAAGAGCGCGTAATGCTGGAAGACGAAGCCGACGCCGCGCTCGCGCACCGGAATGTCCGTCGCGTTCTCCTCACCGAAATAGATCGCCCCGGCATCGGCATATTCGAGGCCCGCCACCATGCGCAGGATCGTCGTCTTACCGGAGCCCGAGGGGCCGAGCAGCGCGACCAGCTCGCCGCTCTCGATATCGAGCGAGACGCCGTGCACGGCGCGGAAGGTCTCGAATTCCTTGACCACATTATCGAGACGGATCTTCAAGGCTTGACCTCCGGAGTGATGCTGTCGGCCCTAGCAAGGGCGGACGGGCGCTGCACGCGGCCCGCGCCCTGCCGCTCCAGCGCCACCTTGGCAAGGAGCGTGACGATGGCGAGACCGGCAAGGATGGATGCGGCGGCAAAGGAGCCGGCCGCGTTGTAATCGTGATAAAGCAGCTCGATATGGAGCGGCAGCGTGTTGGTCTGGCCGCGGATATTGCCCGAGACGACCGAGACGGCACCGAACTCACCCATCACGCGCGAATTGCAGAGCACCACGCCATAGAGCATCGCCCATTTGATATTGGGCAGCGTGACCGAGAAGAAGGTCCGCCAGCCGCTCGCCCCGAGCGACGTCGCCGCCTCTTCGAGATCGCGGCCCTGCGCCTGCATCAGCGGGATCAGCTCGCGCGCCACGAAGGGCGCGGTCACGAACATGCTGGCAAGCACGATGCCGGGCAGGGCGAAGAGGATCTTGATCCCCGCCGCCTCCAGCGCATGGCCGAAGAGCCCCTGCAGGCCGAAGACGAAGAGATAGGAGACGCCCGCGACAATGGGCGAGACCGAGAAGGGAATCTCGATGACGACGGTGAGCAGCCGCTTGCCCGGAAAGTCGTGCTTGGTGATGGCCCAGGCAGCAGCGACGCCGAAGGCCGTGTTGATCGGCACGGCGATGAGCGCCGTGACCACCGTCAGCAGGATGGCGTGGCGCGTGTCGGGATCGGCGATAGATTTCGCGAAATAGCCGATCCCGCGCGAAAAGGCCTCGACGGCGATGACGACGAGCGGCGCGATGATCATCAGCGCCACAAGCAGGAGGACCACCGTCAGCAGGATGCGGCGAAAGAGGGGACTGTCGCCGACGCGCGGCGGCTTGCCCTTTGCGTGATGCGCCATGTCAGCCCCTCACCGTGTAGCGCAGGGCGCGGGCCTGCATGAGATTGGTGATCGCCAGCATGACGAAGGCCGTCAGCAGCATGACGGAGGCGATGGCGGCGGAGGCCGGATAGTCGTATTCCTCCAGCCGGATGAAGGCGAGGAGCGCGGTGATCTCCGTCGAGAACGGCTGGTTGCCGGCGATGAAGATGATGGCGCCGAACTCGCCGAGGCTGCGGGCGAAGGAGAGCGAGACGCCCGCCAGCAGCGCGGGCGCCAGAAGCGGCAGGATGACCTTGGCGAAGATGGAAAGATCGCTCGCCCCGAGCGTCTGTCCTGCCTCCTCCAGCGCCGGATCGAGCTCCTCCAGCACCGGCTGCACCGTGCGCACGATAAAGGGGATGCTGGTGAAGCTCATGGCGACGATGATGCCGAGCGGCGTATAGGCGACCTTGATGCCGAGATGGGAAAGCGGGCCGCCGAACCAGCCGTTGGTGGCAAAAAGCGTGGTGAGCGCGATGCCCGCGACCGCCGTCGGCAGCGCGAAGGGCAGGTCCACGAGCGCATCGACAAGGCGCCGGCCGGGAAAGCGGTAGCGCACCAGCACCCAGGCGAGCGCCATGCCGAAGAGGAGATTGAAGACCGTCGCCGCCAGCGCACAGAGCACCGTCACGCGGTAGCTCGCAAGGGCGCGGTCGGAGGAGACGATGCGCCAGTAATCCGCAGGCCCAAGGCTTGCCGCCTTGAAGACGAGCGCCGCCAGCGGCAGCACCACGATGATGGCCACATAGACGAGGGTGATGCCGAGCGCGAGCGGCAATCCGGGCAGTACACGCCGTTTCAAACGGGCGTTCCTTTCTCATACCACAACCGGCGGGTTTTGCGCCCGCCGGCTGCCTTGAAGGACGAAGGGGAGTGGATCAGCGGCTGCCGTAGATCTTGTCCAGCGTGCCGCCCTCGGAGAAATGCTCCTTGGAGACCTTGTCCCAGCCGCCGAAGACGTCGTCGACATTGACGAGGCGGATGTCCGGGAACTGGTCCTTGAACTCGGCGGCAACCTTTTCGTCATGGACGCGGTGGCCGAATTCAGCGGCGATCTTCTGGCCTTCCGGCGCATAGAGGAAGTCGAGATAGGACTTGGCCAGATCCCGGCTGCCATGGGCGTCGGCCACCTTGTCGACCACCGCGACCGGGAATTCGGCGAGCAGCGAGACGGAAGGCACGACACTTTCGAACTTGTCCTCGCCATACTGCTTGGCGATCGACTTGGTCTCGGCCTCGAAGGTGATGATGACGTCGCCGATCTCGCGCTCGACGAAGGTCGTGGTCGCCGCGCGGCCGCCCGTGTCGAAGACCGGGACGTTGTCGAAGATCTTCTTGACGAACTCCTCGACCTTCGCCGGGTCGTCCTTGAAGGCTTCCTTGGCATAGGCCGTGGCAGCGAGATAGGTGTAGCGCGCATTACCCGAGGTTTTCGGGTTCGGGAAGATGACCTTCACGTCGTCGCGGGCAAGGTCGGACCAGTCCTTGATGTTCTTCGGATTGCCGGCACGCACGAGGAAGGACGGGAAGGAATAGAAGGGGGAGGCGTTATTCGGGAACGCCTTCTGCCAGCCTTCGGCGACGAAGCCGTTCTTCACGAGGAAGTCGATATCCGTCACCTGGTTGAAGGTCACGACGTCGGCCTCGAGGCCCTCGACGATGGCGCGCGCCTGCTTGGACGTGCCGCCATGCGACTGGTCGATGGTGACGCCCGGATGCGCCTTCACGAAGGCCTCGTTCTCGGCGGCGAAAAGCTCGCGCGCCACGTCGTAGGAGGCGTTGAGCAGCTTGTCGGCGGCGTTGGCGGAGAGCGGAGCGGCAAGGCCGAGAAGGGCCACGCCGAGAAGGAGCAAACGTTTCATCTGAAAAACCCCGATGCGAGAGAATGGGGCAGACAATAACGAGCGGCCGGGCGGTCTCCGAGGCACGGGCCTGTCGCGCACGCGGCGACAGGCGGAACATTTTTCCCTGAAAGGGAAGGTTCGCGGATTCTCCGCCCGTCAGCGGGTCGGGACCGGAACCTCGCCGCGATAGTCGTAGAAGCCGCGGCCGGACTTGCGGCCGAGCCAGCCGGCCTCGACATATTTCACCAGCAGCGGGCACGGCCGATACTTGGAATCGGCAAGCCCGTCATGCAGCACCTGCATGATCGAAAGGCAGGTATCGAGGCCGATGAAATCGGCAAGCTGGAGCGGCCCCATCGGATGGTTTGCGCCGAGCTTCATGGCTGTGTCGATGGCCTCCACCGAACCGACGCCCTCATAGAGCGTGTAGATCGCCTCGTTGATCATCGGCAGCAGAATGCGGTTGACGATGAAGGCGGGGAAATCTTCCGACACCGCGACCTGCTTGCCGAGCTTGGCGACGAACGCCTTGGCGGTGTCGAAGGTCGTGTCGTCTGTAGCGATGCCGCG
>Ga0153917_1000628_pt1 | contig 20205 bp, 35 predicted proteins | sample TSFL001MetaG_FD_104695 | JGI IMG/M metagenome (GOLD analysis project Ga0153917, IMG submission 104695) | Attine ant fungus gardens microbial communities from Florida, USA - TSFL001 MetaG | ecosystem: Host-associated > Fungi > Mycelium > Unclassified | place: USA: Florida, Paynes Creek Historic... | reverse complement strand
TGGTACCTACTACCGGTGTACCCATAGCGGGCTTATCGCGCACTTTGAGCTCAAGCTGAAATATCGAACCAGCCAGGGGAAGTCGACAACCCAGGTGGAGGCAAAGCTGGCAGAGCTTCGTGGCGGCGGAGCCGTTAACCCGACGACGCCAGTGTAAAGATGGCGCTCGATTAGCGGGCATTGAACGGATAGAGATTGCGAAGGCTACCCCCGGCTACCGGGGGTAGAAGTTTGAACGGAGACCGGAATTCTAGAAGTCCAGGATCCAATTAAGCTCCCGCGCTAAAGCTATGTCCATTGAGCGACTACCCAGTCCAGCGACAGGCCAATGACGACAGCCGAGCTATGCATGAGGATGGGAACAAGCAGTCCACCGGTTTGAATTCGCGCCATCGCGAGTAGCACGCCCATCAGCGCCATCAGCAGTAGTGTCGGCCAGTGGTTGTACTGACTATGTATGAGCATGAACATGCTGGCGGTTACGAGCACAGCGACCCATTTCCAGATCCGGCTGTTAAGAGGGAAGACCTGAACGAAGAAGTGCCGGAAGAACAGTTCTTCGGAGATTGGCGGCAGACAGATCAGCATGAGCACGCACAATACCCGCTCAGGGAAGCTCAACCCGAAAAAGAGGTTGACCATAAAATCCTCGCGGGGGAAACCTAGCCCTACATCAAGGCCTACGCAGACGAGGTAGGCCAGCAGCACCAGGGGTATGAACAGCTTCAAGCTCCTCCCCACATCTTGGCCAATCAGTGCCCGAATGCCAGAGCGGGAGCGCACTTGCACACCAAGCAGCATGATGAGGGCAAGTGCCAATAGGCCGTGCGTTCCGGCGGTCCAAAGAGAATTCCAGTTCTCTCGACCGACAAGGCTAAAGACTACGGCGCTGCCTAACATGAAGATCGATGCGGCCACGAAGGCAAATAGGATACGCAGCCAGAGAGGCTGGGCCGACCCGGCGGGTCCTTTCAAGGTGATGGGTTCAAACTGCACGTGGAGCATCCTTCGCTGTTGGGTTGACCTCCATTTTAACCCGAGCCCTCCCCCTCCCATTCAACCCCACCACGGCAAAGTGCGGGAAAACGAAGATACGCCCAATCAATACGGCTGGTCGAGGTAGTGAGGATTGGCCCATGATTCACAGCAGCATTGCCACCCTGGTTCAAATTGCCCCTTTATCCCAGCCATGTTCAGACACTTCCACCATAGCCGCATCCGCCGGTTGCTCCATCATTCGTCGCACGAGTTCCGCTACGTTGGCCGAAGCCTGGTAATAGACGGCCTCGGACCTTTCGAAATTTGCGAATAGAAGATCTTTGCGAACCTGTGGAATATCACCTTCGTACTCAAGGGCGGCCAACGCCCGCTGCAGGCCTTCTTTAGCCCGTTGAAGTTCCCGTATGTACGAAACCAAGGGGCTTCGATACACGGAATCATCCTCATCAGCAGCTTCAGTGGTGCGTCCAAGTACCAGTAGAGCTGCTCGCTCCGCTTGCACCATAGCCGGCAGCGCGGACGCTGCGGGATCGATCTGTACCCTATTGAGGGCTGCGGCGAGGATGGTCAAGGGGGCGGACATCTGTACTCCTTACAAGGTTCGGTTCAACGTCTACTGACCGAATGGACAGGAAAATCAGCAGACGTGTTGCACGCCGGGCCGAGAGCCATCCCCCAACCTCGGTATTCAATCGGCCGATCCATGCATGGCCCTATCAGTACAGTGCGACATACGATGTCGTCTGGTGGTCTATCCTATGGCACACCCTACGGAGGCAGACCATGTGCTCACATTACGAGGCGCCTTCGCACCAGCGCCTTCTTGACGGCTTCGGAGTCACCCCTCAGCTCCCGTTTCAGCCGGACTTGTGGCCAACGTACCGCGGCCCGTTTATTCGACTGCCGGACGATGAAACTGGCGACGAAGAACGGCCAGTATTTGAAGCCTTGCTCGGACAATTCGGTTTGTTGCCATTCTGGGCCAAAGAGCCTTCCCTTGGCCGACGAACCTACAACGCACGCTCTGAAACAGCCGCTAGCAAGCCTTCGTTCCGTGACGCCTGGAAAAAGGGTCGGCATTGCATCATTCCCGCAATCGCGATCTACGAACCTGACTGGCGCTCTGGAAAAGCTGTGCCGACCAGGATCACACGTATTGATGGAGGGGTTATGGCCATCGCTGGGCTATGGGATGAATGGCGATCCCCAGCGGGCGAACTCATTCATAGCTTCAGCATGCTCACCGTCAACGCCGACGATCACTCCCTCATGAACCAATTCCACAAACCCCAGGATGAGAAACGATCTGTAGTCATTCTTCCCAATGGATCAATCACAGACTGGCTTCGAGCCGGAGCAGCCGATTCCATGGACTTCATGCGCCTCTACCCTGCCGAAAAACTGGCAGCCGAGGCCAGGCTTACCCAGTCCTGACCGAGCATCCTACCGATGGTTTTTTTAAGGTGCACCCCAAAAGGGGCCATCCAAATTCAACCGCTGAGGGAGCGGCATCATTAACGGGCGACTGGCGACGCCCACCAGGATCTGGCGCGCTCTTCGAGCCAGGCGCGCCGGCATGCCAGGGAATAGCCATCCGCCATGAAAATCATGGCCAGGGGTGCAAAGATGTCACCGTTTGGTTCGACTTCCAGCAATATGGGGCCCCAGCTTGCTAAATGACCTAATTGATCGAATCTAGGATCTGCTGGCGAACTACAGACTGGCCGTCAGTACTGGCAGCCTGCCTGAGTTCCAGACTGTAACTCGCTACTGTGCAGGATTAGCCATGGCGACCTTACTCAGGTCGCAAGCCTCTGCTATCGGCTCCGGCACAGCCATTCCCCGTTCACGGTACCCCTGGCTCAAGCCTGAACAAGCTGCTGCTCGTGGCCAGTTATCCACGGCATTGGCTCCGTAGCTCATGAGTGACAGAAGAGTCATATACGTCTTCATCTCTTCATTGCTGTTAAGCCTGTTGACCGCCGTTTTTACCTCCTCATAGTCTGCCACTGAGAGGTCCAAACTACCCTTGCGCTCGAACTTGTCCATGAGGACTTGCTTGGCCTCAGGAAGGCCCTGGGCGTTCTCGATCAACTCAACAATCTTCTCGGAAGGCGCGCGCTTGAATTTTGGCTGATTGAGATACCCCGCTGCCACTAATATGAGTCCCGCCCCAATGCAGCAGGCAACAACTGAGTTCCGAAGTGCCATAGTCATACCTGTTCCCACCTCCCCTCGTTTTGCCTTTCCGGCTGCCCGCTTAAGCAAACCCAAGCGGACAGCAAATGCGAGCCCGATCGCTCCCACAACCACGGCCACCTTTTTGTGCTCGAGCAGCAGACACACTTGAAAACCCGCCATGAATAAGCCGGCGGCCAAGCCGAGGTTGCCATCACGATCGAGAACGGAAAGTCCACGCCTAGCCTTACATGCGAGTTTCGAGAGCACGGTGTTGTCCAACTGACTGAATCGAAGCGGCCATTTTCTCACAACTCCTCGAGGTTCCGACCAAAGCTTAGTGAGCATTTTCAGAACTGAAGGTGGACTTGAGGCGCGATGTAGAATCTCAAGCCAAAACGCTATTACGCAATTGACATGATAGGCAGTGCTGCCTATTCTCGAGCGCAACGATAGGCAGCCCTGCCTATTCCTGCACCTTTGAAAGAGACCGAAATGCCTTCGACAATCGCTCGCGTCCGAATCAACGGTGTCGAGGTCGGCTCGTTGCCGACTGAGACCTACCACAACATTGTTGCCAGCGCCCGCGCTGAGCCCGGCATGTACATGGCTTACCTAATTGCGTGCGTTGGTTACGTGGTGCGCTTGATACTCAGTGCTGCAGTCTTGACTCCAACCATCCTCCTCGCGGTATTCGGACTTGTAGCCCTGATGGAGCCCATAGTGATCTCCGATCTCATCATTTTTCTACGCAGCGCCAGTCCAGCTGAGGTCAGTGCGATGATTCAAAAGTTGACCGGCTACATTGCGACCAGCCTCATAGGAGTTCCTATGATAATGGCGACGATTTTCCCCGGAGTTATCGCTTTCAAGAGTCCAATCCGTGCATGGGTTGAACACGACATTCGCGACTTACTGGAAGTGCCTACGCAAGGCCACCTGTGTGTAAAGATTGTTCAGAACCCATCGGCCGCCACCACACGCGGTCTTGGATAACCGGTCAATGGATAATCGGACCCGTTTCAAAGCCCTTCTGGCAGAACACGATCTGACACAAGCCGAAAGCGCAGCGTTGATATGTGGTTACACAGAGCGCCCATGCGCGTCACGCACTGTCCGCTCTTGGCTCAATGACCCAACAAAGCCCAGCTCTTATCCATGCCCGGATTGGGCAGTGAAGGCCCTTGAAAAGGCAATTGAATCCCGCAGGTAAGTGATCAAACGCCTGTGCCCCTGCTGCTGGCGGACGATTAGTTCGCAGCAGCAGGTTCTGGCACACGCTCGACTCCTTAACAATGCTCGGATGCTCGTTACCGCAGCTTGCCCGGATTTGCGTAACTGGGCCAATTACCCGAGTGTCTGCAATACTCGCTTTGATAACGTCACCGCACCAGGTCTACTCTATGTCCAGCTCTTGCGAACTCAACCCACTGAACAAGCCGTGCCGGTCCTGCCCATGGCGCGTCGACCAAGACGCACAGAGCATCCCCAACTTCGACTTGGAGCTCGCTGAGCGGCTGGCTCACTGCAGCCCAGATGAAGAAGGCATGGGACCAAGCTACCTGGACCCTCTCTTCGCATGCCACACCAGCCGGCACGGCGAGGAATTTGCCTGTGCTGGATGGCTAGCCCGGGTCGGGCATGCCCATCCCCGTGTGCGATACCTGGTTAGCACTGGAAAAATTCCGGAGCAGGCCCTGGAGCCAGGCAGTGACTGGCCCGCGCTGCATGAGACATACCCGGAGGTGCTCGACAAACTTCGGGAGACTTCGATCGAGTGAGGTAGCGCGCTCTGGCTTCTGCCACACTCCCCTGTAAGCGCAGATGGCTCCATCCCACCTACCCTTAGGAGCCATCATGGATATGAACAAAAAGCTGACAACAACCGGCATCTTTCGCCCGGGACAGCCGCCTCAACTCTTCCTCGAGTTCGACGCCCACCTGAATCGCATGCAGTCCCTAGCCTTCCGCATTGGTGATCAACTCACTAGTCAGCCTGCAGGCACTGTGGCCATCATCAGCAGGGAAATGCAGATCGGGATAGTCCCATTCCGTGGAAAGGTCGAGACTGTCATGCTCGAGCATTACACGCCCGGCCAGCCGGATGATGATGTTCAGTGGTTCTGTTTCACCAAACAGGTGTATCAAGAGAGCGAATGGGGTGGAGAGGACCAAATTGACGAGATTAGTGAGCAACTCGAAGCTCGGCTCTTGAGCCCGGTCTTTGGGCAGCTGAATCCTCCGGGTCGCCTACTGCAACTCGCGCAGGGCCTGGAGAAATGGATCGACGACTACGAGAGGTCTCGTGCTCCGAATTGACATTGCCCAGACCCAAGGGCTGCCCGTCAACAGTCCTTATTTAAGCTGCGGCCGGGCGCGCAAGTTCCTGGCAACGTAGCGCCAGCTTTGCTGGTAGTCTGCACCAGTGCAGGTGCCCTCAAGGCGAACGACATCGCATAGCGTGATGTGCTTTGCGCCATCTGCATTGATCTGCGCCAGCAAAGCCTGGCACAGCCTTACAACGTACTGCGGGGCTCAGGATCCTGCTTCATCGGATCCTTGCTGCCATTTCGGGCAGCAATACCGCCTCTATGGCTATGGGAGTGGGCGGCCAAGAGGTAAGTCCTGGCCGCAATCATCTGGTCACTGCCTAGGCGGCGTGGACCTGCTTCAACACAGCAAGCCCCAGTGCGGTGAACGTGATTTCAAAGTCGTTGTCATCCTTGCTCAAGGAGTCTGGCATCTCCGCCATCAGCCCTTTCTCGCGGCATGCTTTGGCCAGGCGGAACTCCTCACGCGGGCAGCTGATGTAGCTCTTTAGGTTAAGGTCACGGTCGAAGCCATTCAGGAATGACTTCTGCGGCGTGGTGAGCTTGGTCGCAACGCTAACGGCCTGCCGCTCCAGAAGCCATTGGTCCACATCCTTATTGGTGATCTCGAACTTCGCCCAAGCCGCAAAGGAAGTGCGGGTGCTGTTGTTCTCAGTACCGGCAGGAATCCCCCCTGATGAGACATACGATTTGTAGCGAAGGCAATCGCCATCGGCGACCGACTCATAGAGCTTGTACTCAGGCCCTTCCGCGATGACCTCTCGCAGTCCGCCCTTGCCATCGCTGTAGAAGCGCCCAACCCCGATATCCTGTTTTTTCATGCTATGCCCGTCCAGAAGTGTCGGCCTTGTCGAGGCCTGGTCCGTAGTGTGAGACAGCATATCGGCAGACTAGGCGTGCCAGAACCCCTTGCAGAGCGTGCTTTTCTCAAGACTGACCCAGCTCTGCTTCGATCTCCAGCTGCAGTTCCAGAGCGTGCGCTTCGACAGCAGCCTGGTCGCCCGGGACGTACCGAGCTGGCAGATCCTGGAGGGGCGCGACGATGACTTCTGGTAACCCAAACTGATCGGCAGTGATGTCCACTATGAATGATTGCTCACCTTTGCGGGCCTCGATCCAGTAATGGCCGTGCCCGACCTTGCCAATGAACAGCCCACCATCGGCCTCCCCATCCCCGCCGCGAACGGTCGCTTGATAGCTCGTAAAGCGATTAATCAGTGTCTTACACAACACCGCGGCATACAGGCAGGCTCCCGATGTCCTTTGATGCCCCAGCGACTGGGTCAGGATGCTTTCGAAAACTGCGCGTGTGCTAATGGCCAGGCTAGACACTTCAGGTGGAGCTAAGCGGTGGACTTTCATCGAAACAGTTCCTGACTGGGCAGGCCATTGTAGGACCTGAGCGCACCGCTCACCACCAGCCACGCCGGCGGTATAATGACCATCCTCAAAGGCCGTGCGCCTCGCGCTCCAGTAGTCTAGGGATGGTGGAATGATCCGCATCAGAACCAAGATGGCTCCTCGTTGGAAAATGCAGATCCAGGAGGCCACGACGCCACTGACTGTTCTCTCCCCCTACATCACCAAGAACAGCACGCTCAAAAAACTGGCGCAGAAGCGGGCCACTTTTTACACGAGGTTCGAGGTTCGTGACTTTGTAGGCGGGGCGTCCACCCTGGCAGCCTTTAAGCATCTGCTGGACAACAATTGCAAGATATACGAGATCAAAGACCTGCACGCCAAGGTGATCATGGACGAAGCGGGATTCGTCACTTTAGGCAGTCAAAATCTGACCTACCGCGGCTCGGCGGAGAACAAGGAACTCAGCGTGTGCTTCGATGAGGGTCATTTCAAACCCTGTGAGAGGGTCCGAAGTGTAATTAGAGACTGGACCGACGACCCAGACCTGCAACTCATCGACTGGGACAGGTACTTGAGAATGGTGACTGATGTCCAGGCTGCCCAGAAGGCATATGAAGAATTCAACCAAGTCATCTCGAAGATCCAGGGTGATGCTGACCTCTACCAGGCAAGCCGAGTCCAGGCTGCCCGGGATCGCCTAGAGCGGGAGAGAGCTGCACGTAAAGCTGAAAACTGGGTTGCGCTTCGCGCTGCAGTCCGATCGGCAACCCCATCCGGCGCGACACACACCGGCATCGTCAAACCATCGAAGAAGTCGCCTCGCCTCAAATTTTCTCAAACGACCGACCTGCTGCAATGGTCCAGGAAAAACGGTACCCCCTACCCCCGGTTGAAAATGTCGAGTCGCTGCCTCTGCGTTCTAGACCAGGAAAAGGTGGGCTGGGCGCGCCTAGCCAGTCAGCAGATCACTAAATTCGCTCAACGAATGACGATCGGGGGAATCTTACCCAAACCTTTTGCTCAAGTAGTCGTGACGCTCTCTGCAGCACCAAAGGATCTGGCACGCGCTCCTTCGGATGCCACCCTTGTAGCACTCCTCAAGGACGAACATGGTGCCGAGCTATGCTCGGTCTCAATCCTCTATTCGATCGACCAAATCAGCGTGCTCAGCGTAGATGGGCCGAAGCGAAAAGCTACCGGGAAAAGACCCAAACCGATAGATCAACTCAGATCGGAGCTGAGGGCCTGGATTGGTAGTAACACCTCTGACTTGGAACGCCGGTTGAGCAGGAACATCACTAGCACGACCCCGCTAACCAAAAGACTTGAGGGGGTAAACGCTGATGACTTTTTTGATGGGATGGAGTCAGTGATAGAAGTGACCATGGTCTTCAAGGGGCGGAACGGTGCCAAGCCAATCCTTGTAGCGAAGACCATTAGCTAAATGTTGCGCCTCACGGGGCTGTGAGGCGTGGAACTCAGGCTGCTTGGGTGACCACTTTACTTACTGCTGGCTGACCAGGTCGGAACACACACTCGGCGTCATCCCCAAAATGAGCGATACAGGCACCTTTGGCATCGAAGTATTTAACCCGCCACTTTGGATGGCAGTGGTGATCGTAGGTGCCCATCTTCAATTGATTCGCGAAGCGAACCTTTAGGTGGATGCTATCAGTCACTCCCACGATGGTACCGATTTCGCCGTCGACCTCGACCTGCATCTTCAATTGAGCGAATTCCAAGCCGCGATGCTTTGTCATTACGGCCACAAATTGCTGCGCTTTTGTTTTCTTCCGAACTGGCATCACTGATCCCTTAAATTTCTGGTGGTGCTGGATTGCAAATAGCCGGACAGTATTCGCATACCGCTGTTTTGGGTTGTACTCGCTGGCCATGGATTCGCTGGCGCAGGTCGCCAGAAACAGAATGTCCACAGCTCAGCAGATAGACGAACGACGCGGGCCTATCGTCTTTCTTCACGCTCTTCACTTGTCTACGCATGAGTGCTCTCCTTTGCTATACGTTCAGGCCGCGCCCTTATTGGTGGCCTGCATGCCTAGCTTCAATGCCGAAATCTTCCTAGACAAATGGGCGTGCCAACAGCCCCACATCACAATTTCTTGCGACATGCCGCAACCAATCCAACCAAATCTACCCCGCTGCTGAAAGTGGGAACACACGGGTTCAGTGGCTCAGGCATACGCATCCGAGGCTCGCCCCCTAAACCGTTGGCTTGCAGTCGTCGTTACCGGGCTTGGGGTATGAACCACATGCCGCGTGCACCTCGCCTTTACCCCATCCCTCAACCAAGCCGGCGCTTTACATACTCTGCGGCCTGGCGCTCGAGCTGACCAATGTGTCGATGAAGCTGCTTTTCTGCATAGAGCATCTCCTTTCGCCCCCACCTTTGCATCAGCTGACCTAGAATGGCCTGAGCCTGAGGGGAATGAAGGAGTTTGGCCGCGTCAACAACCTGGATCTCACCGGCCGAGCTGGCTTCTCGAGTATTCATGACCACTTGGGTATTTCGAGCACGGAGCACTCGGAAGCCAAGGCGCTCGTAGAAGGGGACTTTACTTATCGGGCATGTCAACTCTGCATGGGGGTAGGCCGATAGTGCGCGAGCTATCAGGTCTGAGCCAATCCCACGACCGCGGTGAGACTTCAGAACGGCCATATAGGTGATACCGCAAGCTCCGGGGTGGGTTGGTATGGGCAAATACAACAGAAAGCCCACGACTGTTTGGTCGTCATCATCAAATGCAACAAGCAGCTCGGCGGGCGGCTTCTCAGGCTGGCCAATCCACTGGGTGTAGCTGAAGATTTCCGCCGGCAGTACCCATTCATGTACCTCGTAGAGGTAGTTGCTCGCAGGAATGGCCAGCATGCTGAGATCCGTCAGATAGTTGGCTACCATCTGGCACACCTGGTTGGTAACCGCAGGCGGCGGTGACGTCTCGTTAAAAACCGTAATGGGCATTTGAATCCTCGTGGGTTCCTTTCCTGAGCGTTGGCTCGTGAGCATGCCCGAGTATATCGAGTAACCTCCTGCTGCCCACCAAATAGGGTTCTGGCACGGCCATTTGCCTCCTAGGATGGAACCAATCGCGGACCCAACGTCCCGCCCTTCCCTTCAAGCAGAGGAAAGCTGTTATGTCCAACGCCTTCGGTCAAATGTTCACTCGAAACCCCAACGGTAGCCACAGCGCATGTGACTATGATGCTGCTGTCCTTTCGTTCGAGTTCAACGGGATGGCAATCTCAAATCCGTTCGTTGATGAGAGCACCATTGTGCAGGTGGACCCTACCTACTACGGCTTCGCGGAAGCCCAGATCGGGGTCATAAAGGCACTGCGGCTCAACCGTCCTGAGGGCCGTTACATGCTGCTGACTGACGAAACTGGGGTTCAGCTCCCAGACATGGATGATGTCGATCGCAACTTGCTCAAACTCTACGACGCAGAAGGCAAGTTGAGCGCCTACTGCTTCATCGGTCATATCCCATAACGGCACACTCAGTGCCCCGTTCCTGCAAGATACGGGGCCACGCTCAGCACAGATGCCGAGCCACTCAACAAGGAAGCCCTATGCATAAGTACGACGAAATCATCAGCCAGGCCCAGGGCGCCCGAGCCGCAGGATCAGACAAGGTGAATCCGTATCCTGAAGGCAGCATCGCGCATGCATTTTTCGAGCATGGCTGGAATCTTCCTCGCCTCTCGCATGATCGGGCAGTTGTCGCGAATGAGATCCAGCGGCTGAGATCGGAGCTGGAGTATGCCCGGACCTTTGAAGCATCCGCCGCATACCAGGCGGGCCGTCATGAGGGTACGGTCGACGCCCGGGCGCTACTTTCGAACTACCGCGTGTTATTGCAAGACGCTCGGCATCGTGTAGCAAACCTTTCGCGGGCGCGGGTACCGTTCGCTGACCCTTTGGACGGTCCGGTTTTGGCAAGATTGGACCGCGCCGCCGAGCAGCTTCTTAACGCGGCCGACGCTATCCCCTCACCTGATGTTCAGGCCCTTGTGCGCCACCCTCCCTCGCAGATCAAGATATGGGCCGACATGTACACGAACATGGGTGGCCACGCGCTTATGGTCGACATGCTGTTGGCGTACCTGGCTATCGCCACCAACGGCGCCGACACCACGCCTCTTGCCGAGTGATGGCTGGGGGTTTCGCGGTTCTCTGACTGAAAAGGGAGGCTATGTCAGTCTCCATTTCTCATGTTCCCGACGAGCACTTTTACCTCCCGTCATGGGATGTGAATACAGCCCCAAAATCCCCTCTCTGAGGCTTCTGCCACAATGGCTAAGCCGTGAGTATGAACTCATCAACTACTCACCTGAGGCTGCACCATGGAAGTCATCTCGCTACCCGTTATCTGCACCAGTCATCTGACGAAGGAAGTAGCCACACTGCTAACTGAGAACTACGGACGGAACCCCTGGGTGCCCTGTGCGGCATGGGAGAGCGGGTATTTCATCTCCCTCTTGGGAGTAGAGGACAAGATCCAGAATGGCGTCGACGTTCCGCAATGCCTTCGGGATATCGCGTCCTGGCTCAGCGGAAAAGCCCTGCCATGCTCAAACGGTGATGCCAAGTGGACTGCCACATGGATCCACTTTGATCAGAGCGCAGACACGGTTGAGGATCTCCCGGTTTACGAGTGGTAAGCCACAGGCAGCTTGCTGCTCTCCCCGCCATCAACCCACACATCAATCAGGCACTATCATGACCCCAACTCTCGACACCGCAATATCATCTGCCGACGTTAGCCCTATCACGGGCATCAAACTCTCGGTACCGGAATTGTTCACAGAGCCGACTTTTCAGGCCTGGCTCAACTCATCGCAGGCCATGACTTGGCACCACCGGCAAGGTCCGGTATGCGAGGGTGATATTGCCGATGTGGTCATTTTCGTGGATCCGTCGTTATCCGGTGAAGGCACAGATACAGATATGCCCGGCTGGGATCTGGTCGTTGAAAAACTTCGGGCTGAAATCGGCAGCGGTCCCTTCGGCGGGAACCTCTTTGTAGTTGTTTTGAGCAACAGCTAAAGCCTGGAACCTAATCGGGGCGACGACCTATGTCAAAGTGCGCCCCCAATCATCCTGAAGGCTTCTGGCACATCGAACAGGGCATGAGACTGGCACCATCCAAACCAGCCAGGTACATCACAATGACTCGCCAGCAACCCAAATTTGAAGTACAGGATCTCGTTCAACTCTTGGCCGATATCCGTGCTCCGCACATCCAGAATGAAATCTCAGGCCAGGCTTTCAAGCCTCAAGCGCACCCACTCTACATCGAGTACTCGCTCGAGTTGCTGCGCCAGCTGCTGCCCGTCGCCGCACTCGAGAAGTCGTATACCGGCGCAACGTTCAACCATCGGCACGACACCCCTGATCATTTGGTATGCAACCGGACTGTTCGGATGATGCTCAAGCTGCTCGATGATGCGTTCTATGAGCGATTCAAAGCCGAGCATCCGAGAATGCCAAAACAGCTGACTGTTCAGGAGTGGGGAGGTTTCATGCTGTTGCTCCGCTCCCACGACTGGCACAACGGCGTCCCTGTGTACCCAAGTGCAGGTTTTGGGGTGGATACGTCGATCCCGCTGGACTTCATTACCGAGGAGCAATGCGCAATGGCCCGCGCAGCAAGACTTGGGATCGCATTGCTTGATCATGATCCTTTCGATTTCGCCAGAGAGATCAAGGGCAATTATCCAAATACCTCTCTGTCTGCCCTAGTCCTGGTTGTGACCAAAGCCCAGAGCAAACAGCGTGTGTCCCACATTGTCGATACCGCGCGTGGGTCTGCTGGCGCGTTTGTCTATCACGCAACGATCGAGCAAGCAGAGCAAGGTGTTGATGCTGCTGCCGAACAATGGGGCTGGACACTTACCCACGGGGAGCGCGAATGCGCTATTCAAGGGCTACACCTGGCTCCACTGGCCTCGCCCCTCTAACGGTTCTCGCTGAAGACCACACCCTGATGTGCCAGGATTCTTGCCCGGCCAGCGCCAGTCCCTGCGCGGGGTGTGGAATCGACGCCACACGAAAAGTGATCGCTGGCAAGGCTTCTGCCACACCCAAGGCAACCTGACGATAGCTCCAACATACTTCAATGGAGCTTCGTCACATGAGCAAAACTACCAACCTCTCGATCTATGCGGACAGCCCCCAGGCGCGGGCCAACGACGTCCGACTGATCGCGCCGCAGACAACGCCTGTCCTGAGCCAGGAAGAAGACGAGGCGGGCTGGGATGAGTTCACACGCCTCACACAAGAATCGCGTGAGCGGGACAAGCAGCGCTCCAAAGCAACGGTACAGATGGGCCTGCGTAAACTGGAAGCCCGCCTCGGCACGACACCCCGCGACCCGCAAGGTAAGTAACGAACTTAGCCCCTTCCACCACTGATAAGTGAGAGCGACCCATGATCGACCAGAGCCAAGTGATGACCCATGAACCCTTTTGCCCAGTCAGAGCTAACGTAATTGGCGAAGTGGTCATGGTTTCAAAATGGCAAGCAATCGTCGGCCCAAAGGGGCTGACCTGGGGTGAACGCCACCAGTCCCTCCTGGCACGCATTCTGACTTGCGAAGTGACGCCCCGCGCCACGGCGGTTGCAGCATCCGCAATCCGTTGGATCGGCACGAACTGCGGCAGAGCGTTTCTGGATGATGCCAGGAAGCTCATAGCGACCGTTCGCGATGATGCCTATCTGTTCGCCTGGGCCAAAGCCAATAAGCGCATGAGAGGCATGCGCCTTATCGAGCACATCCTCGCCGCCCCGGGCGACTTCGCCAGGATGTCGTCATTCCCTGCCTTGGGATTGAAATCGCGACCGCACGTAACCTCGGAGGACCATGAAGTCATCGAGTGCCTTATGGCATGGTTGGGGTCCGAGGCGGGGCAACGATATCTAGCAGGTTGCGAGAGTGACATACGTGCCTGTCTCAAGGCCCAATCCCAAGTCCGGCTCTGAATCGAACCGAGGACTGACCACGAACACCACAACTCCGAGTTGTTTTGCCGGGCTGCGGCAGCGCGCATTCATTCCCAATCTTAGGGAATGCGAAAGTCCATGAAGTAGGGATAATTTGCTTTGAGGTACACGCCTAGGCGTGTACTATGTATGCATCAGCCAAGCACAACGGAGTTTCCACAATGTCCATTTCCTCCAACACCAAGCTGTTCACTTCCGCCAACTGCGTTAAGTCGCACATTGTGCGATTCGCTGCCGAAGTCAAAGGGCTGGAGTATGTTGAACTCGACATGGATCAACACGCCAAGCTGGCGCTGGCCGTGGACGTTACCGAGGCTCCAAGCCTGAGCGATCGCCATGTCACCACTGGCGAGCTGGACATCATCATTGAGTACATCGACGAGCAGCACCCGCAACCTCCCCTGCTGCCTGCAAACACCGCCAGCCGTGCCGTCTACCGTAAGCAGGTTCGCTCCTTCCACAAGCAACTGTTCCCGCTGCTGAGCGCCGCGAAGGCCGGCGACATGGCCGCAAAAGCAGGCTTGCGCGAGTACCTGCATCAAATGGACAGCATGGTTCAAGGCGTTGCGTACTTCGCCAGCAGCCAGATCAGCGTCATGGATGTAACCATCGGCCCTTGGCTGTGGGCGGCTAAGGAGGCTGGCTTGTGCCTGAAACCCTACCGCGCACTGTCTTCCTACGCTGACCGCTTGTTCGCTCTGCCTGCGTTCCAAGCCAGTCTCAGCCAGCATGCTAAGGAAATCGCGGCCTAACCGATCAACCGAAGGGCCAACTTAGGTTGGCCCCATCGGCAGCATGAGAAGGCATAATTCCTACTTGAGCGCCGGGCATGGCCCGGCCACGTTACCGGTACCAGCTATGCACTTTGACCACCCTCTATGCACCCACAAGAACGGCACCGACAGCTTGGCTGACGAGCACGCGCGGATGCCTGATGACTTCAAATCTTTGGTGCCAGGACCGAAGCCGGGGGTTGAAGGGGTCTTGGCTCAGGATGCATGGGCTCGTGATGTAATTGATCAAGTTGAGTACATTCGCACCCAAGAACCGGAGCTGAATTTTTATCACCTCTGCAGAAAGGCGGGCGTTTCAGTCCAGCTGTACAAGGACGCACGAGCTTCTTATCAAGGGGGCTGCCAGTGATTATTGCTAATGGCATGTTGCTGTTTCACCACAGGTCTGAAATCTATAGCAACTGGTTCTTGCGAGACTTCACCATGAAGGGCCTGACCTTCTCCTGTGTGGAGCAGCCGCTGATGTATGCCAAAGCCAAGCTGTTCGGCGATGAGGTCCGAGCTGCGAAAATCATGGCTACACCAGATCCAGCGGATCACAAGGCCCAGGGTAGACTCGTTGAGGGCTATGTAGAGGAAGTGTGGGTCGCCAAGCGCCGCCCCATCCTCAGGCACAGCCTGTACGCCAAATTCACTCAGCACAACGACCTGAAGGACAGTCTGCTTGGGACAGATGACCTGGAACTCGTAGAGGCCAGCGGGACAGATCTGATTTATGGCTGCGGGTGCTGGGAGAATAATCCCCGGATCTACGATAAGCGCAATTGGCGAGGCGAAAGCCTGCTGGGGCTAGAGTTGATGTGTGTCAGGGCTCAAATCCGCCTGGAGGTCGACTCGGGGGTACCGCACAGGCAGTACTAGAAACGGAGCGAAAACGGCGCACCTGCCAGGGATGGGGTACCATTGGCTCCATTCCTTGGCCTGACAATCAATCTCGCCCGCAGGGCAGTACTTAGGATTCACTTGTGCGTTTACTTCTCTCTTTCGCCTGGCAATACCTTGTCCTCTGGTGTGCCATCAAAATCGGTTTCGCGCTGCAGGTGATCGATTCGGTCAAGGTTCCAGTCCAGGATGCCAGGGTGTGCGAGCTGATTGGCCAGTCCTTTGATAATGGCGCATGCCGCATGGTAGGCCGGGCGGTTGGAAATCTCGACAGTACCTGGACTATTACCTCCCATACGAATAATGCCATTACTCTTTCGCACATCAACCCAGGATTCATGATGTACGACCCACGTCTTTGGCACATGCTGGGCGGTACGATCGGCGTTTCAGTTTTGATCATTGCGACCATCCTCCTGATGGTCGTCCCTCTTATTTGGCTGGCACCCCAGCTAAAACTCGGCCACCACCTACGACGCTTGGCGTCGAAGTAATGTTCTTGCCCCTCCCCTAATTCGCCGCCGTCGCGACCAATGATGCCGGTGAAATTCGGCACCCCATTTTGAGTTGCAACCCCTCTTCCTCAAAGTAACCTTGGGATTTCCAGCCAAATCCCAAGGTCCCTCATGAAAGCAATCCTCCTCTCAGCTGCTCTTGCCTTGAGTGCAACTGCTACCCAAGCGAATGATCTATTCAAGATCGACACAGAGCTGAAGATGAACGGCAAAGTCGTCTCTTCCACCAGCGCGCAAATGTTGGCCAGGACTTTCAGCCAGGTAGAGAACACACAGAGCCAGGCCTACGTCGAATCCGTCACCATGAAAGGGGATGAGGTAATAGATCTGGTGCAGAATCGGGTGGAGACTGGTTACGGGTTCTTCAGCTCCGCCTATGCAACTGGTGAAGGAAAAATCCAACTGTCCTATACGATGGACTATACCCGGCTGCTCTCTATGCGCCGTCAGCCGATCGAGGGGACGGCCGCATACATTGAAATCCCAGAAACTGAGTCGATCATCAATGCAGGCTATGCGGTACTCACGCGCGGAGAGCCTTTTACGATCCGCGGCGGCAGCAAGCATGGTCAGTGGGAACTGATGGTGACAGCAACCAAGATCTGAATCAGGTTTACTGGATAGGGGCACCAGCAAGGAATTGCTGGGGAGGTGCTGGGTAACTTAGGCATACCCAGCAAACGGCTGGCCAGCAGCGCGAAATGGAGGGCGGCACCTCGGACGGTGCCGCCGGCTTCGGCTCAGATGAAGACTTGTTGAGCGCCGCCACGCGGGAGGCGATTGCGGCCTGGCATTTCGGCCAAACGATGACGCCACGATTCGCTCGGGCTCAGTGCCGAGGGTGATTCGCATACACGCTGTGCTACATGGGTAGCAGGCGCTGCCTGTGCCGTCACTGCAGGCTGACGCGCTGGCGTAGCAACGGTCTTCTGCTCAGGTTCTGCACGAGGGGCTGCTTTCTTCTCAAGCGTTCGCAGGCAGGACTTACATGTAACCTGCCCCTGATCCTGGGTGATAGATAGACTCGCGCCGGTACGACCGCAAGAGGAAGTGTTCAGGGCTTGCGAAAAGTGAATTACCACGTTTGGATCTCCGATGAAGGTGCGCTATGTGCACAGCCACCAGCGCGCTGGCAGTAGCTGTGTTCGTTGAGGAGGCCATCGTCTCAGCGAAATGCGCGTGCCAGAACCACCGAAGAGGAAATTTTTCGCATGCCGGATTTGGGTTGCCCCTCCTCAATTCGATGAAGATAACCAGGGCCAGTAATACCGCACTGGCAGGCATTTGGGTAACAGCCGTTAACCTGGCAAGGCCATTCAGAGTTATGAGCTGTCGTTGACCTGCGACGCTCTGGAGCTGAGGGTGGTTACCAATCGGCTCCCAAGATGGGAATGCTACGGCAGGGTTCTTTACCCTGACCGAACCTTAACTTATTGTCGCGCTCGAGGAGCCAGATGACCGAGCAAAAACCAAGGGTGTACATCGAACGATTTTACATGCGCAGGCTCGGGCCGGCGCTGGCTCAGATTTTACGTGATCAGCTCGACTTTCTAGGCCCGCGACTGATCGTGGGTGCAGATCGTGCCACCTTCACCCCTGGCTTCGCATTCGAGGGTATGGTGGGAAACGCTTACCGTCAGCGCCAGCACACTAAGCTGAGTGATGAACCGAGCGGCGACACCTGGTTCACTATTGGCATGGATACCGGGGAAAGTTGGGCAGTTGAGTATCTGCTGGGAGAGAACAACAACGTCAAGGTTCGTACACCAGCTGCGGAACTCAACTGGGTACATGAGACTCGGGGCCTGGCTGAAACTGTGGTTCGACCGCTATTCGTGGATTGGGTTTTGCGTCGCGGCCTGACCAGGGAATTTGGTCCTGATTACCATGACCGTCTTGCAGAGGAAGTGACGTACCGGCGCTACAGCGGAGATCTTGCCCTGCTCTACAGCAGATTTGGCATCCAGTGCCGGTAAGACTCGCACTGCCAGCGGCGTGTCCAGTACGGCCGCTCTAGTGTGGCCAGGTAGAGGCATCGCCCACACCAAGTCAGTCAATCCGACTTTCTCGCATGACCGGATGTCTGCCTCGCAACAATAACCACGTACAAAATGTGCGAACTGCCCCCTCACAGGCTTCTGGCACTCGTGCTAATGCATCACAATGGCGGATCTCAATTGTGGACCTGGGCAGTGGATCTGCCCTGGCCCATCGGCTCATTCGTCACTGCAGATCAGCAGACTAAAGGAAAAGTGATGACCCTCGAATACTGGCTAGAAACGAGTGTCCTTCGTGACCGTGTGTGGCTCCAGGCCTCTGATGGCAGCACCGTTGGACGCTTCAGCCCTCGGGGCATTGACTTGCATAACACCATAACCGAGCAGATGGCCGGCATGAGCGAATGTAAACTCTGCACACATGGCGCAACGTCCGTCGAAGACTGGACTCTCTTTCGCGAAAAGGCTTTCGAGTGGTGGGGTATCGAAGTCCCGGCAGACGCCTTCGATATCAAGTTGCTTGCGTGCTCTACCCATAATCCAAGAGACAACGCAGCGAATGGCGCAATAGCGGTTACCCCCGCGGGGAGCTGACAAGATCCAGTCAGCCAGCGTTGTCTCTGCCCGGCCATGATTCAGTTTTTTGCTTGCTCGAGCTGCTTTGCGCGGCGGCGAGCAAAACGCTCGCTGGATTTGGCCGAGTGCCAGTATGCGAAGATCAGCAACCCCGTCATGAAAAGGCTTTTAACCACGTACCAGAGGCCGTTAGCGAGGATGGTTGCACCATAGACCGCAAGCGCCCAGGGGAACACAGCAACCAGGAGCAAAAGGGCGAGAATATGGCTAACGGAATGGATTCAAAAGGCTAATTGTAACAGTTGTTTTAAGGCAGCCCGAGGAAACCGGGGCATCACGTCGGAGCACAGCAACTCGAGCTTTTGGCTTGGCCAAGGCGGTTGCGGTTGTAAGGAGTGCAGCGCTCACACCGATCTCAAACGTTCGGCTTCTGACACGTCAGGTCTTGTCTGATGATGGGCTCTCATCATGGAGACCCAAAATGCGCTCGAACTCCCTCAAGGGCAACCTACTCTGCCTCTATCTCGCCCTTTCGCTTGAAAAGAAAGACACCCTTCGCGTTCCCTGGGATTACTGGAATGGTGGACTGATCTGCGACGGTCGCGAGTTCGGGCCATTCGATACCAAGGATGCCGATCAGAATCCTTATGCACTGGCGGCCATTATGCCAATCGTCAGCAAGTGGAACCTTTCAAGTCGCCCGATCGGCAACGCAACCTGGCTCGTAGAGACCCCAGATGGCCGAAGCTACATGGCCCCCCACCTGATTCACGCCTATGCCCTGGCCATCATCGGCTGCGTATTAGGCGACGATCTTCCAGAGTGGTTTGAGGACACACACCTGAGTAAGAAAGTCTTCCTCCCGCCGTACAACGTCGAGCATGGTTGCACTGGACCAAGTGAAGCGGTTCCGAGCCTTCACACATTCCAAGCACCTGCCGCCGGGACCATCAGCTATAGCGAAGCACTTGGCAAAGCCAAGACCATGGTCGCCGAGGAACAGGCCTACAACTACTCCTGCGATGGCCACTCTTGGGTCCAGCTTCAACTCATGGACGGCACTGTGCACACCCTGTACCAGGGGGAGAGCACGATCGGTCTTCCAGCTATGCCATACGTTTAGATCCTGAGCAGGGCTTTGACTGCCCTGCCCTCCGTAAAGGTGCGCACCAATCCGTTACACTGGACCCGCTGGCGGGCATCAACTATCCGCCAGCCCGTAGATTTGAGGGACAATCTTTGAAGCAAACAATCAATATTCCTTTCCCCCGCGCCGTTGGCCCTGGTAAAAAATCCAAGGTTGCAATTGCTGCTCACGAGGTATCACCTCCTAAGGGGCAATGGAAACAGTACTGGACCCGCCACCTGCTGAACATCTCGCCAGACATCCGTCTGCCGCGGGGTTTCAAGCAGAACCTGGTTGAAGAAGTGTCCATACCAGCCCATGCCGAACCTGCTATCCCGCCAAGTTGGATCGAGCTCAACAAAGGCTCGATCACTGAGGCAGTTCAGATGCTGACGCCGGCAGCTCCTCCTAAGAAGCCAACCCGCA
>Ga0153917_1000627_pt1 | contig 20213 bp, 19 predicted proteins | sample TSFL001MetaG_FD_104695 | JGI IMG/M metagenome (GOLD analysis project Ga0153917, IMG submission 104695) | Attine ant fungus gardens microbial communities from Florida, USA - TSFL001 MetaG | ecosystem: Host-associated > Fungi > Mycelium > Unclassified | place: USA: Florida, Paynes Creek Historic... | reverse complement strand
GCGGAATCGTGTCAATCATTGCGACAAATCAATCCTGTGACTAACGTTTGTGCGACTGACTCGCCTCACTTTCCCTTTGAGCTAGCAACCACATGGGGGCTGCGCCCGGAATTTTAAAGGCCTGCCAGTATAAAAATGTGAATTAGATCACATTTGGCTGACCGCCTTTTCGCGACACATAAGTTTAGAACAAAAGTGCACGCGTGGGTGTTAATGTTTTGTTAGAATCCGGGGTATAAGATGCCTGTTTCTACAGCGAGATGTAAGCATATGTCGAACCAACGTAACCCTGATGACCTGAAAAATAACCTCACAGAAATGCAGTTCTACGTGACCCAGAATCACGGGACTGAACCCCCATTTACCGGGCGTTTGTTGCACAATAAGCGAGACGGTGTTTATCACTGCCTGGTGTGCGATGCGCCCCTGTTCAACTCCCAGACCAAGTATGACTCTGGCTGCGGCTGGCCGAGCTTTTACGAACCGGTTAGCGATGACGCAATCCGCTACCTGGATGACTCGTCGCACGGGATGCAACGTATTGAAATTCGCTGTGGCAAATGTGATGCCCACCTGGGGCATGTTTTCCCGGACGGTCCTCAGCCAACAGGCGAACGTTTCTGCGTCAACTCAGCGTCATTAAGCTTTACAGATGACGAAAATGGCGACCAGACCAAAGGTTGAAAAAACGATTCAGCAAATTATTCCTTTGAAAGGGAGACATCATGAATATTGATGACATGATTAGTGGCATGACACCGGAAGTTTATCAGCGTCTGGTGACGGCGGTTGAACTGGGAAAATGGCCTGATGGTGTCGCCCTTACCCCGGATCAAAAAGAGAACAGTTTGCAGCTGGTGATGTTGTGGCAGGCACGTAACAACACCGACGCCCAGCACATGACCATCGACACCCAGGGTCAGATGGTGATGAAGAGCAAGCGCGAGCTGAAAGAAGATTTTGGCATCACGCCGAAGCCGATTGCGACCTTCAAGTCGTAATCCCGTCTTGTAGGCCGGGTAAGCGTTAGCGCCACCCGGCACACAACACTTAGTGTTTAATCCCCAGCGACTCCGCCAGTTGTTTCGCTAACTGATTATTGTCATCTGCGCCGTATTCCCAGAACATCGCCCCGGCAAGACCTTTCTCCTTGATGTAGTCCGCTTTGATGACAACTGAACGTGGGTTCTCGTAAGAGATGGCGAACAGCGCTTTGCCGTCGGCAGAGTTCACCGAAAGCCATGGCACTTTCGCCTGTTCGTCCCAGTGTTCGGTAAAGCGTTTCTGCGGGTCGTTCAGCAGTTTTTTCACAATGTCGTTGTACTTCACGTAGGTGTCTTTGGTCAGGTCATAGCCGAGCGATTTGAACAGACCGATTTCCTGGGGGCCGAAGTAGGGCTGCGTTACCGGATTTTTTTGTGCATCCGGTTTCGTCCAGTCGATGCCTGGCTCAACCGCACGTTTCGGTACGCGCCCGTAGAAACCGATCCCGAGGTTCATCTGTTTGGGTTTCAATCCTGCCGCAAGATAGTTGTTTACGACGAAATCCACGCTGTATTTATCGGCGGCGGCAACGGTCGGCCAGGCGCTGGAGTCATACAGGTTGGCGTTGAAGTACTGCGTGCCGTACGCCATGTCGTAAGTCATCAGGTTGATGTAATCGAGCAGCGGGGCGATGGCTTTCACATCCACCCAGCTTTTCGGACTTTCCGCATTAGCGCCTACCGCAATGGTAACCAGCTTTTTATGCCCGAAGGCCTCGCGCATCTCTTTTAGCAGCGCGGTGAAATTATCCCGGTCGGCGGGCGTGCTTGCGACCAGCCCCCATGCGCCGTTCACCGGATACTCCCAGTCGAGGTCGATGCCGTCCAGACCGTATTTATCAACAATCTCCTGTGCAGAGCGGATAAACACGGCGCGAGTCTCTTTAGTGGCCGCTGCGCCAGAAAAACCGCGAGCCCCCCAGCCACCGACGGAAAGCAGCACTTTCAGATTGGGGTTCTGTTTACGCAGGGCAGGGATTAATGCCAGATCAGAGGCCACTTTTGGCGATAACCAGATTTGATGGAGTTTTGCCGGATCTTTGAGTGCGGCGTTGGTTTCGTCTTTCTCGTCGTTATAGACCAGGCCAAACGAGTAGTTCAGGTGTGTTATCTGACGAACGTCGAGTTTATTGATATCCCCGCCCGGGCCGGCGGTAACATCGCCACCTCCGTTAAAGTAGCCCACGGACATCAGGGTATTGGCGGAGGCAACTGACGCGCAAAGCAAGGGTAATGCTGCCAGCAATGGCAAACGTTTCATATAAGTTCCTCTTTGACATAACAAACATGACCACGCCACGGAAAAGGCGTGGCGAAAAAACAACCTGAAGAGAATAGCATTGCCGCTTCGCTTGCGATGCGAGGCAGTTCACTTTATGGGAGATCGGAGAGGGGGGGGCCGGGTGGACCCGGCCTACAAAACCAGAGAAAGTAGGCCGGGTAAGGCGAAGACGCCACCCGGCTAAAAAGGCTTACGCCTGCGTCTCGAGCCAGTCTTCGAGCGTATACAGCGTTGCACCGGCGGTGGACATCTCCATAAACGCCAGCGCGCTGTCATGTGGTTGAATGTTCACGCCGCGACACCCGTCAGTGATCACGTTAACGCTGTAACCCAGCGCCAGCGCATCCAGCACGGTGAATTTCACGCAATAATCGGTCGCCAGCCCCAGCACAATCAGTTCGGCGATATCGTGATGGCGCAACCACTCATCCAGTGCTGTTTTCTGACGATGACCGTTATCAAAAAACGCGCTATAGCTGTCGATGGACGGGTTTTCCCCTTTGTGGAAAACGGCATCAATGGCTTTCTGATTCAGTAACGGATGCAGTTCCGCGCCTTCAGTCTGCTGAACGCAGTGAGCGGGCCAGAAGGTTTGCGCCAGCCCGTCAAGTTGACCCTGGCTGTAGGGCGCAACGTTATGCTGACTGGCGAAGCTACCGTGGTTGGCTGGATGCCAGTCCTGGCTTGCCACAACGGCGTCACCACGCGTTTTACACCAGGCGATCAGCGAATTAGCTACATCAATGGTGCTATCGCCTTCCGCTACGGCCAGCGCGCCGCCCGCACAGAAATCATTTTGTAAATCAACCAGTAACAGAGCTCGTTGGGCCATACTTACTCCTTATTCGTCTGGCGTCAGTTCGCCGCGCAAGTTTTGCATCATCGCGGTGCGAATGGCCTGAACATCCAGATCCTGACTCAGTAAATAGTGAAGTTTAGTCAGCGTGGCTTCGACGGTCATGTCGGCACCGCTAATAACACCGGCATGAGCCAGGGCGTTGCCGGTGGCATAACCGCCCATATTGACCTTACCGGACATACACTGGGTCAGGTTAACTACCACAATCCCTCGCTCGCTCGCTTCCTGTAACTCTTTCAGGAACTCACCGTTCTGCGGGGCATTACCCACGCCGTAGGAGCGCAGGATCAGCGCTTTAACGGGCTGGCGCAGGAAGTTACGTACCACATCCGCGGAGATACCAGGATAAATGGTGACTACGCCAATCGGCTGTGGGGTGATCGGGTGAACAACCAGTTCACCCGCCGTATGCGGTGCAGGTGGGGTTCCCAGACGACGAATATGAATACCTGCTTCCAGCAACGGTTGCAGGTTTGGTGAAGCAAAAGCATCAAAGCCATCCGCGTGAGCTTTGGTCGTACGGTTACCGCGATACAGACGGTTGTTGAAGAACAACGAAACTTCGTTGATCGGATAATTGGCTGCCACGTAAAGAGAGTTCAGCAGGTTGATTTGCCCGTCAGAGCGCAGCTCCGCCAGCGGGATCTGCGAGCCGGTCACAATAACCGGTTTGCTGAGGTTTTCCAGCATGAAAGAGAGCGCCGACGCGGTAAACGCCATGGTGTCGGTGCCATGCAGGATCACGAAGCCATCGTATTCGTCGTAATGCGCTTTGATATCGTCTGCAATATGCTGCCAGTCTTCCGGCGTCATATCGGAGGAGTCCATCAGCGGCTCATACTCGTGGATAGTGAAGTCAGGCATTTCGGGGCGATGGAATTCTGGCATTAATGCCAGCTGGCGTTGCAGGTGGCCGGACACAGGGATATAGCCATTTTCAGAGCGCTGCATCCCGATGGTACCGCCGGTGTAGGCGACATAAATTGATTTCTTCTGCATGATAGTGAGTTCTTTTGCTTCAAAGAAAAATCCCCTCTTCGCGAAAAGAGGGGACAGGTTTTAACGGACGTTAGCGCAGGTCAGGCAAAATGCGTAACGGCTTTGTGGATCGTTAAAGGCGGCAAGCTTATCACCCTCTGCTTTCATCGCTTTAGCCGCGGTGGCAACAGGGGCAGGCAGGTACGCCTGAATGGCTTCTGGCAGCATGGCGCGAACAGAGCCGGACATGCTATCCATCACCAAATCGAGGAACGATGGCTCGTCCTGGTAATACTCAACATGCCATTGTTTGAGTTTTGCCAGTTCAGCCGCTTTCGCGACAGCGTCATCAAAATCACCCAGACTGTCTACCAGACCGTTGTTTTTGGCATCTTGTCCAGTCCAGACGTGGCCCTGAGCAATCTGGTCAATCTGCTCTGGCGTCTTCTTACGGGAGTCGGCAACCAGGGTGATAAAGCGCTTATAACCGCTCTCGATGCTGAGTTGCATCATCTCTGACACTTCCGGCGGCAGGGATTTGGTCACGGACACGTCCGCCAGCGGTGATGTCGATACCCCATCGGTATGAACGCCCAGATAATCAAGGCTGTTCTCAACGGTGTTGATGACCCCGAAAATACCAATTGAGCCTGTCAGCGTGCTTGGGTTGGCAACGATGTAGTTAGCTGGCGTTGAGATCCAGTAACCACCGGAGGCCGCCATACCGCCCATCGAGACAACCACAGGTTTGCCCGCAGCACGCGCCGCAACCAGTTCCGCGCGGATCACTTCCGATGCGCTGACGCTGCCGCCAGGGCTGTTGACGCGCAGAACAATGGCTTTCACTTTCGGATCAAGACGCGCATCGCGGATCTGCGAAGCCGTGGTATCGCCGCCCACGTTCCCCGGCGTTTCCTGACCATCCATGATCGCACCGTTAGCAAAGACCACCGCCACGCTATCACCGTTTTCACTCGGTTTTTTCGTCGTGTAGTCATACATGCTAACAGCGCTGTAGTTTTTGTCTTCTTTGCTCCAGCCGAACTGTTTGGTCAGGGCTTTTTCGATATCTGCACTGCTACCCAGTGAATCAACCAGCTTGTTCTCAAGAGCATATTTGGCAGTGTCGCCGTCAACCTTGCGCAGGCCGTCGAGCATCCCCTGAGCACCAGGGAACACCTGTTCAGCCGTAATCTGGCGGTTGGCCGCGATCGTGCCCAGATAGTTTTGCCACAGCTCGCCAATCCAGCGGCTGTCTGCTTCCCGGGCGGCCGGGGACATATCGTCACGGATAAATGGCTCAACGGCGGATTTATACGTGCCCACGCGGAAGACATGGGTGGTGACTTTCAGCTTGTCGAGCAGCGACTTGTAGTACAGCCCATTGGTTGCAAAGCCGTGCAAATCCACCGTGCCCTGCGGCGAGAGCCAGATTTTATTGGCAAAGCTCGCCAGGTAGTACTGACCCTGGGAATAGCTGTCGCCCACGGCAATAACCGGCTTGCCGCTGTCGCGGAATTCGCGCAGGGCTTTACCAATGTATTGCATGGAAGGCTGGTCGCCACCGGCAAAATCTTTCAGATCAAGCACAATCCCGGTAATGTTGCGATCGTCTTTTGCCTGGCGGATGGTTTCAACGATATCAAACAGGGAGTTTTCCTGAAGGCGATCGGATGTCGCGCCGAACAACTGGCGTCCAATCACGCCCAGGCGATTGCTGGTGGAGGGCTTATCGACGACGACCCCGGTGATATCCAGCAATAATGCGCCGCGCGTGGAATGCTGCGCCTGGCTTGTACTGCTGATGTGCATCCAGATGCCTGCGCAAACCAGGATCAGGAAGATGAAGAACACATTCATCACCAGTTCGCGGACAAAGTTGAGCAGTCGCCACGTCCATTTAAAGAAACCGGCAAAGATTCGCCAAAGGGTTCGCATGTATACTCCCTAACCAGAAAATGACTGTATCCGTCGCCAGTGGACGGCAATGTGGGGTTATCGTAATGACCCGACCGCCACTTGTCAGCAGGAATCGCCCGTCACGCTGTAACAAAATCTGCCGCCGTGTTAATTTTGTTAGGAAAATTCAAGACAGGAGTTAACCAATGGACGCACTTGAACTGCTTGTTAACCGTCGTAGTGCTTCGCGCCTGGCCGAACCGGCGCCAGCGGGCGAGCAGCTGGAAAACATTCTGCGTGCCGGGATGCGCGCACCAGATCATGGCACATTACAGCCGTGGCACTTCTTTATTATTGAAGGCGAAGGCCGCGATCGTTTCAGCGCGCTGCTGGAGCAGGGTGCGGTAGCCGCGGGACAGGACGAGAAGGGCATCGAAAAAGCGCGCACCGGCCCGTTCCGTGCACCTATGATCATCGCGGTGGTCGCAAAATGCCACGCTGAACATAAAGTGCCGGTCTGGGAACAGGAAATGTCTGCGGGCTGCGCCGTCATGGCGATGCAAATGGCGGCGGTCGCTCAGGGCTTTAACGGCATCTGGCGTACCGGCGCACTCACCGAAAGCCCGGTCGTCCGCGAAGGGTTGTCCTGCGGCGAGCACGACAAAATTGTTGGCTTCCTCTATCTCGGTACCCCGCAGCTTAAAGCATCCAGCACGATAAACGTGCCGGACACCACGCCTTTCGTCAGCCGTTTCTGATAACGCGCGCTAAACTGTCTGGATTCTGAGCATCTGCCGCAGAATTCAGACAGTCATACTTACCTCTTTATGGAATGAGCGCTACCATAGCGCGATTGCAATGACAGGAGATGTCCATGAGCGAGCAAACCATTCGTTTAACGCAATACAGCCACGGAGCCGGTTGCGGTTGTAAAATTTCCCCAAAAGTGCTGGAAACCATCCTGCACAGTGAACAGGCGAAGTTTGTCGACCCGAACCTGCTTGTCGGCAATGAAACGCGTGACGATGCAGCGGTTTATGACTTAGGTAACGGCACCAGCATTATCAGTACCACCGACTTCTTTATGCCGATTGTCGACAATCCGTTCGACTTCGGGCGTATTGCGGCCACCAACGCCATCAGCGATATCTTCGCGATGGGCGGTAAGCCGATTATGGCGATTGCCATTCTGGGCTGGCCAATCAACACCCTTGCTCCAGAAATCGCCCGCGAGGTGATAGAAGGTGGGCGCTTTGCCTGCCAGCAGGCGGGGATTGCGCTGGCTGGCGGCCACTCGATCGATGCCCCTGAGCCTATCTTCGGCCTGGCCGTAACGGGCGTGGTGCCGACCGAGCGCGTTAAGCGCAACAGTACCGCGCAGGCGGGCTGCAAACTGTTCCTCACCAAACCGCTGGGCATTGGCGTGCTCACCACTGCCGAGAAAAAATCCCTGCTTAAACCGGAGCACGTTGGCCTGGCAACGGAAGTGATGTGCCAGATGAACCTCGCCGGTGCAGCGTTTGCCAATATCGATGGCGTGAAGGCCATGACTGACGTAACCGGTTTTGGTCTGCTGGGCCACCTGAGCGAAGTGTGCCAGGGGGCAGGTGTGCAGGCGCAGGTCTGGTATCAGGACGTGCCAAAGCTGCCGGGCGTGGAAGACTACATTGCCCAGGGCGCCGTGCCGGGCGGTACTCAGCGTAACTTTGCCAGCTATGGGCATCTGATGGGTGACATGCCAGAAGCGTGGCGCGACCTGCTGTGCGATCCGCAAACCTCTGGCGGTCTGCTGCTGGCGGTCACGCCTGACGCAGAAGCAGAAGTACAGGCAACGGCTGCGGAGTTTGGTATCACTCTGACGGCCATCGGCGAACTGGTGGACGCCCGCGGTGGCCGCCCGATGATCGAGATCCGTTAATTCGATGCGGTTGTTTATTGCCGAAAAGCCGAGCCTGGCCCGTGCCATCGCCGATGTGCTGCCTAAGCCGCACCGCAAAGGCGATGGTTTTATCGAGTGCGGTAACGGGCAGGTGGTGACCTGGTGTATTGGACACCTGCTCGAGCAGGCGCAGCCGGATGTCTACGACAGCCGCTACGCCCGCTGGAATCTGAACGACCTGCCTATCGTGCCGGAAAAATGGCGCCTGCAACCTCGACCGTCCGTCACCAAACAGCTCAACGTCATTAAGCGCTTCCTGCATGAGGCCTCTGAAGTCGTCCACGCGGGTGACCCGGACAGGGAAGGGCAACTGCTGGTGGACGAGGTGCTGGATTACCTGGAGCTGGCCCCGGAAAAGCGCCAGCAGGTCCAGCGCTGCCTGATTAACGACCTTAACCCGCAGGCCGTGGAGCGCGCGATTTCACGCCTGCGCGCCAACAGCGAGTTTATCCCGCTGTGCGTTTCCGCACTGGCGCGTGCCCGTGCTGATTGGCTGTACGGGATCAACATGACCCGCGCGTATACCATTCTGGGGCGTAACGCGGGGTATCAGGGCGTGCTCTCGGTCGGACGCGTGCAGACTCCGGTACTGGGGTTGGTGGTGCGTCGCGATGAAGAGATCGAAAACTTTGTCGCCAAAGACTTCTTTGAAGTCAAAGCACACATCGTGACGCCAAAAGAGGAGCGTTTTACCGCAACCTGGCAGCCAAGCGATGCCTGCGAGTCGTATCAGGATGAAGAAGGGCGGTTGTTGCATCGCCCATTGGCGGACCACGTGGTCAACCGCATTACCGGCCAGCCCGCCATTGTCACCAGCTATAACGATAAACGGGAATCAGAACCTGCTCCGCTGCCGTTCTCGCTTTCGGCATTGCAGATTGAAGCGGCTAAACGCTTTGGTCTGAGCGCGCAAAACGTGCTCGATATCTGCCAGAAGCTTTACGAAACCCATAAGCTGATCACTTATCCGCGTTCAGATAGCCGCTATCTGCCAGAAGAACATTATGCCGGGCGCCATTCGGTGATGAATGCGATCGGCGTTCACGCGCCGGATCTGCTACCACAGCCCGCCGTCAATCCGGACACGCGTAACCGCTGCTGGGACGATAAAAAGGTGGATGCCCACCACGCCATCATCCCTACGGCACGCACCAGTAATGTGAATCTGACGGAAAATGAATCTAAGGTATATAACCTGATTGCCCGTCAGTATCTGATGCAGTTCTGCCCGGATGCGGTGTTCCGCAAATGCGTCATCGAACTGGAGATTGCCAAAGGAAAATTTGTCGCCAAAGCGCGTTTCCTGGCGGAAGCGGGATGGCGTACCCTGCTGGGCAACAAAGAGCGTGATGAAGAAAACGACGGCACGCCGCTGCCGGTGGTCGCCAAAGATGATGAGCTGCTTTGCGAAAAGGGCGAAGTGGTTGAACGTCAGACTCAGCCACCACGCCATTTCACCGATGCAACGCTGTTGTCAGCCATGACAGGTATCGCCCGGTTTGTGCAGGACAAAGACCTGAAGAAGATCCTCCGCGCCACCGACGGGCTGGGTACGGAAGCGACCCGTGCAGGGATCATCGAACTGCTGTTCAAGCGTGGTTTCCTTGAGAAGAAAGGGCGTTATATCCATTCAACGGAACCTGGTCGGGCGCTGATCCACTCGCTGCCAGAGCTGGCGGCAAGGCCGGACATGACGGCGCACTGGGAATCCATCCTGACGCAAATCAGTGAAAAACAGTGTCGTTACCAGGACTTTATGCAACCGCTGGTGGGGACGCTTTATCAGCTGATAGATCAGGCGCGCAGTACGCCGGTGAAGACGTTCAGAGGAATGGTTGCACCGGGCGGCGGTGCGAAGAAGCCGTTCAAAAAGAAAAAGAGCGCAGCAGCCTCTTAAACCGTAGGCCGGGTAAGGCGAAGCCGCCACCCGGCGAAAAACAGCTCCGCGGCCTGAAAAAAGCCCGGTGGCGCTAGCGCTTACCGGGCCTACAAGGGCGAGAATGCAGCGAAAACTTAGATCACACCTTGCCCAATCATCGCATCCGCCACTTTCACGAACCCGGCGATATTCGCGCCACGTACGTAGTTGGTTTGTGATGCTTCTCCACCGAACTCCACGCAGGAGTGGTGAATATCCAGCATGATGTGGTGCAGACGCGCATCCACTTTTTCCGCTTTCCAGCCCAGACGCGCGGCGTTTTGCGCCATCTCCAGACCCGAGGTTGCCACACCGCCTGCATTCGCGGCTTTGCCTGGTGCAAACAGCACGCCTGCTTCCAGGAATAGATCGGTTGCGGCGATGGTGGTTGGCATGTTCGCCCCTTCGGCAACGGCTTTCACACCGTTGGCGATAAGGGTACGCGCGGCGTCCACGTCCAGTTCGTTCTGGGTCGCGCACGGCAGGGCAATGTCCACCGGCACCGCCCACGGCTGCTTACCTTCGAGGTAGGTCAGGCCAAACTCACGGGCATAATCCGCCACGCGACCGTCGCGGCTGGCTTTGATTTCGCAAAGACGCGCCAGTTTTTCAGCCGTAAAGCCGGCCTCGTCGACCACTGTCCCGCTGGAATCGGAGGCGGTAACAACCCGCGCGCCAAACTGCATCGCTTTTTCGATAGCGTACTGTGCCACGTTACCGGAGCCAGACACCGCAACGCGCATCCCTTCAAACCCCAGACCATGGCGTTTCAGCATGGCTTCGGTGAAGTAGACCAGCCCGTAACCCGTGGCTTCCGGGCGGATCAGGCTGCCGCCGAAGGAAAGGCCTTTACCGGTAAACACGCAGGCGCTGTTATTGGAGAGTTTTTTCATCATCCCGGCCATAAAGCCCACCTCACGGCCACCCACGCCGATATCACCTGCCGGAACATCGGTGTCCGGGCCCAGATGACGATACAACTCGGTCATTAATGCCTGGCAAAAACGCATCACTTCGCCTTCGCTTTTGCCTTTAGGATCGAAATCGCTGCCGCCTTTGCCGCCACCCATCGGCAGCGTGGTCAGGGCGTTTTTAAAGGTCTGCTCAAAGCCGAGGAATTTCAGAATGGATAAGTTAACGGACGGGTGGAAGCGCATCCCGCCCTTAAACGGACCAATTGCCGAGTTAAATTGCACACGCCATGCGCGGTTAACCTGTACCTGATTGCGATCGTCAACCCAGGTCACGCGGAACTGAATCACACGCTCCGGCTCGACCAGACGCTCAAGCAGTGACATTTGGCGATAGCGCGGGTTTTCTTCCAGGAATGGCCACAGGGTGGTCATGACTTCACGAACGGCCTGAGCAAACTCGCTCTGGTGCGGATCGCGCTGTTGAACGTGGGCAAGAAAAGTTTCCAGAGAGTGTGTCTGATCCATAGATATAAGAACCTCTTATTTTAATTTATGTGTGTTGCGTAGACGTTTTATGACGTTTTTTTGACTATATCACCCGCACCGCTTTGTGAGGCAAGAAGAAATTTCCCCCTAAAGGGAAATTCATCATCGCGTCCGGGTCATAACAAAAAACGATGACGAGAGAAATTAAAGGTTCTGCCAGGTTTACCGTTATAGTCATTATCAGGAGACAACAGGAAGAGACTTCTATGAACCGTTATGTGATGACCGCTTTGTTTGCCCTTTTATCCGCAGGCGCGCAGGCCGACCGAATTCGCCCGGATGTACAGGTCAATGTCCCGCCGGAGGTATTCAGCTCCAGCGGTCAAAGTTCGCAGCCCTGCAACCAGTGTTGTATCTATCAGGATCAGAACTATTCAGAAGGGGCGGTAGTGAAGGCTGACGGCGTGCTGTTGCAGTGTCAGCGTGATGAACGGGCCGTTAGCACGAATCCGCTGGTCTGGCGTCGTGTAAAAGGATAAACGCGTTAAGTAGCGGGGTATCCGCAGGTGCCAGGGCATAAGTTAGCGCCTCCTGCGGCGTACACCACACCAGCGCGCTGTGGTAATGCGCCGTCAGCTCGCCGCTGAACGAAGGGACATGCCAGGCATGAAGGTGGATGAGTCGCCCGGAGACTTCTCGCTGATGGCTTCCCACATAGCGTGCAGGTTTGGCGTTAATGCCTAACTCTTCGCGTAATTCGCGGACAAGCGCCTCAGGCTGCGTTTCTCCGGCTTCCACTTTCCCGCCAGCGAATTCCCACATACCGGGCTGATCGGCATGGGGCGGGCGCTGTGCCAGCAAAATTTTGCCCTCTTTTTCAAGAATGGCTGCCACTACATCGATGGTTTTCAGCATGGTCGTCAATAATTGATAACGAAAAACGACATATTATCGTGCCCTTTCAAAGAGTCCAGCCATCAGGAGAGTCAGGTGAAAGAGACACCCGCCTGGGTAGCCCCCTTAAAAAACCTTCCCGTCAGTTTAAAACCGATCGCAGCGATGCAGAAAAAACACTACGGCGCGGTGCTGAATCCCACCCGCTGGTGGGGACGAATGCCGCGCCTGTTCTGGCTGGTGGCTCTGTTTGTGGGTTTTCTGGAGCGTCGTGATGCGCGCCTGAGTCCTGTACTGCGCTCCCTGCTGATGACGCGAGTCTCTCAGATTTGCCACTGTGATTTCTGCATTGATGCCAATAGCCTGCGTCTGGCCGAGCGCTGCGGGGCGATGGATAAAGTGCAGGCGGTGAGTCACTGGCACGACGCCGACATGTTCAGTGAAGAGGAACGTGCTGCACTGGCCTATGCCGAAGCAGTAACTTCCACGCCGCCGCAGGTGGATGAGACGATAAAAACGCAGCTCAAATGCCATTACACCGATGAGGCGATTGCCGAGATGACGGCGTTAATTGCATTTCAGAACTTATCCGCGCGTTTTAATGCCGCGCTGGATATCCCGGCGCAAGGGTTGTGCGCCACATTCAAAGGGAAACCTGATGCTTGACCGACACCTGCATCCGCGCGTGAAACCGGTGCTGAACCAGCTTGCGGCGTTGCTCGACAGACCGTTCATCTCTCCGGACGGGTTAACACTGGCGGGGTTTGCCATTGGGGGGCTGGCGTTGCCTTTTCTGGCGCTGAACAGTTATCTGGCGGCGCTGATCGCGATTGCGCTCAATCGCCTGCTGGACGGGCTTGACGGTGCACTGGCTCGACGTCGCGGGTTGAGTGACGCAGGCGGGTTTCTGGATATCGCGCTCGATTTTCTTTTCTACGCGCTGGTACCGTTTGGCTTTGCGCTGGCAGCACCTGCGGAAAATGCGCTGGCGGCGGCCTGGCTGTTGTTTGCTTTTATGGGTACGGGCAGCAGTTTTCTGGCGTTTGCGGCACTGGCTGCAAAGCACAATATTGATAACCCCGGCTATGCGCACAAGTCGTTTTACTACATTGGTGGCTTAACGGAAGGAACGGAGACAATTGCGCTGTTCGTGCTGTGCTGTCTGTTTCCGGCGCACTTTTCACTCTTCGCCTGGGTATTTGGCGCGTTGTGCTGGCTTACCACCACAACGCGCGTCTGGAGCGGTTACGTGACGTTAAAATCGCTCACCCGCTAGCGTGAGCTTTCCGGCCCGCGCTCCCCGGTGGACACCGGGTTTTGCGGGTGGCTGCTCCATTCGTACCAGCCGCCATCGTAAACGGAGACGTTTTTCCAGCCCATTGCCCGCGCGTACATAAAGGCTTCGGACGCACGCCAGCCGGTACCACAATAGAATGCAACATGCTGTTCAGGCTGGATATTCCACGTTTTCCACATCGCGGCAATATCGTCGGCGCTGCGCATGGTGCCGTCCGGATTATGGAAGTCTTCCATGTGTGTGGCATCGCTGCCAGCATGGCCCCAACGCGCCCCGGCGATTTCACCTTTTGGCTTAATGTAGCTGTAGCCGCTGGTGACGCCGGTGAACTCAGGCCAGGAACGGATACTGACCAGCGAAGCATCCTGACGATGCAACATTCCGCGGGCTTGTTCCATATCGACCATCAACTGCGGCTGGCCGGGTACCGGTGCGCCAAAGTCGGGGGCGGGTTTCACGTCGGCTGGTGTACCTCGTTCAACAGGCAGCCCGGCGTCTGACCAGGTTTTCCAGCCGCCATCAAGAATGCGCACATCTTTCACCCCCGCGTAGAGCATGATCTGCGCAACGCGGGCTGCGGCATAGATGTCACGGCCGTAGAGGATCACCGTGGTGTCGTGGCGGACCCCGTGTTTGGCCAGCATCGCTTTGAGTTTGTCATCAGAGACTTTATTCCACAGCGGCTCGCTTTCAACCTCATTGGTATCAATATAGCCAGCACCCGGAATATGGCTTAGCAGGTAATATTTCGGCGCTCCCCAGCCCGCTTCAAGCACTTTCCAGTCTCCCGTCGGGGCAGCGACGACCGGCTTTTTCTGCTGTAACTGATGCAACCACTGAGGATAAACCAACTGCTCGAAGTGCGGTAAACGTTGCAGGCGGTCAGCGGTTTGCAGCGCATCGCTTAACAGTGAGACATGGGTATACCCGGCTTTTTCCAGGCGCGCTTGTATTGCCTTGTTATCGGCATCGCTGCCGTACAGCGCAATTGCCGTTTCAGGCGTGAGCTGGTGCTGTTTCGCCCAACTGGCAAGCTGCTCGTCGCTCATTGCGCCAAGCCAGGAGGCAGAGAGATTAAGCGCCGCCGGTTCGTGCCCGGATGTTCCGGTCAGGGTTTGCGGCCAGCCGTTGTAGAACGCACTGGCGCGCGTATCGATCACCGCGCCATGCTGTTGCTGGATCTGTTCCAGGGTAAGGGAGTGGGGCATCTCAGCCGCCAGAGAGGACATTGAAGCGAGGCCGCAAAGCAGGGCCAGCGCAGTCAGTTGAGAAACACGTTTCATCGAAAAGCCTGACGTCAGTAAAAGAGGGGCTCATTGTTATCTCACCTGAAACAGAAAACATTGCGTTAGCACAGGGCCGGGGCGTTTATTGCCAGCGAGAAAGCTGGATAACGTCACCCCCGGGTGGGATATCCTCTTCATCATGCGTGACCAACACCACCGGAATATTGCGCGCACGAACGGCATCGAAAACCCAGGCCCGGAACGATGCGCGTAGCGTTTTATCAAGACGACTGAAGGGCTCGTCAAGCAGCAGCGCCTGCGGTTGCGCGAGCAAAGCGCGCAGCAGGCTCACCCTGGCGCGCTCCCCGCCGGAAAGCGTTGCAGGATCGCTGGCATAGTGTCCGGCCAGCCCCGCAGAGTGCAGCGCATGTTGCACGTCGTCCTTGCGTCGTTGCCCGGGAATATGCGCTGGCAGGGCCAGCATCAGGTTTTGCCCCACGCTAAAGCTGTCAAACAGCAGGGCGTCCTGAAATAAAATCCCCAGACCGCGCTTTTCGACCGGGAGCCTGTCGCAGCGTTTTTCATCCAGCCACAGTTCACCCTGAGCCTTAAAATCCGCAGACAGCGCGCCGATCATCCACGAAAAAAGCGTCGATTTACCGCTGCCGGAGGGCCCCATCAGCGTCACGATGTTTCCGCGCGCTACGCTGAAGTTAACCTCGCGAAAGAGGGGTTCGATGGTGAGATTGTTGACGCTCAGCATTAACGTAGTCCTTGTCGGTAGTGGCCCACAAGCCGGGATAAACGCGCGGCAATACCAAATACGATGCCCGTCAGCAAAAGCAGGCCGAGTGCCCGGTTAGCGAGAATGGAGGGGCTGCCACCGCTGCTGAGGGCTACAGCTTCGGTCGTGAGCGTGGCAAAGCGTCCTGCACCCACCCACAGCGTTGGCATGTACTGCGCCATACTGACGGAAAACCCCGTCGCGACGGCAAGCAGCGCCGGGCGAGCCAGCAACGGACATTTGACTAACCAGAATATTCTGGCGCGCGACCAGCCCAGCGTTCTGGCAATCAGTATGAGTCGCGGGTCAATTCTGCGCCAGGCGGGCTGAAGCACCAGCAACATCCAGGGGATCACCCACAGCAAATGACTCCACAGGACGGCGGCATATTGCCCGTCGATCCCGAGTCGCAGCGCAACAAGGTATTGCCCGAACACCAGCGGTAATGCAGGAAGCGCCAGCGGAAGCCAGATCCAGAAGGCCCCACGTTGCGGCCCCCATTCCAGCCACAACACGAGAATGACCAGTGCCAGCAGGCTGGATGCCATGCCCAGAGAGAAACTGGTGGCGTAAGGGGTGAAGGCGGTATCACTGCCCCTGGCAAGTAAAATCAGCACCAGTGCGCAAAACAGTCCGCAGCCCGGCACTAACCAGCCGAGCGTTTTTACCGGCACAGCGTGATGGCTGCTATGACGAACGCCGCTGACGTCCGGCAGTGTGCGCCGCCACATTTTCCAGATGCACAGCCCGGCTGCGGCCAGGATCGCCAGCAGCAACAGTAACAGCAGGCATAATAAAGTTCCTTTGATTTGCTGTTCGCCGTCACCCTGATTCAGCCACTGCCAGGCCAGCACTGCAAGCGTCGGGGGATTCCCTGGCCCGAGAACGATGGCCACATCAACAACCGAAAGTGACCATGCCAGCACGGCAAGTATCACGGCACCCAGCGCGGGAGCAATGGTCGGAAGAACCAGCCAGCACAGGCGCTGAATACGCCCGTAGCCAAAGCTCTGCAATACCACGTTTTGCTGCGCCAGCTGTTTTTCCGGCAACACGGCGTAAATGGCCCACAGGACGAACGCACTCTCTTTGATGGCGAGCGTCAACCCTAATCCGATACCTGCGCTGTCCTGCTGGGGCGATAAAAAAGTAACGTACTGATAAAACAGGCCGCCTTCGGCAAAAACCAGCAGGGCGCTGGTGGCGAAAGCCACGTGAGGGATCGCCAGCATCCACGGCAGCCGCGTGCTTAATCGATGCCAGTGCTTGCCAGGCCAGAGAGCGGCAACCAGCCCAAGGGCGATAAACAGTGAGCCTGCTGTGGCAATCAGGGTCGATACCAGGGTGGCGATAAATGCCTGGGGGAGCTGTGGGTCATTCAGCAGTGATTGCCAGTTGGCAGCTGAAAACGCTGGCGTTATCAGCATGACGCCAGCCGGGATCAGCGGTACATAAATGACCGCCATTGTCAGCCAGACAACCCCGCTCAGCGCGTGCCGTAGCGGCGCAGCCATTCCTGCTCCAGTGCATTAACCCAGGCGGCGTGCGGCTCAGCCAGCATATTCGGTAGTCCGTCGGTGGTGTGAGCGTTCAGTTGTGCAGCTTCGGCCGCCGGTAATTTCCTGGTATCCAGTACGCTCGGGTCGCCCCAGATAGCGGGATCGGCTTTACGCGTCTGCGCGGCAGGGGAAAGCAGGAAGTTAGCCACCACTTTCGCGCCCGCACTGGCCGTGGAATTTGCCGGGATCGCAACAAAATGGACGTTGCCAATCATCCCTTGCTCAAAGCCAAAGCTGTAGCTGTCGGCAGGTAGCTCACCGCTGGCCACTTTTTGCCGGGCGTGGGCGGGGTTAAACGTCAGCGACAGATTCAGGCTTCCGCTGGCAAGTAACGCATCCATGCGTGCCGGTGAGGGCGGAAAATCCTTCCCTTCACGCCACAGCAGTGGGTGCAGTTTATCGAGATAGTCCCATAGCGGGGCGCTCACCGCCGCAAAACTGCGCTTATCCGGCGCGTTTTTTAGCGCATCCGGCTGGGGGGTAAGCGTCAGCAGAAGCTGTTCAAGAAACGCGGTGCCAGTGAAATCGGGCGGGCGCGGATAGGTGACTTTGCCAGGATGGCGTGTCGCATATTCCAGCAATGCCTGCGGATCGCGCAGCGGCGTCGGGGTGGTGGCATGACGGGCGATAAAAGTCAGCTGTGCGCCACCCCAGGGCGATTCCGCGCCGTCTGTGGCGAGGGAGAAATCCTCCGTCACCGGTTTGCGGGTATCAACGAATCGCCAGTTAGGGAGCGTTTGCGCCCACTGGGTTTGCAGTAAACCGGCCTCTTTTAAGGTGCGAAAATTTTCACCGTTCACCCACAGAAGATCGACCGACCCGTTGGTTTTCCGTCCGGCAGCGTATTCAGTCTGGATGCGTTTAACCGCATCGGCCGCATCTGCCAGGTGGACGATTTTCAGGGTGATGGCGTAGTGCGATTTCATCTCACCGCTTACCCAGTCAAGGTAGCGGTTTACCGCCGGGTCGCCACCCCAGGCATTAAACCAGACGGTTTGCCCACGGGCCTGATGTTGAATGTCTTGCCAGCTATCCGCGGCAAAGGATGAGCTTGCCAGCAGCAGGCCTGTCAGAAACGCGCAAAAACGCACACGGCGCATAATGCCTCCCTGTTTAATGCAAAGAGTGAAAGTAGCGAGAAAATAGCCAGCGAGTGACCAGCGGTAATAACCCCAGTAGTGTAAAGGCGATTACCATTCCCGGCGACAGAATATCGCGCAGGGAGGTCAGTTTTCCCAGTTCGCGTCCGGCATTAAGAAAGATAGCCGTGGCGGGCAGCATGGCAAGCTGGCTTACCCACCAGTAACGCCACACGCCAAGACGGGTCAGCCCGGCGAGTAAGTTGACCACGAAAAAGGGGAACAGCGGCATCAGGCGAAGCGCAAAAAGGTAATAAGCGCCATCGCGGTTCATACCGGCGTTAACGGTTTTCATCTGCTGGGAAAAGCGCTGCTGTACCCAGTCGCGAAGCAGGTAACGGCTCACGAGCATTGCCAGTGTGGCGCCGAGCGTGGACGCAAACGAAACCAGCACAATCCCTTGCCATACGCTGAACAGCGCACCACCCAGTAACGTCAGAATGGCTGCTCCGGGAATAGACAGAGCAGACACCACCACATACACCGCGAAATAGAGTGCCGCACTTTGCAGCGGGGAGTGTGCAACCGTGGCTTGCAACGCCTGGTGATGGGTTCGTACCGAATCGAGGGAAAGCATTCCCGGTGGCAGAAAGGAAAATGCCAAAACAAAGGCGCCCAGAAGGGCGCACAGGAAGAGGATTTTTCGAATGTTCACATGCAATTACAGTTTGAATTTAGCCCACACCGGCGCGTGGTCAGACGGTTTGTCCATACTGCGGATGTCATAATCGATACCGGTTTCAACGCAGCGCTCGGCCAGCGGAGAGCTGGCCAGCAGCAGGTCTATACGCAGACCACGGTTGTCATCAAAACCTTTGGAGCGGTAGTCAAACCACGAGAAGCGATCCTGTGCTTCCGGGTTAGCCGCACGGAAGGTATCAACAAGGCCCCAGTCCATCAGGCGCTGCATCCACTCGCGCTCTTCCGGCAGGAAAGAACATTTCCCGGTGCGCAGCCAGCGTTTACGGCTGTCTTCACCGATCCCGATATCCAGATCCGTTGGGCTGATGTTCACATCACCCATGATTAACACCGGGTTGGTCTTGTTTAACTCGGTGTTCAGATAATCCTGTAAGTCCTGATAAAACTTCGCTTTTGCCGGGAACTTGGTTGGATGGTCACGGCTTTCTCCCTGCGGGAAATAGCCATTGATCACCGTGATATTTCCCAGTGGAGAGGGGATCTCCGCCATGATGATCCGGCGCTGGGCTTCTTCATCATCACCCGGGAAGCCGCGACGTACGGAAACCGGTGTTTCTTTGGTCAGCAGCGCGACGCCATAGTGGCCTTTTTGGCCGTGATAAAAAACGTTGTAACCCAGTTTTGCCACCTCTTCGAGAGGGAACATATCGTCGTGAACTTTTGTCTCCTGTAGGCCAATCACATCCGGTTGATGTTGCTCAACGATGGCTTCCAGTTGGTGAGGGCGGGCACGCAGGCCGTTGATATTAAAAGAGACAAATTTCATAGTCGCTGCCAATGCAAGGTGAATAGTGCATGGATGGTAGCAGAATTTGGCGCATCTGTTACCGGGTATGACCAATAACTGCGACAGATAATGCCAACGGTGCAAAAATTGCACCATTCCAACGCGTCACGCCCTCAAACGGTGCGTAAATGGCCAATAAATTTCGCTGGCGATCACAATTCCAGAATTATATTTGGCCTGTGAATAGTCTTTCACGTTTTCGTTCGGCAAACCGCCGCTTGTCGTAAAAATATTCACTTTTTATGCAATAACAGTGAATAACTCCATATTGTAACTTGTTGATATTCTGTTCCCTCATCCCTTTTATGCACTTTTATCGCTGGCTGGCACGAACTCTGCAATCTACATTCACAGTGCAAACACTCAATTATTTAACATTTAAACAACCTTTTATTTACCGGATGAGGTCGCTATGTCTCTGTCAATTACGCGTGAAAATTTCGATGAATGGATGATGCCGGTTTACGCTCCGGCGGCTTTTATTCCGGTTCGTGGGGAAGGCTCGCG
>Ga0153917_1000624_pt1 | contig 20538 bp, 16 predicted proteins | sample TSFL001MetaG_FD_104695 | JGI IMG/M metagenome (GOLD analysis project Ga0153917, IMG submission 104695) | Attine ant fungus gardens microbial communities from Florida, USA - TSFL001 MetaG | ecosystem: Host-associated > Fungi > Mycelium > Unclassified | place: USA: Florida, Paynes Creek Historic... | reverse complement strand
TCATCTTGCGGAAGGCCTGGGGCAGGATGATCAGGCGCATGGTCTGGCCGTAGGTCATGCCCAGCGCTTGCGCGGCGCCCATCTGACCCTTGGAGATCGACTGCACGCCGGCCCGCACGATTTCGCAGAAGTAGGCGGCCTCGAACATCATGAAGGCCACCACGCAGGAGGTGAAGGCGCCGACCGGTGTGTCCTCGCCGGTGATCCAGCGCAGCACGAACGGGACCGCGAGGTAGAACCAGGTGATCACCAGCAGCAGCGGGATGGAGCGGAAGTAGTTGACGTAGGCGCCGGCCAGGTTCGACAGCAGCGTGTTCGACGACAGGCGCATCAGCGCCAGGATCGTACCCAGCACGATACCGCCGACCACGCCCATCATCATCAGCTGGAGGGTCATCACCATGCCTTCCCAGAGGGCCGGCAGGGCGGGGATGACTTCACTGAAGTCCATGTCCATTTACTTGCCCCCCACGGAGATCAGGCCAGGCACCGAGACTTTCTTCTCGATCAGGCGCATGAACAGCATCAGGCCCATGTTCAGGGTGAAGTAGATCAGGGTGGCCAGGGTGAAGGCCTCGAACAGGTTGGCGGAAAATTCGGCGGTCTGCTTGGTCTGCGCCAGCAGCTCCATCAGGCCGATCAGCGACGCCACGGAGGAGTTCTTGAAGACGTTGAGGAACTCCGAGGTGAGCGGCGGGATGATGATCCGGTAGGCCTGTGGCAGCAGCACGTTGGTGTAGATCTGTGGCAGGCTGAAGCCCATCGCCCGGGCAGCGGCTTCCTGGCCGCGGGGCAGGGCCTGGATGCCGGTGCGCACCTGCTCGCAGACCCGCGCGGCGGTGAACAGGCCCAGGCAGATGACCACGCTGATCAGCGCCGAGGTGGTCGGGTTGAGGTCTTGCTTGAACCATTCCTGCAGGCCTTCGGGCAGCAGGTCCGGCACCAGGAAGTACCAGATGAACAGCTGCACCAGCAGCGGCACGTTGCGGAACAGTTCCACGTAGGCGGTGGCGATCCCCGATACCAGGCGGTTCGGCACGGTGCGCATCACGCCGAGCAGCGAGCCCAGCAGCAAGGCGATGATCCAGGCGGACACGGCAATGGCGATGGTCCAGCCCAGGCCGCTGATGTACCAGTCCAGGTAGGTTTCGCTGCCCACGCCGGTGGACTTGAAGAATACGCCCCAGTCCCAGTTGTAATTCATCGGGATTTCCCCTCAGACGATTGTTTCACGGGCACCTTCGAGCAACCGAGGGCGGTGAACGCCCTCGGTTGAAAGGTTAGACACTAATGAGTGGCCTGTCGGTTGAATCGTGTGCGGATACGCACCAGGCCACTATTTGCTGGGGGTCAGGACTTCTTCTCGTCCGCCGCCTTGTCGGTCGGCTCGGCGATCAGTTTCTTCAGCTCATCGCTCATCGGGAAGTTCAGGTTCAGGCCTTTTGGCGGGATCGGCTGCTGGAACCACTTCTCGTAGCTCTTGTTGACCGCGCCCGACTTGAAGTACGCCACGATGGCATCGTCGACGGCTTTCTTGAACGCATCGTCACCCTTGCGGACCATGCAGCCATAGATCTCGTAGGACTGCGGGGTGCCGGTGATGACCCAGTCGGCCGGCTTGCGTGCCTTGGCCATTTCGCCGGCGAGCAGGGCGTCGTCCATCATGAAGGCCACGGCGCGGCCGCTTTCGAGCATGTTGAAGGCTTCGCCGTGGTCTTTTGCGGAGATCACGTTCATCTTCATCTGCTTGTCGGCGTTCATCGCCTTGAGGATGCGCTCGGAGGTGGTGCCGGCGGTGGTCACGACGTTCTTGCCGGCCAGGTCCGGGAAGTCCTTGTAGGCTGGCTGGCCGTCCTTGACCTTGGTCAAGAGGCGGGTACCGACCTCGAAGATGCCGACGGAGAAGCCAACCTGTTGCTGGCGTTCGACGTTGTTGGTGGTGGAGCCGCATTCCAGGTCCACGGTGCCGTTCTGCACCAGCGGGATGCGGGTCTGGGAGGTGACCAGGTTGTAGCGGACCTTGATGTCCGTACCCAGCTGTTTTTTCAGGGCGTCGACGACGGCCAGCTGGATGTCGTGGGAATAGCCCACGGGCTCGGGTTTGCCGGCCAGGTAGGAAAACGGAATGGAGGAGTCGCGGTGGCCCAGGGTGATGGTGCCCGAATCCTTGATCTTCTTCAGGGTGCCGGTCAGTTCTTCTGCCATGACAGGCGATGCGATGACTGCAGCCGCAATGGCGGCGCCCAGCAATTGACGAACGATACGCATCAAATTTTCCTCGACATGTTTGTTTTTTTTATGGAGCCGTTGGCGGACTCTTCGTTCCACGAACACGGCATGAAGCAGTGTTCATTCGACTAGTGAGTGTAGAGCATGACTCGTGCCAAGCCCTGACTTTGATCATCAGGGCCCGAAAATACGGGGGATCAATCTTTTCGACGTTTGTGCGACCGCTTTATGGTGTACGGGTTTCCGAATGAGGTCGGTCTTGTCGTTCGGAAAGCCGAACGAATGGCATCGCCCCACGATGCGTGATCGGCCTGTGGCGAAACGCTGTTCACTGCCGTTGCGAGGCGCGGGTAGGTAATAAATGTCACCGGGGGGGAGCGGGCAGGTGGTCAGCTAGTGATTTGGACATCATGAGGTAGCCATCTTGATCACTGACGCCCTTTCTTCCGGTTCGGTCGATTCGCTCATCGCGCAGCGGCTACCGGCCTGGTTCACCAAGGCGCCCACGCAGCAGCGGCGTGCTTTCTGCGAGGCGCTGAGTGCGGAACAGCAAAGTACGCAACGGCTTCGCCACTTGCTGGGGCAGATCCCACCGCTCGATGAGTTTGCCGCAGGCCTGCTCGAGAGCGCACTGCTCAAGGCGGGCCTGCTCGAACCGGACGTGCGCAGGATGACGGTGGTCATCAGGCAGTCGGTAACCCTGGCGTCGGCGGCATCGAAACTCTATACCCCCCGGTTGCCCTACTTCTCCCGGCAGAGCCTGCTTGCCGCAGCGTTGCATAACTACCATGAGGAAGAAGCCCGGCCATCGATCTTTCGCCAGGCGCACCTGGAGGATGCCCAGGGCCGGCGCCTGCCGCTCGATTTCGAGCGCTTCGTCGTGCTGTGCAGGAACCTCGATGTCGGCGGGGGGTATCAGCGAAAGCTCCAGCAGGTGCTCACCCCTGTCGAGCGCCGTGGGCAGGCCGCCGGAAGTGCCCGCCGGGCTGTCGAGCGGTTGTTCGAGGATGGACTGCACGCGCAGATGGCGGTGGCCATCCGCCTGGCGGGCCTGAAGGGGGAGCTGGATGAACGCAGCTGTTCGCGCGTACTGCCGATGTTCGATGCCAGCGCCATCGGGGCGGTCGCCGGGACGGTCACCCCACGCCAGTTGTGGTTGCTGGGCAAGCGCATTGAGGGTGTGGTCACGCTGGAGTTGCGCGCCGCCCAGGGTTCCCCGCTGGAGGGCGTAATCGCCTGGATTCCGGGCGACCCGTTGCAACCTGTGCGCCTGCACGAGAGCTGGGAGGCTTTGTACAGGTCGATTGCGGTAAGCCTGCGACGGCCGACATATCGAACCTTCTTTGCCCGCTTCATCAGCGCCGCGCAGAGGGTCTCGTTCGAGGACCGGCTCACCCGCTTGTTCCAGGGCTCGGCGCCGGACGCGGCGGTTCAGCTCGATGGTCGTCATTTCGCGATCCCTGGTCCTTTGTTCGGCTACCTGCGCGATGTGCGTGTCAAGGGAATGTTCAGTGATGCCCGAACCCTGGCGGTGCCCACCGGGGACGAGGACCTGGCGAGCAGGCACGCACGCCTGCAGGAGATGAAGGCTGCACGTCTGGAACTGGTCGGGCTGGCAGGCATGTTCGTGCCGGTGGTGGGTGAGTTGATGCTGATCGACGGCGCAGTCCAGTTGGCGCAAGAGGTGTACGACGGCTATCGAAGCTGGCGTCTGGGCGACCGTCAGGAAGCGTTGCACCACCTGTACGGGGTGGCGCAGAGCGTGTTCACCGCCGGTGTCCTTGCGGGAGTGACGCACGGGGTACGGCGGGCTTCGTTCGTCGATGACCTGCATCCACGGATCAAGGACGGCAAGGTGAAACTGGCGCATGATCCCGATCTGCCGCACGCTGTGCTGGAGAGTGGGTATCTGCTGCAAGGCATGGAGGGGGGCGACTTTGCTGGCCTTCTGGAAGATGAAGCCTGCGATCTGCTGAACATTACCGGCTTCGAGGCAGACCAGATTCGCCGTTTGCGCGTGGAGCACGGCACTGCCCCGGCACGGCTGTCCGATACGCATGCATTGTACCGCCTGCACAGAGCGCATCCCGCGCTGGCGGCGGACGCGGTGCAAGCGCTGTCCCGTGAGTCGTCCGTATCAGCAACGCCAGCCCAGGCGTTGCTGATGCGCAAGTACGAGGGGTTGTCCCAGCGCGGTGCGCAGGAAATCCTTGACCAGTCCAGTAGCCTCCAGATCGATACGCTGCTCGCTTCGAGTCGTGTTCCGCTTGTCATGGCCGAGCGAGCTCGCTGGTACCTGCGCGAGAGCCGCCTTGACCGTGCCTGTCTAGGGTTGCGTCTGTCCCAGGCGGCCAATGCCGATACTGAAAGGCTCGCCTTGGGCTTGATAGCCGATAGGGCACCCTGGCCACCGGGTGTACGGGTCGAGCTGCGAGCGGGCAGCCAGGACGGGCTGTTGCTGGCAGCCGTGGGCGCGCAGGAGACCGGACGCATCCGTTATATCCTCAAGGGCGCACAGGGCTATCGACTGTCAACCCGGGATGGCGCACTGGCCGGGACGGAGTCCAGCTTCCTCGGCGCCCTGCTGCACACCCTTGAAGAAGACCAGCGCGCGCGGCTCGGTCACCCTGGGGCAACCCCGCTGCACTTGCGTCGTTGGCTGTTGGCCCAGGCGTACAGTGACCGGCAGAGACTCGCCGAGTTGATCGGTCTTGCACCTGTGGCCAATGGCATGAGGCCGCTTCGACGATTTGCCGACGGACGCCTGGGTTATGCGCTCAGTGGTCGTGCGGAAAGCAGCATCCAGGCTATCAGACGGGGAATCCACCAGATCTATCCCACACTGAGCGATAGCGAGCTGGAGGCCTATCTGCTCCAGGTGCGTGAGCGCAACGTCAACCTGTGGAGCCACTACCAGGCCCTGCAGGAGCAACTTACCAGCCTGCGCAACGCCTTGAGCGATTGGCAGGGGCGGTGGCGCAATCCGCTCGAGCTGATCAGGCGCCGACGGGTTGCCGACGCGATCCGTCGATGCTGGCGGCGCAAGCTGGTCAATGCCCAGGGAGAGTACGAACTGCTGATCGATGGCGAGCAGGTCGGTGAGCTGCCGGACCTGCCCCCGGGGATCGAGTTTCCTCATGTCCGTCGCCTGATCTTGCGTCGCATGGGCCTGGAAGCACTCGACCCGGATTTTCTGCGGCGTTTTGCCAATGTCACCGATCTTGATCTGCATGGAAACCACTTCACGACGGTTCCTGCGGGGCTGTCGTCGCTGAGCCGGCTCCGGCGCTTGAGTCTGTCCGACAATCGGATCGTGGCCGACAGCCAGGTTGGCCAGCGGTTGGGTGAGTTGTCCTACCTTCAGTTCGTGGAATTGGCGGGCAATCCGATGGGGCATTGCCCTGCGCTGGCCCATATGCTGCACCTGCGCTATCTGGGCATGCGTCTGACGGCACTGACCGAGGCTCCCGATCCTGTTCGTGAAATGCCTTGGCAGGCCCAGGTCAATGCTCGTGATAACGGCATCACTCATTTGCGCCAGCATGTGCAGGGGCTGGTCGCCTCCTGGCGACGCCTCAACCTGCATGGCAACCCCCTGGACGAACCGGCGGTCCGGTATACGGAGCAGTTGAGCGGGCGCAGGTTCCATCGCCAGCCAAACGATGCCGCGACCCTGCGAAAGTTGTGGACGAGGGTGGACGACAGGTCGGTGCGTGCCCAGCGTGAGGCCATCTGGGACCGTCTGCGTGAGGATCCGGATTCAGGGGAGCTGTTTCATTTCCTTGAGCATTTCGCCGGCTCGGAGGATTTCATCGATCACCATGAGCTGTACGACCGGCGTATCTGGCGGATCCTGGAGGCGTGCGAGCAAAGCGAAGCCGTACGTGAGCATGTGTTCCGTGTGGAGTTCGGCACACCGACTTGTGCCGATCGGCCCCTGTTGGTCCTCAACCAGCTGGAAATCGGCTTGCTGGTGCAGCGCGGGATAGAAGGCGTGTCGGCGGCCGGGCTGGAAAAGCGTTTGGTGCAGCTGGGCCAGTCGCTCTATCGGTTGGATCTGGTGGATGAGGTGGCGCGTCGGCATATCCAGGCGCTTCGCGCTGTGAACACGCGGAATGTCGACGAGCTCGAAGTCATGTTTGTCTTTCGCCTCAAGATGGCGAAGTACTACAAGCTGCCGGTGGAGTTGGACAGGATGCACCATGCGAGTGCCGCCAAAGTCACCCAAAACGACCTGTTCAGGGCCCAGAGGGAAGTCGGCAGGCAGGAAAATACTGCGGCACTGGTCGATTCACTGGCGCAGCGACCGTTCTGGCAAGAGTATGTCATGCACCATTACGCCGAGCGTTTCGATGCATTGGTCACACCGTTTCATGAGCGTCTGGCCAGGGCGCGTTCTGCCGCGGCGTCCCTCGAACAAGAGGGGGGGCAGGCGAGCGGGACAGATACCGGTGCACTTAAAGAGTTCGAGTATGTGCAGGAAGCCGAACGGCTGCGGCACGAGTACGAAGCGGCCAAGAGTGCGCTGATACGGACCTTGGCCCGCGAAGCCTATGAACGCTACCGTGTCTGAGCGGTACGGCAGCGCCCTGGTGGTGATGACATATCAGGCCGCCTGGACGGCGGCGCGCTTGGTCCGGGCTGCCTGCAGGTAGGTGCGCAGGGCTTGCTGCTCGGGTTCGGTGGTGAACAGCCCAAGCTTGGTGCGGCGCCAGAGGATGTCCTCGGCATCGACGGCCCACTCCTGGCTGCACAGGTAGTCCACCTCCCGGGTGAACAGGCCTCCCCCCACGACCTGGCCCAGGTCTTGCGGTTCCTGCACGCCGTCGAGCAGGCGCCAGACGCGGCTGCCATAGGTCACGGCCCAGCGCTTGGCGATGTCCACCGGTAGCCAGCGGTGGCGTGCCAACAGGGCATCGACCAGCGCCTGGACGGTGGTCATGTTCTCGCCGCCAGGCAGGGGAGCGGTGGCAGTCCAGCTTTCGCGCATCTGGGTGAAGAACGGCTTGAGCTCGCCCATGGCCGACTCGGCCAGCTTGCGATAGGTGGTGAGCTTGCCGCCGAAGACCGACAGCAGCGGCGCCTGACCCTCGCTGGCGGACAGCGCCAGGGTGTAGTCGCGGGTGACGGCGGACGGGTTGTCGGATTCGTCGTTGCACAGCGGACGCACACCGGAATAGGTGTGCAGGATATCGGCGCGCCCGAGCTGGTGGTTGAAGTGCTCGTTGACCACCTTGAGCAGGTAGTCGGTTTCCGTGTCGGTGATCGCCACCTGGGCCGGGTCGCCGCTGTATTCGCGATCGGTGGTGCCGATCAGGGTGAAGCGCTCCAGATAGGGGATGGCGAAGACGATGCGTTGGTCTTCGTTCTGCAGGATGTAGGCGTGTTCGCCCTCGTACAGACGGGGGAGGATGATGTGGCTGCCCTGGATCAGGCGAATGCCATAGGGCGCGTCGAGTTTCAGATCGTCCTTGATGAAGCTGGCCACCCATGGGCCTGCGGCATTGACCAGGGCGCGCGAGCGGATCGTGCGCTGGCTGCCATCGGCCTGCTGCAGTTGCACCTCCCACAGGTCGGCGACACGTTCGGCGCGCAGGCAGCGGGTGTGGGTATGGATGTGTGCGCCTTTTTCCCGGGCGGCCATGGCATTGAGTACCACCAGGCGGGCGTCATCGACGGCGCAGTCGGCGTACTCGAAACCACGGGTGATCACAGGCTTGAGCGGATTGCCAGGGCCGAAGCGCAGGCTGCGCGAGGCATCCAGGCGCTTGCGTTTGCCCAGGTGGTCGTAGAGGAACAGGCCCGCGCGGATCATCCAGGCCGGGCGCAAGTGAGGGCGGTGGGGCAGGACGAAACGCATGGGCTTGACGATGTGCGGCGCCTTGGCCAGCAGCACCTCACGCTCGGCCAGGGCTTCGCGGACCAGGCGGAACTCATAGTGTTCCAGGTAGCGCAGGCCGCCGTGGATCAGCTTGCTGCTGGCCGAGGAGGTGTGGCTGGCCAGGTCGTCTTTTTCGCAAAGGAACACCTTCAGCCCGCGCCCCGCAGCATCGGCGGCAATGCCCGCACCATTGATGCCGCCGCCGATCACGGCGAGGTCATAGCAATCGGGCGTCTGGGACGGAGCGGGCTGGGACACGGCAAGGCCTCCTGGGGTGCAGTTGATATCGAAAATGAACATTTATGTTCACTTTCGAAAATACTAGCGCAACGAAAAGGCATTCGCCAGTCAGTCTCTATAGAAAAAACTGATCAGATGACAAGAAAATGAACAATATCGAACACTTCAAGGAGCCGCTGCGCGGCCCTTTCGCGGCAAAGGCCGCTTCTACAGGTCTGGGGTGTTCGCAAAGATCAAGGCATGCAGGCCTGAGAAGCGCTGTACCTGTGGAGCGGCCTTGCGTCGCGAAAGGGCTGCGCAGCAGCCCCTGGATCAGATGAACGCCGCCAGGTGCGGATCAGACGACTTCGAGGCGAATCTTGTGCTGATTGAGCAGTTGGGTGAGGGCAGGGGTAGGCGCCTGGTCGGTCACCAGGCAGTCGACCAGGCTGATCGAGCCCAGGCGAACCATGGCGTTGCGACCGAACTTGCTGGAGTCGGCAGCGAGGATCACCTGGCGGGCGTTGGTGATGATGGCCTGGGAAACCCGCACTTCCTGGTAGTCGAAGTCCAGCAGGCTGCCGTCCTCGTCGATACCGCTGATGCCGACCAAGGCGAAGTCGACCTTGAACTGACTGATGAAGTCGACGCTGGCCTGGCCCACCACGCCGCCGTCCCGGCGCACCGTGCCACCGGCCACCAGCACTTCGAAGTCGTCCTTGGCACCCAGGATCGCAGCCACATGCAGGTTGTTGGTGATGACCTTGAGGTGGTTGTGATTGAGCAAGGCGCGGGCGATCGACTCGGTGGTGGTGCCGATGTTGATGAACAGTGAGGCATGGTCGGGAATCTGCCGGGCCACGGCTTCGGCGATACGCTGCTTCTCGTCGCGCATCTGGTCGGCGCGCATGGCGTAGGCGGTGTTCTCGATGCTCGAGTCGTAGGCCGCCCCGCCGTGGTAGCGTCGCAGCAAGTTGACCTCGGCGAGCTGGTTGATGTCGCGGCGGATGGTTTGCGGGGTAACGACGAACAACTGCGCCATTTCTTCGATGCTGACGTAACCGCGCTCGCGCACCAGTTCGAGGATTTGTTGTTGGCGGGGAGGCAGATTCATGGGCGGTCCTTTGGGGCTGCCGGACAAATTCTGCAATGATGCCGTAGGAAGGGGATGACGGCCAGTGTGGAGCACACTACTGACCGCTTCGCGGGTAAACCCGCTCCCGCAAAAGCTCACATCAGCCTCCGGGAGCGGGTTCACACAGGGCTCAGGCCTCGTGATCTTCCCAGTCGCGGGTACGATCCACAGCCTTTCGCCAACCTTTGTAGAGCTTCTCCTTGTGCGCTTCGTCCAGTTGCGGGCTGAATTCGCGCTCGATGATCGCCTTGTCGCGCAATTCCTCCAGGCCGCTCCAGAAACCACAGGCCAGGCCCGCCAGGTAGGCGGCGCCCAAGGCGGTGGTCTCGCGCATTTTCGGCCGTTCGACACAGGTGCCGAGGATGTCGGCCTGGAACTGCATCAGGAAATTGTTGGCCACTGCGCCGCCATCCACGCGCAGTTCGGTCAGGCGCTGGCCGCAGTCCTGCTGCATGGCGTCAAGCACGTCGCGGGTCTGGTAGGCGATCGACTCCAGGGCCGCGCGGATGATGTGATCGACCTTGACTCCACGGGTCAGGCCAAACAGCGCGCCGCGGGCATAAGGGTCCCAATAGGGCGCGCCAAGGCCGGTAAAGGCGGGTACCAGATAGACGCCGTTGCTGTCCTTGACCTTGCTGGCGAAGTATTCGGTGTCATGGGCGTCGTTGACGATCTTCAGCTCATCGCGCAGCCACTGCACCGTGGAGCCGCCATTGAATACCGCGCCCTCCAGGGCGTAGGCCACCTCGCCACGTGGGCCGCACGCGATGGTGGTGAGCAGGCCGTGGGATGACTTCACCGCCTGCTTGCCGGTGTTCATCAGCAGGAAGCAGCCGGTGCCATAGGTGTTCTTGGCCTGGCCGGGCTCGACGCACATCTGGCCGAACAGCGCGGACTGCTGGTCACCGGCGATACCGGCGATGGCGATACCGCTCTTGGTTTGGCCATAGATTTCGGACGATGGACGCACCCGAGGCAGCATCTGGGAGGGAATGCCAAGAATCTGCAGAAGCTTGTCGTCCCATTCCAGGGTATGGATGTTGAACATCAGGGTGCGCGAGGCATTGGTGTAGTCGGTGACATGCACCTTGCCGCCGGAGAATTTCCAGATCAGCCAGGTATCGATGGTGCCGAACAGCAGCTCGCCACGCTCGGCGCGTTCGCGGACACCCTCGACGTTATCGAGGATCCACTTGAGCTTGGTGCCGGAGAAATAGGGGTCGGTGACCAGGCCTGTCGCTTCACGGATATAGGCCTCGTGGCCATCGCGCTTGAGCTGTTCGCAGATTTCGGTGCTGCGCCGGCACTGCCAGACGATGGCGTTGTACACCGGACGGCCGGTTTCCTTGTCCCAGACCACGGTGGTTTCACGCTGATTGGTGATACCCAGCGCGGCCACCTGGGCATGGCTGATGCCGGCCTGGGCCAGGGCCTCGACCATGGTCGCGCTCTGGGTGGCGAAGATCTCCATCGGGTCGTGCTCGACCCAGCCGGCCTGCGGGTAGTGTTGGGCGAACTCGCGCTGGGAGGTACCGACCACATTGGCGTCACGGTCGAAGATGATGGCCCGCGAACTGGTGGTGCCCTGGTCCAGGGCGATGATGTAGTTCTTGTCCTGGGTATCTGTCATGTCGGTGGCCTTGCACAAAATGGGGGGAGGTCAGGGCTGGCCGGGCATGGGACCCGGCGGCGGCATCAGGAAACCTGGGCGTTGCCCTGAGGATTATCGTCTGTTTGCAGGTTCGCGGCTTGTACCGTCGGCAGATGGCGGGCGATCAGGCCCCGGTACAGGGCGGCACCCAGGCATGCGCCAAGGATCGGTGCGAACACCGGAACCAGGAAGTAGGGAATGTCACGGCCGCCTGTGAAGGCGATTTCGCCCCAGCCGGCCAGGAAGGTCATCAGCTTGGGCCCGAAATCCCGTGCCGGGTTCATCGCGAACCCGGTGAGCGGCCCCATGGCGCTGCCGATCACTGCGATCAGCAGACCGATCAGCAGCGGTGCCATGGCGCCTCGGGGCAGGCCGTTGTTGTCGTCGGTCAGCGCCATGATCACGGCCATCAGGATGGCGGTGATCACGACCTCGACCAGCGCCGCCTGGGCGATGGACAGGGACGGGTGAGGATAGGTGGAGAACACCGACGCCAGCTCCAGGCTGGCCTGGCTGCCACGGACCATGGCGTGGGCCTGTTCGAAATCGAAGAACAGGTTGCTGTAAAGGGCATAGACCAGCGCAGCGGCACAGAAGGCGCCACAGACCTGGGCAAGGATGTAGAACGGCAGCTTGCGTTTGTCGAAGCCGGCGAACAGGCACAAGGCAATGCTCACGGCCGGATTCAGGTGCGCGCCTGAAATGCCCGCGGTGAGGTAGATCGCCATGCTGACGCCGACGCCCCAGATGATGCTGATTTCCCAGAGGCCGAAGCTGGCGCCGGCGACCTTGAGCGCCGCGACGCAGCCGGTACCGAAGAAAATGAGCAGGGCGGTGCCGAGGAACTCGGCCAGGCATTGGTTCGAGAGCGAGGGTTGTCGTAGAGCAGTCGTCATGTATGACCTCGTTTCTTGTTGTTGTGAGGCACTGGGCGCTCGACAGCAAGGCCCGGTGTCTATCCCCATTGACCCCGGACGAATGTAGGAAATGCACCTTTAGAGGGCGCCATTTATTCAAAAACGAAAAAATATAGACAAGAAACGCTGATGTCAAAGGTCGAAAGTGAACCGTCAGCCATAATTCGACGGCCTTTCTGGAACGTGAGTCCCATGCCAGACGCGCTGAAGGTCGGTTCGCTGGTCGCCCTCTGGGAATTGCCCTAAAGTAGCTGGCGACTTGCCACCGACTGGAGCCGTACATGACCCCCGCCCTCGATCTCTTGAAGAAGGCGCGTGCCGAACACCGCGTGCACAGCTACGAACACGACCCCAAGGCGGCGTCCTATGGCCTGGAGGCGGCGCAGAAGCTCGGGCTCGACCCGCTGCGGGTGTTCAAGACCCTGCTGGCAGCCAGCGAAAAAGGGGAGTTGCTGGTGGCGGTGGTGCCGGTGGGTGGCACCTTGGATCTCAAGGCCCTCGCCCATGCCGCAGGGGTGAAGAAGTGCGAAATGGCCGACCCGATGGCTGCGCAGCGTGCCACGGGCTACCTGGTGGGGGGGATCAGTCCGTTGGGCCAGAAGAAGCGCCTGCGCACCTTTATCGACACTTCGGCGCAGCAGTTCGAGAGCATTCACGTGAGTGCCGGGCGGCGCGGGCTGGAAGTGGAGCTGGCGGCGGCGGTGCTGGCCGAGCACACCCAAGGAGCGTTCGCCGAGATCGGGCGAGGCTAGAAACAACCGGGGCCGCATGGCGGCCCCGGTCAGATGAGTCAGGTCGCCGAACTGTAGCGACGGACTCCGTTTTCCTGGCGCGGCAACTGCGCTGCGACGCTACCCGGCACCGGGAACAGCACCAGGTGGTCTGCTGCTACGCTGATGCCGACATCCTGGCCGACCTGATGGTCGATGTGGCTCGGGAAGATTGCCTCCAGCTGGCTGCCGGTCGGCAGTTGCAGCCGGTACAGGGTCGAAGCGCCGAGGAAGCTCTTGCCGATGATGTTCGCCCGCAGGTTGCTGTCCGGTGCATGGAGGATGTCATCCGGGCGCAGCAGTACATCCACCGAACTGCCCAGCGCCATGGTGTAGGCACGGTTGCCACGCAGTTCGCCCAGTTCGGTATTGACCGCGTCATGGCTGCTCATCTGGCCACGGATGAAGTAGCCCTGGCCGATGAAGCTGGCGACGAATGGCGTCTGAGGTTCGTGATAGAGGTTGTAGGGGGTATCCCACTGCTCCAGGCAGCCTTCCCTGAATACGCCCACGTGGTCGCTGACGGCGAAGGCTTCCTCCTGATCATGGGTGACCAGAATGGCGCTGGTTCCGCGGCTTTTGAGAATGTCGCGGACCTCGTGGCTCAGTCGGCGGCGCAATTCCACATCGAGGTTGGAGAAGGGTTCGTCGAGCAACAGCAGCTGAGGCTCTGGCGCCAGGGCCCGAGCCAGGGCCACGCGTTGCTGCTGACCACCGGAAAGTTCGTGAGGGTAACGACCACCCAGGCCGCCAAGCTTGACGAGCTCGAGCATTTCCTCGATCACCTCGCCCTGGCGCGGATGCTTGCCGATGCCGAAGGCGATGTTCTGTGCCACGGTCAGGTGGGGGAACAGCGCATAGTCCTGGAACACCATGCCGATCCGGCGTTTCTCCGGCGCCAGGGTGAAGCCCGCGCGGGAAATCACCTCGCCAGCCAGCTGGATCTCGCCGTCATGCACCGGCTCGAAGCCGGCGATGGCGCGCAGGGTGGTGGTCTTGCCACAACCCGACGACCCCAGTAGGCAACCGATGTCGCCTGCGTTCAGGTGCAGATTGAGGTTCTGGACGATGCGCTGGTCGCCATAGCCACAGGCCAGGTTGCGCAGGTTGAGCAGTAACGGATGACTCATGCGTGGTGGTAAGCCGGTTCTACAAGGAATTCCAGAAGGGCCTTCTGTGCATGCAGCCGGTTCTCAGCCTGGTCCCAGGCGACCGAACGTGGGTCGTCGAGCAAGTCCTGGCTGATCTCCTCGCCACGGTGGGCGGGCAGGCAATGCATGAACAGAGCGTCGGGTGCCGCCAGGTCGAGCAGTTCGCGGGTGACCTGGTAAGGCGCGAAGTGCGCCAGGCGCCGTGCAGTTTCCTCCTCCTGGCCCATGGAAGTCCAGACATCGGTGGTCACCAGGTGGGCATCGCGCACGGCTTCCTTCGGGTCCCGGACGATCGTCACGCGCTCGCCGCCGAGCTGGAGGAAGCGCGGGTCGGGCTCATAGCCTTCCGGGCAGGCGATACGAAGCTGGAAGTCGAACTGGTGGGCCGCTTCGATATAGGAGTTGCACATGTTGAAGCCATCGCCGATCCAGGCCACGGTCTTGCCCTGGATCGAGCCGCGGTGCTCGAGGAAGGTCTGCATGTCGGCCAGCAACTGGCACGGGTGCGACTCGTCGGACAGGGCGTTGATCACCGGGACGCGCGAGTGGGCGGCAAACTCGGTCAGGGTGCTGTGGGCATGGGTACGGATCATCACCACATCGAGCATGCTCGACAGGACGATGGCGCTGTCGCCGATCGGCTCGCCGCGCCCCAGTTGGGTGTCACGCGGCGAAAGGAAGATGGCCTGGCCGCCCAGCTGGATCATGCCTGCCTCGAACGACACGCGGGTACGGGTCGAGGATTTCTCGAAGATCATCCCCAGTACGCGGTTCTTCAGAGGCTCGAACAGCACGCCTCGCTTGCGCAGGTCCTTCAGCTCGATGCCTCGACGGATCACACCGAGCAATTCGTCGGTGGTGAAGTCCAGCAGGGAGAGAAAGTGCCTAGCGCTCATGATTGACTACCTTATCTGCAACGGTTTGCAGGTCGACCGTATGGTTTTGTTGACAACGGGAGTGACCTGCGGCGTAAGCCGCACGAGGCGGACGGAATAGGGAAAGGCGCAATACTATAATTAAATGTCGCCTCAAACCAAGGGGGAACAGCGGCTCTGTTGCAACGGGTGTCATAAACCCTTGTGAGGATGCTGTTTTTTATTTTCTACAGGGGTTGTACACGGCTTGTCGGCGGTTTGGCAAACCCCTTGTCGCGAATCGGGTGCCTGGTGTCGGAGGGTTTTTCTGGCATTCGGGCCGTCACGGCGGTGCCACACATGTGAAGGCCGCAGCAGTGCCGGTAAGGCCGAGCATGCTGCTCGGCTTTCCGTTACAATGCGTCACCGTGCCGACGATTGCGTCGGAAAGTTCAGCCGAGGTGCTTCATGGATATCATCGAAACAATCAAAGAGCAGATCGCCAACAACACCGTTCTGCTTTACATGAAAGGCTCGCCGAATGCGCCGCAGTGCGGCTTCTCGGCGCGCGCTGCGCAGGCCGTGATGGGGTGTGGCGAGAAGTTTGCCTACGTCGACATCCTGCAGAACCCGGAAATCCGCGCCAACCTGCCCAAGTACGCCAACTGGCCGACCTTCCCGCAACTGTGGGTCGGCGGTGAACTGGTCGGCGGCAGCGACATCATGCTCGAGATGTTCGAGAAGGGTGAGCTGCAGACCCTGATCAAGGAAGCCGCCGCCAAGGCCAAGGCTTCCGAGGCCTGATCTTTCCCAGCCCCGCGCTGAAGCCTGAACAGGCGTTGCGGGGCACTCGAAGATTTCGCAGGCATGAAAAAGCCCCGCACATGGCGGGGCTTTTTCATGCCTGCGAAACTTATTCTTCGCCCATCTGCGACTGCAGGTAGTTCTCGATGCCGATCTTGTCGATCAGGCCCAGCTGGGTTTCCAGCCAGTCGATGTGTTCTTCCTCGGACTCGAGGATGTCTTCGAGCAGCTCGCGGGAACCAAAGTCACCGACGGTCTCGCAGTGGGCAATGGCGGCCTTCAGGTCGGCCAAGCCCTTCTGCTCGATCTTCAGGTCGCATTCGAGCATTTCCTTGGTGTGTTCGCCGATCAGCAACTTGCCCAAGTCCTGCACGTTGGGGATGCCTTCGAGGAAGAGAATACGCTTGATCAATTTGTCAGCGTGCTTCATCTCGTCGATGGATTCCTTGTACTCGTGCTTGCCGAGTTTGTTCAGGCCCCAGTCTTCATACATGCGGGCGTGCAGGAAGTACTGGTTGATTGCGACCAGCTCGTTTCCGAGGATCTTGTTGAGATGCTGGATGACGCTTACGTCGCCTTTCATGTCGGGTTCCTGCCCTGTTGAAGTGTGCCAATACAGGAAGTCTGAGCCCGGTAACTGTCTCTGTCAAACCTAAGTTATTGAATAATAAGTGAAAATTAATAGGAATAAGAATGTTTGTGAACCGCGTTAGGGGGCTAACTTCTTGAATTCTAGGCATAAAAAAACCGGACACTAGGTCCGGTTCTTCAAATTTGGTGGTTCAGGCCGCGTTGAATTCAACGGGGTAGGGCAGGGCAGCGTGTTGGCTGGCCTGGATTTCGGTCAACGTCTCGCGAACCACTTGCTTGGCCAGGCAAGCGCATTTACCGCACTGGCTGGCCACATTGGTGGCGGCCCGGACTTCCTTGTAACTGCAGCATCCTTCATAGATCGCATCGCGAATCTGTCCGTCGGTGACGCCGACACAAAGACACACATACATAGGGGAGACCATCGCTGGTTGAGGCTCGATGGGGTGGAGCTTAATGGTAATGAGAATGCGTGTCAAATAACTTTCAGTGAGGTCCGCGCTTGAGCGACCGGTGGTTGGATTCGGCCTGTCACGAGAAGCCGTGTATGATGGGCGACCTTTGCTGGATACCGGGCGGGCCCACCCACCCAGGTATCGGTATTTCACCACCCTCAGGAGATGACGAATGAGCGTACTCGTTGGTAAACAAGCCCCGGACTTCACCGTTCCAGCCGTGCTGGGCAATGGCGAGATTGTCGACAGCTTCAACCTGGCTTCGGCCATCAAAGGCAAGTACGGCCTGGTATTCTTCTACCCGCTGGACTTCACCTTCGTCTGCCCGTCCGAGCTGATCGCACTGGACCACCGCATTCCTGATTTCCAGGCGCGCGGCGTGGAAGTGATCGGCGTGTCGATCGACTCGCACTTCACCCACAACGCCTGGCGTAACACGCCGGTCGACAAAGGCGGCATCGGCCAGGTCAAGTACACCCTGGCAGCTGACATCGCCCACGACATCTGCAAGGCCTACGACGTCGAGTCCGAAGGCGGCGTAGCCTTCCGTGGCGCCTTCCTGATCGACAAGAACGGCGTTGTCCGTTCGCAGATCGTCAACGACCTGCCGCTGGGCCGTAACATGGACGAACTGCTGCGTCTGGTCGACGCCCTGCAATTCCACGAAGAGCACGGTGAAGTCTGCCCGGCCAACTGGAAGAAAGGCGACAAAGGCATGACCGCTTCTCCGGAAGGCGTTGCTGCCTACCTGAGCGAGAACGCTGGCAAGCTGTAATTGCCACGTGCATAAAAAAACCGGCCTTCGTGGCCGGTTTTTTTATGCTTCGGGTTTCAGCTCAATCGTTGAAATCGCGCCAGCCGCCCATTTCTTTCCAGCGGTTGACGATGCCGCAGAACAGCTCCGCGGTTTTCTCCGTGTCGTAGCGTGCCGAATGGGCTTCGCGACCATCGAAGTCGATGTCGGCACTTTGACAGGCGCGTGCCAGGACGGTCTGGCCATAGGCCAGGCCAGCCAGGGTGGCCGTGTCGAAGCTGGAGAACGGATGGAACGGGTTGCGCTTGAGGTCGGTGCGCGCCACCGCGGCGTTGAGGAAGTTCAGATCGAAGCTGCTGTTGTGTCCGACCAGGATGGCCCGTTTGCAGCCATTGGCCTTCAAGGCCTTGCGCACGCCACGGAAGATGTCGGTGAGTGCGGTTTCCTCGCTCACCGCCATGCGCAGGGGGTGGTCCAGCTTGATACCGGTGAACTCCAGGGCGGCAGGCTCGACGTTGGCGCCTTCGAACGGCTCGACACGGTAGAAATAGGTGTGCTCCGGGAACAGGAAGCCTTTCTCGTCCATGCCGATGGTGACCGCGGCGATCTCCAGCAGTGCATCGGTCGCGCTATTGAAACCACCGGTTTCCACGTCCACCACAACGGGCAGGTAACCGCGGAAACGTTCGGCCATCGGATGGCGGGCGCCGCCGCCTTGGCCTTCCTGGTCCTCTTCGTAGAACGCTTCGCTCACGCCTGGCCCTCCAGCAGACGCCAGCGCAGCTTCTCGCCCGCGCGCAGTGGGACTACGGTGTTGTCGCCCAACGGCAGGCTGTCCGGGGCGGTCCATTCTTCGCGAACCAGGGTGATGGTGTCGGTGTTGGCCGGCAGGCCATAGAAGGCAGGGCCGTGCAGGCTGGCGAAGCCTTCCAGCTTGTCCAGCGCGTTGCGCTGCTCGAAGGCCTCGGCATAGAGCTCGATGGCGGCGAAGGCGGTGTAGCAGCCAGCGCAGCCGCAGGCGGCTTCCTTGGCATGACGGGCGTGCGGCGCCGAGTCGGTCCCCAGGAAGAACTTGCTGTTGCCGCTGGTGGCCGCGTCCAGCAGCGCCACCTGATGGGTATTGCGCTTGAGGATCGGCAGGCAATAGAAGTGCGGGCGGATGCCACCCACCAGCATGTGGTTGCGGTTGTACAGCAGGTGCTGGGCAGTGATGGTCGCGCCGACGTTGGCCGGAGCCTGCAGGACGAACTGCGCGGCATCGGCGGTGGTGATGTGCTCGAACACCACCTTCAGGGTCGGGAAGCGCTCGACCAGACGGATCAGGTGCTCGTCGATGAAGCGCTTCTCGCGGTCGAACACATCGACGTCGGCACGGGTCACTTCACCGTGCACCAGCAGGGGCATGCCGGTTTCGGCCAGGGCCTCGAGCGCCGGCGTGATGTTGTCCAGGCTGGTCACGCCCGAGTCGGAGTTGGTGGTGGCGCCAGCCGGGTACATCTTGGCGGCGTACACGAAACCGCTGGCCTTGGCCGCGCGAATGTCCTCGGCGCTGGTGCGGTCGGTGAGGTACAGCACCATCAACGGCTCGAAGCGGCTGCCGGCCGGGCGTGCGGCCAGGATGCGCTCACGGTACGCACCGGCCTCGACGGCGTTGCGTACCGGCGGCACGAGGTTGGGCATGATGATGGCGCGGGCGAAAGTGCGCGCCACGTCGGCAACGGTATGGGGCAGGACGGCACCATCGCGCAGATGGATGTGCCAGTCGTCGGGACGCAGGAGGGTCAGGCGATCGGACATTGGGGATTCCAGGCGGGTCGAACTCAAGGCCCCATGCTACCGGAAAACCCTGATGCGAGCACGGCTATCAAGTTTTCCCGCAAGCGTCCGATAGCTTGCAGGTAAGCCGTCAGAATCAATGGAGCCGCCCGTGCGCCAGCGTTACCTAGCCCTGTTCACCTTGTTCGCCAGCCTGCCGGCCGGGGCATTGACCTTCCAGACTCGTGTGGAGAACGTCACCTGGAAAGTCGAAGGGGACCAGTTCGAGTGTCGCCTTGTCCAGCCGATCGAGGGTTTCGGTAGCGGGGAGTTCGTGCGCCGAGCCGGTGAGCAGCCGACCTTCCAGTTGCGTTCGGACATCAATGCGCTGGGCGCCGGTGGCGCGACCTTGCTCGCGGCGGCGGCGCCTTGGCAGCCTGGCCGGGGCGACATCAACCTCGGTGCGGTGCGCATGGGCCGCACCGGCGTGCTGTTCACCTCGTCCCAGGGCCAGGCCAGCCGACTGATCAATGGCCTGCTCGATGGGCGCAGCACGGTGGTGCGCAACTACACTGGCGAAGGTGGCAGGTCCATGGAGGTTCGTGTGTTGCCTGTGAGCTTCGCCAAGGCCTATGGCGACTATCAGGTGTGCGCCAGCAAGCTGCTGCCGATGAACTTCGACCAGATCCGCCAGACCCAGGTGGGCTTCCCCCACGGTATCGAACTGGACAGCGCGGCCAGGGCGCGACTGGATGTGATTCTTGACTACCTCAAGGCCGATCCTTCGGTGAACCATATCGAGCTCGATGGCCACTCCGACAACAGCGGCAACCGCCTGACTAACCGCGACAACTCGCGCCGTCGGGCCCTGGCGGTCGCCGACTACCTCAAGGCCCATGGCGTGCCGCAAGAGCAGATCACCGTGCGTTTCCACGGCGAGCGTTATCCGTTGGCGAAAAACAACAGCGCCGCCAACCGGGCACGCAACCGTCGGGTGAATATCCAGCTGGACCGCGTCGCGCCGGTGGAAAAACCCGTGGAAACGCCAGCCGACAAGCCTGCTGCGCCTCCGCCAGCGACACCTGCCGCCACTCCCCCCGAGGCCCCGGGTGCAGGCTTGGCGCGTCCAGCGGCCGCGAAAACGGCCTGAGTGCGACCGGTGGTCGCGGTCTTGACTGTTACTGTCGCTTTGTCGTCACAAGCTGTCGCCCCATTGTAAATATTTCAATGGGGCCGGTAGAATCAACCGCTTTCCGTACAACCCCGTGGAGTGATGGCATGGCGGACGTAAAAAAGGTCGTACTGGCGTATTCCGGCGGCCTTGATACTTCGGTGATTCTCAAGTGGCTGCAGGATACCTACAACTGCGAAG
>Ga0153917_1000622_pt1 | contig 20611 bp, 17 predicted proteins | sample TSFL001MetaG_FD_104695 | JGI IMG/M metagenome (GOLD analysis project Ga0153917, IMG submission 104695) | Attine ant fungus gardens microbial communities from Florida, USA - TSFL001 MetaG | ecosystem: Host-associated > Fungi > Mycelium > Unclassified | place: USA: Florida, Paynes Creek Historic... | reverse complement strand
GTCGAGGTCGTCGCGCGCGGCGCGACGCTCGAGCGCATCCGCGAGCACGGCATCTCGATCCGCGGCGCCTTCGGCCGCGGCGTCGCGCTCGTGGCGGCCGACGAGCGCCTCCGCTCCCCCGTCGACCTCGCGATCGTGGCGACGAAGCTCGCCGACACCGTCGCGGCGGTCGCGCCCTCGGCGCCTGCGCTGGCCGACGCGATCGTCGTGAGCGCGCAGAACGGGCTCATCGGGCCGGAGCTCGTCGAGCGGGCGATCGAGCAGAGGCTCGCCCCCGACCGGCCGGATGCCGTGCTCGGCGCCCTGGCGCTCTTCGCCGTCACCGCCACCGAGCCCGGCCGCGTCACGGCCACCGCACCCGGCGACGTCTCGATCGGTCGCGGCACGGGCCCCGCTCCGGCGACCGCGCGCACCGCCGCCAACATCCTCGCCGAGGCCGTACCGGCCCGCGCCATCGACGACTTCGAGCACGCGCAGTGGACGAAGCTGCTCGTCAACCACGTCAACCCGCTGCCCGCCGTCACCGCATCCAGCGTGCAGGAGGTCGGCCGCGACGAGCGGCTGCGCGCCGTGCTCGCCGCATCCATGCGCGAGTCGATCGGCGTGGCGCGGGCGACCGGCGCCGGCTTCGCCTCGCTGGGGCTGCTCTCCCTCGACATGATCGAGCGTGCTGAGCGCTCCTGGCCGGATGCCGTGCGCGTCGCCGGCGAGCTGTCGGCCTCCTTCGGCGAGGTGCCGAACCCGGCCTCCACGCTGCAGAGCATCCGCCGCGGCGTCCCGACCGAGATCGACGAGCTCGGCGGCCGAGTCGTCGCGATCGCTCGCGAGCACGGCCTCGACGCGCCCGTCAACGCCCGACTCGTCGAGCTCGTGCACGAGGTCGAGCGCACCGGCCGCTTCCGCTCCTTCGACGAGACGGCGCGCGAGTTCGCGTCGCTCGTCGATCTGCCCGCCGGATGCGGCGCATGACCGCGGACCCCGGCCGAGCCGCCACGGAGGCCGCGGCCTCCATCCTCGGCGTCTCGGTCGATGTCGACGACGCCGCCCGCATCGTCTCGCGCATCTCGGAGTGGTTCGCCGCCGAGGCGCGCCCGCTCCCCTGGCGCGCGGCCTCGGTGACGCCGTGGGGCGTGCTCGTGAGCGAGTTCATGCTGCAGCAGACGCAGGCCTCGCGCGTCGAGCCCAAGTGGATCGAGTTCATGGAGCGCTGGCCCGAGCCGGCCGACCTGGCGGCCGCGACCGACGCCGACGTGCTGCGCGTCTGGGACCGCCTCGGCTACCCGCGGCGCGCGCTGTGGCTGCGCCGCTGCGCCGTCGCCATCGCCGAGGAGCACGGCGGGCGCGTGCCCGCGACGGTCGCCGAGCTCGAGACGCTGCCCGGCATCGGCCCGTACACCGCCGCCGCGGTCGCGTCGTTCGCGCACGGCGTGCCCGCCCCCGTCGTCGACACGAACGTGCGCCGCGTGCTCGCCCGCGCCTTCGTCGGCGACCCCGAGCAGTGGTCGCCGAACGCGCGCCGGGACCGCGCCGTCATGTCGGCCGTCGCGCCCGCCGCCGCCGGGGCCGCGAACGCCTGGAACGCCGCGTCCATGGAGTTCGGCGCGCTCGTCTGCACGGCCAAGCGGCCGGCCTGCGACACGTGCATCGTGGCCGAGCTGTGCGCCTGGCAGCGGCGGGGCGCGCCGCCCGCGCTCCCCCACGAGAAGCCCCGGCGCCAGCCCCGCTTCGAGGGCTCGGACCGGCAGATGCGGGGCCGCATCATGCGGGCGCTGCGCGACGCGCACGGGCCCCGCACGCGCTCGGAGCTCATCGTGCTCGCGGAGGCGTACACGATCACGGTCGACGCGTCCCGCCCGGCGTCCGCCGAGCGCCCGGCTCCTGATCGGGCCGACGCGGGGCGCCCGATCGACGAGCGCTTCGACCGCAGCCTGACCGGCCTCGTCGCCGACGGCCTCGCCCGCGAGCCTTCCCCGGGCGTCTACGCCCTGCCGTGACGCGCGAGCCGGGCTCAGGCGTGGAAGCCGCCGTTGCTCTTGAGCAGCTGCCCGTTGATCCACGAGCCGCGCTCGGAGAGCAGGAAGCGGACCAGGTTCGCGGTGTCCTCTGGCGTGCCGAGTCGCCCGGCGGGCGTCGCGGCGGTGCCCGACTCGCGGATCGGGTCGTCCATCCAGCCCGTGTCGATGGGCCCGGGGTTGATGACGTTCGCCCGCACGCCCCGGTCGGCGAGCTCGTGCACCGAGGCGATGACGATGCGGTCGAGCGCGCCCTTGCTCGCGCCGTAGGGCAGGTTGAAGGCCGTGTGGTCGCTGGTCAGCGCGACGATGCGTCCGACGGCCTCGCCGACCGCTGATGGCGCGGGCAGCTGCTCGGCGAACGCCTTGATGAGCAGCCACACGGCGCGGGCGTTCACCGCGAAGTGCCGGTCCCAGCTCTCCAGGGTCGTCGTCATGATGGCGCTGTCCACCGACTCGCAGTGCGACATGACCAGGCCCGTGACCGGCCCGCGCACGCCCGCCGCGGCCATCATCCGGGTGGGCGCCTCGGGGTCGGCCAGGTCGTCCGGCACGAGGTCGACGTGGGCGCCGAGCGCGCGGCACTCCTCGGCGATCTCCGAGGGGTCGTCTCCCCCCCGGTCGAGGTCGAGCCGGTCGTCGTAGGGGCGCCAGTAGCCGAGCGCGACGTCCCAGCCGTCCTCGGCGAGCGCGAGCGCGATGCCCGCCCCGATCGATCGCCTCCGGCCTACGCCGGTGATGAGGGCGATGGGTCGCTGCGTCGCTGCATGCATCCGGCCACCCTACGAGCCGGCATCCGTTTCATGAAATCGACCCTTCTGCAACACGCAGAAGGGCCGATTCCTAGAAACGGATGCGGGAGACGGGCTGGAAGGCCTACTCCTCGTCGTCCTCGCGGGGCTTCACGTAGGGATCGGCCTCGCCGGCGTACGCGGCACCCGCGGCGAGCGCCGCCGAGGCCTCGTCGCGCTCGCGCGCCTCGCGCAGCAGCGCCTCGATCTGGTTCGCGTTCTCCGGCACGGCGTCCGCGACGAACTCGAGCGTGGGCGTGAGCCGCGCCGTGATGTTGCGGCCCACCTCCATGCGCAGCGACTTCGTCGCCGACGCGAGGGCCGTCGCCGTCTCGGCCCGCTCCTCGTCGCTGCCGAGGACCGTGTAGAACACGGTCGCGTGCTGCAGGTCGCCCGAGACGCGCACGTCCGTGATCGTCACGAAGCCGAGACGGGGATCCTTGATGTGCCCGCGCTCGATCGCGCGCGCGATGATGACCTTGATTCGCTCCGCGAGCCGCACGGCGCGTGGGTTCGTTCCCATGTCGTCCTCCTGACCTGGATGAAAATCTGAATGTCGGCCTCGGTGGCCGACGAATTGGACGGTTGGGGCCCTTCGCACAGGGTGCGAAGGGCCCCAACCGTCCAATCTGCGATCGAGCGGAATCGTGACTAGTCGCGCACCTTCTCGACCATCTCGGTCGTCTCGATCTCGTCGCCGATCTGGATGTCGTTGTACTTGCCCAGACCGATACCGCACTCGAAGTCGACGCGGACCTCGGTCACGTCGTCCTTGAAGCGGCGCAGCGACTCGATGCCGAGGCCATCGGCGATCACGACGCCGTCGCGGATGACGCGCGCCTTGGCGTTGCGCGTGATCGTGCCCGAGCGGACGATGCAGCCGGCGATGTTGCCGAACTTGGACGAGCGGAACACCTCGCGGATCTCCGCCACACCCGACTGGACCTCTTCGAACTCGGGCTTGAGCATGCCCTTGAGCGAGTTCTCGATGTCCTCGAGCGCCGCGTAGATGACCGAGTAGAACCGCACGTCGACGCCCTCGCGGGCGGCCCGCTCGCGCGCCTTCGTGTCGGGGCGCACGTTGAAGCCCACGATGACGGCGTTGTCCACCGTCGCGAGGTTGACGTCCGACTCCGTGATCGCGCCGACGCCGCGGTGGATGATCCGCAGCTGAACCGAGTCGTCGACGTCGATCTTGAGCAGCGACTCCTCCAGCGCCTCGACGGCACCCGAGACGTCGCCCTTGAGGATGAGGTTGAGCGACTCGACCTTGCCCTCCTCGAGGGCTCGCGTGAAGTCCTCGAGGCTGATCCGGCGGCGTGCCTTGGCGAGCTGCGCGTTGCGCTCGACGGCCTCGCGCTTCTCGGCGATCTGGCGTGCCGTGCGGTCCTCGTCGGTGACGATGAAGGAGTCGCCGGCGCGCGGGACGCTCGAGAGGCCCTGCACCTGGACCGGACGCGACGGCGTGGCCTCGGTGACCGAGTTGCCGTTCTCGTCGAGCATCGCGCGGACGCGGCCGTAGGCCTTGCCCGTGACGATGGGGTCGCCGATGCGGAGCGTTCCGGACTGCACGAGCACGGTCGCGACGGCGCCGCGGCCCTTGTCGAGCTTGGCCTCGATCGCGATGCCTCGCGCGTCCTTGTCGGGGTTCGCGCGCAGGTCGAGACCGGCGTCCGCCGTGAGCAGGACGGCCTCGACGAGCTCGGGGATGCCGAGCTTCGTCTTCGCCGACACGTCGACGAACATCGTGTCGCCGCCGTACTCCTCCGCCACCAGGCCGTACTCGGTGAGCTGGGCGCGCACCTTGTCCGGGTTCGCCTCGGGCTTGTCGACCTTGTTGACCGCGACGACGATCGGCACGCCGGCCGCCTGCGCGTGGTTCAGCGCCTCGACCGTCTGGGGCATGATGCCGTCGTCGGCCGCGACCACGAGGATCGCGATGTCGGTCACGTTCGCACCGCGGGCTCGCATGGCCGTGAAGGCCTCGTGACCCGGGGTGTCGATGAACGTGATGGCGCGCTCGACGCCCTCGTGCTCGGTCCACACCTGGTAGGCGCCGATGTGCTGCGTGATGCCGCCGGCCTCGCCCTCCAGGACGTTGGCGTGGCGGATCGCGTCGAGCAGTCGCGTCTTTCCGTGGTCGACGTGGCCCATGACGGTCACGACCGGCGGACGCTGCTCGAGCACGTCGTCGCCCTCGTCCTCGAGCTCCTGCTCCAGGTCCATGCCGAAGCCCTCGAGGAGCTCCTTGTCCTCGTCCTCGGGCGAGACGATCTGGATGCGGTAGCCGAGCTCCGCGCCGAGCACCTCGAACGTGGCCTCGTCGAGCGACTCCGTGGCCGTCGCCATCTCGCCGAGGTGGAAGAGCACGGTCACGAGGTCGCCGGGGCTGGCGTCGATCTTCTCCGCGAAGTCGCTGATCGAGGCGCCTCGGCGCAGGCGGATGGCCTCGCCGTCGCCGCGACGCACCTTGACGCCGCCGACCAGCGGCGCCTCGCGCATCTCGAACTCGGCCCGCTTCGTCCGCTTGGACTTGCGCGCCTTCGACTTGCCGCCGCCGCGGCCGAACGCGCCCGCGGTGGAGCCGCGACCGCGACCGCCGCCGGGACGACCGCCGCCACCACCGGCCGGACGGGTGAAGCCGCCCGCACCCGCGCCGGCACCGGCGCCGCCGGGACGACCCGCGCCGCCCGGACGACCGCCGCCACCGGGACGACCCGGACCCTGCGGACGCGCGCCGGGGAGCACGCGGGGCTGACCGGGACGCGGCGCCATCGGACGGGGACCGCCGGGAGCCTGGGGACGGGGCGCCATCGGACGGGGACCGCCCGCGCCGCCGCCGGGACGGGGGCCACCGGCACCGCCGGGACGAGGACCGCCCGCGCCGCCGGGGCGGGGGCCGCCGGCACCGCCCGGACGGGGGCCCGCCGCACCGCCGGGGCGGGGACCTGCCGCACCGGGGCGGCCGCCCATGCCCTGGCTGGAGGCGTAGGGGTTGTTGCCGGGGCGGGGACGACCCATGCCCTGGCTGGAGGCGAAGGGGTTGTTGCCCGGACGGGGCCCGGGGCGGGGGCCGCCCTTGGCGGATGCGGCGCCGCGGTCGCGGTCGCCGGCGTTCGCGCCGCCGGGCTTGGGGGCGCCGGCGCCGGGCTTCGGCGCAGCGCCCGGACGCGGCGCCGAGGCGCCGGGGCGGGGGCCGCTCGAGGCGGCGGGAGCCGCCTCGGCCGGAGCCTGCGCAGCAGGGGCGGCGGGCGCGGCGGACGCCGCGGGACGCTCGGCGGCGGGCGCCGGCGTCGAGGGACGCTGGGCCTGGCTGGGCTTGGGGCCCGCCTCGGGGCGCGCCGAACGACCGGCATCCGCCTGCTGCGGCTTGGGCCGCGCGGCGGGGCCGGGCTTGGGGGCGCCGGGGCCGGGCTTCGGCGCGCCTGCGCCGGGCCTCGGGGCAGCAGCGGCGGCGGGAGCGCCGCCGGACGCCTGCTGCTTGAGCGCCTCGCGGAGTCGTCGTGCCACGGGGGGCTCGACGCTCGACGACGCGCTCTTCACGAACTCACCCATGTCCTGCAGGGTCTTGAGGGCCGTCTTGGAATCGACGCCCAGCTCGTTCGCGATCTCGTGTACGCGTGGTTTTGCCACAGTTCTCCTGTCCTGGTCCCGCACCTGGACAGGAGCGGGACGTCAACAACGTCGGATGTGCCTCATCGTGAGCCACTCATGAGTTGTCCATGGTCCGATCAGCTTTCGTCTGGGGTCCGGCCGGCGGTGTCTCCGGCCGGTGCCGCCCCGAGGGCGGCTTCGAGCGCGCGCACCTCCGCGATGTCGAGGCCGCCCGTGCGGAACGCACGAGCGAAGCCCCCTCGCGAGAGTGCCGACTCGAGACACACGGCGCTCGCATGCGCCCACGCGCCCCGCCCGGACATCACCGCCGAGTGATCGACGCGGATGCGACCGGATTCGGCCACGAAGCGCAGAAGCTCGTGCCGTGGTGCGCGCGAACGGCATCCGATGCACGTCCGTATCGGATCCATACTACCCCTCGGCGCGGTCTCCCTGCACGGACTCGTCGACATCGTCGAGGATCGAGTCGGGCTGGATGTCGATGCGGGCGCCCGTGAGCTTCGCGGCGAGGCGGGCGTTCTGCCCCTCCTTGCCGATCGCCAGCGACAGCTGGAAGTCGGGGACGAGCGCTCGCACGGCCTTCGTCTTGGCGTCGAGCACGTAGGCGCTCGTGACCTTCGCCGGGCTGAGCGCGTTCGCCACGAACGTGGCGAGGTCGGGCGAGTAGTCGACGATGTCGATCTTCTCGTTGCCGAGCTCGTTGGTGACCGCGCGCACGCGCGCGCCGAGCTCGCCGATGCACGCGCCCTTCGCGTTCACGCCCTCCTGCGTGGCGCGCACCGCGATCTTCGAGCGGTGGCCGGCCTCGCGGGCGAGCGAGACGATCTCGACGATGCCCGTCGCGATCTCCGGCACCTCGAGCGCGAAGAGCTTGCGCACGAGGGTGGGGTGGGTGCGCGAGACCGTGATCTGCGGGCCGCGGCTGCCGCGCTCCACCTTCGTGACGAAGACGCGGATGCGCTGGCCGTGCGGGTACTCCTCGCCGGCCACCTGCTCCTCGGGCGGCAGGATCGCCTCGACCGAGCCGAGGTCGACGTGGATCATGCGCGGGTTCGGGCCCTGCTGCACGACGCCCGCGACGATGTCGCCCTCGCGGCCCTTGAACTCGCCGAGCACGCGGTCGTCGCCGATGTCGCGGAGGCGCTGGTTGATGACCTGCTTGGCCGCGAACGCCGCGACGCGACCGAAGTCGTCGGGGTTCTCGACGGCCTCGCCGATGAGGTTGCCGTCCTCGTCGAGGACGGGGACGATGACGTCGACCTGGCCGGTCTTGCGGTCGAGGTGCACCCGCGAGCCCTCGGGAGGAGGGGTCTGGCCGAGCTCCTGCGTCGCGTGCTTGACGTACGCCTGGAACATGGCCTGCTCGATGATCGTCGCGAGCTCCTCGAACGGGATCTCCCGCTCGCGCTCGAGCAGACGAAGGACGGCGAGGTCGATCTTCATGGCACTCCTCTATTCAGCTGAAACGACGATCTTAGCGCACGGCTCCTGCGGGCTCGACTCGCATCCATTTCCCGGTTCCGGCCCTTCTGCAACCGGCAGAAGGGCCGGAACCGGGAAATGGATCGCGCGGACCGGGCCTCGACGAGCCCGGCTCGCTCGCTAGACGGTCGCCGTGGCGAGCTCGTCGACGCCGGCCGCCGAGCCCGCGAGACGGGAGGCGATGCGCGCCGAGCGGGCGGCCAGCAGCGCCTCCACCGCCTCGTCGACCGCGACGGGCGTGCGCTCGCCGGTGCGGCGATCCCACAGCTCCACCTGTCCGTCGGCCGCGCCGCGGCCCGCGATGAGGATCCACGGGACGCCGATGAGCTCGGCGTCGCCGAACTTGACCCCGGGCGAGGCCTTGGGGCGGTCGTCGACGAGCACCTCGAGGCCGCGGGTCTCGAGGTCGGCGGCGAGCCGCTCGGCCACCTCGAAGGGCTCGGCGCCCTTGCCCGTGGCGACGACGTGCACGTCGTAGGGGGCGATCGACTCGGGCCAGATGAGGCCGCGGTCGTCGTGGTTCGCCTCGGCGACGAGCGCGAGGTTGCGAGTGACGCCGATGCCGTAGGAGCCCATCGTGACGGTCACGAGCTTGCCCTGCTCGTTCAGCACCTGCAGGCCGAGGGCCTCCGCGTACTTGCGGCCGAGCTGGAAGACGTGGCCGATCTCGGTGCCGCGCGCGGTCGTGATGGGGCCGGAGCCGTCGGGGGCCGGGTCGCCGTCGCGCACCTCGGCGGCCTCGATGCGGCCGTCGACCGCGAGGTCGCGGCCGACGACGACATCCGCGGCGTGGGTGTCGGCGACGTTCGCGCCCGTGATCCACGAGGAGCCCTCGCCGATCGAGGCGTCGAGGTAGAACGGGATGCCGGTGGGGCTCTCCGCGCCGAGGTAGGGCGCGCCGTCCTTCCACGGGCCGATGTAGCCCTTCACGAGGTCGGGACGCTTCGCGAGGTCCTCCTCGGTCGCGGGCTCCACCTCGCTCGGCTGGAAGGCGGCTTCGACGCGCTTGAGGTCGACCTCCCGGTCGCCGGGCACGCCGACGACGACGAGCGAGCGCTCCCCCTCGGGCGTCGTGAGCGCGAGCACGAGGCTCTTGAGCGTGTCGGCGGCCTCGTAGGGGCCGGCCTCGCGAGCCGGGAGCTCGGCGTTCGCGGCATCCACGAGGGTCGCGATCGTCGTCGACCCGGGGGTCTCGAAGGTGAAGGGCGCGCCCTCCGGGTCGAACTCGACGGGTGCGGGCGGGGTCGACACGTACGCCTCGACGTTCGCCGCATAGCCTCCGGGCGAGCTGACGAAGGTGTCCTCGCCGATGGGCGTGGGGTGCAGGAACTCCTCGCTCTTCGAGCCGCCCATGGCGCCCGAGTCGGCCGCGACGATGACGTAGTCGAGGCCGAGGCGCGCGAAGATGCGCTCGTAGGCGTCGCGCTCGGCCTGGTAGCTGGCGTCGAGGCCCTCGTCGGTGACGTCGAAGGAGTAGGCGTCCTTCATGGAGAACTCGCGGCCGCGCAGCAGGCCCGCGCGGGGACGCGCCTCGTCGCGGTACTTGTCCTGGATCTGGTAGATCGTGAGCGGCAGGTCCTTGTAGGACGAGTAGAGGTCCTTGACCGCGAGGGTGAACGCCTCCTCGTGCGTGGGCGCGAGCACGTAGGCCGCGCCCTTGCGGTCGTCGAGGCGGAACATGTTGTCGCCGTAGTCGACGAGGCGGTTCGTCGGGGCGTACGTCTCGGCCGGCAGGAGGGCGGGGAAGAGCACCTCCTGCGCGCCGATGCGCGACATCTCGTCGCGGACGATCCCCTCGACGCGGCGGCGGACGCGCAGCCCGAGCGGCAGCCAGGCGAACACGCCGGGGGCCTGCCGCCGGATGCAGCCGGAGCGCACGAGCAGCTTGTGGCTCGCGACCTCGGCGTCGACCGGGTCTTCCCGGAGCGTGCGGACGAACAGGTTGGTCATGCGATCGGTCACCCGGCCATAGTAGTGAAGACGAGGCGGGCCCCCGCGACGCGGTCGTCGCGAGGGCCCGCCCCGTCCACGGCGCCGCATCCCTCGACGGATGCGGGCCGCGGCGCGGCCTACCAGGGCCGGTCGTAGTAGCCCGAGCCGCCGCCGTTCTGGTTGCGCTCGTCGCTCGTGGCGTCCTGCGTGGCCTGGTTGTTCTGGCCCAACTTGTCCTCGAGGTCCTGCTTCGTGCCGTCGGAGACGGGCGGCTGCCCCTGCTGGCCGCCGTCCTTGCCGTCGTCGGGCTTCGGCTGCGGCGGGCTGAGCTTCTGCTCGAGACGCTGCTGGGTGCTCTGCATCGACTGGTTCGACGTCGACGAGGGGCATTCCTGCTCCTGCTGCTGGAGGAGCTCGAGACCCTGCTGCCATTCGCCGCGGGCGCCGTCCTCGTCGCCCGCCTCGTGCAGCGCGTCGCCGAGCCGCTCGTGCGCGATCGCCAGGTTCGCGCGCACCGGGCAGCGGTCGGCGCCCGTCGCGAGCCCGAGGGCCGCGGTGAGGTCGTCGCGCGCGCGGTCGTTGACGCCGAGCTGGAGGTAGCTGGTGCCCGTGTCGTAGGGCGCCTTCCAGGTCTCGATGACGTTGAGTACGTGCTGTTGGGACGCCGAGTTGAGCGCGCCCTCGTAGTCCTTCGCCTCGTACAGCCGCACCGTCTCGGCGCCGACGATGGACATCGAGACGAGCTTCGCCGCGACGAGCAGCAGCAGCACGGCGCCCGGGATGCCCCACAGCATGAGCCGCCGCCGCAGGCGCAGGTCGGCGGAGCCGCGCTGCGGGCCGCGGCGCGGCCTGCCGCCGCCGTCGCCGCCCTCGTTCGAGCCGCCGTCGGCGCCGCGGCCACCGCCGCCCGCGGAGGTCGCGTCCGCCCGGTCGGGCGCCCCGTCGGGACGCTCCGTGATCGGTTCCGCGGTCGTCGCCGGCGGTGCGTCGGCCCCCGCCGGCCCGACCGGTTCGATCGTCTGCGTCATGCCCCGCTCCCCTTTCCGTGTCGAAGCTCGGCGATCCCCCGCGTCACGGTCACGGCATCCGGGAGGAGCGCGCCGAAGGCGAGGATCAGGAGGATCCAGTAGAGGTCGAAGGAGTGCTCGACGTCGCCGCCCGCGGTCGACGACAGCCGGCCCGGGTCGACCTGGGCGGCCGTGACGGGCGTGCCCGGGTCGCGGTGCGCGTAGTCGACGCGCAGGTCGCCCGCGATCGCCCGCAGGTTGCCCTCGTCGATCTTGGACAGCGCGTCGCCGCCGGCCGGGTCCTGGATGTACTGCACCTTGTCGGAGCCGTACGGGCCGCCGTTCTCCTTCATGCGCCCGCCCTCGGTCGTGCCGTAGCCGAGCACGGCGCCGCCGTCGACGAACCTCGCCGCGTCGCCGAAGGACGCTGGCTTGTCGTTCGAGGTCTGCTCTCCGTCGCCCAGGTAGTAGACGATCTGCGCGTGGTCGGGGTTCTTCTCCTCGGCGCGCTGCAGCACCTGCGCGAGGAGGTCCTTCGCGATGGTGATCGACGAGCCCTTCGAGTACAGCGTGACCTCGGAGCGCAGCGTCGTCATGATCGAGCGCAGCGCCGTCGTGTCGGTCGTGAACGGCAGCCGCTGCACGGCCGACGAGTCGAACGAGATGACCGAGAAGCGCGCGCCGACGTGCTGCTCCGCGAGCGAGGCGACGTCGTCGCGAACGGCCTCGAGGCGCGTACGCGGCGAGCCGTCCGGGTTCGTCCCCTCGTCCTCGGCGTTCATGCTCGAGGTCGTGTCGACGACGAACACGATGTCGACGCCCGACTGGAGGGTCGGCGAGCCGGCCGAGCCGATGCCGGGCCGGAAGCAGGCGACGACGATGAGCAGGGCGGCGGCGGCGCGCAGGATCCAGCCGAGGCGCTCGCGCCGGCGGGAGGCGGCGATGATCCGCCACACGGCGAAGCCGACGAGCAGAACGCCGATGAGGGCGACGAGCCAGACGGGGAAGATGGGGTTCCAGGTCACAGTCTCACCCTCCACGCGACGACGAAGAAGCCGGCCAGGAGCACCAGCAGGGCGATGAGCCAGCCCGCGGGTCGGTCGGAGACGAGCAGGATGGGCGCCCCGAGCATCCTCGAGGTCTGGTCGCTCGTGACCTGGTCGACGATGCCCTTGACCGCTCCCGGGTCGGCGAGCTTGTAGTACTGGCCGCCGTTCTGCGTGACGGAGACGCGGAACTCGTCGGCGAAGGTGTCGTCGGCGGTGTTGGCATCGAGCCCGTAGACCCGCACGTGGCGCTCGTTCGCGAACTTCGCGGCGTCGGGCAGGGTCACCAGCGGTGTTCCGTTGAGCTGGTTGTCGGTGGCGAAGATGATGCTGCGCGAGCGGCCGTCGCTCTGGTCGCCGTCGAACATGAGCGAGCACGACGCGAGGCCGTCTCCGATGATCGAGGCGCCGGGAGCGCCGACGGTGCCCGCGAAGATCGCCGTCGCCGAGGAGCCGCCCTTCATGGCGTCGCGCACGGTCGTCAGCTGCTCGCCGGCGAAGTCGTAGTCGTCGGTGAGCGGGAAGACCTGCGCGGCGGTCGAGTCCCACAGCATGAGGCCGACGCGCTCGCCCTGGAAGCCGGGCAGCATCTCGAGGTAGCGGTCGAGCACCTGCGCGTCGTAGTCCTTCATGGAGCCCGAGACGTCGAGGCAGAGCACGATGTCGCGGTTGTACTTCTCCGGCGTCTCGACGCGCTGGAAGGTCCAACGACCGGCGGTGAGCGCGGTGACGACCAGCACGCCGCCGAGCGCGACCGCGACGGCGGTGAAGAGCGCCGTGTAGCGCGCGAGCGCGCGGCGGTACGCGGGCAGCGAGGTGAGCCGCCACGTGTTCGCGACGGGCACGCGGTCGGCGAGGCCGCGACGGCGGGCGCGCAGCCACGCCCAGGTCACGAGCCCGGCCGCGATCAGCACGAGCGCGACCGCGACGAACCAGAAGGTCAGCGCCATCTGCGGATCACCTCCCGCGCGGCGTGCACGCCGTGGTCGATGGTGCGCGGGTCGTCGACGCCGAACACCTGCGGGTAGTACTCGGCGACGGCGTTCGTCGTGCCGACGAGGCGCGTGGCACGCAGCTGCGCAAGGGTCATGCGGTCGGCCTCGACGCCGGACGCCTCGGCGGCGAACTCGCGCACGACGAGGCTCAGCCGGGCGTGCGCCCGGCGGGGCGTGAGCTCGCCGCGGCGGAACCGGTCGGCGACCTCGTCGACGCGCGCGAGGTACTGCGACTGCAGCTGCGGCACCGAGACGGGCGGCGCGGGGATCGCGGCGGGCTGCCGCACGGGCCGGGGCCGGGTGAGCAGGTAGGACAGCGCGTAGTAGAGCGCGACGACCACGACGAGGAGCGCGCCGAGGATCGGCCAGACGGCGCTGTAGCCGACGACGGGCATGATGTCGCCCGCCGGGCCGGATGCGGCGGGGGCGGGAGCGCTCCCGGCGGCGAGCGCGGCGAGCGCGAGGGGCTCAGTGACGGACACGGGACCTCGCCTTCAGTGCGGTCAGGACCTCGGGGATGACGGCGTCGCTCCCCGTGATGCGGGCGTAGGTGACGGCGCCGCGGTCGAAGTCGGTCTCCATGCGGATCTGCCGGCGTCGCTCCTCGTACTCGAACTCGCGGTGCAGGAGCTTGTCGCCGCGGAGGAACTCGGGCATCGCCCAGGTGCCGGCGACGTCGCGGGTGCGCCGGCCCTGCGCGTCGAGCGCGGCCGGGTCGGCGTCCACGACCTCGAGCCACAGCACCTCGTGCTGGGCGGCGAGGCGGCGCACGAGCGCCGAGAACTCGTCGTCCCAGGGGATCTCGTCGGCGATGACGACGAGAAAGAGCCGCCTGCTGACGGTGTCGCGCACCCGCTCGAGGAGCGCCCGCATGTCCGAGCGGCCCGCGTCGAGCGTGGCGCGGTCGTGCACGGCGTGGAGCATGGCCTCGAGCCGTTCGGCCTTCCCGCGGAAGGGGAACTGCTCGACGCCGTGCTCGTCGCCGGTCACGAGGCCCACGTCGTCGCCGTGACGCAGGGCGAGCCAGCCGAGCGCGCCCATGGCGGTCGTCGCGATGCCGCGCTTGGGCTCGCCCGACGCGCCGACGGCGGCCATGTTCCGGCCGCGGTCGACGACGAAGAGCACCCGGTGCTGGCGTTCGGCCTGGTAGCGGCGGACCAGCGGCGAGCCGTGGCGGGCCGTGGCCTTCCAGTCGATGTCCTTGACCTCGTCGCCTGCGACGTAGGCGCGCAGGTCGTCGAAGTCCATGCTGCGGCCGCGCAGCAGCGAGCGGTACTGGCCGTCGAGGAGCGACAGCACGCGCCGCCTGGCGTGCAGGTAGAGCTTCGACTTGATTCGAGGGAGGAGCGCCTCGGTCACGGCGGCCCTACGGGGTTCGCACCGACGCGACGATGGCGTCGACGATCTGCTCGGGCTTGATGCCCTCCGCATCCGCCTCGAAGCCGAGGATGACGCGGTGGCGCAGGATGCGGTGGGCGAGGCGGCGGACGTCCTCGGGGATGACGTGGTCGCGCCCCTGCAGGATCGCGATGGCGCGCGCCGCCTTGACGAAGTTGATGCTCGCTCGGGGCGAGGCGCCGACCTCGACGAGGCGGGCGAGGTCGGGGTCGATGTACTGGTCGACGTGGCGGGTCACGTAGATGAGGCCCACGACGTACTCGACGATCGCCTGGTCGACGTAGACGCGCTTGGCGATGTCCTGCAGCCGCTCGACGTCGCGCAGCTGCACGACGGGGCGCGCGTCGGCGTCGAAGACGCCCTGGTCGATGCGGCGGATGACCTCGGCCTCCTCAGCCGGGGTCGGGTACTCGAGCACGTCCTTGAGCATGAACCGGTCGAGCTGCGCCTCGGGGAGCACGTAGGTGCCCTCCTGCTCGATCGGGTTCTGCGTCGCCATCACGAGGAAGGGGCTCGGCACGGGGTAGTTGCGGCCGCCGATCGTGGTCTGCCGCTCCTGCATGGCCTCGAGCATCGCCGACTGGGTCTTCGCGCTCGAGCGGTTGATCTCGTCGAGGAGCACGAAGTTCGCGTGCACGGGGCCGAGCTGCGTCTCGAAGGCGTTGCGCGAGGCGTCGTACACCTGCGTGCCGACGATGTCGCTCGGCAGCAGGTCGGGGGTGCACTGGATGCGGTGGAAGGTGCCCGAGACGGCTTCCGCGAGCGTCTGCGCGGCCGTGGTCTTCGCGAGGCCGGGGACCGACTCGAGCAGCACGTGGCCGCCCGTCAGGAGGCCCACGAGGAGCGTCTCGCGCAGCTGCACCTGGCCGACGACCTTGCGCCCGAACGCCTCCGAGACGGCGTGGACGATGCGGCGCGCCTCGCCCAGCTCTTCGGCGGAGATGCGCGGCGGGGCGCTGGTGGCGGTCATGGTCACGGGGACTCCTTCGATGTGCTGATCCGGATTCCGGAGGGCGAGCGGCACGGACCGCAAGCCTCGGATTCCACCATTCGATTGTAGGAAAGCCGCCTCCGAGCGGCTTCCCCGAGGGGAATGAACGAGACCCCTACGCCGGGATGACGGGGCGTAGGGGTCTCGACGGGCCGGGGACGGACGTCAGACGAGCACCTGCGGGGAGCCGAGCTCGGCGTCGGGCATCTCGGCGGCGATGCGGTTGGCCTCCTCGATGAGCGTCTGCACGATCTCGGACTCGGGGACCGTCTTGATCACCTCGCCCTTGACGAAGATCTGGCCCTTGCCGTTGCCGGAGGCGACGCCGAGGTCGGCCTCGCGCGCCTCGCCGGGGCCGTTCACGACGCAGCCCATGACGGCCACGCGGATGGGCACCGTGAGGTGCTTGAGCCCCTCGGTGACCTCCTCGGCGAGCGTGTACACGTCGACCTGGGCGCGGCCGCAGCTGGGGCAGGAGACGATCTCGAGGCGGCGCTGGCGCAGGTTCAGCGACTGCAGGATCTGCATGCCGACCTTGACCTCCTCGGCGGGCGGGGCCGAGAGCGAGACGCGGATCGTGTCGCCGATGCCCTCCGCGAGGAGGATGCCGAAGGCCGTGGCCGACTTGATCGTGCCTTGGAAGGCGGGGCCCGCCTCGGTGACGCCGAGGTGGAGCGGCCAGTCGCCCCGCTCGGCGAGCAGGCGATACGCCTTCACCATGACGATCGGGTCGTTGTGCTTGACCGAGATCTTGAAGTCGTGGAAGTCGTGCTCCTCGAACAGGCTCGCCTCCCACACGGCGCTCTCCACGAGCGCCTCCGGCGTCGGCTTGCCGTACTTCTGGAGCAGGCTCGGCTCGAGCGAGCCGGCGTTGACGCCGATGCGCAGCGAGACGCCGGCGGCCTTCGCGGCGGCGGCGATCTCACCCACCTTGTCGTCGAACTTGCGGATGTTGCCTGGGTTGACCCGCACCGCCGCGCAGCCCGCGTCGATCGCGGCGAAGACGTAGTTGGGCTGGAAGTGGATGTCGGCGATGACCGGGATCTGGCTCTTCTTCGCGATGATCGGCAGCGCCTCGGCGTCGTCGCGGCTGGGCACGGCGACGCGCACGATGTCGCATCCGGACGCCGTGAGCTCGGCGATCTGCTGGAGCGTCGCGTTGATGTTCGTCGTGGGCGTCGTGGTCATGGACTGCACCGAGACGGGCGCGTCGCCGCCGACGAGGACGTTGCCGACCTTGATCTGCCGGGACTTCCGTCGCGGGGCGAGCGTCTCCGGGATCTTGGGCATTCCGAGGTTCACTGCTGGCACCGCGCCATTGTAGTTGGCGGCCCCTGGGACTCCGGGGTCGCCCGCCGTCGCCTCACGTGATGGAACCGACTTCCCCCTTCGGCGCCGTGCCGAAGGGGGAAGTCGGTTCCATGGTCGCAGCGGGGAGGAGCGCTAGAAGATCTTCACCGGGTTCACGAGGTCGACGAAGATGAACAGCGCGCTGATCGCCGTGAGCGCGACGGCGACCGTGAGCGTGACCGGCACGAGCTTCGCCGTGTCGAACGGGCGGGGCGCGGGCCGGCGCAGCAGCTTCGCCCAACCCCGGCGGATGCCGTCCCACAGCGCCGCCGCCACGTGCCCGCCGTCGAGCGGCGGCAGCGGCACCAGGTTCATGACGCCGAGGGCGATGTTCACCGACCCGACGATCTGCACGACGAAGGCGAGCCGGTCGACGATCGGGATCGTCTCCTGCGCCGCGACCTCGCCCGTGATCCGGCCCACGCCGACGACGCTCATGGGGCCGTTCGGGTCGCGCTCCGCTCCCCCGAACCCGGCGTTCCACATCTGCACGACGCGCTGCGGCATCGTCGCGATGACGTTGACGACGGAGGCGACGTTCTGCCCCGCGAACTCGAAGGCCTGCGCGGGCGAGCCCGCCTGGCGGGTCTGCGACGGCGTGATGCCGACGAAGCCGACCACCTCGGTGGCCTCCGTCCCGTCGGCGTTCTTGACGCGCTGACCGGTGTCGGGATCGATGCGGTAGACCGTGTTGGCCTGCGGGGTGACCGTGAGGGTCAGGGGTGCGCCGTCGCGCTCGACCACGGCGGTGAGCGGCACGCCCGCGCTCCCGCGCACGACGCTCGAGAAGTCGGCCCAGCTCGTCATCGGCCGGCCGTCCACGCTGACCAGCTGGTCGCCCGGGAGGATGCCGGCGGCGTAGGCGGGCGCCGGGGTCGCGCACTCCTGCGCGGCGTTCGCGTCGGCCTGCTGCGTCTGCGGAACCACGCAGGTCGACACCGACTGCACCGTGGTCGAGGGGCCGTAGAGGCCGAAGCCGCACACGACGATCAGGAAGCAGACGATCGCGATCACGAAGTTCATGAACGGCCCGCCGAGCATGATGACCAGCCGCTTCCAGACGGGCAGGCTGTAGAAGGTGCGGTGCTCCTCGCCGACCCTCACCTGCTCGGCGGAGGCCTGCCGGGCGTCGTCGATGACGCCGGAGATGAAGCCCGTGCCGCCCGCCCGGGGCGCCTCCCCCTCGTGCTTCGGCGGGTACATGCCGATCATCGACACGTAGCCGCCGAACGGCAGCGCCTTGAAGCCGTACTCCGTCTCGCCGTACCGCTTCGACCAGATCGTGGGGCCGAAGCCGATCATGTACTGCGGCACGCGCAGCCCGAAGAGCTTGGCCGGGACGAGGTGACCGACCTCGTGGAGGGCGATCGAGATCGCGAGGCCGAGGGCGGCGAGCACGATGCCGATGATGAAGAGGACGACAGACACGGTCGTCAAGGCTAACTCGGGGAGCTTCGGGTCCGCTCGTGACGGTGCCCGAGGCCGGCGCCAGCCGGCCCTGGCATCAGCAACCGTGCTCCGCGTATCCGACCAGCGGGCCGCCCGGCGCCGCGTCATCGAGGGTTCCGCGAGCCGTGTACTGAGCATTGGGCCAGATCAGCTCCGAGTCCGGCCCGGTGCCGAACTGGTAGACGAGCCCCTGCGGGTGGGCGGCCCGGAACACCGGCTGCCCGGCCGGCCGGACGGCCTCCGCATCCGTGAGCGGGATGTCGCCGTCCGATCGCTCATCGACGATCCGCTCTCCGTAGAGGAGAACGGGTGTGCCGGCGGGAACCTCCCCGCGGACGATCTCGGCGCCCATGGGCGCCGAGATCGCGAGATAGACGTTGCCGTCGGACTCCGCCGGCAGTTCCCCGCTGAGCACCTCGACGTTCCCGATGCTGAGGATGACGACCCGGATGTCGCTGAACTCATCGTCGGGCCTCCCGGCGATCGGGCCATCCTGTGCGTCGACGACTTCGCCGCGCACGACGACCTCGGCGAGGGCGGCGAGCTCCTCGGTACCGCCGACCGGGTCGAAGTCCGCCGCCGATGGCCCGCCGGCCGCCGCGCCCACCGCAGAGAACGCCTGCGGTACGAAGCCCGCCGCCGCGAGACACGGCTGGTCCTCTCCCGCCGCGGGGGAACCGCCGTCGGGTGCGGTCGAACAGCCGGCGAGCGCGGAAGCGAGCAACGCGATAGCGAGTATGGAGCCGATAGCAGTGGGGCGTGATCGGTTCGTGCGTCTCATGCCGTCTCCTCCGGGTGCATCGCGTCGAGGTGGACGAGATCACGGCTGTCGGAACGATCTCGGCCGTGCGCTCGCCGCGAGCGCAGTGACGAGCACACGAGAAGGCGCATGCCGAGCCAACATTCAAGGATCACCGGATGGCAAGCCGCGGATTCCATGTATCTTCTGCGAGTCCGAACCGGGCCGAGAATCGGCCGGCAGGTTCGAGTATGGAATCGCGCGATGCGCGCATGCGGTCGCCGGCGGGGCGAACCGTCTGGAGCAGGTCACCGATTCCGTCGCCGAAGGAACCACCCTGCTCCGACGAGCAGCCCCACCACGACCACGACCTGCAGTGCCACGAGAGCGTTCCATAGCGCCACGGCGATCACCCCCAGCTTTCAGTCGCGACTCCCCCGGAAACAGTAACCTGCAGGAAGAAGGTGGTGTTGTAGGGCGCTCCGCACATCTGAGCGTTCAGGTCCATACGCCCGATGTTCCATGCGGGGGCGCCGAGGTAGACCAGGCTGGTGCTGCAGGCGCCACCGACAGTCCAGCCGGCGCCGTACACACTGGAAACCTGGTTCGTGGAGACATTGTAGCTGGCTTTGAAACTCATGCTGACCGCACCGACCCACATGTCGACGGTGCAGTTGTTCCGCCACGATCCGCTTGCCGTGCAGCTGTGAGGGCTGCTGTACGTCGAGACTCCGGAATCCGGAACGGGAATCTCGATCCTGCTCACGCTCACAGATCCGTCTGCGTACCGCGCGACACGGACGTCGAAACCATCGGACTGAGATTCCGTGATGGACACTGGCGCGCTCTCGCTCGAGAAGGAGTCCCAGCGCCCGCCGTTCTCCAGCTCATCGATCAGCCGATCGCGAGCGTCGGGTGCGACCCCGTGCTCCGACAGGAATTCCCTCGCTTCGCTGAACTCATCGACCCCGCTCGCATTGGCGACGGTCGGGAACGCCACAATCCCTCCGAACAGCAGCGCGACAGCCGCGACGGCCGGCATCCACTTCCTCTTGAACACGGAAACCCCCAGTCTCTTCATTCGACCCTGAATGAAGAATTCGTTCTTTCACCGACCACCAGGATGTCAATGCAAAGTGGACCGTCGAATCACGGAGTTCCGTGATCTCATCGACGGGACGCGCTCATCAGAACGAGACGAAGCGGAACTCGAGGGCGCGGACGACGAGTTGCGCGAGGTTCTTGGCGCCGAGCTTCTCGCGCAGGTGCCTCGTGTGCGTCTCCAGCGTGTTCTCGCTGATATGAAGCTGCTCGATGATCTCGCCGTAACTGCGACCCGCGCAGAGCAGTCGCAGGATCCGGTGCTCGGAAGGCGTCAAGGCGGGCACGGGAGCCGATGCCCGCACTCCCCCGCTCGCGAGCAGATCGGCGGCGAGCCCCTTCACCAGGAGCGGGCTGTCGCCTGCAGCGGCCATCCGCACCGTCTCGATCAGCGTCGCCTCGGAGGCCTCCTTCTGCAGCGCGGCCACCGCCCCCGCGTGCAGTGCGCGGGCGAGCCCGGGGCCTGGCGCGGTCGTCGTCAGGATCACGACGCGCGCCTCGGGATCGCCCTGCAGGATGGCGGCCGTCGCGTCGACGCCGGTCATCCCCGAGCCCAGGTTGACGTCCATCAGCACCACTCGCGCGGGTTCGGCGCGGTACGCCGCGACCGCCCCCTCCCCGTCGTGCACCGCGCCGACCACGCGAATGCCGGGCGCGACCGCGAGCACGGATGCGAGCGCTCTCGTCGTCCAGTGGTCGTCGT
>Ga0153917_1000619_pt1 | contig 20688 bp, 17 predicted proteins | sample TSFL001MetaG_FD_104695 | JGI IMG/M metagenome (GOLD analysis project Ga0153917, IMG submission 104695) | Attine ant fungus gardens microbial communities from Florida, USA - TSFL001 MetaG | ecosystem: Host-associated > Fungi > Mycelium > Unclassified | place: USA: Florida, Paynes Creek Historic... | reverse complement strand
TTCCAGGGCGATGTCCAGGTGGCCCTTGCCGACGATCGGCAGGTCCATCTGGCTGATCTGGTAGCCCTTGGGCAGGTCCGGGTAGAAGTAGTTCTTGCGCGCGAACACGTTGCGCTTGCCGATCTGGGCGTCGATTGCCAGGCCAAACATGCAGGCCATGCGTACGGCTTCCTGGTTCAGCACCGGCAGTACGCCTGGCATGCCGAGGTCGACCAGGCTGGCCTGGGTGTTCGGCTCGGAGCCGAAGGTGGTGGCGCTGCCGGAGAAGATCTTCGACTGGGTGGCGAGCTGGGTATGAATCTCCAGCCCGATCACAACTTCCCATTGCATGTGTGAACTCCTCAGAAGCCGTTAGGGGCGCGGGTGTGCCAGTCGGTGACTTGCTGGTAACGGTGCGCGACGTTGAGCAGGCGGCCTTCCTGGAAATACGGGGCCAGCAGCTGTACGCCGACCGGCAGGCCTTCGACGAAACCGGCCGGCATCGACAGGCCCGGCAGGCCCGCCAGGTTGGCGGTGATGGTGTAGACGTCTTCCAGATAGGCGGAAACCGGGTCGCTGCTTTTGGCGCCGAGCTTCCAGGCCGGGTTCGGCGTGGTCGGGCCGAGGATCAGGTCGACCTGTTCGAAGGCAGCCATGAAATCGTTTTTGATCAGGCGGCGGATCTGCTGCGCCTTGACGTAGTAGGCGTCGTAGTAGCCGGCCGACAGGGCGTAGGTGCCGACCATGATGCGCCGCTGCACCTCAGGGCCGAAGCCTTCGCCGCGGGAGCGCTTGTACAGGTCGGTGAGGTCCTTGGGCTCCTCGCAGCGGTAGCCGAAGCGCACGCCGTCGAAACGCGAAAGGTTGGAGGAGGCCTCGGCCGGTGCGATCACGTAGTACGCAGGAATGGCGTGCTGCATGTTAGGCAGGCTGATTTCCTTGACCACCGCGCCGAGCTTTTCCAGCTCCTTGACGCTGGCCTGGATCAGCTCGGCGATGCGTGGGTCGAGGCCCGCGCCGAAGTATTCCTTGGGCAGGCCGATGCGCAGGCCTTCGAGCGATGCGTTCAGGTTGGCGCTGTAGTCCGGCACCGGCTCGTCGATGCTGGTGGAGTCCTTGGCGTCGAAACCGGCCATGCCTTGCAGCAGCAAGGCGCAGTCCTCGGCGGTGCGGGCCATCGGGCCGCCCTGGTCGAGGCTCGAGGCATAGGCGATCATGCCCCAGCGCGAGACGCGGCCGTAGGTCGGCTTGAGGCCGGTGAGGTTGGTCAGCGCGGCCGGCTGGCGGATCGAGCCGCCGGTGTCGGTGCCGGTGGCGGCCGGCAGCAGGCGCGCGGCCACAGCGGCGGCCGAACCGCCCGAGGAGCCGCCCGGAACGTGCTCGAGGTTCCACGGGTTCTTCACCGCGCCATAGTGGCTGGACTCGTTGGCCGAGCCCATGGCGAATTCGTCCATGTTGGTCTTGCCCAGGGTGACCATGCCGGCTTCGGCCAGCTTGGCAACCACGGTGGCGTCATAGGGCGCCTTGAAGTTGTCGAGCATCTTCGAGCCGCAGCTGGTGCGCACGCCGGTGGTGCAGAACAGGTCCTTGTGGGCGATCGGTGCGCCGAGCAGGGGGCTGTTCTCGCCTGCGGCGCGGCGGGCATCGGCAGCACGGGCCTGTTGCAGGGCCAGTTCTTCGGTGATGCTGATGAAGCTGTTGATCTGCGGATCGAGCTGCTTGATGCGCGCCAGCAGGGCGCCGGTCAGCTCTTCGGAGGAAAACGACTTGTCGGCGAGTCCACGGGTGATCTCGGCCAGGGTCAATTGATGCATGGCAGGCTCTTTCCCTTACTCGATGACTTTCGGAACCAGGTACAGGCCGTTTTCGGTCGCCGGGGCGATGGCCTGGTAGCTGTCACGCTGGTTGCTTTCGGTGACCTGGTCGGGGCGCAGGCGTTGGCTGGCCTCCAGGGGGTGGGCCAGCGGCTCGATGCCGCGGGTGTCGACGGCTTGCATCTGGTCGACCAGCCCGAGAATACTGTTCAAGGCATCGGTAGTGCGTGGCAGTTCGCCTTCATTCAGGCCCAGGCGGGCCAGATGGGCGATCTTTTCCACGTCGCAGCGTTGAAGCGCCATGGGGATCTCCAGGAAAAACGGAACGGATAGGGTCCGTGGTGAGGAACATGCCAGCATTCTGATGGTCATACGGCCGCGATCATCTGCTGGCATGCTCGGAAAAACTGCCAATTTAACATATTGGCTCCTTGCCCAAAATCCCCGCCATTGTTAGAGTTTGCCGCACTTTTTTACCCACGCTTTGCCTAGGGTCACTTTCCCATGTTCAAGAAACTGCGTGGCATGTTTTCCAGCGATCTGTCCATCGACCTGGGTACTGCCAACACCCTTATTTACGTGCGTGAGCGCGGTATCGTCCTGAATGAACCCTCGGTTGTTGCCATTCGTACCCACGGCAACCAGAAAAGCGTCGTCGCGGTCGGTACCGAAGCCAAGCGCATGCTGGGCCGTACGCCTGGCAACATTGCTGCCATTCGTCCGATGAAGGACGGCGTGATCGCCGATTTCAGCGTTTGTGAAAAAATGCTGCAGTACTTCATCAACAAGGTTCATGAGAACAGCTTCCTGCAGCCCAGCCCGCGCGTGCTGATCTGCGTGCCGTGCAAGTCGACCCAGGTGGAGCGCCGCGCCATTCGCGAATCCGCCCTGGGTGCCGGTGCCCGTGAAGTGTTCCTGATCGAAGAGCCGATGGCCGCTGCCATCGGTGCCGGCCTGCCGGTCGAGGAGGCCCGCGGCTCGATGGTCGTGGACATCGGCGGTGGCACCACCGAGATCGCCCTGATTTCCCTGAACGGCGTGGTCTATGCCGAGTCCGTGCGGGTTGGCGGTGATCGCTTCGATGAAGCCATCGTCACCTACGTGCGTCGCAACTACGGCAGCCTGATCGGCGAATCCACCGCCGAGCGCATCAAGCAGGAAATCGGCACCGCCTACCCGGGTGGCGAAGTCCGCGAAGTAGACGTCCGTGGCCGTAACCTGGCCGAAGGCGTTCCGCGTGCCTTCACCCTCAACTCCAATGAGGTGCTCGAAGCCCTGCAGGAGTCCCTGGCAACCATCGTCCAGGCGGTCAAGAGCGCCCTGGAGCAGTCGCCGCCGGAGCTGGCCTCGGACATCGCCGAGCGCGGCCTGGTGCTGACCGGTGGTGGCGCGCTGCTGCGTGACCTCGACAAGCTGCTGGCCCAGGAAACCGGCCTGCCGGTGATCGTCGCCGAAGATCCTCTGACCTGCGTCGCCCGCGGTGGTGGCCGTGCGCTGGAGATGATGGACAAGCACGCCATGGATCTGCTCTCCAGCGAGTGATCCCACGCGGTCCATGCATGGATTGTGTTCGCCCGGTTTACAGGTGGCACGCACAGTGCTACCTGTATGTGCTGGGCTGGCGTCCGTTCGGGCGTCGTTTCCGTCAACCCGCAAGCAGGCCGGTGCATTGCCCCATGTCCAATGACCTCCTGAATCGTCGTCCACGAGGAACGGCCCATTAAACCGCTTTTCTCCAAGGGCCCTTCGCTGGGCGTTCGTCTCCTGGTACTGGTGGTGCTGTCGGTCGCGCTGATGGTGGTCGATTCGCGTTTCGCCGTGCTCAAGCCAGTGCGCAGCCAGATGGGGTTGGTGCTGATGGAGTCCTATTGGGTCACCGACTTGCCGCAGCGCCTGTGGCAGGGTGTCGCCAGCCAGTTCGGCAGCCGTACCGAGCTGATCGCGGAGAACGAAAAACTCAAGACCGAAGCCCTGCTGCTGCAGGGGCGCCTGCAGAAACTGGCGGCCCTGACCGAGCAGAACGTGCGGCTGCGCGAGTTGCTGAACTCCTCGGCGCTGGTCAACGAGAAGGTCGAAGTGGCCGAGCTCATCGGTGTCGATCCCAACCCGTTCACCCACCGTATCCTCATCAACAAGGGCGAGCGTGACGGTGTGTTCCTTGGCCAGCCGGTGCTCGATGCCCGTGGCCTGATGGGGCAGGTGGTCGAGTTGATGCCCTACACCTCGCGGGTCCTGTTGCTCACCGACACTACCCACAGCATTCCGGTCCAGGTCAACCGCAACGGCCTGCGGGCCATCGCCAGCGGCACCGGCAATCCGGAGCGCCTTGAGCTGCGCCATGTGGCCGACACCGCCGATATCAAGGAAGGCGACCTGCTGGTCAGCTCCGGCATGGGGCAGCGTTTCCCGGCGGGCTATCCGGTGGCCACGGTCAACGAAGTGATTCACGATTCCGGCCAGCCATTTGCCATTGTTCGCGCCATTCCCACTGCCGCGCTCAACCGCAGCCGCTACATGCTGCTGGTGTTCAGCGACCGACGCACGGCTGAACAGCGTGCCACGGAAGCCGCGATTGCCCAGGAAGAAGCCGATCGCAAAGGGGCTACCGACAACAGCGGCCAGGCCGCCGGGGAAAAAACCGGGCAGGGCACTCCTGCTGTCACACCTGCTCCGGCAACGGCACCCGCCGCACCTGCCACCCCGCTACCCGCTGCGGCTCCGGCCAACCCGGCTCCGGCCCCCGCTCCCGCGGCGCCGCACCCATCCCGGAGGCAATGATGGCTCGCTCCCGCAGCAAGAACGGCTGGGTCATCTGGCTGACGTTTATCATCGGCCTGTTGCTCAGCGTCTCGCCCATGCCTCAGTTCATGGAAGTGTTTCGCCCTATGTGGCTGGCCATGCTGGTGTCCTTCTGGACCCTCGCCGTGCCCAACAAGGTCGGCATGACCACCGCGTTCGTGCTCGGCCTGGCAGAAGACGTGCTGTACGGCACCCTGCTGGGGCAGAACGCCCTGATCCTGACGCTGATCACCTTCCTGGTGCTGTCCTTGCAGCAACGCCTGCGCATGTATCCGATGTGGCAGCAGAGCCTGGTGATCCTGGTGATCTTCGGCATCGCCCAGCTGATCCAGTTGTGGCTCAGCGCCCTGACCGGCAACCGTCTGCCGACTTTGGCGCTGGTCTGGTCGGCGGTCATCAGCGCCTTGCTCTGGCCGTGGATCAGCTTCGCCCTGCGCGACTTGCGCCGACGCTTGCACATCAACTGACGGCGACGCCGAAACTGACAGGGAGATGTCGACATGACCCCGCTGTACCTGGCCTCCGGCTCGCCGCGCCGTCGTGAACTGCTGACCCAGATCGGTGTGTCGTTCACGCAGGTTTGCGCCCCCATCGATGAAACGCCCCGACCAGGCGAGCGTGCTGCCGGGTATGTCGAGCGCCTGGCCCGGGCCAAGGCGGCTGCGGGTCTTGCACAGGTTGAGGGGTCTGGGGTGGTGTTGGGCGCTGACACCGCCGTGGTGCTCGATGGCCGAATCCTGGGCAAGCCCGAAAGCCGCGAACATGCCTTGGCCATGCTGGCCGAGCTTTCCGACCGCGAGCACCAGGTGCTCACCGCTGTTGCCCTGAGCGATGGCCAGCGTTGCCTGAGTACCTGCGTGGCGAGCACGGTGCGCTTTCGCCGCATCGACGCAACCGAAGCCGAGCGCTACTGGGCCAGCGGCGAGCCGCTGGACAAGGCCGGAGGCTATGCCATCCAGGGCCTTGGCGCGATCTTCGTCACGGGGCTTGCAGGCAGCTATTCGGCCGTGGTCGGTCTACCTCTGAGCGAAACCGCCGACCTGCTTGGGCAGTTCGCCATTGCCTGCTGGCAGCAACACGAGGTTTCAGCACCGCGCTAGCCAGCTACCTGACCGCGATCCATCATTACCGAAGACCTTTGACGAGAGCCTGCCATGAGTGAAGAGATCCTGATCAACATCACCCCGATGGAGTCACGCGTGGCAGTGGTGGAGAACGGCGTCCTGCAGGAGGTGCACGTCGAGCGCACCCAACGCCGTGGCATTGTCGGCAACATCTACAAGGGCAAGGTGGTGCGGGTGTTGCCGGGCATGCAGGCGGCCTTCGTCGACATCGGCCTTGAGCGTGCCGCCTTCATCCACGCCTCGGAGATCTCCCTGCGCGAGGGCTCGGCGGTGGAGAACATCACGGCCCTGGTCCACGAGGGTCAGGCCCTGGTGGTGCAGGTGACCAAGGATCCGATCGGCACCAAGGGCGCACGCCTGACCACCCAGTTGTCGATTCCGTCGCGTTATCTGGTGTACATGCCCCGCAGCAGCCATGTGGGCATCTCCCTGAAGATCGAGGATGAAGCCGAGCGCGAACGTCTGAAGCAGGTGGTCAGCGATTGCGTGGAAAAAGAAGACATCAAGGATGCCGGTGGCTTCATTCTGCGCACCGCCGCCGAGGGCGCCCGGACAGACGAGATCCTCCAGGACATCCGCTACCTGCGCCGCCTGTGGGAGCAGATCGGCAGCCAGATCGATACCTGCGGTGCTCCGTTGGTCATCTACGAGGACCTCGGGCTGGCCCTGCGCACCCTGCGTGACTTGGTCAATCCGAAGATCGAGAAGATCCGCATCGATTCGCGGGAAACCTTCCAGAAGACCACCCAGTTCGTCGCCGAACTGATGCCCGAGATCGCCGACCGTCTCGAGCACTACCCGGGCGAGCGGCCGATATTCGACCTGTATGGTGTCGAGGACGAGATTCAGCGCGCCCTGGAGCGCAAGGTGCCGCTCAAGTCTGGTGGTTACCTTGTGGTCGATCCCGCCGAGGCGATGACCACCATCGACGTCAACACCGGTGCCTTCGTCGGCCATCGCAATCTTGAAGAGACCATCTTCAAGACCAACCTCGAAGCGGCCACCGCCATCGCCCGGCAACTGCGTCTGCGCAACATCGGCGGGATCATCATCATCGACTTCATCGACATGGAGGACGAGGAGCACCAGCGCCAGGTGTTGCGTACCCTGGAGAAGCAGCTCGAGCGTGACCATGCCAAGACCAACATCATCGGCATCACCGAGCTGGGCCTGGTGCAGATGACCCGCAAGCGCACCCGGGAAAGCCTCGAACAGGTGCTGTGCGAGCCCTGCACGGCGTGTCAGGGGCGTGGCAAGCTGAAGACGCCCGAGACCGTGTGCTACGAAATTTTCCGAGAAATCCTTCGCGAGGCCCGTGCCTATCAGGCCGAGGGCTATCGGGTGCTGGCCAACCAGAAGGTGGTCGATCGCCTGCTGGACGAGGAGTCCGGTAATGTTGCCGAGCTGGAGGCGTTCATCGGCCGAACCATCCGCTTCCAGGTCGAGTCCATGTATTCCCAGGAACAATACGATGTGGTGCTGCTCTGACGCGCTCTGAAACCCTTATGCGTTCGAGCGTGCTGGCAAAGCCACAGCACCGAGCCATAGTTAAGGCACGACTTGGAGGGCCATGGCCATGGGACGTCTGACCCGCGTTCTAAGCGCCTTGACCCGTTGGGGGCTGGGATTCTGCGCCCTGCTGGCGGTGCTGGTGGCGCTGTATGTCAGCCTCGGTCGGGAGTTGGTCCCGCTGGTGGCCGAGTACCGCGCCGAAATCGAGAGCAAGGCTGAGCAGGCCCTGGGGTTGCCCGTGCATGTCGGAGCCCTCGAGGGGCGCTGGAGCGGCTTGGCGCCGGTGCTGCGGGTGCGCGACTTGCAGGTGGGTGAAGGCGCCGCGGCGCTGCGCCTGGACGAAGTCAAGGCGGTCCCTGACCTGTGGGCGAGCCTCAAGGCCCGTGAGTTGCGCCTGGCACGTATCCAGCTGGGCGGCCTTCAATTGATCCTGCGCGAGGACGAACAAGGCGGCTGGGCCCTCGAAGGCCTGCCGCGCAAGGACGATGCGCCACTGGATCCTTCCCAGGTGCTGCAACGCCTGCGTCAACTGGGCAGGGTCGATGTCTTCGACAGCCAGGTCACCCTTCACCCCTGGCAGCGTGATCCCCTGACGCTCACCTATGTCAGCCTGGGCCTGCAGGCCGGTGCATCCCGCCAGGCCCTGGACCTGCGCGGTACCTTGCCTGACGGGCAGCCCATGGCTGTCAGCCTGCGTAGCCGCGCCACTGCCAAGGCCTGGCGCGACGGTGAGGTCGAGGCCTACCTGAGCTTGCCGCAAAGCGATTGGGCGCGCTGGTTGCCGCCGCGTCTGCTGGGGCAATGGAAGGCGCGAACGCTGCGAGCGGGTGGTGAGTTTTGGATTGACTGGAGCGACGGCCAGTTGCAGCGCGCAGTGGTGCGGCTCAATGCGCCGCAACTGCGTGGTGCCTATAGCGAGCGCAAGGCGGTCACTCTCGACAACCTGGCGCTGACCGCCTGGCTCCAGCGTGGCAAGAATGGCTTCGAGGGGGTGGTCGATTCGCTGGCTGTCAGCATCGGCGAGCAGCGCTGGGAAACCCACCTGCAACTCAAGCAGAGGACCGGTGAGGATCCGACCCAGGAAAGCTGGGAGATTCAGGCCGATCGCCTCGACCTGACCCCGCTGACGTCATTGGTCCATGCATTGGCGCCCTTGCCGGACAAGCTCATGGCTGTGGTCGATGCGCTCAAGGTCACCGGTGCGCTGCGCAATGTCCGCCTGGATGTTCACCCCAAGGCCGAGGGCGATCAGCGTCTGCGGTTTGCCGCCAACCTCGAGAAGGTCGGTTTCGACGCCTATCACGGCGCGCCTGCGGCCGGTAATGTAAACGGCAGCATCGGCGGCGATCTGGGGCAGGGTGAGCTACGCCTGGATACTGACGCGTTCATGCTGCATCTGTACCCCATCTTCGCCAAACCCTGGCATTACCAGAAGGCCAATGCGCGGCTCACGTGGCGTCTGGACCAGGAAGGCTTCACCCTCATCGCCCCCTACATCAAGGTATTGGGAGAGGAGGGCAAGATCGCCGCGGACTTCCTCATCCGCCTGCTGTTCGAGGAGGGGCGCGAGGACTACATGGACCTGCGCGTTGGCCTGACCGAAGGCGACGGGCGCTATACCGCCAAGTACCTGCCCGAAGTGCTCAGCCCGGCGGTGGACGAATGGTTGCGCAGTGCCATTGTCAAAGGCAGCGTCGACGAAGGCTATTTCCAGTACCAGGGTTCGCTGAACCACGGTGCGCCGCCGGAGGCGCGCAGCATCAGCCTGTTCTTCAAGGTGCACGACGCGGCGCTAGACTTCCAGCCTGGCTGGCCGCAGGTGCAGCAGGTCGCTGGCGATGTCTTCATCGAGGACAGCGGTGTGCGCATCAAGGCCCGGCACGGCCTGTTGCTCGATACTCAAGTCAGCGACGTCAGTGTCGACATTCCTCATGTAGAGGCCGGCGAGCATAGCCATCTGTACTTGAACGGCGACTTCGACGGGCGCCTGGGCGATGGCCTGAAGATTCTCCAGGAAGCCCCGATCGGCACCGGCGAGATCTTTGCCGGCTGGGAAGGCGAAGGCCCGCTCAAGGGCAGGGTCAAGCTCGACATTCCCCTGGCTCACGGCCAGCATCCGAAGGTGCAGGTTGACTTCGCCACTGCCGACTCGCGCTTGAAGGTGGCACCGCCGAGCCTGGAGTTGAGTCGCTTGAAGGGCGACTTCAGTTTCGACCTGGATAAAGGGCTCAGCGGCAAGAACATCAGCTTGCAGGCCTTTGGCAAACCGGTCACGGCGCAGATTGTCGCCGAGGGCCAGCCCGGTCAGATGCAGACTCGCATCAATGCCAACGGCCAGGTAGCGCTCAAGGCGCTGACCGACTGGTTGCAGTTCTCCCAGCCGTTGCCTGCCTCGGGCGATTTGCCTTACCAGTTGCAGGTCAGCCTCGGGAGCCGTGATAACCGGCTGAGCGTCAACTCTTCACTCAAGGGCTTGCTCATCGATTTGCCTGCTCCGTTCGGCAAGGCTGCCCAGGACGTCCGTGACAGCCGTTTCAGCATGACCCTGAAAGGGCCTGAGCGGCGTTTCGATGCCAGTTATGCCGATCTTGCCCGCTTTGCCTATTCCGCGCCCATCGCCACGCCAACCCAGGGGCGTGGCGAGCTGCTGTTGGGCAGTGGCACGGCGCAATTGCCACCGGGCCAGGGCCTGCGGGTGCGTGGTCGCATCGAAGCGCTGGACCTCGCGCCCTGGCAGGGGCAGATGGAGCGCTTCGCCGGTCAGGATCCAAGCGGCAGTGCCCGACAGAGCTTGCAGGGCGTTGACCTGAGCATCGGCCAGCTCAAGGCGTTCGGCCTCGATCTGAACCAGGCGGTCGTACGCCTGGCACGGGGCAGTGGCGCCTGGGACCTGCGCCTGGACAGCCGCGAGGTCATTGGCAACGCGCGCGTCCCTGATGGCAAGGCCGCACCGATGGTGGTCAAGCTACAGAGCCTGCGCCTGCCGCCTGGCGATCCTGCGGGCAAACAGCCTGAGGACGCGCCCGACCCGCTGGTCGACTTCGATCCGCGCAAAGTGCCTGCGCTGGACTTGACCATCGACAAACTGTACCGCGGCGACGACCTGTTCGGCAGCGTGGCGGTCAAGCTGCGACCCACGCCGCGCGGCATGACCTTCGATGACGTCGACCTGGACCTCAAGGGCCTGCGCATCGATGGCAGCGGCGGCTGGGAAGGAGCGCCGGGAAGCACCGGCAGCTGGTACAAGGGGCGCCTGGAGGGCAAGAACCTGGCTGATGTGCTCAAGGCCTGGGGTTTCGCGCCAACCGCCACCAGCCGTGATTTCCGCCTGGACGTGGATGGACGCTGGCCCGGTTCGCCCGCCTGGGTTGGGCTCGAGCGTTTCTCCGGCAGCTTCGATGCGGCATTGCGTTCCGGGCAATTCGTCGAGGTCGAGGGCAGCGCCCAGGCCCTGCGGGTGTTCGGCCTGCTCAACTTCAACTCCATTGGCCGGCGCTTGCGTCTGGACTTCTCCGATCTGTTCGACAAAGGCCTGGCCTATGACCGGGTCAAGGGCGTACTGGTGGCGAGCCAAGGCGTCTATGTGACCCGTGAGCCGATCACAGTTACTGGCCCATCGAGCAACTTCGAGCTCGATGGCACGCTCGATCTGGTGAGTGATCGCGTCGATGCCAACCTGCAGGTCACGCTGCCAGTCACCAACAACCTGCCGCTGGCCGCCCTGATAGTGGGAGCGCCGGCCGTGGGTGGGGCATTGTTCCTGGTCGACCGCCTGATCGGCGACCGTGTGTCGCGTTTTGCCAGCGTGAACTACCGCGTCGAGGGGCCCTGGAAAGAGCCTAGAATCACTTTTGTGAAACCTTTCGAGAAACGCCAATGAAGTCAGCGGTCATTCAGATGGTCAGCCAGGACGATGTGCTGGCCAACCTGCAGCGCGCCAGGGCCCTGCTGGAGCAGGCGGCCAACGGTGGCGCCCGGCTGGCGGTGCTGCCGGAAAACTTCGCTGCCATGGGGCGGCGTGATGCGGCGGCCATCGGCCGGGCCGAGGCCCTTGGTCAGGGCCCGGTCCTGCCCTGGTTGAAACGCACCGCCCGCGACCTCAGGTTATGGATTGTCGCCGGCACTTTGCCCCTGCCTCCGGCCAATCAGCCCGATGCGAAGGCTCATGCCTGTTCACTGCTGATCGACGAAGAGGGCGAGGTTGCGGCGCGCTACGACAAACTGCATCTGTTCGATGTGGACGTGGCCGACAACAGGGGGCGCTATCGCGAGTCCGATGACTATGCCCATGGCAGTCAGGTGGTAGTCGCCGACACCCCAGTAGGTCGTCTTGGGCTCTCGGTGTGCTACGACTTGCGCTTCCCCGAGCTGTACAGCGCCTTGCGCGCCGCCGGGGCGGAGCTGATCAGTGCGCCAGCGGCTTTCACTGCGGTGACCGGTGCAGCCCATTGGGAGGTACTGATCCGTGCCCGGGCCATCGAAACCCAGTGCTACCTGCTGGCCGCGGCCCAGGGCGGCACCCATCCAGGGCCAAGGGAAACCCATGGCCATGCGGCGATCATCGATCCATGGGGACGGATCGTCGCTGAACAGGCGCGCGGCGAAGGCGTCTTGCTCGCCGAGCGCGACAGCGAAGAACAGGCGTCCATCCGGGCGCGAATGCCGGTTGCCCTGCACCGGCGCTTTTTCTCGCAGGACGCTTTGCGGCCTGCGCACACCTCGGAGTGACTATGAGCCAGATGTTATCCACCGTCAGCGAACAGCTCCTGGCCCCGGGCGGACTGACCCTGGACAGCCTGCAGGCTGTGCTCGGCGAGTTGGCCGGCCCCGGGATCGACGCCGCCGACCTGTATTTCCAGGGCCAGATCTCGGAAACCTGGGCGCTGGAGGACGGCATCGTCAAGGAAGGCAGCTTCAATCTTGACCAAGGCGTGGGCGTGCGTGCCCAGTCCGGTGAGAAGACCGGCTTCGCCTACAGCAACGCCATCAACCTCGAGGCCCTGACCTCGGCGGCCCGTGCCGCCCGGTCGATTTCCCGTGCCGGGCAGGAAGGCCGCGTCCAGGCCTTCCGCAGCCAGGAAGTGACGGCCCTGTATGCGCCGGACAACCCGCTGGATGTGCTCAGCCGTGCCGAGAAAGTCGAATTGCTCAAGCGTGTGGATGCCGCCACGCGAGCATTGGACCCGCGTATCCAGCAGGTCACCGTGAGCATGGCCGGGGTCTGGGAGCGCATCCTGGTGGCCGCTGCCGATGGCAGCCTGGCTGCCGACGTGCGCCCACTGGTGCGCTTCAACGTCAGTGTCATCGTCGAGCAGAACGGTCGCCGCGAGCGCGGCGGTCAGGGCGGTGGCGGACGCACCGACTACCGGTATTTCACGCAGGAGCGAGTCATGGGCTACGCCCGTGAAGCGCTGCGCCAGGCGCTGGTCAACCTTGAGGCCAAGCCGGCGCCGGCCGGTACCTTGCCGGTGGTGCTTGGCCCGGGGTGGTCCGGCGTGTTGCTGCACGAAGCGGTGGGGCATGGTCTGGAAGGCGACTTCAACCGCAAGGGCAGTTCAGCCTACAGCGGGCGCCTTGGCGAGCAAGTGGCCTCGAAGCTGTGCACCATCGTCGATGATGGCACCCTTGAAGGTCGTCGTGGTTCTCTGAGCGTAGATGACGAAGGCACCCCCACCGAGTGCACCACACTGATCGAGAACGGCATCCTCAAGGGCTACATGCAGGACAAGCTCAACGCACGCCTGATGGGCATGGCGGTCACCGGCAACGGTCGCCGTGAATCCTATGCCCATCTGCCGATGCCACGCATGACCAACACCTACATGCGCGCAGGCGAAAGCGACCCGCAGGAAATCATCGCCTCGGTGAAGAAGGGGATCTACTGCGCCAACCTCGGTGGTGGCCAGGTCGACATCACCAGCGGCAAGTTCGTGTTCTCCACCAGCGAGGCCTACCTGATCGAGGACGGCAAGATCACGGCGCCGGTCAAGGGCGCAACCCTGATCGGCAATGGCCCGGAAGCGATGAGCCGGGTGTCGATGGTCGGTAACGATCTGGCGCTGGACAGTGGTGTGGGCACATGCGGGAAGGATGGACAGTCGGTGCCGGTAGGTGTCGGGCAGCCGACCTTGAAGCTCGATGCCATTACCGTGGGCGGTACTGGGGCGTGATGTGCGCAGGGATCGCTTCGCGGTCCTTTCACGACGCAGGGCCGCTCCCAAAGGGCTGCATGGCAGCCCCTGGGCACGAGACTCAGCGCAGGCCGCGCTGGGTCTCGTCGAGGTCGCGGATGTACTTGAAGACCTTGCGCGAGGCGGCAGGCGGTTTGTTCCGGGCCTTCTCATGCTGGGCATGACGGATCAGCGAGCGCAGATGCTGGCGATCGGTCTCGGGGTACTCGTTGACGAAACGCTCGAGGTCCTCGTCGTTACCGTCGATCAGACGATCACGCCAGCGCTCCAGGCTGTGGAAGCGCTCGTTGTACTGGCGGGTCGAACTGTCGATCTGTTCAAGCACGGCATGGATGGCGTCGAGGTCCTGTACGCGCATCAGCTTGCCAACGAACGACATGTGCCGTTTGCGAGCACCGTGGGCGGTGTGTTTGGAGGCTTCGGCCAGTGCTTTGCGCAGTTCGTCGGTCAGGGGCAGGCGTGCCAAGGTGTCGGCCTTGAGCGTGGTGAGGCGCTCACCGAGCTCGACCAGCGCATGCAGCTCGTGCTTGATCTGGGTTTTGCTTTTTTCGCCGTCGAAGGCGTTGTCGTAAGAATCAACCATGGTGGCAGTCCGCTAGAAATCGCCGCCATGATAACCAGTCGGGGGCCGCTTGTCCGGCCCGGTCGTAGAATGACCCTAGCCGTACGCAGAATTTTGAGTGGAGAGAACCATGAGTGCAGTCCAGAGCGTGGGTCCCAAGGACCTGCCGGCGTTGCAGGACCAGGTCGAGGCGATCATCGCCGAGGCACGCCGCCAGGGCGCCAGTGCCTGCGAAGTGGCCGTGTCGCTGGAGCAGGGCTTGTCCACCACGGTGCGCCAGCGCGAGGTCGAAACGGTCGAGTTCAACCGCGACCAAGGCTTTGGCATCACCCTCTATGTTGGCCAGCGCAAAGGCTCGGCCAGCACCTCGGCCAGTGGTCCGGAAGCGATCCGCGAGACCGTGGCGGCTGCCCTGGCCATTGCCCAGCATACCTCCGAGGATGAGTGTGCAGGCCTGGCCGACGCGGCACTGATGGCCCGTGAGATCCCGGATCTCGATCTCTATCATGACTGGGCGCTGGATCCGGAAAAGGCCGTCGAGATGGCATTGGCCTGTGAGGCGGCGGCCTTCGATGCCGACCCGCGCATCCTCAACGCCGATGGCACGACCCTGAACACCCACCAAGGCTGCCGGGTCTACGGCAACAGCCATGGTTTCATCGGTGGCTACGCCTCCACCCGTCATAGCCTGAGCTGCGTGATGATCGCCGAAGGCGAAGGGCAGATGCAGCGCGACTATTGGTACGACGTCAATCGTCAGGGCAACCTGCTGGCCGATCCGCGCAGCATTGGCCAGCGCGCAGCCCAGCGTGCGGCCAGCCGCTTGGGTGCGCGCCCGGTTCCGACCTGCGAGGTGCCGGTGCTGTTCTCCGCCGAGTTGGCGGGTGGCCTGTTCGGCAGCTTCCTGTCGGCGATCTCCGGCGGCAACCTTTACCGCAAATCGTCATTCCTCGATGGTGCCATTGGCCAGCGCCTGTTCCCCACCTGGCTGACCCTCGACGAGCGTCCCCACCTGCCGCGGGCCCTGGGCAGTGCGGCCTTCGATGGCGATGGCCTGGCTACCTATGCCAAGCCGTTTGTCGACAAGGGCGAACTGGTTTCCTACCTGCTTGGCACTTACTCAGGCCGCAAGCTCGGTCTGCCGAGCACTGCCAACGCCGGCGGTGTGCACAACCTGTTTGTCACCCATGGGGTCGAAGACCAGGCGGCGCTGATCCGCCGTATGGGGCGTGGCCTGTTGGTGACCGAGTTGATGGGGCATGGCCTGAACATGGTAACGGGGGATTACTCCCGTGGTGCGGCGGGCTTCTGGGTGGAGAATGGCGAGATTCAATTCCCGGTCCAGGAAGTGACGATTGCCGGCAACATGAAGGACATGTTCCAGCAGATCGTGGCGATCGGCAGCGATATCGAGACCCGCAGCAACATCCATAGCGGCTCGGTGCTGATTGAGCGGATGACTGTGGCGGGGAGCTGATACCTGTCCTGCTCGGCCTTCTCGAGACCTCGCAGCCCTGTAAGGCCATGACAGGACATGCCTGCTACGATGTCCAAACTTTCATGAACTGTTGCGGCCTTGCCGCAACAGTTTGACGAGGGTAGGGAAATTTAGACGATCATGCTATCTACTAGCAGTGGGCATGAGGAAGAAAATATGCAAGGTATTTGGCCGGAACGCTTCGATCGCCTGGAGATGTCATGTTGAAAGCATAGACGCCAATGTAATATTTCGGATCCTTATAGAGATGATAGTTGGTGACAGGAATACGGCAGGTGTAATCGTTCACCGTAGCGATGCGTTTGATCAACGTGTTGTCTTCAGTAAAGATGCCGACTTGGAACATGGCCTTTCCTTGCCAGTTATCATTGTCGGGTCGCGCCCATCTTGCGACGAATCCATTTACCTGCCAGTTAGGAAGGGCTTCGGTGCAAAATTTGTCAGGTGCCATGTATAGGCCGGGTGTTGTAACGGCGCCTTCATAGGTGGCTTGGGTCTTTTTATCCGTATAACCAACGATTTTGACTGGGTAGCGGGTGTTCGGTGCCAAGCCGTCGAAGTTCAGGAGGATTTCCTCCTTGGGATCCTGGCTCTTGGAAAAATACACGGTTTTTGTTTTGCCGTTGAAGGTGTATTCGGCGCGCTCCCAGGCCAGTTCATTAATCGGTGTCTGGTACAGTGTCGCGTAGATTTCGTTTGCCGCGATTCTGTAGCTGGTGTTTACGCGGGAAGCCGTTACCGGCTCTCCTATTTTAAAAGAACCAAGTGATTCGCTTTCAATAACATTATTCGTGGCGCGTCGGACATACACCATGGCGTGGCGAGTATTATGTTCGGCTATGAGGAACGTTTTCTTGAAGCCGGCGCCACTGTTGAAGACGGGGATGTCACCGAAATCGTTCTCTTTTTGGGCGACATGAGTATGGCCGTCGAAGATGGCTTTTACACCATAGTTTTTGATCAGCTTTTCGAATCGCTCAATGTCTTGTGCCGGATAGTCATCCTTAGGCGGTCGATGGACATTGATGATAACGTGTTTTTTATTGGTTTTCGCTTTTTGCAACTGCTGTTCCAGCCAGTCCAAAGACTTTTCGATATAAAAGTCGAGGCTCCAGATGCCTTCGGAAGATTTGAATGTTCTTGTATAAGCGGGGTGGTTATGTAGCTGAATGAAGGTGAAATCGCCTATGGTCTTCGAGTAGGCTAGGCTGCCTTTAAAGGTTTTGCTGTTGGTCCAGTTGTCCGCGATCATGCTGAAATGAAGGTCGTCAGCCCCTATTTTCGTGCCATGCTCGTACATATCCAAGATGCCATCCCGTGCACAGCCATCATTCCAGCAGTCACCAATGTTATTGTCGTAGTCGTGATTGCCCAAGCCTTGATAAACAGAAGGACCTAGAATTTTGATGAGTTCGCGCATTTTGCTGGCTTGCCAGCCATGGTAGAACTCGGTGATGTCGCCATTGATCATGACTGGAACAGCGTCACGCCCACCGTTTGCGTCTCTGTATCGATTGACTGCTGCATATTGTTCGCGAATGAGTTTTTCCGAAAGCGCTTTGTCATCGGTGCTGCCGTCCTCTTTCGGGTTTACACGAGGGTATTGAGGGTCCGATGCAATGACCCAGCGAAATTGGACGTTATGAGAGGTATCGATTTTCGTCTCTGTTGTGAAGGTGGTTGGGTTTTGAACAGTAGTCATAAGATAAATATCCGTTGTTAAGTGGCGATGGTGTTATCGCTGCACTGATAGGGATATTTATCGAGGGTTATGTTATTCGCAACTCGTTGATTTTATGGGGGCTGCTTTGATTTTGTGTTTCCTGTGTGCCTGATGATCATGTGCTCATAGCCTCCTCCTATTGTTCAGGGTTACCTGCTTCGCACAAAGCTGCAATCTTGAAGTGCTGTCAGTCAATAAGGAGATCCTATGAAGGCGCTTTCTGAATGCCCTGTTGTATTAACGCAGACTCGTCACGCTATTTCTCGATGTTTGCCCTTGAAAGCACCTCGACGCCGCTGTCACGAACATGGGGTAGAGCATGTTTTTTGGCGGTACCTCGACCTGTGCGACGAGGTGCTGAAATGAAGCAAAGTCTTAATTTGTCGCTGCCGCTTCCCGTTGGTACTGGACGTCTGTTTCAGCGCGTATTAGGGGGGCTGCTGTTCGTAGTGGGTACGATAATGTTGGCTACACATGGCTTTGCGTGGCTTGACTTGGGTCCCCCGTTGCTGCACGCACTGCAAGCGGGTGCGTTTTGTGCTCTGGGCACTGCGTTGGGCGCGGTGCCGGTATTGGTGGTCCGAAACCTGCCAGCCGCTTTGGCCGACACGCTGTTGGGCTTTGGCGCGGGTGTCATGTTGGCGGCCACAGCTTTCTCGTTGGTGATTCCAGGATTTGAGGCTGCCCGTAGCCTTGGTTTCGCACTCTGGGCGGCGAGTGGCGTGATCAGCGCTGGCCTGCTGTTCGGTGCCCTGTGCTTGCTGCTGGTGGACCTGAAGGTTTCAGCCACCACACCTGAAGCCATTGTGGGTACTCAGGGGCAACCGGTTATCGCTGCACGAATCTGGCTGTTCGTGATCGCCATCATCGGGCACAACATTCCCGAAGGTATGGCCATTGGCGTGTCGGCCGGTGGCGGTATGGCCGATACCGACAGCCTGACCCTGGGCATCGCATTGCAGAATGTGCCCGAGGGGTTGGTGGTCGCGCTGGTGCTGGCTGGGACAGGGATGTCGCGCTTCAAGGCATTTCTGGTGGGGGCAGCGTCTGGTTTGGTCGAACCCTTGGCCGCAGTGGTTTGCGCCTGGCTGGTAAACATTGCGGAGCTGCTACTGCCGTTGGGGTTGGCCTGCGCGGCGGGGGCGATGCTGTTGGTCGTTACCCAGGAGGTCATTCCAGAGTCACGCAGCAATGGGCATCATCGTTTGGCCAGCATAGGGCTGTGCGTCGGGTTCTGCATGATGATGGTGATGGATACGGCCATCTCTTGAGGCCCATCGTCAGCAAGCACGGAGCTGGTCCCGTAAGGGTGGCGAATCAGCTGAGGTTATTCGCCTTCGTCGAAATAGTTGTTGATCAACTGGACCAAGGCATCCATGGCCTCGGTGTCCTGTTCACCCTCGGTCATCAGGTGCACCTGGGTTCCTTTGCCAGCGGCGAGCATCATCACCGCCATGATGCTCTTGCCGTCCACCATTTTGTCCGGGGCACGCCCGACCCTGACCTGGCAGGGGAAGCGTCCAGCCACGCCAACGAACTTGGCTGCCGCCCGGGCATGCAGCCCCAGCTTGTTGATGATGGTGATTTCGCGGGCGGGCATTGGGGGGCGGATCCTGTGGGCTAGAGGTCGCGATGGCGGACCTGGACGTTTTTCAGGGATTGTTGCAGTAGCTGACCCAGGCGCTCGGTCAGATACACTGAACGGTGGTGACCGCCGGTGCAACCAATCGCGATGGTGACATAAGCGCGATTGCTGGCAGCGAAGCGTGGCAGCCATTTGAGCAGATAGCTGGAGATATCCTGGAACATCTCTTCGACATCCGGCTGGGCGGCCAGATACTCGATCACCGGCTGCTCCAGCCCGGAGTGCTCACGCAGTTCGGGTTTCCAGTAGGGGTTGGGCAGGCAGCGCACGTCGAACACCAGGTCGGCGTCCACGGGCATGCCACGCTTGAAGCCGAAGGACTCTACCAGAAATGCCGTGCCGGGCTCGGGTTGGTTGAGCAGGCGCAGTTTGATCGAGTCGCGCAACTGGTAGAGGTTGAGATTGGTCGTGTCGATCTTGAGATCGGCCAGATCGGCGATCGGGCCCAGCAACTCGCTTTCGACACGGATCGCTTCGGCGAGCGAGCGGTTGGCGTTGGTCAGCGGATGGCGTCGACGGGTTTCCGAGAAGCGCTTGAGCAGCGTCTCCTCGTCGGCATCCAGGTACAAGACATCGCACTGGATGTGTTTGTCCCTGGCGTCTTCGAGCAATTCGGGGAAGCGCGTCAGGTGGCTGGGCAGGTTGCGGGCGTCGATGGAGACGGCAACCTTCGGCTGCAGCAGTTCAGTATTGATCAGCGCATTTTCGGCCAATTGCGGCAATAGCCCTGCAGGCAGGTTGTCGATGCAGTAGTAGCCGTTGTCTTCCAGTACATCGAGGGCGGTACTTTTGCCGGAACCGGACCGGCCGCTGACGATGATCAGGCGCATGTTTCAGTGCTCGTTCTGTGCGTCCAGGACTACCTGGTACAGGGCCTCGCTGCTGTCGGCGGCACGCAGGTGATCGCGGACCTCCTTGCGATCAAGCATGCTGGCGATCTGGCGCAGCAGTTCAAGGTGGGCGTCGGTGGCGGCCTCTGGCACAAGCAGGACGAACAGCAGGTCCACCGGCGCGCCATCGATGGCGTCATAGTCGATGGGGGCATCCAGGTGCAGCAGGGCGCTGACTGGTGCGGTGCAACCTTCGAGGCGGCAATGGGGGATGGCGATGCCATTGCCGAAACCGGTGGAGCCAAGCTTTTCACGGCCGACCAGTTTCTCGAATACGTCTTCCATTTCCAGTTCGGGCACTTCCCTGGCGATCAGGGTGGCGATTTCCTGGAGCACGCGCTTTTTACTGCCGCCCGGCACGTTCACGAGGGAACGGCCGGGGGTCAGGATGGTTTCAAGTCGGATCATGGATGAGAGGGATCAGCGGGCGGCTGCACCTTGCAGCAGGCTTTGCTGTTTTTCCTTATGTTTTTTCAGTTGGCGGTCGAGCTTGTCAGCCAGGGCGTCGATCGCTGCATACATGTCTTGGTGTTCGGCGTTGGCGACCACTTCACCGCCAGGAATCTGGAGTGTGGCCTCCACCTTCTGCTGCAGTTTTTCGACTTTCATGATCACCGTCACGTTGGTGATCTTGTCGAAATGCCCCTCCACCCGGGCGAGCTTTTCAAGGACATACTCGCGCAGTGGTTGGGTGACTTCTACATGCTGTCCACTGATGTTGACTTGCATACAGCTTCTCCTTTGTTGCCCGTGCATAAAGGGCAGGTATTGCACCTGCCACTGAAACGCTATGGCTCTGCCAGGGGCTACATCAGTCGCTTGCGTTCACTCGACGGTGCGATGCCGAGGGACTCGCGGTACTTGGCGACGGTGCGACGGGCTACCTGGATGCCTTGTGCCTCCAGTAAACCAGCGATCTTGCTGTCACTCAATGGCTTTTTCTGATTTTCC